>Ga0209571_1001055_pt1 | contig 16373 bp, 20 predicted proteins | sample EBPBio102011_DNA_FD_185866 | JGI IMG/M metagenome (GOLD analysis project Ga0209571, IMG submission 185866) | Wastewater treatment Type I Accumulibacter community from EBPR Bioreactor in Madison, WI, USA - Reactor 1_1/10/2011_ DNA (SPAdes)... | ecosystem: Engineered > Bioreactor > EBPR >...
GGTCCCGGCCGAAGGCTCGAGGACGAGGTCACGGGGTGTGATCTGCGCGGCAGCAAGCGCCGCCAGCCCCATGGGCAGCGGCGTCGAGAATTGCTGGAAGCGCTCCATCTCCTCCGAGCGGCGTGTGTGCGTGGGCAGGAGACACGCCACCTTGGCGAGGATCGGCAGCAGCGCGGCAGGCGAGCCCGCCCGAGCGAGCAGCGCACGGCCGAATTTCCGGAGGAAGAGGACCAGCGCCACCTCGCCCGCCTCATAGGCGAGCTTCCAGTCCCAGGCGCCGTCAGCATCGGAGCCGCCAAAGGCGCGCTCCATCTCAAGCCGCAGACGCAGCGAGTCGATCTGGAACCCCTGCGCCAGATCGGGCTGAAGTGCTTCGGCGACAGCGAGGATCGCGGGCGCGGGATCGCGAGATGGGACAGGAACGGGAGGCGCAACGGGCGCGAGATAGGTCATAGGGAAACTCCGGAATGAGGGACAGGATCAGGCCCGGACACCCTCTCTCGGGTACCCTCAGGCCTGATCTTCCCCGGTCCCCCTCTTCCTCTCGAGCCGACGCGTCCCGGGCGCTCGACTTGCTTTTGTTCCTATTATGTTCCATATTGAGAGCCAAGCCAGCAAGGGACTTTCCCGATGGACAGCACCACATACACCTTGCCCGCGACGCCCAAGCAGATCGCCTATGCGCGGTCTCTCGCCCTGCGCAATCAGACCCTCCTTCCCTGGGAAGTTCAGCAGGACCGCCGGTCGCTCAGCGCTTGGATCGAGGCGCAGGCCCAGCTGAAGCCGGTATCGGACATGGACAGGCTGCCCACCCCCAAGCAGGTGGCCTTCGCGGAGAAACTCGCCCGGATCAAGCGGCGCGCCGTTCCAGACGAATGCTTCCGAGACAAAGGCCTGATGTCGAAGTGGATCGACGGGAACAGGTGAGCACGGCACCGGCTGGCTCTGCTGATTTCGGCCTTCCGGAGCTTCTGCTATACCGTAGCGTGGCAAACCGAGCGTCGTTGCCAACCTATACGTTGGCAGAATAGCCCTTCGGGACATCAGCCCCGGTCAGACTCATTTCCGAAGGACCAAGGCTTGGTCGCGGCGGCACGCCTGGAGGTGTACCGCTGCGAGCTTCAGCAACCACCGGAAGTCGTTGCCATCTGTCGACCCAGCGTCTTCAGATCTCCCTCCACTTGGGGCTAGTCCCTCAGTTCTTTGGAAATCGTGATATTGGAGCGCCCATAACGCTGGAAAAGCACCCTGATCGAAGACAGCTATAGAGGTCTCTTGGGGCAGAGACGTCGTCGTCCTCAGCGCGTCTATGGGAAGCCCATAAGACCGCCGGACTCAGTCCATCGTTGGAAGCCCTGTGTTTCGCCGGAATGACCCCTCTTTCGTCCGGCGAAATGCTGCCCGTAGCGCTTCCGTCGGTGAGGGCGGAGAGCCCAAAGCCTCGAAGAATGCCTGATGGTCGCATGGCTTCAAGGTCGTGACGTCCGCGCTATTTTCATTTGCCGGTTTCATTTCTTCGCCCCCCAAAACGTACGCGCCGTTACACGTCAGCCAACTGCCGTTATCGAGTAGTGCGGTGTCCCATCCCACACAAGATCCCAAGACGCGCCCGGCCGGACGTTCTGGATGGCGTGGGGCTCGAAGCACACGAGGCAATTCCCGCCCGGCGCGGGAGCCCGAACTGAGGGGTAGATCAGGCCCCGCGATCCACCCCGACGGAGATGCTGGGCGAGGCTTTGGCCCTCGGGATATCCGAGAGCCGGATCCGGATGCAGAGCCGGATGGTCCGGCTGGTCGGTCATGTCGTCGAAGATGCCAATGAAGTCCGCCAGCAGTTCCACATACCGGGCGCTGTCATGGAAGCTGCCGGTAAAGCCGAGTTCGCGCGTGCGGTGCCACGCCACTTCGCTGACGGACACCATGACATCCCATGCGCAATACCAGGCGCCGCGCTCCTCGGTGTTGAAGCGGTTTCCGCCGGCGCGGGTATAGGTGAAGGCAGCATTGACGTGACTGTCGCCGTAGATGCGCAGATCGCGGCTCCGGCGCTGCCAGGCAAGCTCGCGTGGGTCCAGATGCGGGTTGCGCCCGCGTTCGGCCAGAAGGCGGCCGCTCGTCAGGCCCTCGATCTCTGCCAAGATCTCCATCTCGTCATCAGTATCGACGAGACCGCGCAGGGATGGCGGCTTGTGGTAGGTGGCGGGCAGGAGACGAACGAGACCGCGATCAGAAATCTCGGTCTGCTTCATGCTCCACCACGCAGCGCGTCCAGATACGTCCGCGCCGCCAGGATCTGCGGCAAGCCCCCGTCGATGGCAGTGTCAACCGGACGGCTGCCCCCAAAAAGCGGGCCGGTGTTCGGTCGGGTAAACCAGCTTCGCGCGAGCGGCTCGGAGAAGTAGAGTTCGAGCGACTTATAGATGCCGATCACGGCACTGAGCCGCAGCAACTGATCCTTGGTCAGCTCCCCCGCGAAATCCGGCTTCTTGGCGCGCTTCCATGTGCTCTCTGACATGTCGGCAAGGCCAGCCGCTTCCTTGAGGCTGAGACCCCAGGCGTCGGCCACGCGCGCGTAGGCCTTCAACGCGACGGCGTTAACTTGTGCAGGTTCCCGGATTTTCTCAGCAACGTACATGGCGTCCTCCATTGGCCTGAATATAGATCATATGACCTCCTTGTAAAGATCAAATGAACCGAACACGCTCTCACCCGAACCGCCGCCCGGCTTCGGTGAAGGTGTACTCGTTCACGATGATCCCCTCCTCGATGGCCTCGTCCGAGGTGAGGTGGTCGTATTCGGCCTGAAGCTGGCGGCAGAGCCAGCGGGCCAGATCACGCAGCGCTTCGGTCACGATCTCTTCGGCGTCTTCGGTCGGTGGCTGCCAGATCGGGCTGTCCCGCGTGACGTCAACGGCCATGGTGTATTCGTGGTAGTAGCGGCCGCGGTGGCTGACCTCGGCGGCGAGCTGGTAGAAGTTCCGCCGCTGGATGGCCTGCAAGCGGTCGGCGATGCCGTGCAGCGTCGCGTCCTGGGGCGCATAGTCCCGGATGCGCGCGGCACCGCCCTTAGCGTGGGACCAGTAGCCTTCGAAGCAAGCCCCGTCGCCCTGGCTCCAGAACCCGGAGAACCAGATGCAGGGCTTGGCCCGCGTCCCGCCGCCCATCAGGCGGACGGGCGTGGTTTTGAGCCGGACGCCGAGGATTTCGCAGACCCGCTCGAAATCCTCATAGACCGCCTCCCACCAATCGTCGTGGGGGCCAAGCTCGCGATACCAGCTCCGCGCCTTTTCCTTGGCCGCATCCGAAAGCTCGGGAAACTGGTAGACGGTGGTGCAGATCACCTCAGGCATGTGCGTCCTCCCCGTTCAGCGCGGCGGCCAGCCATTCTTGCGTGCTGGTCCAGCCGATGGACTTGCGGGCACCAAGATCGATGACATGCGCGCCACCGCCAAAGGCGTCGAGGCGCGGACGGGAACAGGTCAGGGCGTACTGAAAGCCCCAAAGGCCGATGAGGTCGAACTCTTCCGCCAGGCGCAGCACGAAGCGGATGACGGCTTCGACATCGCCGTGCTCATCGTCATGGATCCAGAGGGTGCTGCCCTTGGGCGCATCCTGTTGCACGAGATCGAAGCCCGCGACCTCCAGGTCGTCGGCGTCCTGATCCGCAGCGCGGAGTTCCTGAAACAGGGCGAGCGCGCGGGCAGCTTTGTCGGGGCTGCCGAGGTCGAGCAGGCATGAGAAATGGGTGAAGTAATCCGCCATGGGAACCTCCAGAGTGGGGAAGACCCGGCCGAGCGACCGGGCGCTGGATTGGGGTGAAGGGATGAGTGGGGGCGATCAGCCGGTGGGCCTGTCCCCCGCCGCCTGTCGCGCGGCATGCGCGCGAAGCATCTGCCGGTAGAAGCGCTTGCGCGCCGCCCGGAAGCCGCGAACGGCGCGCGTGTCCGCGTGAAGCGCTCGGACCGCCGACCGCAGGACGGTGTAGGGCGAGGCCGTCACTGGCAGACCGAGGCGCTGATAGGCCGGATCGGTCATGTCAGGTGACCTCGACCACGGGTGACGCAAGATGCGGATCGACCAGGGCCTCGATCCGCTCGGCCCGGCCCATCCAAGGCTCGGGACGGATCGCCTTCACCCAGTCGGCGAAGCTCGGGATAAAGCCGAGGTCTTCCTTCACATGCTGCTCACCGACCCAGCGGGTCGGAATGGTGCGCCCGTTCGAGAGCGTGAGGGTCGGGCCGAAGATCGTCTCGGCCATGAAGATGCCCTCGGCATGATGGCGGAGCGCCCGGTGCCGAAAGTCCGCAGTTATGGATTTCGATGCGTCGAACCAGGCGTGCAAGGCCAACGTATCGTCGACCGTGCCGCCCCATTTCTTCACCGAGGACAGGGCGTGGTGATAGGGATGTGCCATCGCCGCCCCCTCAGAAGTCGTGGGTATAGAGTTCGGACGAGGTGAACCGCTCGTTGAACTCAAGATGGATGCAGCGGGCGGACGCGTCGAAGCAGAACTCGCCCCAGGCGCCGTCGTTGTTCTCCCAACCTCCATGGGTGTCGGAAAGGAAGTCGTAGGCGAGTTGCTCGACGACATCTTCCAGCGAGAGCTGCCGCATCTCGACCTCGGGGTCGTCCCAGGTGAGCGCTGCGTAGTCGATTTCGGTTGCAGGGAAGTCGACGGCGGTTTCACCGGACCATGCGCCGATGCTTTCGATCTGGCCGCTGTCGCCGGCCCCGTCGAAGGTGACGGTGACATGGGTGATGCCGGCGGCCATGAGGCCGTCGAAGAGGCGGTCCTTGTTGCCGGGGCGCAGCGCTTCGATCCGGGCGGCACGCTCGGCATGGGCCGCGAAGATCTGCGCCATGTCGACGGTCGAAGGCGCCATCGGGGGCGCGAGGGTGGGTTCACTCAGGGTCATCGGGTGTCTCCAGTCAGGGGAAGGGATTGGAGCCGGGCCGGGCGATCTCTCTCCCACGGACAAGCTCCAAATCCCCCCTGCCCTCCTCTGCCTCTCGCGCCTCACGCAGCGACCTGCAGCGCCCGGGCAGCGAAGGCACGCCAGAGCGGATCGACGAGCCGGGCATCGAGAAGATCGGCGCGCTGGCGCAGCCGCTGCGCTAGATCTGGCTCACCCCAGCTGGCCGCTCGGCCCGCCTGCGCGCGCAGCTGGCTTGCCTCGGTCACGACGCCCCGCGCCTCGGCCGCGCTCGTCACCGGGTGGCACCAGACGACGGCGCAGTCGCTGGCGACCCCGGCCAGCACAAGGCGCTCGTCGCGGTCGAAGATCGCCAGCAGCTGGGGCGCGGTGTTCGTGGCCATCCCCTCGGCATGGTCGATCGCGCCCAGCATGGCATCGGCCAGCGTCGCAAAGCGCGCGAGAACCAAGGGTGCGGCCCGGCCCGACATCAGATCCGCAGGCGTGCGGCGCGACAGGGTCAGGGCGAAGGGGTGGTTGGGATCAGCATCGCCCACAGCGAAAACCAGCGAGCAGCCTCGCGGGCCGGTGGTCGGGTGGATGGGCAGGGGCAAGTCGAACATAGGAAAATCTCCGACGGCGCGGGAAGCCTCTCTTCCCGCCTCATCCGTCAAAGACCAAACCGCCGCCCTCTTCCTCGAAGGGGCGGCGGCGATGGGTCCGACGGGCCCTCAGAGCTTGCCCAAAGCTCGCAGGCTCAGCTCCGTCCCGGCGCCGACGATGATGTGGTCGTGCAGCGTCAGCCCGAGGTACTTGCAGCCCTTCTGGATTTCCTTGGTCATGCTGAGATCGGCTTCCGACGGCGTCGGATCGCCCGAGGGGTGGTTGTGGATCAGGATCAGGGCGCTGGCGTTCAGCATCAGCGCCCGCTTGATCACCTCTCGCGGATAGACCGGGACATGGTCGACTGTGCCGGTCGAGAGAAGCTCATCGGAGATGATGCGGTTCTTGCGGTCGAGATAGAGGACGTGGAAGCGCTCGACCGGGCCGCGGACAGTCAGCGCGCAATAGTCCATCAGTGCCTGCCAGCTGCCGATGACCGGGTTCTGACTGAGGTAGCGGCCGAGGATGTCACGGGCCTCGAGGACGATGGTTTCTTCCTGGGGGGTCATGGGCGTTCTCGCTGAAATGCGCAGGCAGAAGCCCCCTGCCCTTTCCGGGCGGGGCAAGTGGCATGCTGTCTGAAGGGGAAAGCGCGACCGCCGCGCGCGAGGGCGGTCGCGTTGTCGGGCCCGGCGTCAGCCGACCCGGTCGAGGAGCTTCTTGGCGCGGCCTTCCATGTCGAGGCGGGCGTCCTGCTGGGTCTTGTCTCGTGCAAGCCGCGTGATGCCCTGCACGAAGTCGAAGATGCTCTCGGGCGGGCGGCCCTCTTCCATCAGCACCTTCTCGATGATCTTGCCCGACTCCGCCTTCGAGAAACCGCGCTTGCGCAGGAAGTCATCCCGATCCTCATCCGTCCGCGCCACGATCTGCTGCCGCGCCGCCTTGATGCCGTTCACGAAGCCCTGCGGCGAGGAATTGGCAAACCGCGTCAGCGCCGGGGCGGCCTCGTGCGCAAAGCGGGAGGCGGCGTATTTCGAGTGGCGGATCGTGATCTCCTGGAAATCCTCGACGCCCCACAGGTTGCGGTTCTGGCACACGGCACGGAGGTAGAAGCTGGCCATGCCGAGGGTTTTCGCGCCCACCTCGGAGTTCCAGCAGTAGAAGCCCCGGAAGTAGAGATCGGGGGAGCCGTCGGGCAGCCGTCCAGCCTCGATCGGGTTGTGATCATCGACCAGGAACAGAAAGACGTCACGGTCAGAGGCATAGAGCGTGGTCGTGTCGCGGCTGATCTCGACACCGGGGTTGTAGACCCCGGTCGACCAGTCGAGCACGCCCGGCACCTTCCAGCGCGTGTCGCCCGTGCCATTGCCCGCGATGCGCTGTACCGCCTCGACGAGTTCATGGTCATGGATGCGGCCGTAGTCGGGGCCGGTCACAGCGCGCAGCGCAGTGCGACCGTCTTCCGTCTCGAAGGTCTTGACCTGCTCGGCGCGGTGATTGGTCAGACCATATTGCAAGTTGATGCCCGCCAGCGGCGCCGGCAGCTGCCGCAGGTAGGAGGCCGGAGCACCGACGATGCTGGCGAGTTGGCCGAAGGCCCAATGCGTGGGCGCGACCGGTGCCTCGGCTTTCGGCAGCATCAGGTGCAGCCGCTCGGGGTTGTCGCGCGCGGCCTCGACGCGGATGTCCGCCGTCTGCACGACCCGGCTCCGGCTGCGCTCGGAGCGGCCCTTCACATTGGCCCAGAGATCATCGAGCGACAGATACCGCTCATCATCGGGCCGGTTGAACCATTCGGACGACACCCGCCCGTTCCGCTCACCCCGGCTCACATCCACTTTCCAGCCACCAGCCCGCGCCGGTGCGACCGGATCCAGAACTTCTACAACGCCCATCGGTTATCTCCCGCGACGGGCGCCAGGAACCACTCTCCCAGCCCTCAACCCGTCGCCGGAAATCCGGCCAAACTCAAACTCTCATGACGCATCGCGGAGCTGGGCCAGAGCGGCCTGCCTCACGATATAGCACGGCGTCAGACAGCATCGAACAGGCGCGGGAACAACACATCGTGGGTTTTGCTCGGAAAGCGCAGCATCAAGGCTCCACGCGGAGTCTCAGACCCAACTACGCCGTCGTCTGTAAGAGATTTCATCGTGGCCCGTGCAGTTCGTGGGGCCACGCCCAGCAGGGCGGCCACGTCTCCACGTTCGACCTCGCCACGCAGGAGGATGATGCGCAGGAGGTCCTCTGCCCTCTCGCCCAGACCCGAGAGAGCAGCATAGCGGGCCAGCCGCTCGCCCAGTCGGTCGAAGTCAAACATGCCCGCCATGAATGTGACCTGATCCTCGCAAACCGCCAGGAACCATTTGGTAAAGCTGACCAGCGCTGCCAAGGAGAGATTCCCGCGCCCGTCACGATCACCCTGACGGACACGGTCGGCAAGTTGCATCATCTCACGGTATTCATCGCGACCCGGCAGGCCATCCTGTAGACCTCGGGCCAGCCCGCGCGAAACAGACCAAAGCCCCCCTGCCCCGATCCCGGCGTGATGAGCCATCGCATGCGACATCAATCGGCTGACGCGGCCATTTCCATCGTAGAACGGGTGGATGAAGTTGAAGCGATGGTGCGCCGTCGCCATGGCAAGTGTGCGGGTGACCTGCCCATGCAGCCAATCCAGCCGAAACCGGGTGTGGAAATGCGCCATAAAGGAGGGAACGGAATCAAACGGGGGTGGGACATGGGCGCCAACTTCCACGTCACCCTCCCGCCATTCCCCGGGAACGATCCGTACTACCTGACCTGCATGACGCAGCGTCAGCATCTCTTCGGTGGCCCCTTCATAGAAGGCTTCGTGCAGCCATTTGATGAACGACGGATCGCTAGGGTCTGCAAGCGAGCCTTCCACCGCCCTGCGGTCGATCTCTTCCTGCAAGCGAACATGAGCCGCATGTTCTTGCTGCAGCGCCCGACGTCCCGGATCGGCATCAAAGTCACCGGCAAGTGCCCGTTCGATGTCGCGAGGGCGGGTGTTGTTCCCCTCGATCCGGTTGGAGTAGTAGCTGTTCATCAACCGTACCATCGCGGCCAGATCAGCCAGGGTGCGGGCCGGCAAATTGCGACCCAAACTGCGCGACGATTGGATCAGCCGGTTAGCGGTCTCGACCAGGTCAAGCGGGATGCCATCTTCGAGCCGAGCAGGCTCAATCCGCGATGGGGACACGATGTACGTCAAGCAGTCTCCGGAATGCCACTACGTGTGACACGCAACATATTCCTTAGCTTCATAAAAAGCTAGGACGAAGCAGACATCTGCCACTATCACATGCCACTATGGCGTGCCACTCTCGGCTTTGGGGTGTGGGTCAGGACATCTCCGGATCCACACCACCTTATCTGATCAGGCCGCTTCCCAGACCTGGTTCAGGATCCGTGCCGCGATCTCGGATTTGTCCTGCGGCAAGAACCGACCGTAGTGCTGCGCGACCATATCCGGTGTATCCTGAATGGCATAACTCGCCTGCTCGTAGGACCCAGTGCGCTTCAGGATGTGTGTGGCCAGAACATCGCGCACATTATGCGGTCCGTGCGGCAGCAGCCCTTCAATCGCGCCGCGCTTGGTCCATGGGTTAAAGATGCCGTAGCGCTGTATCGCTGTGCGCCACGCCTCATAGAACGTGTTCTGGCAGTAGGCCGCATTGGTGCTGGTCATCTTCGCTGTCTTGACGAAGAACGTTCCTGGGTCAGCCGCCTCGCCGATCAGACGCGCGCGGTGGCGCTCAATCCAAGCTTCAATCAGTTCGTAGAGCCGCCCGAGGTCCGGAAGGATCAGGCGAAATGGTTTTGAGCCGAAGAACGATGAGTTGGCGTTCTTGAAGGCGACCGACGGGATCAGGATTTCCCACCCTTGGTCGCGGCTGCTCCAACGCAACTCGCCCCGCTTCAAGTCTTCGAGCTTGCGCTCCGAGGTCGGCAAAGTTCCTGGCCGGCACAGGATCAGTTCGCGCAGGTTCTTCTGGCGCAACCCCGTGTGAAGACCGATGCGCAGCATCAGGAATGCCCGAACAGCTTCTGCTGCCGCACGGGCGTTGTGCCGTTCATCTGGCATCCGCTGCAGGATTTCTTCGGTGATCTTGCGGTACTCGCCGACCGGACTTGGCGCTTCGAGCACCGGCAGGATGGGCTCGAAAGGGTCGCGATGAATGCGTGCAACACGGTCGATCTCTTTGATCCGGCGACGGGCGTGCTTGTACATGCGGTCGCAGGCGGCAGGCCAATCTGACTGAACCGCGTTAACATCGGTCTCGGTGATTAAGCCCTCGATCGGACGAAGGCTGCTCCCCATGCGAGGCGATTGGCGTAGCCAGCCGGTCTCTCCTCGGCAAATCGCCGCAGCGATCGAGAGCAGGTCAATCTCCCACTTGGTGTAGAAGCCGCGCCGGCGCTCCCGCCAGTGTAGGTACCAATCCCAGACCTGCGGGAAGATCATCATCGCAAAGGTCAAAAGCTTCGGATCCACGCCGAGCCCCTGCACTTCACTCTCTGGTGGCGCGACAAACGCCCCGAACCATAGCCCGAAATGCTCCACCTTTTGGGACGCTGTCTCGGTGCCCCAGACCCCATTCCTCTGCATGCCGAAAGCCGCGAAGGTCGACGTCTTGAAGCGAAGGAGTTCGGCCATCTCGTCGTTCAGGCGTCTGGGCGCGATGACGATGCCAGACTCTTCGGGCGTCCGGGCGGGTGAAGACTTGCGAACAGGCCCCGAGGCGCAGCTGAAGCGAACCGCGTAGCGCTGGCGAATGGCCGCAGCCTGATACCTGCGATAATCGGTTGACCCACTGATGATCACGGTACGGACCCAGTTCAGGATTTCTGCCTTCTCGTGGCTTGGCCGTCGGTTGAAATCCTCAGGCAGGTGCCACGCCAGACGTCGGCGCTCAGATGGGGAGATGTCGTCCAGATCGAAATCGCCTGGTGCTCGATCAGGAGTACCAGACAGGCTGAGGAAATAGCCCACCGGCAGACGATACCGCCGCTCGATGCGTCGCAGGATTTCCAGGCTGATCGCGGCACGCGGGACCTTCTTGCCGCGCCCCCAACTGATCAGCGTGCTGCGATTGACGCCGTCCTCGGGTCGCACCACCGCGTTGTAGAGGTGGTAGATGGTTTCGCCATGACGGCGGGCATGCAGTTGAAGGGCTTCGCCAAAGGTCGCGGGGTCCTTCCATGTCGTGTCCAGTGGCTCGGGAAACTCGACGATCGCTCGCGGCCGGACACCGGGCTTCTTGCGAACCTTCTCGGTGCTGGTCGTGGGAACGTCAGCACGGTTCGGGGAAGGCGCGGTGACCTTGGAACGCATTGACCGGCTCGCCGTGCGAGCCGGTCGCAAGGCCACATTCGAAACTTCCCGTGCCACTGCATCGAAGATCGGCTGCAAGTGCGCCCGATGGGCGCGGAGCCGCTCGACATCGATGTCGAGCATGGCAGACAGCGACTGCAGGTCGAGCCCACTGCCCCGATAGGGCGGGTATTCGGCTCGTTCGAGCAGGTCGACCAAGCAGCCGTAGAGCAAGCGCACCTCGCTTTCAGTGAAGATCGTCGTGAACCGGCTCTTGCAAAACTCGGCGATCTTGCGCGGCGTGAGTGCAGAAGACGTTGATTTCATTTTCCATCCTTCGATTTCTGGGGCGGCCCAGCTATCGAAATGACCGGTTGGACGGGAGGGGCATTCGACCGGAGGGAAGCCCAGAACCCGGCGGGTTGTCCCGCCGGGCCCGAGGGGGAGACCCCGTTCGTCAGAACGGGATCTCGTCGTCGCGGTCGACCAGCTCGGGGCTTTCGTTCTCGGCCGATTTCGGGCGGCTCAGGAAGTCGACCTTCTCGGCGATGATCTCGCAGCCGTAGCGGTCCGTGCCGGTGGCGTCGGTCCACTTGGTGTAGTGGATGCGGCCGTGGACGAGGACCTTCATGCCCTTCTCGCAGTGCTCTGCGACGGTCTTGCCGAGGCCGTTGAAGCACGTGATGCGGTGCCATTCGGTGTCCATGACCCGGTAGCCGTTGTCGTCGCGCATCACGCGACCCTCGGAGAGGCGCGGCCGCGAGGTGGCCAGGGTGAAGTTGGTGATCTTGGTGCCGCTTTGGGTCGAGCGCACTTCGGGCTTCTGACCAATGTTGCCAGCGAGGATGACGATGTTCTGCATGGTAAGCTCCTGTGTTTCCTGTCCCTGGGATCGTCCCTTCGACAAGACCCGGAAAAAGCCTGTCGGCTGAGGCGTGCACGGGAGACGGAACGTCGACCGGAAACCTCCAGAGGGCCGGGGTGGAGCGGGCAGGTGACGCGATCCTTCAGGATCGCTAGCCAACACGGCCCGGACTGACGCGGGGTTGCGCGCCAGAGGCCGAACAGGCTTAGGGGATTGTCAGTCGAAGGGATGGCGCCGGGGATAGGGGCGACCTGGGGCTCTCGCTGAACTCGGCCTTCCTGGCCAAGGCAACCGGGTTGAAGCAGTTGCGAAACCGCCGACCCGGCAGCTCAAGCCAACCTCATCCCCTGCCCTATCGCGGCGTCCTCCGTGGGAGTTGCGATGTTGCAGCCTGACGGCTATCCCGGACGCATCATTTAGGACACGAGGGCCCAATGGCTGATTTCAATCTCGAGGCGATGTCGCTCAAGGCACTGCGGCAATTGCAGAAGGACCTCGCCAAGGCGATTTCCACCTATGAGGACCGTCATAAGGCCGAAGCCCGCACCAAGCTGGAAGCCATCGCCAAGGAGATGGGCTACTCCCTCGCCGAACTGATCGGTATTGAGGTGAAAGCCACCCGTGCGGCAGCCGTGGCGAAGTATCGTCACCCTGAGAACGCAGGCATCACCTGGTCTGGCCGCGGCCGGAAACCGCAGTGGTTCGCAGACGCGCTGGCATCTGGGAAGACCACTAGCCAAATGGAAATCTAGTCAGGGGACGTGGAAACTGCGCAGGGCAGTTTTTCAGCCACGCTAGCGAGTCCACATCCGGCAAATGAGTGCGATCTAGAAACATCGAGCCCGGCGGGGGCAGACAGATTTGGTCTGCCCCAGCCGAAGTGATCACGGAGCCTTGATCTCTGCGTAGTCCCCACCCGTGCGCAGGGTCACGGTGACCGGCGCCTCGGTGCGGTTGCGCCAGAACCAGCCGTGGTTGCCGGTGAAGGCGGCAGTGAGGTCGCCTGCGGCCTCGGGCACGGCCCGGCCCTGTCCGTAGCTGATGCTCTCGCCGCTGCCGTCGCCGTGAAGATCAAAGTTCACCACGCTGCCGTTCGCCGTCCAGAAGAACCGGGCGGTCTGGCCTTCTTCCATGGAGAGCTTCACCTCGATCCCCTCGCCAGGGTTCAGTGTGTAGCTGACCTCATCGCGCCATTCGGGGGTGGCCGGTTCCGGTGCGGCGGCCTCGGCGACGGCGGCCTCGACCGGGTCGGGCGCAGGGGCTGCCACCGCTTCGGGCGCTGGTTCTGCAACGACCGTGGCAGCCGCCGCAGGCTCGGTCAGGCTGGGCGGCGTGCCGATCACGGCAGAGATGGCCGCAAGCTGGGCGTCGATCCGGTCAAGCCGCTCCAGGATTTCGGGCGCGGGGGCGGCCGTGGTAGGCGTGGCTTCAACGGCAGCGACAGGCGCCGCTGCGGCGGCCTGGACATCGGCCTCGGCTTCCGCAGCAAGCTGCTGCTTGATCTCGCCCATCTCGGTCAGCCCGGTCAGGCCACCGACGCCGGTCGGGTCGATCCCGTATTCGGCGGGCAGCCAGAACAGGACAAGGATCGCCCCTGCCGCGCCGGCGGCCAACAGGGTGGACCGGATCAGCCCGCCCGGCGTGGCCGGAACCGACTGGACAGGTGCGGCCGCCGCGGGGTGGCGGGGTTCGGCCCGCAGGGGGGCCTTCGAGATATCGAAACGGTTGGTCATGGGTCTCGCCCTCCTTTCAGGCGACGAAATAGCCGGTGATCTGCAGGCCCATCAGGGCAAAGCCAGCCACCATCATCAGGACATTCGCGGCATAGGCCTGCCGCGCGAAGGCAGGCCGCGCCCGCCAGTGGGTCATCGCTGTCAGGATCAGGGCGAGCGCCATCAGCTGGCCAAGTTCGACGCCCACGTTGAAGGCGATGAGGTTGCCCAGAAGCCCGTCCGGCGAGATGTCGTAATCCTGAATCTTGGTGGCGAGACCAAAGCCGTGCAGCAGGCCGAAAACCAGCGTAGCTGCCTTGGTGTTCGGCTGGACCCCGAACCACAGCCGGAAGGCGCCCAGGTTATCCAGCGCCTTATAGACCACCGAGAACGCGATGATCGCGTCAATGATGTAGGCGTTGATCGAGATGGACCACCAGACACCGGCGATCATCGTGGCCGAATGGCCGATGGCGAAGATGCTGACATAGGTCGCGATGTCCTTCGACCGGTAAAGGAAGAAGATCACCCCGGCGAGGAAAAGCAGATGGTCATAGCCCGTCACCATGTGCTTGGCGCCGAGGTAGATGAAGGCGATGGGACGGAAGCCCGTCACCTCCTGCACATAGCCCGCGTCGCCTTCGGTGACGTTGTGGGCAAGGGCCGCGCCTGCAAGCAGCAGGGCGGTGAACAGCGTGGCGAAGGCGATCAGCGCCTGCCATGGCATCGGGGGGCGCCAGTGCGCCCGAAAAAACTGAATCATGTGATGTTTCCTGACGTGAGAGATCGGACCGCCCTGGATGCCGGGCGGCGGCTCAGATCAACGTCAGTCGGGGCGGCCGTCGCGGGCCATCACGGATGGTGCCGGAGGCGACAAGGGAGTCCGGGCGCAGCGTCCGCTCGGGTGGCGGGGGAACTTCCGCCTCGGGCGGTGCGAGCAGCGCGGCGCCGACATGGTCGTGGTCGCTTGAATCGTGATGATCCACACCAGCGATTTCATGTGCATGGCCATGCTCAGCGTGATAAGCGCGGTGGTCGGCCTCTGCCGCCATCGCCCCCGGACCATGCTTGACGGCTTCAACGGTGGGGGCAATGGCCAGCGACAGAGCAAGGCATAGGACCGCCCAAAGCGCCCTTACCCCCCGCCATGCTGGTTCCGCTGCCCGCATCATTGTCCTGCCGGGTTGACCCCGCTTCGCTTCTTGCCTCATCCCCCCTGGGGGGATAGCATCGGTATATGCCGGAAGATCACACCCACGCAAGCCACCCTGCCATCGCCACTCGGCTGAAGCGCGCCGAGGGGCATTTGCGCCGCGTCATCGGCATGATCGAGGAGGGACGGCCCTGCGTCGATCTGGCGACCCAACTGCATGCCGTCGAACGCGCCGTGGCCGAGGCGAAGCGGGCGCTGATCCACGATCACATCGACCACTGCCTGACTGGCGAGGGCACACATGATCTGGCCGAGATCAAGGCCCTGACGAAGCTCCTGTAAATGCTGTCCACGCTGAGAAACCCGAGCTTCCGCCATCTCTTCGCCGCGCAGATCGTGGCGCTGGTGGGCACGGGGCTGGCCACCGTGGCGCTTGGGCTGCTGGCCTGGCAGTTGGCGGGCGACAATGCGGGGGCGGTCCTCGGCACCGCGCTTGCCATCAAGATGGTGGCCTATGTGACGCTGGCCCCGGTGGCGGCGGCAATCGCCGAGCGATTGCCGCGTCGGGCCTTCCTTGTGGCGTTGGACCTGATCCGGGCGGGCGTGATTGCCTTCCTGCCCTTCGTGGATCAGGTCTGGCAGGTCTATGTCCTGATCTTCTTCCTGCAGGCCGCCTCTGCCGGGTTCACCCCGGCCTTCCAGGCGGTCATCCCAGACGTCCTGAAGGACGAGGATGACTACACCCATGCCCTCTCCCTCCTTCGGCTTGCCGAAGATCTGGAACAGCTCGCCTCGCCCATGCTGGCAGCGGCCCTGCTGACGGTCGTCAGCTTCCCGGTGCTGTTTCTGGGCACGGTCGCGGGCTTCATCGCCTCGGCCCTTCTGGTCGTGACAGCGCGCCTGCCCGCGCGGGCGAAGGCAGAACCCGACCACTTCTGGGCCGACGTGACCAAGGGCATCCGCATCTACACCCGCACCCCCCGCTTGCGCGGGCTGATGGTGATGGAGGCCGCCGTTGCGGCAGCTGGAGCCATGGTTTACGTAAACACGGTCGTTCTGGTGCAGGCCCGGCTTGGACTGGGCGAGGAAGCCGTGGCGCTCGCCTTTGCAGGCTTTGGCGCGGGGTCGATGCTGGCGGCCTTCCTTCTGCCGCGCATCCTGAACCGTCTGGACGACCGCTCCGTGATGATCGGAGGCGCAGCCCTGATGGTCGCAGGCGTCGCGCTGGTGCCGCTGGTGGGCAGCCTTCCCGCGCTGATCGCGCTTTGGGCCGTGATCGGCTTCGGCTTTTCACTGACGCAAACGCCCATCGGACGGATCATCAACCGATCCGCGCGCGAGGCCGACCGGGGCGCGGTATTTGCCGCGCAATTCGCCCTCTCTCACGCCTGCTGGCTGGTCACCTATCCTCTTGCTGGCTGGATCGGTGCGGGAGCCGGGCTCTCAACGGCCGCAGTTACTCTGGCTATGATCGGAACGGCGGGCCTTGCTGCCGTTTGGCACCTGTGGCCCGCGAACGACGAGTCAGTCCTCCCGCATGACCACCCAGACCTTCCACCGGGGCACCCGCATCTGGTCGAGCATGGCGAGCACCACACCCACGTCGTAGTGATCGACGACCTGCATCGCCGCTGGCCGAAGGCTGCCTGATCCCGCCTAGACAAGTCCCGCCAAATGTAGCGCCACACCGAGCGCGGCGGCCCCACTCAACACCGTGGCCATCCCGAGTTTCAGCCGGAAGACCGCCAGCAGCGCCAGGACGGACAGGATCGCCGCAGCCCAGTCGATC
>Ga0209571_1001057_pt1 | contig 16330 bp, 13 predicted proteins | sample EBPBio102011_DNA_FD_185866 | JGI IMG/M metagenome (GOLD analysis project Ga0209571, IMG submission 185866) | Wastewater treatment Type I Accumulibacter community from EBPR Bioreactor in Madison, WI, USA - Reactor 1_1/10/2011_ DNA (SPAdes)... | ecosystem: Engineered > Bioreactor > EBPR >...
ACCGGCCATCTGCGGGTGAACGGCCAGCCCATCTCCAAGCCCGGGCGCGAGATCGCGCCCGGCGACACCCTGACCTTCCCGCAGGGCGGACGCATCAGGCTGATCCGCGTCACCGCCCTTGGCCTGCGCCGCGGCCCCGCGACCGAGGCGCAGAGGCTGTATCTTGACCTCGACGCGCCGCCTGCGGCACCCGACCCGCTTGAATGATCCGCGCGCAGGGGCTAACAGGCGCAAGAGCCATGAACCAAGCCGGTTAATCCCATGACCTATGTCGTCATCGACAACTGCATCGCCTGCAAATACACCGATTGCGTCGAGGTCTGCCCCGTGGACTGTTTCTACGAGGGCGAGAACATGCTGGTGATCCATCCCGACGAATGCATCGATTGCGGCGTCTGCGAACCGGAATGCCCCGCCGATGCGATCCGCCCGGATACCGAGCCGGACATGGAGGACTGGGTCGAGTTCAACCGGAAATATTCGGTGCAATGGCCGGTCATCACCCAGAAGAAAGACCCGCTGCCGGGCTATGAAGAGCGCGACGGCGAAACCGGCAAGCGCGAGAAATACTTCTCCGAGGCCCCCGGCGCGGGCGACTGAGCCATATCCCGCCGCTCACGATTCGGGCACAGCGCATCAGCGAATCGTGTAAACCCCCGAAAACCGGCGGAATCGCTGGGGTAACCTGTTGTTTCCGACCCCGCACCGACCCCCGCGACAGTTGGAATCGGGGTGATTCTGTGTTATGTTCCTTTTACAGACAAACATGGACCCCTGCCCTCTGATCCCCCGCTGCTTGCCCGGGACAGATATTCTCGTGACAATCCTGCCGCTTCGCCGCTGGGTCTTGCCAGCGGGGGCGGCATCTGTCGCGAAAATGGGCCGACCCGAGGAAAGACTGAATGACCAAGTCGAAGAAGCCTGACTTCCGCCCCAACGAATTCGTGGTCTATCCGGCCCATGGCGTCGGCAAGATCATCTCGATCGAGGATCAGGAAATCGCCGGCCACAAGCTTGAGCTGTTCGTCATCACCTTTGAGAAGGACAAGATGACGCTGCGCGTTCCCACCCACAAGGCGACCGAGATCGGCATGCGCGCCCTTTCGGCCCCCGATGTGGTCACCAAGGCGCTGGACACGCTGAAGGGCAAGGCCAAGGTCAAGCGGGCGATGTGGTCGCGCCGCGCCCAGGAATATGAACAGAAGATCAATTCGGGCGACCTGATGGCGATCGCCGAGGTGGTCCGCGACCTGCACCGCAGCGACGACCAGCGCGAGCAAAGCTATTCCGAGCGTCAGCTTTACGAAGCCGCGCTGGAACGCCTGACCCGCGAAGTCGCGGCTGTTGCGGGCACGGATGAGGCGGGCGCGCAGAAGAAGGTGGACGAGGTCCTCCTGTCGCGCGCGGCCTGAAGCTCTGACCCGTTGGATTAAGGAAACGGCGGTCCCCCGGGGCCGCCGTTTTCATTTCACCGGCCGAGCTTGATGCTGCGGTCAATCGCCATGGATCGGGGCGTCTCGCCAAACTCGGACATCGCCTCCGGATCAGCGCCCGCCTCGATCAGCGCCGCGATGGTCCTGCCATCGCCCCAGCGCAACGCGACGTGCAGCGGCGTTTCCGACATGTCGCCGGCGGCATTCACATCCGCCCCTGCCGCAATCAAGGTAAGTGCGGCATCCCTGTCGCGACGCCACAGGACGACATGAAGCGGCGTATCACCGTTGCAGTCGGTCGTCGTCAAGGCCACCGGGGCCGCGCCAAGCTGGTCCGGGAACAGCGCGTCCGAGCAGGAGGCGAGGATCTGGTCCAACCTGCCCCTGTCCGTGCCGGGTCTTGCCGCCTTGACCGGTTTAGCCATCCGCCCCACGTCTATCCTGCGAAATACCGCTCCGCAGGCAGATATCCCGCCAGCCGCCCCGCCGCGCACCACTCGGCTTCCAGCCCATGCGTGCCGACCAGCACCACACCATCGCCCGGCAACTGGCCCAGGGCTGCGCGGATCGCGGCCCGTGCCGCCCCCCAGGGCGCCAGCGCATAGGGCGCGGCGGAGGCCCCGTCCAGCGCCGGATTGGCCGCCTCCAGCACCCCCGGCGACAGCGGCGCCACCGCAAGGCCCAGCCGCCCCGCCCTCACCGCCGCCAGCTTCCCGGCCACCGCATCCGGCACCACGGGCCGCAGCGCGGTTACGCGCAAGGCATTGGACGAGAACAGGAAGGCCACCACGTCATGCCCGGTCTGCGCCCGGACCCCGGCATAGGTCTTGTAATCCAGCCCCAGTTCCGCCGCCCGCTTCACGCGCAGCCGCACCACCTCGATCGGCAGCGTCGGCAACAGCGCCGCGCGCGCCGCCGTCCAGCAATGCCGCTTCCAGCCGGTCGCCCGCTCCAGCGCGGGTCCGCCATTATGGCCGATCCCGCTCATTCAAACTCCCGCAGCCGCGCCATGTAGCGCGCGACGTAACGCGCCATCGTGTCCACTTCCAGGTTCACCCGGTCGCCCAGCGCCACCTGCCCCCAGGTCGTCACCGCACGGGTATGCGGGATCAGGTTGATGCCGAACTCCAGCCCCTCGACCTCGTTCACCGTCAGCGAAGTGCCGTTCAGCGCGACCGAGCCTTTCGAGGCGATATAGGGCGCCAGCGCCTCGGGCGCGCGGAACCGCAGCCGCAGACTGTCGCCTTCCGGCTGCAGCCCCACCACCTCGGCCACGCCATCGACATGGCCCGAGACGATATGGCCCCCCAGCTCATCGCCCACTTTCAGCGACCGCTCCAGATTGATCCGCCGCCCAACGGCCCAGCCGCCCAGATTGGTCTTGCCCAGGGTCTCGGCCGAAATCTCGAAATCCATCCAGTCGCGCGCGTTCGCCTTGCCCTTGGCCACCACCGTCAGGCAGACCCCGTCGCAGCAGACCGATGCGCCGATGTCGATCCCGGCCACGTCATAGGCCGTGCCGATCCGCGCCCGCAGATCGCCGCGCTGCTCCAGCGCCAGCACTTCGCCCATATCCGTCACGATCCCGGTGAACATCCGCCTGCTCCTTCATTGCCGCCCGAACCCAAGCGCAATCCGCCCCCCGACGCAAGAGCGCCCAAGTTTCGCCCTGCGGGCAGATCACGGTAAACCGATTGGAAAGCATCCCCTCTTCACTCTGGCGCACCGCCCGCGCCATAAGGGGGCAAGGGGCACAGATGCGCATCACGGGACAGGGCAAGACATTCCTTTTCCTCCAGGGACCGCATGGTCCCTGGTTCAGCCGGCTGTCCGCCATGCTGCGCCGGGCAGGCGCCACCACGCTGCGCGTGGGCTTCAACCGGGGCGACCGGCTGTTCTGGTCGGACCGTGCCAGCTTCCTCCCCTTCCAGGGCCGCCCGGAAGACTGGCCCGCCGCCTGCGCGGCGATCCTTGACCAACACGCCGTCACCGACCTTGTGCTTTATGGCGATACGCGCCCGATCCATGCCCAGGCCATCGCCGCCGCCCGCGCCCGCGGCCTGACCGTGCATGTCTTTGAAGAGGGTTATCTGCGCCCCTATTGGGTCACCTATGAGCGCGGCGGATCGAACGGCCATTCCCGGCTGATGGACCTGTCGCTTGCCCAGATGCGCAGCGCCTTGGCCGATACGGATGCCGAGCTGCCCGATGCCCCGGCCCGCTGGGGCGAGATGCGCCAGCACATGGTCTGGGGCGCGCTCTATCACTGGTTCGTGCTGACCGGCTTCCGCGAATTCCGCAATTTCCGCCCCCATCGCAAGCTGACCGTGGCGCAGGAATTCCGGCTCTATCTCCGCCGCCTGCTGCTGCTGCCCTTTCACGCGCTGGAACGCGGCCTCGCCACCTGGCGCATCCGCTTGGGCGGCTTTCCCTTCCACCTTGCCATCCTGCAACTGGAACATGACGCCAGCTTCCGCGACCATTCGCCCTTCGCGTCGATGACCGAGTTCCTGTCGCTGGTGACCGAAGGCTTCGCCCGGGGCGCGCCGCCGCATCACCACCTGGTCTTCAAGGCCCACCCTCTTGAAGATGGCCGCGTCGCGGTGAAACAGGAAATCCGCCGCCTCGCCCGCGCCCATGGCATCGCCGACCGGGTCCATTTCCTGCGCGGCGGCAAGCTGGCCCAGCTGCTGAACCAGGCCCGCAGCGCCGTTACGGTCAACTCCACCGCCGGACAGCAGGTCCTGTGGCGCGGATTGCCGCTCAAGGCCTTTGGCCGCGCCGTCTATTCCAAGCCGGAATTCGTCTCGGATCAGCCGGTCGAGCAGTTCTTCGCCCAGGCCCGGCGCCCCGACACCCGCGCCTATCGCGACTTTCGCCACTACCTGCTGGAAACCAGCCAGGTGGCCGGGGGCTACTACTCCTCGCGGGGCAGGCGCAGGCTGATGCGACAGGTGGTGGATATGATGCTCGATTCGCAGGATCCCTACGACGCGCTGACCAGCGGAAACGCGGCACCCCGGCAACAGTTGCGACTTGTGACCTGAAGGCCACAAAAGGCTTTGCTTCCAATTTCGCCGCGGATTCCCTAGTGTTGCGGGCAAAACTTGAGGCAAATCCGAAAAGGAGCCCGAGCAGTGAACCACAGAATGACCCGGAGGTCGGCAGTCCTCTCTCTGCTGGCGTCCGCCACCACGGTCGCTGGCTGCGGCCTGCCCCGTCCCGGCCCCAACAAGCGCGAGATCTTCGCGGGCTCCGTGCTGGAACAGGGCGACGCCTTCATCGTCACCGTCAATGCCCGCGTCACCCGCGCCACATCCGTCCTGCCCTCGCTGGGCTTCTCGGACAGTTTCCGCAAGGCGGGCCTTGTCGGCTCCGATACGCTGTCGCCCGGCGACACTCTGGGCATCACCGTCTTCGAGAACGTCAAGGACGACCCGCTTCTGGGCAATACCGGCCAGCGCGTCTCGCAGCTCTCCGAAGTGCAGGTCGACGGCCAGGGCTATATCTTCATCCCCTATGCCGGCCGCATCAAGGCCGCGGGCCAGACGCCCGAAGGCATCCGCCAGGCCATCACCCGCAAGCTCGATGCCCAGACCCCCGATCCGCAGGTCTCGGTCGCGCGGCTGGCGGGCGACGGCTCTTCGGTCACGCTGTCGGGCATGGTCACCGCCCCCGGCACCTATCCGATCGAACGCCCCACCCGCACCCTCGCCTCGATGCTGGCCAAGGCGGGCGGCGTGGCGATCGACCCCGCCGTCGCCATCGTCCGCGTCACCCGCAACGGCCAGACCGGCAAGGTCTGGCTCAAGGATCTGTGGGAAAACCCCCGGCTCGACATCGCGCTGCGCCCCGGCGACATGATCGTGATCGAACAGGACCAGCGCCGCTTCACCGCCATGGGCGCGACCGGCAGCCAGTCGCTGGTGCCCTTCGAATCCGAAACCCTTTCGGCCATCGAGGCGCTGGCCACCGTGGGCGGCTTGCAGACCGCCGCCGCCGACCCGACCGGGGTCTTCGTCTTCCGCAACGAACCCGCGGAAATCGCCAATGTCGTCCTGGGCCGCACCGACCTTCAGGGCGCGCAGCGCATGGTCTATGTGCTCAACCTGACGGCACCCACCGGCATGTTCGAGGCCCGCGATTTCCTGATCCGCGATGGCGACACGGTCTATGTCACCGAAGCGCCCTATGTGCAGTGGAACAAGACGCTGGCGGCGCTGACCGGCGCGACCGCCGCCACTTCCGACCTTGCCAGCACCGCCACCAATATCGGCAATTAGGCCGCGCCTTGGCGGTCGAACGCGATCAGAAGGAAACAGCCGTCGCAGAGATCCCGCGGCGGCTTTTCCATCAGAACCTGTCCTTCCTGCGCAACAGCCGCCTGAAACGCATTCTCGCGCTCGCCGGGCATGAGCTGCACTTCGGCCTGCCCGGCCCCGGCGATGGCGTCGCCGTCTGGGGTGCCAGCCCCACGGCCGGGCGCGGCGAAAGGGCCGCCGCGCGGACCGGCGTGCCGCTGGTCCGGCTGGAAGATGCCTTCCTGCGCTCGCTCCGCCCAGGCCGAATGGGCGATGCCCCGCTCGGCCTGCTGATCGACCCGCTGGGCCTGCATTTCGACCCGGCCCGCCCCTCGCTGATCGAGCAGATTCTGGCCACCGACCCCTTGGACAATTCCAACATTCTCGCCCGTGCACGCGAGGGGATCGAGCGTATCCGTTACCATAACCTGTCAAAATACAATCTTCACGACCCTGCCCTGCCGCCGCCGCCGCCCGGCTATGTTCTGGTGATCGACCAGACCCTTGGCGATGCCTCTCTGCGCGCCTCGGGCGCGACGCAGGCCATGTTTGACGAGATGCTGGCCACCGCGCGCGAGACCCATCCCCGCGCGCCGATCCTGATCAAGACCCATCCCGAAACCGCGCTTGGCCTGCGCCCCGGCCATTACGGCAAGCGCCATGAAACGCCCGGCATCACGCGGGTCACCGACGCGCGCAGTCCCTGGTCGCTGCTCGACGGCGCCATCGCCGTCTATACCGTCGCGTCGCAAATGGGCTTCGAGGCCATTCTGGCCGGTCACAAGCCCCATGTCTGGGGCCATCCCTTCTATGCTGGCTGGGGTCTGACCCATGACCGCACCCCGCCGCCGCGCCGGGGCCGCGTGCTGACACGGCCGCAGCTTTTCGCCGCCGCCATGATCCTTGCGCCCACATGGTATGACCCCTGCCGCGACCGTCTCGCCACGTTCGAGCAAGTGCTCGACCAGCTTGAAGCCGAGACCCGCGCCTTCCGCGCCGACCGCAGCGGCCATGTTGCCAGTGGCATGCGGCTGTGGAAGCGCGCCCGGCTGCAAGCCTTCTTTGGCGCCGCGAAACCTCTGATCTTCAAGGATGATCCCGAAAAGGCCGCAAAACTTGCCAATGCCAAGTCACGCGGATTGCTGTTGTGGGCCGGAAAGGAACCGCCCGGCTTCGCCGCCCCCGCCCTGCGGGTGGAAGACGGCTTCCTGCGCTCGCGCGGGCTGGGCGCCGAACTGGTGCCGCCCCTGTCGCTGGTCACTGATGACAGCGGCATCTATTACGATCCCACCCGCGCCTCGCAGTTGGAACGCCTGATCCTGTCGCCCTTGCCCCCCGGCGGCCGCGCCCGGGCCGAACGGCTGCTGGAGGCGCTGACCACCGCCAGCCTGACCAAATACAATCTTGGGGGCGACGCGCCCGCCCTGCCCGCAGGCCGTCGCATCCTTGTGCCGGGCCAGGTCGAGGATGACGCCTCGATCCGCCTGGGCTGCGGCCCGATCGCGACCAACCTCGCACTCCTCAAGGCGACACGGCAGGCGAACCCCGCAGCGGTGATCCTGTACAAGCCGCATCCCGATGTCGCGGCGGGCCTGCGCCCCGGCGCCGTGCCGCAGGATCAGGTCCGCGCCTATGCCGATGTCAGTCTTGACAATGCCAATATGGCCGCGCTCCTGCCCGGGATCGACGAGGTCTGGACGCTCACCTCGCTCACAGGCTTCGAGGCCCTGCTGCGCGGCAAGAAGGTCACGACCCTGGGCGCGCCCTTCTATGCCGGCTGGGGCCTGACCACCGATCTTGGCCCCGTCCCCCGCCGCCGCCTGCGGCGCGAGGATGGCAGCCTGCAACCCCGCCCCGATCTGCTGCATCTGGTCCATGCCGCGCTGATCGCCTATCCGCGCTACTGGGACCCGGTCTCGCGCCGCCCCTGCCCGCCCGAAGTGGCGCTCGACCGGCTGGCCAGTGGCGCGATCCCACATCCGGGCCGCCTCAACCGGCTCCTGTCAAAGCTACAGGGCCGGTTCGCCAGCCATGCCGGGCTTTGGCGCTAGCGCCCAGAAGCGCAGCATCAGGCTGGCCCCGGCCGCCACCAGCCCGATCACCAGCCCGAACCACAGCCCCACCCCGCCAAAGCCAAGGGGGAAGGCCAGCACATAGCTGGACGGGATGCCGATGACCCAATAGCTCACCGCCGCCAGCACCATCGGCACCTTGGTGTCATGCAACCCGCGCAGCAGGCCCAGGGCCATGACCTGCATCGCATCGGCCAGCTGGAACAGCGCCGCCACCGCCAGCAGCGTCACGCCAAAGGCCAGGATCGCGGCACTTTCCGGCTTGGTCTCGTCCAGGAAGACGCCGATCACCGGCTCGGGCAGGGTCACGAAAACCGCGATCACCGCCAGCGCCACCAGGAAAGACAGGCCCAGCGACACCACCGCCGCATCGCGCAACGCCCGCGCCTCGCCTGTCTCGGCAAAACCCGCGATGCGGATCGTGGCCGCACTCGACAGGCCGACATGGATCATGAAGGCCACGGCCGCCGCCTCAAGCGCGATGCCATGCGCCGCAAGCTGCACCGTGCCGACCCAGCCCATCATCAGCGCGCTGGCCTGGAACAGCCCGCCCTCGGCGATCCCGGTCAGCCCGATCGGCCAGCCCAGCCGGAACACCTGCACCAGGGCCGGGGCGTCCAGCTTCCAGAAGCGCTGGAACAGATGATATTGCCGCAGGCCCGGCAGCAGCGCGGCATAGATGGCCAGCCCGATGAAGGACACGACCTGCACCGACAGCGTCGCCACCGCGGCCCCCGCCGCCCCCATCTCGGGGAAGCCCCAATGGCCGAAGATCAGCGCCCAGTTGACGGCGACGTTCAGCGCCACCGCCGCCAGCGTCACCCAAAGCACCACCTGCGTGCGCCCCAGCGCCGCCAGCCAGCTTTGCAGCACCGCGACCCACAGCGCCGGCACCATGCCCGCGCCGGCGATGCGCAGATATTCCCGCGCCAGGGCCGAAACCTCCGGCTCCTGCCCCAGGGCCAGCAGCAAGGGCTCCGACCACCAGAAGACCGGATAGATCAAGAGCCCGAACCCCGCCGACAGCCACAGCCCCATCCGCGCATCGCGGCGAACCTGCGCCTCGTCGCCCGCCGCCCGCGCCGCCGCCACCATGGGCAGGATCGCCTTGGCAAAGCCCGCGCCCAGGATGAACAGGATGAAAAAGGTCGAAGACCCCAGCACCACCGCCGCCAGCGCGACGACGCCATACCAGCCCACCATCACCGTATCGGTGACGTGCAGCGCCATCTGGGCAAGGCTGGACCCGATCAGGGGCAGCCCCAACGCAAGGGTCGCCCTTGCGTGGGTGGAAAGGGACATCTGCGGCATCATGATTTCCGCCTAATCCTTGGGCAGGAAAAGAACAAGGGCCAGAGCACAGTGCCGCATAACGAAACGGCACCCTGGAAGCCAGGGTGCCGCCAAGTCCGATGGGGGAAAACTTCGTTCTGAAAACAGGTGGTTCTATACTCAATCGCAACACATATTGGTTACGTCAGCTTCCCGAGTCGCCGCATACCCCATTTGCGGTAGGGCGGCGGATTTCACCGCCCGGGTCAGGCTTTCCCGACCCGCTCGAACATCGCCTCGACCTCGTCCAGCACCTGCGGCCATTCGGCAAAAAACAGCAACTGGCCGGTAAAGGCCAGGAACCGCACCTCCAGATGCGGGTAATCCGCCGCCAATTCGCGGATCGTCAGCACCGGCGATTGCGGGTCCTGGTCGCCTTGCAGCAGCAACACCGGCACAAGGCAGGCCCTGACCACCGCCGACCAGTCCTTCTCGGAGCCGATGCATTCGCGGGTAAAGGCCTCATGCGCGGCCCATTTCCGCGTCATGCAGACCTCTGACCCCTCCAGAACCGCCTCGCGGATCTCGGGGCGGGCGAAAGCCTCGATATCGGCGGGGCTGCCGCCATTCACCGTGCGGAAGAACGCCTCCTTGCCCAGCCGCCGCGCCAGCGAAAACCCTGCCTGGACCAGAAAGGGCAGAACCTTCGGCGCATAACGCGCATTGGCCAGGATAAAACGCTGCCACTTGTCCATCCGCTCATATTGCGCGCCGGTTCGGATCGGCAGCTGGCAAGAGGCGCCGACGATGCCGCGCACCAGATCGGGCCGCGTGTTTGCCAGATGCATGGCAAAGCGCAGGTCCGCCCCCTGCGGCAGCACCACCGCACCCTTCACCCCCAGATGGTCCAGCACGGCGGCATAATCCAGCACCACCTCGCGCAGATGGTCGGCGCCCCTGGCATGCAGGTCGGTCTTGCCATAGCCCGCCCGCACCGGCGTGATCACCCGCAAGCCCCGCCGCCGCGCCGCGCGTTCCGCCGCGGCAGGCCAGCGCACAAGCCCGTAATCCAGATGCATGAACAGGACCGGCCGCCCGGCGGGATCACCATATTCGATCCAGGTCAGCCGCCGGTCGTCGGCCGATCGCAGCCAGTGCAGCGGCCTTGGCTCCAGCCGCAGCCCCTCGGGCGTCTCCTCCTCGGGCGCGACCGGGATCATCGCCACATCCATCAGCCCCAGCACCACCCGCACCAGTTCCGACTGGCTGTGCGTCTCGGTCTTGGCCAGGATGCTGCGCAGCTGCGTGCGCACCGTCTCGGGCGACCGGCCCCGCGCCTCGGCAATATCCTTGACCGGAAGGCCCAGCGTGATGCCCTGCACGATCTCCACCTCGGCCAGGGTCAGGCCAAAGGCCTCCTGAACCGTCGCCGCAAACCCCTCCGGCCAGACCAGTTCGGTCGACAGCACCAGCGCCAGCGGGCGCGGCGCATCGCTTTCGATGGGTGAGACCCGCACGATCACCGGCCCCTGCGTCACGGTCGACCGGATGCGCAGCGTCATCACCTTTTCCGCCGCCCGCCCGCCCGCCACCTTGCGGATCACCTCGGCCAGCAGGGTCTTGTCCTCGGCCTCGAACGGCAGCGTGGCGAAAGCCATGCCCTCGCGCAGCCCGAAAGCCTGCTCCGCCGCCCGGTTGGCCGCCGTGATCGTGGCCCCGCCATCCGACAGAAAGGCCGCCGCGCGTGGAATATCGGCCAGAACCGAGCGATAGCCGCCATCCTTCTTGGTGGCCTCGAAGCGGTCCAGGAACACCGTGGCGCGTTGCATATGCGCCTCGATCTCGGGGTCATCCAGCGGGATCGCCTGCTCCACCGGGCCGACGCGCAGCGGGCCCGCCCGCCCCTCCCAGACATCCAGCAGGTCTTCCAGCCGGATCGGGTCCAGCGCCACATCGTAGAGCCGGTCCACGATTTCGGCCCGCTGGCCACCATCGGCGAAAGATGCCGAGGATCTGGATCTGGGTCCTTTCGACATGCCCCCTTCTTTGCCGCCCGCCCTGCGATGGATCAAGGATTTTCATGGCTGACGCCGTTCAACTTCGCCGCGCTTTGCGGCAAGACTTGGGCCGTTAGGCGCGGGAATCGCCCGCGCCCGGAGGGAAGACCATGCTCACGCTTTACGGCGTCTACCGCTCGCGCGCGTCGCGCCCCCTGTGGCTTCTGGCCGAGACGGGCATCGCCTATGATCATGTGCCGGTGATCCAGGCCTATCGCCTGCCCGAAGGCCAGGCCCGTGACGCCACCCTGCACACCGCCTCGCCCGAATTCCTTGCGGTCAACCCGCTGGGCCAGATCCCTGCGCTCAAGGACGGCGATCTGGTGCTGACGGAATCGCTCGCGATCTGCCTGCATCTCGCCCGCGTCCATGGCGGCGCGCTTGGTCCCGCCGATGCGGCCGAGGCGGCGCTGATCGACCAATGGGCGCTGTTCGCCGCCACCGCCGTCGAAGGCCCCGCGCTCGAGATGATGTATATTCAGGCCGATGGCGGCGACAAGACGCCCGAGGGCCAGGCCGCCATCGCCGTTCTGGCCGAAAAGCTGCGCCGCCCGCTGGCCCGGCTTGAAGCCCATCTCAAGACCCAGGACTGGCTGGTCGGCAAGCGCTTCACCGTGGCCGAGGTCGTGGTGGCAGAATGCCTGCGCTATGCCCAGGGCCATGCCGGGCTGATGGCGGAATTTCCCGCCACCGCCGCCTGGCTCAAGCGCTGCCAGGACCGCCCCGCCTTCCAGGCGATGTGGGCGGGGCGTCTGGCCGAACCGGCATAGGCGCACCCTTCCTGTGCGGGCGGAAGCACTGGTGCGGTTTCGGGCGAAACCCTAAATTGCCGGCAACCCAATTCGCGGAGCCCCGCCATGAAGAAGATCGGTTTCCTGTCCTTCGGCCATTGGGCCGATGAACGCGGCTCGGCCGTGCGCTCGGCGCGCGACGTGCTGACCCAATCCATCGAACTGGCCGAGGCGGCCGAGGAACTGGGCGCTGACGGCGCCTATTTCCGCGTCCACCATTTCGCCCGCCAACTGGCCTCGCCCTTCCCGCTCCTTGCCGCCGTCGGCGCGCGGACGAAGAAGATCGAGATCGGCACCGGCGTCATCGACATGCGCTACGAGAACCCCTTCTACATGCTGGAAGATGCGGGTTCCGCCGACCTCATCTCGGGCGGCAGGCTGCAGCTTGGCATCTCGCGCGGCTCGCCCGAACAGGTGGTCGATGGCTGGCGTCATTTCGGCTATCAGCCCGCCGAGGGTGAGACCGACCAGGAAATGGCCCGCAACCATGCCCAGGTCTTCCTGCAACTCCTCGAAGGGAAAGGTTTCGCCAAACCGCACCCGCGCCCGATGTTCCCCAACCCGCCCGGCCTTCTGCGCCTGGAACCCCATTCCGAAGGGCTGCGCGAGCGGATCTGGTGGGGTGCGGCCTCTGACGCCACCGCGATCTGGGCGGCGGAAATGGGCATGAACCTGCAATCCTCGACCCTGAAATGGGACGAGTCGGGCGAACCGCTGCATGTCCAGCAGGCCACCCAGATCCGCAAGTTCCGCGCGGCCTGGGACAAGGCCGGCCACAAGCGCAAGCCGCGCGTTTCGGTCAGCCGCTCGATCTTCGCCTTGGTCAATGACAAGGACCGGATGTATTTCGGCCAGGGCCGCCCCGAAGGCGACCAGATCGGCGTGATCGACAACACCCGCGCCGTCTTTGGCCGAAGCTATGCCGCATCGCCCGACCGGCTGATCGAACAACTCCGCGAAGACAGCGCCATTGCTGAGGCCGATACGCTTCTCCTGACCGTGCCGAACATGCTGGGCGTCGACTATAACGCCCATGTCATCGAGACGATCCTGAAACAGGTCGCCCCGGCCCTGGGCTGGCGCTGACCGGGCCGGGACCGGCGGCGAAACCTCCGGCCCCCCTCCCCCACATCTTGCGTCTCCCCCCGCAGGAATGGTCTAATGGCGGTCACCTCCTTACCAAAGGCCGCCCATGCCCAACGACCTCCTCTCTCCGGCCGCAACCACCTATGACGCCTCCTCGATCCAGGTCCTCGACCAGCTCGAGGCGGTGCGGATGCGGCCCGGCATGTATATCGGCGGCATTGACGAGCGCGCCTACCACCACCTCGCCGCCGAAATCCTCGACAACTCGATGGACGAGGCCGTGGCCGGCCACGCCACCCGCATCGAGGTCGAGCTTCACGCCGATGGCAGTCTGACCATCCGCGACAATGGCCGCGGCATCCCAGTCGACCCGCATCCGAAATTCCCCGACAAATCCGCGCTCGAGGTCATCCTCTGCACCCTCCATGCCGGCGGCAAGTTCAACGGCGACGCCTATGAAACCTCGGGCGGGTTGAACGGCGTCGGCTCCTCGGTCGTCAACGCGCTGTCCGACCATATGCGGGTCGAGGTCGCCAAGAACCGCGAGCTGTTCGCCCAGGAATTCTCGCGCGGCAAACCGCTTGGCCCGCTGCAAAAGCTTGGCCCCACCGCCAACCGCCGCGGCACCACCGTCACCTTCCACCCCGATGCCGATATCTTCGGCCACCAGTCCTTCAAGCCCGCCCGCCTGATGCGCGCCGCGCGCTCCAAGGCCTATCTCTTCTCGGGCGTCGAGATCCGCTGGAAATCCGCCATCCCCGATGGCGACATGCCGCTGGAAGCCACCTTCCACTATCCCGGCGGCCTGGGCGAATACCTCTCGGCCCAGCTCGACAAAGACAGCACCTATGCCGACCGCCCCTTCACCGGCAAAGTGTCGTTCAAGGAAAAATACGGCGTCCCGGGCTCGGTCGAATGGGCGATCAACTGGACACCGCAACGCGACGGCTTCATCTCCTCCTACACCAACACCGTGCCCACCCCCGAAGGCGGCACGCATGAACAGGGCTTCTGGTCCGCCATCCTCAAGGGCATCAAGGCCTATGGCGAGCGGATCAAGAACCGCAAGGCCGACCAAATCACCCGCGACGACATGCTCACCGGCGGCTGCGCCCTGATTTCCGTCTTCATCCGCGAACCGCAATTCGTCGGCCAGACCAAGGACCGGCTGGCGACCGAGGAAGCCGCCAAATGGGTCGAAGGCGCGGTGCGCGACCATTTCGACACCTGGCTTGCGGCCGACCCCAAATCCGCCGGCGCCATCCTTGATTTCCTCGTGCTGCGGGCCGAGGAACGTCTGCGCCGCCGGGCCGAAAAGGAAACCCAGCGCAAGACCGCGACCAAGAAACTGCGCCTGCCCGGCAAGCTGGTCGACTGCTCCGCCACCGACCGCCGCGGCACCGAGATCTTCATCGTCGAGGGCGACTCGGCCGGCGGTTCGGCCAAGGGCGCGCGCGACCGCAACTATCAGGCGCTGCTGCCCTTGAAGGGCAAGATCCTGAACGTCCTCGGCGCGGCTTCGAACAAGCTGAACGACAATTCCGAAATCCGCGACATCTGCGAGGCGCTGGGCGTCGGCATGGGGACGAAATTCCGCGTCGACGACCTGCGCTATGACAAGATCATCATCATGACCGACGCCGATGTCGACGGCGCCCATATCGCGTCCCTGCTGATGACCTTCTTCTTCACCCAGATGCGGCCCCTGATCGACAAGGGCCACCTCTACCTCGCCTGCCCGCCGCTCTACCGGCTGACCCAGGGCGCGAAGCGCCTCTATGTCGCCGACGATCTCGAAAAGGCCGAATGGCTGGAAAAGGGCCTGGGCGGCAAGGGCAAGATCGACGTGCAACGCTTCAAAGGCCTGGGCGAGATGGACGCCAAGGACCTGAAAGACACCACGATGAACCCCGAGACGCGGAAACTGATCCGGGTGAGCATCGACGAGGACGAGCCGGGGGATACGTCCGATCTGGTCGAGCGCCTGATGGGCAAGAAGCCGGAATTGCGGTTCCAGTATATCCAGGAGAACGCGCGGTTCGTGGAGGAGTTGGATGTGTGAGGGCAGCTCGAAGGATGCTCGGTCTTGCCTCGGTTCACACTCTGGGCGTGTCAACGACCTTGAATATTCTGGGCGTACCCGTTGCGCGAAAACGTGCGCACGGTATGCTGCCTATGCGTCCTAAGAACTGCCTCTCCGTATATTGACGGGACAGATATCCAAACATCACATCAGGCATGCACAATTCCTAATGACGTGCAGGATCGCATCTTGAACCAGAGCGGGGGGTTCCTTGCCTTGAAGTCAGAATACGCGATTCTCGCCTCTGTCGGCGAGTCCCCCATCTCAGAAAAGAAAGCAGGAAAAGCATTCCTCGCGATCCTGTGCATCTCATGGGCCTTCAATTTGGTCACGCCGGTCCTGATGATGATGTATCTGCCTTCTGCGATGCTATCTTCTCTCTTGGATTGGGCGGAAAGCGTAAGCTACTTAGGGCAGCGCGTTTCTTATCTTCGGGTCAGATCTGAATTGTCTGCCGTTTCCTATGTCGTTTGCACACTCGCCGCTAACATTTTCGGCATCTTGCTTGGCATCGCAATTGTAACAATTTTCAAAAAATATGCCATAAATACCGGTGAATACACTCGACTGCCCAGCGAATACACAAAATCACATTGGCTAGAGCTGTCGCGTGGTATTGGTTCAATTATCGGCTTTGGCTTTCTTGCCAATTATTACATGTTTTGGGGAACTCCTGGACCAGAGGACCATGACCGAAGCAATGTGATTATTTTCTGGCCTTGGTTTTCCATCCTCGTTTGCGTGCAGATTATGTTCATCGGGGGAGTAATCTTTGTCGTGATAGCGACGGCCTTAAAATTTCTCGCCCAGAGGAGAGAGTAGACCGTCGGAGGCGCCCCTCCCCCCTTCACCTGTTCCCAAATATCCTGCGGGGGTCCGGGGGTGCAAAACCCCCGGCGGCGTCCGCATGGCCCGCCGATCCACCCGCATCGCCAAAGCCGCCCGTAGAGGGCGTGCTCGCACGCACCACCCCCGAGTCTCGCCACATGCTTAACGCCACCGCCCGGCCCCGCGCGCCCGACCTTTGCCAGACCATCGCCAGACCTTGGCCAGCCCCGCCCCTCCCGGCCCACCGGCAGGATTAACGCAGCGTTTCCAGCCCCTTGCGCCGCCGCCGTTGCGGCCCACGCCGCCCCGGCGGCTCACTTCGCCTGCAGGCTTTCCACATATTCCGCCAGCTGCACCAGCCGCAGCGGCGTCGGGCTGCTGATACCGTCGCCCGCGTCATAGGGCAC
>Ga0209571_1001058_pt1 | contig 16321 bp, 18 predicted proteins | sample EBPBio102011_DNA_FD_185866 | JGI IMG/M metagenome (GOLD analysis project Ga0209571, IMG submission 185866) | Wastewater treatment Type I Accumulibacter community from EBPR Bioreactor in Madison, WI, USA - Reactor 1_1/10/2011_ DNA (SPAdes)... | ecosystem: Engineered > Bioreactor > EBPR >...
GCCCGCGAGGCCGACCCGCGCCCGCTGCATGTCATCCACCTCAGCCCCCAGGGGCGCCCGCTGACGCAGGCGCGGGTGCGGGAGCTCGCCGCCATGCCGCGCCTGGCGCTGGTCTGCAGCCGTTACGAGGGCGTGGACGAGCGTTTCATCGAGCGCGAGGTGGACGAGGAGATCTCGCTCGGCGATTACGTCATCTCCGGTGGGGAGCTCGGCGCCGCGGTGCTGGTGGATGCCATCGCCCGCCTGCAGGACGGCGCGCTGAACGATGCCGAATCCGCCGCCCAGGACAGCTTCGAGGGCGAGGGGCTGCTGGATTGCCCGCATTACACCCGCCCGGTGGACCATCCCTTCGGCCACGTCCCGGACGTGCTGCTGTCGGGCAATCACGCCGAGATCGCCCGCTGGCGGCGGGCGCAGTCGCTGGCCCGTACACAGGCCCGTCGCCCGGACCTTCTCCCCGATCTACCCCCCACCCAGGACAAGGCAGGGAAGGGCGGCTAAGCCCTTGTCTGTCCGGGGAAAATCCCGTTATACTTGCGGGCTTAGTTCCACCCGCCAAGACGTGGGTCCACGCGCACTCACGCTTACAAACCACAAATACACAGGCAAAACCATGAGCAAGCCGTCCCTGAATAACCTCCTCAACGAGTTCGAATCGGCCCAGGCCGAGCGCAAGTTGCCCGAATTCGGCCCCGGCGACACCGTGATCGTCAACGTCAAGGTGAAGGAAGGCAACCGCGAGCGCGTCCAGGCCTATGAAGGCGTGGTCATCGCCAAGAAGAACGCGGGCCTGAACTCCGCCTTCACCGTGCGCAAGATCTCGCATGGCTACGGCGTCGAGCGCGTGTTCCAGAGCCACAGCGCCGCGATCGATTCGGTCACGGTCAAGCGCCGTGGCGCCGTGCGCGCCGGCAAGCTGTACTACCTGCGTGGCCTGGAAGGCCGTGCCGCCCGCATCCGCGAGGATCTGGCTGCCGTGGCCAAGGCCGAAGCCAAGGCCGCAGCGACCGCCGCTGCCGAGTAATCGCAGCGATTCGCCATCGCAACGGCCGCCTCGCGCGGCCGTTTGCGTTTCCGGCGTACGAGACCGAGCCACGTACGTGAGCGACACCCCCGACATCGACAGCATGCGGCTGGATGCGTGGCTGTGGGCGGCGCGTTTCTACAAGACGCGCAGCCTCGCCAAGCATGCGGTGGAGCTTGGCCGCGTGCAGGTGGAAGGACAGGACGCCAAGCCTTCGCGGGTGGTGCGGCCGGGCATGCGGCTGACGATCGGGCGGGGCGATGAAACCTTCGACATCGAGGTCAAGGCGCTGGCGCAGCAGCGGGGACCGGCCACCATCGCCCGCACCCTGTACGAGGAAAGCGAAGCCTCGCGCACAGCCCGTGAGGCGGCGCGCGCACTGGCCCGGGCTGCGCATGCGGGGTATCGTGCGCCTGAAACCAAGCCAGACAAACGTGCGCGCCGGTTGATCCGGGCGCTAGGGGATATCGACGCGAGCTAGGGCCTGTATCCGTGCTTGGCTCAGCCCGATGGCGTGCCGGGCTTCGCGTTGGCGCCGCGAATCGTATATCCCAGCAGTACCAGCCAGGCGGCCAGCGCCAGCAAGGTGGGCAGTTGGAAGGCGCTGGACGTCCCCAGGGTGAAGTTCCGGGCGCCGATGAAGATCAGGCCCCAGAGCGCCAGATTGACGCCCACGATCAACAGGCGGGACTTGTGCCGCGTGAACAGCGCGATGATGCTGGGCATCAGGCCGATCGGGGCGGTGGCCAGGAAGAAGAAAAGAACCAGGGTCGGGGTCGGGGTCATCGGTGGTCGTGCGGTATTGGGCAGCTCGCCGAAGGGGCGGTGGTGATCGACGCGATCAGGTGGAAAATGCAGCCGGGATTATAGTCGGCCCTCGGGGCGACCAACCGCCATGTGCCTGCGTCGAACGGCGCGGCATCGTGGCTCGAAAATGCTAATAGCCCGGGTGCGGTTGCCAGAGCTCGATCTTGTTGCCCTCGGGATCGACCACCCAACCGAATTTTCCCTGCTCGGATTCGCTTGTTTCTTCCATCACGGCGCATCCCTCGGCCTTCAATGCCGAAAGAAGGGCGTCGAGGTTGGCCACGCGGAAATTGATCATAAAGGAGGCCGTGCCCGGCGCCATGTAGTTGGTGTCCTGGGCGAACGGGCTCCATACGGTGACGCCGCCATCGCTCTCCGGGCCGCCCCAGCGAAAAATCGCCCCGCCCCAGTCGGTAACATCCAGCCCTAAATGCTGCCGGTACCAGGCGCTCAGCGCCGCTGGGTCGCTCGACTTGAAGAACACCCCGCCGATTCCCGTCACGCGCTTCATCTTGCCCCCTTGGGATGCGAATCCTGCCATGCAGGTAATGCAATGTAGCCAACCGAGTGCCTAGGTCAATGGCCTTTCAGACCTGATACCCATGAGCGATTGGTAATTGGTGTTCAAACCAAGTCATGAGACTTTGATGTCATGGGCCTCAATAAGGCGAGGTGCTGCGTGTCTTGGCCAAGCACCAAACTCGAGTTGGTCGCCAAGCAAATTTGATTCGGGTGGGGTTTGAGTTGTGGGCGGCTGTTTGGTTGCGGCGCATGATTTGGCAGGCAATCGAGGCAAAAATGCGAATTCGAAAGATCTGGGGGTGTGAGAAGTCGGGCTGTCAGGCAAGAAAAAACAGCACTATAGAAGCGCCGCTTTTGAAGCACATTGAGACTTGCTATGCATGGAATAAATGCAATTGCCGAGTGAGGCGCCTTAAGCCTTAGATAGGTCAAATGAAACCTTAGGATGTACAGCCGGCTTTACTTTGGATTTCCCGAACCACTCGAACCCTGCAAGCCAGGCTGCGGCTCAAGAGAAGTTTCAATATTCCGGATTTTCTCATCCTGCCTCAGCATTTCAAGGCGTTCGAGCTCCCGATCTTTCAGATCCCGCACTTCGACGTTGGTTGCACTACGGGCGTGATTGCTTGAGCCTTCAGTGGTTGCGCAGCCGGATGACATGAGAATGATCGCAGCGACAAACATGATTCCATGCTTCATGAGTATTGGCTCCTGAGTGAAGGTTTCCAAGGGCTCGGCTATGGAGTCATGCCAAGTTGTCAGTCGACTGCTTCATTTTTGAGACTACTCCGCTGCCCATCGGTGTGCAATGGCAGCAAGCTGGTCGGTCTCGCTTGAAGGGTGATGACTCAGAATTTTCAGTATTGGATGGATTTAAACGCCCATTAGGGAGGTTAAATTGTGTTCTGATAGGTGTCTGATGTGTCGTGGTCCGCAGGCTGTATGTCGGAAGAAGCCAGATTAGAACAATCGATTGATCGTCGTCACATCGCAATCATGTCTGGTATAGGAGCTTGTGCGCAATAAGTTACGTGGAGAAAATCATATGAAAAGCATCTTGCAGGTCCTCCTGCTTGCGCTGGCCTTCGCGGGATCAGCCAAGGCGGCGGAGGTGACCGCAGTAAAGAATGTGGACTTAAGCCGATACATGGGCGTTTGGTACGAACAGGCCCATTTTCCGCTGTACTTCCAAAGGATGTGCGTTGCCAACACCACGGCCACGTATAGCCTTAGAAAAGACGGGCTTGTGGATGTTCACAATCGATGTGAAGAGCGTGATGGCAGCCAGGCAGATGCGACGGGCGTAGCAAAAACTGTCGATGGAAGCACGTCCAAACTCAAGGTGCGATTCGCTCCGGCTGCCTTGTCGTTCCTGCCCTTCGTCTGGGGGGACTATTGGGTCATTGCACTGGATCGTGACTACCAATGGTCGGTTGTAGGCACGCCGAACCGCAAATACTTGTGGATTCTGACACGCGACAAAAAAATTCCCCAAGAAAAATTCGACGAACTGGTAAACATGGCCAAGGCGCAAGGCTTTGATACGACACGGCTGATCAGGACAGAGCAGCGGTGAATGCTTCAAGGAGGCCTGTGACTGGATTGGGCGGCCTCTCCATATTGGCTGGGGAGGCGCAATTCTCTTTCATTGGGCAGGCCCCGAATGCAGTTCCGGATGGAAAATAATTAGAGCAAAGTTCAGTTTTTTCTATTTGCAGAGCGCCACGGCTTTTGTGCGTTGGTCAACCAGCAGTACATATTGACTGACTATGTGACTGCCTACCAGAAGCTCGGGAAAGTTGTCTATGACACGAGCTTCTGTGCCCACGAAGGTCTCCGAGCCAATGCGGATGGGGTCAAGGATTGTTGTGGACTTCATCTCGATCTTTGAATTCGTCAGGGATGCCCTGCCAGCCTCGACTAGGGGTGTTGCCTTGACTTGCGAATACATTGAAGTGGGCATGACAAACGAAACATCAGCCCCTGTGTCGAGGTTGCCGACAACTTCGAGATCCCCAAGTTCAACAGGGATGCGGAATGGCTTCACGTATCTGATGGCATCCAACGCATTCTCAGGTATTGAACGCGTATCACTGAATGTCAGCCTCTTCTTGGGGAAGTCCAGGATCAAAAGTCCGTCTGCAAAGAAATCCCTAGCCAATATCCCGGAAAATTTCGCCGAAGTTCGCAAGCTGTAATCGCGAGCGGTTACCTCCAGGTTGTGCTTGGTGAGGTCGCCCAGCGAAATCGATTCGATTAGCACTTTGCTCACTTCAGAGCTTTGCATGCCATCCGAACTTGTTCCCTCTCCGGCGACCGGGAGTTGTTGATCTTGCACAAGCTTCATGTCAATTCGCGCATCACCACTTGCGCCAGTATCTACCGCGAACCGGAAAGGCCTTTTCCATAGACTTTCGCGCTTACATAGACGCGACCGTCGACGACTTCGAACGGTACCTGCACAAGGCGATCTCGGGTTGGAAGTTCTTTCAGGCTGCATGCCGTGCGTGGAGGATCAATCCCGGTGTGCGCGCAACTGCCTAAAACCAGTGCCGTGAGGGCAATTGCACTCTTCTTGAGGCTGAAGATGGGCATGACAACTCCTGTAAGCTTGGAGCTGTAGTGTGCTATTGATGTAACACACATTCATGTGCCGAAGGTAATCCGTAGGCTAGGGAAGTAGAGGCTCGTTGGTGAGCCTAAGACCTAGGTTGAGATGGAAGCAAAGCAGGCACGACCTGCACGGATTTTAGAGCTTGTTACGGCTGGACTTTGCCAAGCCGTAAACCAGCAGTAAATCCATGAGCCCGGCAAAGATACCAAATGCAACGCGGCCCTCTGTCTCCGAGACTCGACTCGACGTGGTTTTGGTGAGGCTGGAGCTCGTCTTGCGCGTGAAATTTCGTTCGCCAGGGCCAAAGGCTATCCAATTGAATGCCAGAAGAAAAAATAGCAGGGAAATTGCAACAGATCGGATGGCGAAGGTGTTTCTTCGAAATCCGAACAGCAACATGGCGGCACCGGGTTCTACCCCGCTAACACGGACACTTCAGTTAAGCCTCATGATGGGGCAGGAGGAGTGTCATGCAGCAGAGAAAGCGTTATAGCGAGGAGTTCAAGCGCGAGGCGGTCGGTCTGACCCGGTTGCCGGGCGCAAGCGTGTCGCAGATTGCCCGTGACCTGGGCATTCGGGCCAACCAGCTCCATCGATGGCGACGCGAGCTGGAGGTGGTCGGCAAGAAGGCCTTCCCTGGCAACGGCGTCGCCCGCGACCAGGAGTTGCTGGCACTCAAGCTGGAACTGGCGCGGGTGAAGAAGGAGCGGGATTTTTTGCGCGATGCGGCGGCGTTCTTCGCCAAGGAATCGCCTTGAGGTACGAGGCGATCCGACGCCACCGCGACCAGTACCCGGTTCGGCTCATGTGCCGTTGCCTGAAGGTCTCGCCCAGCGGCTTCCATGGTTGGGCGACGCGCTCACCCGGCGCACGCGCGCAGGACAACGCGAGGTTGCTCGGGAAGATCCGCGAGCACCATGCCGCCAGCGACGGCGTGATGGGCGCCCCGCGCATGCACGAAGTGCTGGGCTATGAAGGCGAGACCGCCAGTCTCAACCGGGTCGCCCGGTTGATGGCGGGCGCCGACCTGTCGGGCGTGCCGCAGAAGCGGCGCTGGCGACATAAGCGTTCAGGCGTACGCCCGGCCCATGTCCGCAATCACCTGGCGCGCGACTTTGCCGCATTGGAACCCAACACCAAATGGGTAGTGGATATCACTTACATCCGCACCGGCGAAGGCTGGCTGTACTTGTGCGCGGTGTTGGACCTGTACTCGGGCAAAGTCGTCGGCTGGTCGATGGCACCGGTGCAGGATCGACATCTTGTACTGAAGGCGGTGATGATGGCGAGCTGGCAGCGGTCGGATCGCAGCCCGGTGATCCTGCACTCCGATCGGGGCACGCAGTTCACCTGCGCCGAGTACCAACAGTTCCTGAAGGACCACCACATCGTCAGCAGCATGAGCGACGTCGGTCACTGTGGGGATAACGCAGCGGCCGAAGGCTTCTTCGGCAAGCTCAAGCGCGAACGGGTGCATCGTCGTCGTTACCTGACGCTGGCCGAGGCCAGGAGCGACGTGTTCGACTACATCGAGCGGTTCCACAATCCGCTCATCCAGCGAAGGCTGGATGCCAAGGACCAGGCCTTTAGACTCTTAACCCAACCGTCCGTGGAAACGGGGTAGAACCCGTGCTGAACTTCCTTCGCTTCGACATGAACACTCCTCATGGCCTTGATCGGCCTTCTCGTAAGTGTCCGTGAAAACGGGGGTGAACCCCGGCCATATCCAGCGGCATGAGGTTCGTCGAGGTACCTATTACCTTCCATCCTAGGGTAGGTGTCAGCAAGGGTGGCAATATATCCAACAAAGTAGCTATCGGGGTTGGCTTGCGAATGATACGGGGTATCGTGCTTGGGTGGCCCAAGAAATGAGCCAGAACAGGGAAGGCGATTACCACAACATCCGGCTGAGCGAGGATCGACGTCGTGACGTGTTATGGTGTGCTTTGTCAGAATATCTTCAGAGGTTCGTACCGGATTCTTCGTCAGTTCTGGACTTCGGAGCGGGTTACTGCGGGTTCGTCAATGAAATAAAAGCCGGAAAGAAGTTTGCATACGACCAGTGGCAAGGCATCAGGCAACATGCAAACGCAGATGTCACTCCCATCGTAGGGCCGTATCAGGAGCTCGAAAACCAACTTGAACCTGATTCCTTGGACATCGTTTTCGCAAGCAATGTCTTTGAGCATTTCACCAACGATGAGTTGGTCGACGTGGTGGCGTTACTCAGATCCAGGATGAAGGTGTCGGGGCGCCTTATTTTGGTGCAACCGAACTTCTACTATGCCTATCGTCGGTATTTTGATGATTACACCCACAAATCGATATGGACGCATCGCTCACTACCTGATTTCCTGACCGCCAACGGCTTTTCTACCAACTACGTGCGTGGCGACTTCATGCCGTTGACCGTGAAATCCAGGTTGCCGGTCAACAAGCAGCTTATCCGTGCTTATTTGCGCTCCCCCATCCGTCCGATGGCTGGGCAAATGCTGGTTGTGGCGGACAAGGTGTAATCATGTCGATTCTTTGGTTGCTTGTGATTGTTTTGGCCGCATCATTCGGTCAGATACTCTTGAAAATGTCGGTTCATGGCGACGATACAAGCGGCAGCATCAATTGGCTGATGCTGGCCACGAACAAGTATTTCATTGGCGGCGTATGCCTGTACGCGATGACTTCCGTGGCCTGGATGTGGGCGTTGCGGAGCTATCCTCTTTCGCGTGCATACCCCATGCTCGCGCTGACTTTCATCCTCGTTCCTCTCTTGGCTAATATCTTTTTTGGGGAACGCTTGCGTCCAGTAGATTGGGTCGGGATGTTTCTGATTCTTGCGGGTGTGATCGTTATCAATGGGACGCGGGCATCATGAAAGTAGCCAGGCAGGACTCTCGGATTGCCATCATGATGGTGTTCATCATGGTTGTAATTCTGTCTGCCCGGTTGGTATTCAGTGCCTACACGTCTGGCGACGATGGATACACGACTTTTGCCGCTCTCAATCCCAAGGGGCTATGGGCATCAGCGCAGGAAATGGCGCAGTTCCAAGGTAGATTCTATCAGCTGATAGTATATCCGTTGGCGATGCTGCCTTTCATGACTGGCGATCTGGTCGTCATCAACTTCTGGCGAGTTCTCACGTTCCTGTTCATGCTGTATGGCATAGCAAGGCTCTACATGGTCATGCTTGGTCGACCAGCAGGATTATTGGCACTGATACTGTTTCTCGGTATTTTTGACACCGTAGGGGGGTCTTATAACCCATTTCACGGGCTGCCGATGTGGTTTGGCGTGGGTTGCGGTGCACTTTGTCTGGCGATCGCATTTCACATACGTGTGGTCAGGGATGGCAAGGGTATCAGTGTCCTATCTGTGCTTTTCTATGCTCTGGCCTTGTTGAGTTATGAAATCGCCATACTCTACTTGCCATTGTTTGTATTCATAACCTGGTATTGCGGGCGAAACTACGACCTCCTGTCTGCCCGTGGTTGGATGAGGCTGCTTAAGCCAACCACGGGACATATCATCACGACAATCGCGTATCTCATCGCCTACGTGGTTTATAGGCACTACTACCCAGGAACTTATGCGGGTGCGGGCGAGCTGGATGTTTCTTCCCCAATCCGTACGTTAAAACCTATCGTCGAGTTTTCCATCTACGGGATTTATTGGAGCTTTTCCCAGTCTGGCCGGCCGACGGCCGGCCTACAGAGCATCGTGTATGCGTTAGCTGCAGGGGTCGGGTTGTTTGCAGCTTGGTTGGCTTGCAGGAATACCGAGCTGCAAGAAGCGGAAGCAACTGCAATAACCTTGAAGAAGGTATTGGCAGGGTTCGTGATTCTCGCCTATGTATTCGTTCCCAACATTCTGTTCGGCTTGACGGAGCGATACCGGGTATGGGCGGGTGACGGCGTCCAGTTTTATCTCGGCAGCATCTATTCCGCCATCACCATCGTACTGGTCATCGGCATGTTTTTTTCCTTCCTTGCCCGGCGGAAATCGGGCAAGTGGCCCATCGCGATGGCGTCGGTGCTCGGTGTTGGCTTCGTTGGTCTGACGTATGCTAATTCCATGAATTCACAGAGCTTCTTTGCACAAAGTGAATTGATGAGGAACCGTTGGCAAGTTGCCGACTGGGTGGCTCGAGAGGTCAACAAGGCTTCGAGCGAGGGTATTCTTCCTGCCAACGACATTTCGCTGTGTGGTGAAGGCTTCACCGCCTCCGAGGAACTCCCGGTGTATTTCCGGAATCCTGACATGATGGCCGACGTGGATATCTACTGGTCGCGTTACTTCACATGGCGGATGAAACGGGGTGCCTCGTACCGCACGCATACTGGTAATGGGCCCTGCAACGCCACCATCAACATGAGCTATCGCACGAGGCAGGCAACCCTCAGTATAGGGAACCGCACCCAGAGCATCGGGTTCGATAATGTCGGGTACCTAGCCAGATAATAAAGCTTTAGAAGGCCTCCCTCAGGAAGCCGGCATAACGGCGTGCAGCCGCGAACTTGCTGGACTTTTCGGTGAGGTGGTTGAGAACTTTTGTGGACATCTTGTTGTCCGGTACAAGTGAGCCCAACCGATCATTCTCAGCCGAAATGTATTCCTGCATTGATACGTGGTTGCTCGCTTCGATTTGACCGCGCGACGGACTGTCCTGGATGGATTCAATCGCCCGGAGGAACTCTGTCGATGAATGGGTCCAGTCGGGCCATGCCAATGCCGTGGACAGGGCGCCATCCTTCAGTCTGTCTAGCAATTGATTGTCATCGCGCAGGGAATTGATGGCCGCAACCACGGATGACTCATCGTCACGCGGGATAACAATCGCGTTTTCGCCATTTTCTATATATTCATCGTACCCAGTGACGTCATACACAATGGCCGTGCCGCCGCAATGGAACATTTCCAACGGCGGACCAAACATGCCTTCTACGTAACTCAGTTTAACCAGTACATCGCATGAGCGATAAATTGCTGGTACAAGACTGATGGGGACGCGGGAGAACACTTTGTCCACGCCCGGGAAGTAACCGAGCTGGGTGGAAGTCAGTAACCATGTCGAATCTGCCTTGCTCTTGCGCGCCAGCTTCAGGCTCCTGCCAACGTTTTTGAAAAACACGCCCATTGGCCCTTCCACCAAAACCCTGATAGGGCCGTCGCGCAGTCTCTCCGCGCTTGAAGGCCCCTCTTGCGTGTAGAGGTCCTTGCGGATTCCGTTACGGACAAGTACGGCCTGTGTGCGATGGTTTTTCGAAAGATGCTCCCGGATCCAGGATGCTTCGGTAATGCTTGGCAGACCGATGTCGTAGCTGCGATCTACCAAGCCTTTGAGCGGGGCCTGATTGTCCGGATAAAAACGGGATTCAATAGACTGGATGAAATATGCATATCTAGCCGCAGCAATGGCGTGCAACTCTGCGGCGGTTCGCCACCATGTTGCGATGGCAAGGTCAAATCTCAGGTCACTGGATTCATGCAGGGGGACGAAGCGCAACTCCTTACATGCGGGATGCCACTGCATCTGGCTATCGTCGTACGGATATAGCACCACCATCGTGACATCGTGTCCAGCTCGCTTGGCATGCAGGGCATGTTGATAAATGACATATGTTCCACCACTGATGTCGACAGAGCCGATGAAGAAGGCGATTTTCAATTCAAATCCCTCAAAGTCTTCAGGCGGGATTGGGCATAACGCCATGCCACTAGCCGGCCGCCTTGCTGATAGCAGCGCAACCATGGCCAGAATCCGAGGTCCACGAATTGGGGGTTTGTTCTGAGCGTCCAGTAAAATCTAATCGCTCCAAATATACCGGGACGAGGCCTGCTTGAAACGAACTTAGAAGCTTCGAATACACCAAAATTTTCGACATGATAGGCATCTTCAAACCAGCGAATCTCGGCGCTGGACGGGGACAGGACCATTCGCGCATGTGCGCGCGCCGCTAGCATGTCGAAGTCGGTGCGTGGCAAGTGATTCCGGGACAGGATTCGATTGATTTTGGTGAATGACTCCAGCAAACGTTTCTGGAGCGGGCGGATCTTTTCCTCAAACAACGGACGTTCCTCGAAATCCCCATCAATGACGTGGGGTAAATGGTTCTTGTCGAAGGCATAGGTATGGGCGGACCCATGGTCAGCGCCTAAGGCGACCTCAAAAAGGGCGCGGTTTTCGTTATAAATATGGAAACCGGGGGATGTCTGGTTTATTGAGCTGAAAACCAATCCATGCTTGGTATTCTGTTCATTCATGTTGCCAGGAGCTACAAGCCCGAGATAGTGTCCAACCACGGTACAGCCATGCCATGGGGCAGGGAGCTGGTCAAGAATTCCGCGAATATTGTCTTGGATGGTGCCCTTCCAACCCACGTCTACAAGATGGATTTGATTGTCGTGCGGGTCGACGCCGAAGCTTTCCAGATAAGCTTGGAAGGCCTGCTGTCGCTCGCTCCGGGCCGATTCATACGCGGCTCGGAAGGTAGGGCTTGACAATAACGCATTAAAACTGCGGCTGGTTGGCAAGTCATCCAGTCGCGACGCAAAGTCTTCGAGCGGAAGTTCTGCTTGGATTTGATGAGAAATGTCCTCGAGGCCGATGCTCGACATAAATTCGTTGATAGATATGCAGCGGTATTGGCGGAACAATGTATGGAAGTTCTCATGACCCAGGTCGCGTAAGGACGGTAAAAAGGTGGCTCGGCGGGAAACACGGAAATAATGCGAATTAATGCCAACAATATCTGTACCTGCGGGGGCGCGTGATGCTTGGTAATGATCGAAGAGGGTTTTCAGGAATTGCCCCTCACGGGCCATGAAAAACACGTCCTTGATGCCGGCATGATAGAGTGTGTAATAAAGCCGCTCGATAAAGATGTAAAGCGTCAGGATCAATTCGCCGAATGGGGAATCGGCGCCGCTGACCTCGGAGATGATCTGATGCTCGATGGCTTGATAGTCCATGGCATTGGTTGATAGCTGCTGGTATTGCTGGTAAAGCTGAGTGCGATCCAGATGAATGGCAGCCATTCCCATGGAGACGGGAGTTTCCGCATCCGAATATGGGTTGTCTCCGATCATTAGCATTTTGTTCAGAGGAATTTGCTTGTCGGCGGATACAATGGTGAACAGGCGGCCACTCCGCTTGGTTAGATGATAATCACATGAGACATGCAGGGAATTGAAAAAACCATCTAGTCCATGGCATTCGAGCATCGATTTGTAATGGATGCCAGGCAAGTAGAAATCGCTGACCAATGCCATCGGGATATTCCTGTCGGCCAGTGTGGCAAGGACCTGACGCATTTGCCCATCTACGTACTGGACTTGGCATTCGATGGCGAGCTCTATTCCGGTTGCCGTCTCGACAAAATGATCGCGTGACATGCGCTGAAGCCAGTCTTGGGCCTCCCAAATGGCGCCCCAGGCATCGGGCAGGGAAAATTCTTGGTCCAGCCCGCGGCTAGCATTCTGGTTGCAAATGTCGGCTTCGATCTGTTGCCGCAAAGCGTAAAGGCGCTGGCCAAGTGCCTTGGTGCCGACGCCCGGGGGCGCCAATTTGGCTATTCGTTCGCAGGCAATACGCTTGACATCCTCTGGCGCCACCTCACGGTGCACTAAGGTGTCGAAATAATCGAAACAGACAAGTGAAGGCTGCAGCTTATCGATAGCATCAAGGATGCACTGGCCATAATCGGGAGTCGCCGAATCGATTTTTATCAATGTCATGTATGGGGTTGCCGTCCTGGGCGGATTCCATTACTCGGTGATTGTGGCGGAAAGCTGAGGGATAATCTCGAACAAATCTCCGGCCAGCCCAATATCCGCAATCTCGAATATCGGCGCATCCGGATCCTTGTTGATCGCGACGATCGTCCCCGCATCCTTGATGCCGGTCAGGTGCTGGATGGCGCCGGAGATGCCGATGGCGATATACAGTTCCGGCGCAATGATCTTGCCGGTCTGACCGACCTGCATGTCGTTAGGCACATAGCCGGCATCGACCGCGGCGCGCGAGGCACCGACGCCCGCGCCGAGTTTGTCGGCCAGGTCGTAGATGATCTTGAAGTTCTCGGCGGAACCGACGCCGCGTCCGCCTGAGACCACGCGCCGGGCGCTTTGCAGGTCGGGGCGATCGGACTTGCCGGCCTTGAGGTCGACGAAACGGGTCGTGGTGGGCAAGGCGACATCCACATTGGCAGCTTCAACCGTGGCATTGCCGCCCGTTCCGGCCTGCGGCCAAGAGGCAGTGCGCACCGTGGCGACCAAGGTCTGGTCAGCCGGCGCTTGCACCGTGATGATGGCGTTGCCAGCGTAGATGGGGCGCTTGAAAGTGTGCGGCCCTTCGACGGCCATCAGGTCCGAGACCTGAGCGACGCCAAGCAATGCAGCCACGCAGGGCATCAGGTCCTTGCCGAAGGTCGTGCTGGGACCGAAGACATGGCTGTAACCACTTGCCAGCTGGGCGATCTGTGGCGCCAGCACCTGTGCAATCGCGTGGTCGTTGGCCGGATTGGCCACGGTCAGGACCTTGGACACGCCTTGGATCTGCGCCGCCTGCGAGGCCACGTCGGTGGGATCGGCGGCCAGTAAGACGATGTCGATGGCTTCCGGGTTGAGAGCCTTGGCGGCCGAGACGCACTTGGCCGTGGCTGCGTTCAGCTGGCCACCTAGATGTTCGGCAACGATGAGAACCTTGGACATCAGAGCAGCCCCTTTTCCTTTAACTTGGCGACGAGTTCCGCCGCATCCTTGACCATCACGCCACGACTGCGCTGGGCTGGCGCGGCGAAATGGGTGACTTCCAGATCGCCACCTGCCTCGACCCCCAGATCGCCCAAGGCGATGGTTTCAAGCGGCTTGGACTTGGCCTTCATGATGTCGGGGAGTTTGATGAAGCGCGGTTCGTTCAGGCGCAGGTCGGTGGTGACGACGGCGGGCAGCTCGACCTCGAGCGTCTCGAGGCCGGCATCCACCTCACGCGTCACGGTGGCCTTGCCGCCTTCCACCACCAGCTTGCTGGCGAAGGTCGCCTGCGGCCGGCCCCAGAGCGTCGCCAGCATCTGGCCGGTCTGGTTGGCATCGTCATCGATGGCCTGTTTGCCCAGCAGGACCAGCTCGGGCTGTTCCTTCTCGATGAGCTTCAGCAGGGTGCGGGCCGCCGTCAGTGGCGACACCGGACCGTCCGAGACGACATGGATGGCGCGATTGGCGCCCATCGCCAGGCCGTTGCGCAGATGCGGCTGGGCATCGGCCGGGGCGATGGTGGCGACGATGACCTCGGTCGCGATGCCCTTGTCACGCAGGCGCAGGGCCTCTTCCAGCGCGATGTCGTCGAAGGGGTTAGGGGAGAGCTTGACGCCCTCGGTCACTACGCCCGAGCCATCGGGCCGGACCTGGATGCGGACATTGGCGTCCACGACGCGCTTGTAGCCGACGAGAATCTTCATTTGGCTGAATCATCCTGCGCGGCATTGGCCGCAGTATCGAACCGATATTCTAGCCAATTGGCCGTGTCCTAGTGATGTCCGGATTACAATTGACGGGTTTATTACAAGGAGTTGCAGATGCGAACGTGGTTGGTTACCGGCGGTGCCGGCTTCATCGGCGGGAATTTCGTGTTGGAAGCCGTCAGCGACGGCATCAAGGTCATCAACCTTGATGTCCTGACCTATGCGGGTAACTTGGACACGCTGCGTTCACTGGACGGCAACCCCAACCACGTGTTTGTTGAGGGCGACATCGGCAACCGAGAGCTCGTATCGGCGTTGCTGGCCGAGCATCGCCCCGACGCCGTCATCAACTTCGCCGCGGAAAGCCATGTCGATCGTTCCATCGATGGCCCCGCCGCCTTCATCGAAACCAATGTTGTCGGCACCCTGGGTTTGCTGGAGTCGGTGCGTGACTACTGGAAGTCGCTGGAAGGCCAGGCGGGCGAAGACTTCCGTTTTCTGCACGTCTCGACCGACGAGGTTTATGGCTCACTGGGTGATACTGGCCTCTTCACCGAAGAAACCCCGTACTCGCCCAATTCGCCTTACTCTGCATCGAAGGCTGCATCGGACCATCTGGTACGCGCTTTCCACCATACCTATGGCCTGCCGGTGCTCACGACCAACTGTTCGAATAACTACGGTCCGTACCAGTTCCCCGAAAAGTTGATCCCGCTGGTGATTGCGAAGGCCATGGCGGGCGAGCCCCTGCCGATTTACGGCGATGGTAAGAACGTTCGTGACTGGCTGTACGTCGGCGATCACTGCTCGGCCATCCGTCGTGTGCTCGAGGATGGCAGGGTCGGTGAAACCTACAACGTAGGCGGCAACTCGGAGAAACAGAACATCGAGGTGGTGAAGACTATCTGCACGTTGCTGGATGCCAGACAGCCTCGCGCGGACGGCGCGCTTTACGAAACCCAGATCACCTATGTACGGGACCGCCCGGGTCACGACCGCCGTTATGCGATCGATGCCACCAAGCTCAAACGCGAACTGGGCTGGGAGCCGGCGCACACCTTCGAGCAAGGCATTGCGGAAACAGTGGCCTGGTATCTCGGTAATCAGTCTTGGGTGAATCGGGTGCTCGATGGCAGCTATCGCCTCGAACGCATCGGCGGCGCATAAGGAGAAACCGGCATGGATCGCAAGGGCATCATTCTGGCGGGTGGCTCAGGCACGCGCCTGTACCCGATCACGCAGGGCATCAGCAAGCAGCTGCTGCCGATCTATGACAAACCGATGATCTATTACCCGCTGGGCGTGCTGATGTTGGCAGGCATACGCGAGGTGTTGATCATCAATACGCCGCATGAGCAGCACTTGTTCAAGGCGCTGCTGGGCGATGGCTCGCAGTGGGGCATGAAGTTTGAGTACGTCGCACAGCCAAGCCCGGACGGATTGGCGCAGGCATTCATTCTGGGTAAGGAGTTTTTGGATGGGGCACCGAGTTGCCTGGTATTGGGCGACAATATTTTCCACGGTCCTGGCTTGACCTCGATGCTCAAGCGAGCCGACGCGCGTGAAGAAGGTGCGACCGTCTTCGGTTACTGGGTGCAGGACCCGGAGCGCTACGGCGTGGCCGAGTTCGATGCGAATGGGCGTGTTATTGGGCTTGAAGAGAAACCGGAGAAGCCTCGTTCAAATTATGCCGTCACCGGGCTTTATTTCTATGATGGTAGGGCACCGGAATTCGCAGCCGCGCTCGAGCCATCGCCGCGCGGTGAACTCGAGATTACCGATCTCAACATGGTGTATCTCGAAGCCAGCGCGTTGCATCTTGAGCAGCTGGGCCGTGGGTATGCATGGCTTGATACCGGCACGCATCAATCCCTGCTTGAGGCGGCGAATTACATC
>Ga0209571_1001087_pt1 | contig 15848 bp, 4 predicted proteins | sample EBPBio102011_DNA_FD_185866 | JGI IMG/M metagenome (GOLD analysis project Ga0209571, IMG submission 185866) | Wastewater treatment Type I Accumulibacter community from EBPR Bioreactor in Madison, WI, USA - Reactor 1_1/10/2011_ DNA (SPAdes)... | ecosystem: Engineered > Bioreactor > EBPR >...
ACCGGTGAAGAAGTTGGCGTCCTTGTTCCCCAACGTGACCGCGCCATTGGGCGCACGGATCTCCTGGGTCAAGGCATATATGGTTTTGCCTACCGAGATCGATCCTTCCAAGTTGGTCAGCTCGACCGAACCGCTGATGTTGCTGATGGTGCCAAGCGTGATCAGGTCACTGGCGCTGCTTGAATCCGTCCACATGTTGCGCATGTCAATGCTGGATATCGCATTGCTGGGTGCCTGCGTCACCGTGACATTGCCCGCACTCTCCGTCTGGCCACTGAAGCGCACTGCGCCGCCGATGTAATCAGGGATGGTGGTGTCGCCTGCAATGACGAGGTGGCGATTGCTGTTGTTGGTTACACGGATGCTGGGTGCGCCCTTGGCAGTCACCTTGCCCGCGCCTGCGATCTGGCTTGCATGTAGCCAGACATCACCGCCACCGGCGAACATGTCACCGAGGATCCACGATTCACCGACCATGTCGGATCCGCTGGCACGCAAGGCCGAGACCAAGGACTGGACTTGCGCGTATGACGGGTGCGTCTCGGCAGGTAGGCCGTTGATATAGATGAGTACGCCCTGTGCAGATACTTGGATGCGATAATTTTCGACCAAGGCACCTTTGGTCTGAGTAAGGTTGCCGTCCGAGTCGACATTGATCTCGAGCTCGTTGAACGTACCCGCAGTCACTTCGCCATTGATGATGACGGTGCCTGTCTGACTACCGCCAGCCTGGCTGTCACTTACATCGACGGGAATGAACCCCAATTGATAGCCGCGTCCCGTGCCCGAGGCCGTATAGCGCATGTTTTCGCCGTACGCACCGATGGTGACATTGCTGCCGCCAAGCACTTGGCTACCGTTGGCCAGATTGACCGAGGTTAGGGTCAAGCCATTAGCTCTTGCCTTAGCCTTGGGGACAGCGATCAGGCCGCGAACATAACCTTCTGCCACCGAATTGGACATGATGCCCGTGGTATTCAGACCGTGCTGTCCCGCAGTGATGTAGATGTTCTTCAACCCTTGCAAGGTGGTACCAGTACCAATGTTGACCGCTTCGTTGACCTCGGTCGTGATATTGGTATCGGCAATGCCTGCTGCCCCAACCACGCCCCAGGTGTTGACCAAGGACTCGGCATTCACTTGGCCGTTTGCATAAGTTCCGATATCGATGCCGTTGACGCTCGTCAGCAGGACGTTGTTCCCCACATCCACCTTGTTATCAAACGAGGCTTTCACATCGGCGCCCACGACCGCTGCGCTGATCGCACCGCCAGTGGAAAGATTGGCTCGATCGTCGGTAGCGACCTTGGTTGCCGCACCGATACTCAGCCCTGCATTCCCGGGCGCGGCACCAGAGTGCAGCTGGGTGCCATCTGCAACCGACGACCGGGTTTGCCCGGCGAGTACGGTATCCAGATCCACTGCGTTGCCGGACAACACCCCGCCAGCGGCACCTGAAACAGTGCTTCCTAGAGAGTTAAAGGTATTTGCGCTCTCAATGCCGATTCCGCCATCGGCAACCCAGGCATTGTTGCTGCCCACGGAAGCGCTGACATTGGCGTACGCCTCGTTCTGCAACGCAGCGCCCGATGCATTCAACGCCGCTGCATTGATCGAATCTACATCTCCGCCATAACCGGTTTCATGACTCGCCGCCACATTGAGCGAATCCGCGACGAACGTCAGGTTGTCACCCGTGCCTGCCACGACCGTTGCATTGGCCTTGGTGCGCCCAAGCGCGACATTGCCTGAGATCAGTCCGCCACTACCTGCCGTGGTATTGACGCGGTTCTCATCCTTGCCGGATGCGGCCACATTGACGTTGCCTACGCCTTGGAGAAGGGCTTGGCTGGTGCCGCCCATGAAGGCACGGGTAGTGGTATCCGATTCGGCATCGGCCACCGTAGCGCCAACCGCCAGTATCCCGGCAGACACGCCCAGCGATTCAGCTAGTTGGTTAGTGTTCTGCTCTGCCTTGATCGAAATATCACCCGTCCCGAACTGCAGGTTCGTGCCGGTTACTGCTTCGACGCTACCGCTAATGCGAGCCGTGGCGACTGCCGCATTGGCCGAAAAGAAGAGGCCACCCGTACCGGCAACGGCGTGCGCCTTGATGCCGCCACCCTCCGCCATTTCGCGCTTGGCCGATATATCAAGCCCACCGACACCGCCGAGCTTGACCGAATTGCCAACATTGGCCGACACGCTGCCATCGGCATTGGCGGTCGCGACTGAAGCACCGATCGTCACGCCGCCCGATGCACCGATACCCAAAGCATCGGCCAGCACGTCGTTTTCTGATGCAGCCTGCACCGACACGCCACCACCGGTCGTGTTGATGATGCTGGATGCCCCAATCCCGGATGCGACATCGCTGCTGTCTTTGGCCGTGACTACGACGGCGTTGCCTGAGACCAGCAAACCCGCAGCGGCCGCGATACCCTTCGCATGGGTGCTGCCGTTGCCTATTGCAGACAGGGCAACATTGCGGAACCCATCCAGCTGCGTACCGTCTTGCAGGGCTGCGTTGATTACGGTGGAGCGCTGGGCATCCGCGACGACCACACCAACCGACGCCGCCCCGATTGCTGCGCCCGTGGCATCCAAATCAACCGACAAGCCCTCAGTGGCATTGACCGATACGTTGCCGGCGCTCTGCCCGCTGTTGATATCGCCGCCTACCGTTGCAGACACGGTTTGTGCGACACGCGCCTGGCCCACGGCGGCGCCCACGCCCACGATGCCGGCGGCACCCGCATAGACTTCCACATCGGCTGCGGCGCCACTGCTGCCATCACCCGCGTGAGCGTTGACAGACAGGTCGTTTGTCTCGGCCGTGACTGGCTTGAAGCTAGCCTCGGTACGGCCATTCAATCCGGTAAATGCGTAGGCACCGCCGACACCCAGCCCACCGGCCCCAGCGCTACCTGTGCGATTGACACTGCTTATCAGGCTTTCGGCCTTCACGTCGATCGCGTTCGCTTTGACGTCACCGCCCACGACACGGGCCAGAGTGACATCTTCACGACCGCCGAGACCCGAGGTCGTACGGGAAGCCTTTGTTTCCAACGCGTCCATCTGGCCGGCAGACATCGAAGAACTAGAGACAACCTCACGATCAAACTTGTCCTGACCAGCGCCGACCATGGACTGCAATGCACTCAAGGTTCCGGACTTGTTTCCATCCTCATCGGCCTGGTCGAGCTCCTTTCCGGCTTCGTCGGGACCGTTCCCCACTAAGCCCGACAGCAATACAGCGGCGCTGCCACCTATGCCCGCGGTACCGCCGATGCCAGCGGTCACAGTGGTCATGTCGATGTCACGATCAGAGTGCGCCTGTACATGCAGGGTGCTGGTCACAGACACATCACTGTCCAGCACTTCGGCTGCCAGCTTGCTGCCCAGGATCGTGATGGTTGCACCGGCACCAATGCCCGCGGAGAGCCCCCCAGCTAGCGCGCCCGAGGCGGTATCAAGTTTCAGCTTTTCTTCTGCGGACACATTCATCGATATTGATGAGGTCTCGGCGTTCTCGATGCGGGCCTGCGTCGTGTTGCCAATCTGATGCAACTGCATCATGCCGGCAACGCCGATACCGCCAGCACCCGCGCCGCTAACGGCCAAGCTCTTGAAACGGGTATCGGTCAATGCCGTCACTGCAATTTGGCCAGCTTGCGCCGTGACATCGGTATCCACACCCGCACGTCCCAGCGTAGCGTTTGTCGTGGCGGAGGAAAGATTCACCAACCCCGTCGCAGCTACAGCCGATCCGAGGCCCGCCGAAGCACTGCCCGCTACCATGGCGCCGGCTTGATTGTTGCGCGCGTCAATCTCCAACGACTCGCCCTGCAGCATGCCGCCATAGGCTTCCGCCGTCGTTTTCGCATCAAAGCTATTGAAGGCCACCGTACCCGCGCCGCCGGACAAGCCCGCTGCCAAACCCGCGGTGATCGTCACTGCGTTCTGGGAAGACTTGGCCTGGATGACGATCTCGTCCGATGCCTTTACATCTGCATTGCGCACGGACGCGCGGGTGTCGCTGCCAAACAAATGCGTGGTGAGCGCTCCAGCACCAGCTGCGCCACCGCTGCCGGCAAAACCGGCGATGAAGCTAGCCACGTTTACGTGATGAGAGGCCCTTACATCGACACTTTGGTTCGTCGGCGGGCGACTGGCTTGGTTGTTGCCTGTTGCTGTAAAGGGCGAATACGCATTGATGCTGGCAGAATCGATCTCCGCCGTGGTCTTGCCCTCGACACTGGTGATGCCGACCATAGCCGTCAACGCGGCGCTGATCGGGTTAGCGGCGACTGAAGCGCTGGCCCCGATCGTCGTCACTTGCTGCCTGTTTGAAGCATTCACCGCGACGCCGGTGACGTCGATCATACTGCCCGCCATATTCGGGGCGATGAAGTCCGTGGCTTTTTCGAGTTGAGATGCGTCCAGCAAATTGCTGTCAGCCAGCGCTCCCGATTGAACCGTGATCTTGCCGTCGCCCAACCCAACTGCCGTCACGTGCGTATCCGCACCCATGATCGATGCACTGGTATCACCGCTCAGCACATTCACCACCGTGCCCACACCCACGCCGAGTGTGTTGCCGACCCCGATAGAACCCGCGAATACTTCAACCGCCTGTTGCTGGCTCGCCAGCACGCCCAAGCTGTCACGCGCCACGACTTCGGCGCCACCATCGATGCCGGCATCGACATCACCATCCATCAGGTTGACCGCCACCGAGGCCGCACCACCCGCAATGCCACCAGCACCTATGCCCGCGGCAATGGTCTTGATGCCCTGCCCTGCTGCCCCTGCCTCGACCACGAGGCGTTTGGCAAAGACATCGGTGTCGGTGCCAGTCAACCGAGCTTGGGTCATACCGCCCAATTCGTTGTAGGCGACAGCAGCGCCAACGCCCGCCACCGATCCAACTGCAGCCGCACCTGCCAGCGAGGAAATGGCACGCTTGTCGTCTGCGCGAATACCGACATCCACACTGGCGTTGGCAAGAATGGCGACTCCCGCTGCATCGGCGGCGGCTTCGTCAATCACATCGGTATTCAACTTGATGTTGTCGGCCAGCGCTGTGGTATCGGTATTGATGATGTTGCTGCTTGCACTGCCCGAGATTCCTACTTGTGCGCCGCTGCCAGCGGCCGCGATGGTCTTGATCTCCGTGCCGGTCTCGGCCGTGACATCAAGCTTGCTTGCCAATTCCAGGCTTGAATCGGACAGCTCTGCACGTGTCTTCCCGCCAATATCATTGATGCCCAATGCACCGCCGACGGCGGTCTGGCCGCCCACTGACACCGCACCAGCGAGCGACGCAATTTTGCCGTTTTGCGTGGCAGTGACAGAAAGCGCATTGGCCACGGCTGGATCGGTATTGGTTGTCAGGCCGTGCAGACCCGTTGCGGTCGATTCGACGACCGAGTCGATGAAGTTGGTGGAGCTTGAGCCACCAACGCTGATGCCCTGTGAAACCGCGCCGGCAACCGCTAGGGACGTAATCCGGGCAGCCCCGTTGGCCGCGGCATTCGCCGTGCCGGCCACATCCAGCCCGACATCATCCAGACGGGTTTGGGTGACGTCATCGATCGTGTTGACATTGACCGCGACGCCGCCCGCGACTTGACCGGATACAGAAACACTGCCGGACAGGCTCATGATGGACGAATCGTTTTGGCTGGATGCGGTGAGTGAGCCCGCATCGACATCGCTATTTGTCAGCGATGTCTGCGCCGAGTTGCCAATCTGGTTGATCGCGACCGAGCCAGCGACCGCACTGCCCTGACTTGCCGCCACGGAAATGGAGGCAGACAGGATCTTCGCGCGGTTTTCAGCGCCAAGGCTTGCGGCGCCATCCACATTCAGCGTCGTATCGTTTGCATCGACATCCGTCTCGTTGCCGATCACGTTGTAGCTGGCCGTCACACCGCCTGCGGCGCTAGAACCGGCCACCACCGCGCCCGACAACGAGCCTATGAACGAGTCATCGACGGCATTCGCTGCAAAGCTGCCTGCACCGATACGGGTTGCCCCGTTCGACCCCAGTGTCACCGCATTCTTATTGGCGATATCGTTGTAGGTGACGCTGCCCATGGCGGCAAAATTACCCGTTGCCATGCCAACGCCAGCTGCTACGGCATAAATATCCGTATTGTCCAACGCGTTCAGCGTGACCGCATCGCTGGCCTGGATGGAGGCATCATCCACGCTGACCATATGCTCATTGCGGATGCGGTTACCCACGAAGGACGCGCCAACCGAATTTTGGCCGACCTGCACCACACCAGCCACAGCGATGATGGAGCTTCCCCCTTCGTTGCGCTTGATACGGCTGTCTTCCTGTGTATCGACATCCATCTTTTCGTCGATCGCGGTGGTGCCCGCGTAATCGATCTGTCCGGCCGAGTTCTCTTCTGTATCTGCATCCAGTTCCGCCTGCGTCGCATTGGCTTTGCTAGTCACTTTCAGCCGCTGATTGACTGCAGATAGACGATCTTCGTACTCGCTGATCGGGGCGGTACCCATGGCACCGACTGCCACCTCTCCGGCGCCAGTCAGCGCGCTCCCACCATCAAGCCATGCATGCGTCTTGCGATTTATCTCGTTATAGACAACGGAAGCTGCTAAACCATTCTGTGCATAACCGCCGGAGGCTGCGGCAGCGACGATACGCGATGCATCGTATGCGGCGATGGTATTGCTGTCGAAGCCTGAAACCGTGCTTCCATGGATGCCAGCGCCGGTAACACCTTCGATCTCAGAATAAGTGACCGCCGCGCCAAAGCCCGCGCGCCCACCTCCGTACAACGCACCGCCACCTACATTCACATAGCTGCGGTCGTAAGCGACGACCTGCACCAAGTCGTCGGTGGCATTCGCTACGCTCGTGACTGTGCTGTCATTGATGCTGGCTTTTGTATCGGCGTTTGCGCGCGCCAGCGAGAACGAGCCGGCGAATGAGCCAGCCGTCCCCTGCTGTGCTGATGCATTGATTGCCAGACCCAATGCCACGTTGATCTGCTCACTGCCGGAGAGCGCTTCGACAGCGACACGGCTGGCATCCTCGATGGTGGTCTGGCTGATCTCGGCGCTCGTATCGTTGTCGATGACGTTGTAACCGACAGCACCGGCGATCGCGCCGCTGAATTTGCTGCTGCCCGCATCGGCCTTGGTGATGGCCGCCGCGCCACTGATGCTGATCAAGCCCGTATCGTTCACGGCCAGCACGTCGATCTGGGTGGCTCCGCCGCTCTGACCAGTGACCTTGGTCGACTCCAGCGAAGCCTTGGTGTTCTGCTTGATCAGGTTAACGCTGGCGCTGCCACTCACACTCAAACCGAATTTCGGTTGGCTCTGCGCCCCTCCTGGCGGTGGCGAGGCCAATCCGGTTGCATTCTGGATGTCCCTGACGATTTGATTGGACTCAACCGGATCGGCGCCTTTGCTTTGCGCGCTGGTGTTGAGAGTTTGAAGTTTGTTGTTGGCGCCGGACTTGAGGTTGTCGATGAAGCCTGGCGGCTGATCCGGCGGCTGTGCCGGCGAACTCTTGGCTACCGCCCCGGCGACAGCAATGGAGCCGATGTCCCCCTCGTTATCCGCACTGACCTGCACTTGGTTCGCTGCAATGTGACCATTGGCAAGAGCAGGATCGGCAACGAACCCGCTTCTTGCTCGATGGCTGTTGTCGCCCACGAAGGCTTCCGAATTGGTATCCGCCTGCAGGATCGCGACGCTTGCACCGATCGATGCCGTGTCGCTCATCGCCAGCGCGCCCGCTGCCGACCAGGTGAAAAGTTTTTCGTTGGCATCGACATTCAACGCCGTCGCATCGACACTGGCCTTGTTGCTGATCGAGGCACTGGTGATGCTGTCGAGCTCCATCATCGACAGCGTGCCGCTGATCCCGATACTGCCGCCACCGCCAGACTGCAAGGCGAGTGAGATGATCGTTTCCTTGTTGATTGCACTGACGCCGGCATCGGCCGCGCTGGTGAGCTCTGCGCCCTCCGCTACACCCGCAATCGCGTTGTTCTCGTAATCGATGTAACCCACGCTACCGCCAATGGCAGCGCCGCCTTGCCCGGCGCTCGCACGATGGCTCTTGAGCGAAAGATCACCTGCGGCATGCAGCGCGACGATTTCGTTGCGCGCCTTGATGTCGAGCGCGCTGCCCCAGGTCGCCTCGCGGGAGGCATCCAGCGTCGTTGTCCATGCGCCCGGTGTGCTGCTGGTCGCCGTCAACTTGGCACCCTCGCCTACCCACGCGCGGCTAGCATTGCGCGAAGCGTAATACGCCACCGATCCGCCAATGGCCGCCTTGTCACCCTGCACACGCGCTGCGCCGTAACTGTTGAACAAGTCGCTGGGGTCGGTCAGCACATCCTTGGCTGCATCCAGCGACTTCATCAGGTTCTTGATGCTGCTGAAATCTGGAATGGCGTCGGTCAATGCGCTGAAATCTCGTGGCAGGCGCACGCCCGCCCCGACACCTACATGCGCACCCGACAAATCGGCGTCTTTGCCGACTTCCGCATTGGATTCGTGATCCATGTTGGTGATCACGACGCCTGCGGACAATCCAACATCTGCGCCATCGCTAGCCGTGGCCGGCTTGACAGTGAAACTGGTGGCATTGGTGATGATGTGGCTGTCCTCGACGGCCGAATGCACCACGACATCACCACCGGCTTTGATCGTCGTTGCTTGCCCAATCCGGGCATTCGCGACATGTTTGCCATCGACATAGGTCAGCGCCGCGCCCATCCGGAAAGCCGACGGCGTGCTGGTGGTTCCACCGTTTTGAGTCGCCACCTTGTTATCGATCTTATTTATGCCGTTGCCGGCCAAGGCATTCACGCTGCCGGAGACATCCTCACCGCTCTTCGGCGGATTGCCGTTGCCCGCCTGTTTGGGCGTAGCCATGATCGATTCGGTCTTGTTGGTCGATATCAATGAGTTGGCATCGACGATGACATCACCAGCCGTCGTGAGGTCAGCATCCAGTTCGGCACTGGCCTTCGTATCTTGGAAGCTGATCGCAGCCGCTGCGCCGACCACGCCGTTTTCATCCGCATTGGCGATGGCAGTGGTGGAAATTTCCGCGGTATTGAGCGCGTGTACCCCCAGACTAGCGGCGTCCAGCACTGCGCCACTGGCGAGGTTAACGCGGGTATCGACATTCACTTTGCTCACCGTGGCAGTCACCGCAACGGCAGCACCACCCGTAGCGTCGGATTCAGCCTCGATTTCCACGAAGGTATTGTTGGTGGCCGAGGCATCCAGTTTGCCTGCCGCCTTCAGGTTGGCGCCGCTTGCCACATCCACGCTGGTCTCGGCTTTGGCCACGCCGGCGATGACACCCAGGTTGATCGCGCTGCCACCGCCGCCGGGCGTGGTGGTTTCAAGGCGCTGGTCGGTGTTGGCATCAATGTTGATATCACCTGCCGTTGCATTGATATCAGCTGCCGCACCAATATTGATGGCTGCCGTGGCGTCCGTCTCCATATAGGCGATGGCACCCCCCACCGGGCTGCCCGCCACACCCAACAACTCCTGGAACAGATCCTGGGAGATCGCATGAATGCTGCTGGTATCGCCCGTCTTCCACACCGAGTTGGCCGATGCGCTGGCGATGATCGAGACATCGCTGCCACTGACCCTGCCATCGACGTTCACTTCCGCGCTGGCCGTGGAAACCCCCACGTCCATGTTGTCGCGATCCACTGCGGCAAGCAGTACCGGGCCACCTTCGCTGGTAATCACCGCACCACTGCCAACCGTAAGCTGGTTCTTCGCGACCAGCACGATCGCGCCGTCCTGCTCGACCAGCGTGGTCTCCCCGAGATCGCCTGCATTCACGGCGACTTCGCTGGTCAACTTGTCGCCGGCGCCGCTAGCTAGCGTGTAGAGCGTGCCAGTGGTGTCGATGGCGCGGGCCTGAATGCGGATGCCGTTCTTGGCATTGACCGTGCCCTCGATGCTGACATCGCCATCCGCCATATCACTGGCGTCGATATTGCCCGTGAGCAGGCTGTTGATTGCCGAGGTATCGCTGCCATCCAGCAGGCGCAGCATGAAGCTGGGATTGGCGGTGGTGACCGATAGCGACCCCACGTTGATGGAGCCATTCTTGCCAACGACCAACCCATGCGGATCGACGAAGAACACCCGCCCACCGATCGGATCATCGGCATTGTCGCCCAAACGGCTATTGACCGTGCCATCGATCATCGCCTGCGCGTCCCAGACCAGGTTGATCAGGTTCCGAGTGTTCTGCGGCAGGTGCAGATCAACAACATCACCGGCAGTCACACTGAACTTGCCGAACGAATTGAAAGCGTTGGCACCTCTCGTGGTGGTGGTGGTGACCGTGTAATGACCGTTGTTATTGACGATCGTGGTGTTCGTCTTTTTGTCCGGATCATCGTCTTTAGTCGTGATATCGGATGCCGAAACACGTCCGGTCCAGCTCATTCCCAGCACACTCAGTATGGCAAGTGTCAGCCCGTGGCCACAAAGTTGCTTGCGGGAATGGGCCTTGGATGAGGAAACGGACGAATTCTTGATATGCACGGTGTAACTCCAGTGGCGTAAATGCCTAAAGGAAAAGGCGGTACATGACCGCCGGATGATGTCTTCGCGTTCTACGGGTTCAGTGAGCGCCCGACGTGTTACCTAGGACCAGCTTGTCCTGACGACGACTCAACAATTCGACGTTGGATAGCGACATCAGGTGGATATAAGTCCATCCCATGTCGCCGGTGCGCAACAACTCCTGCACGCCACGGCCTTTGAGGCCTCGCAGTTTTTCTTCGTCAACGACGAAGAATCCGTCGAGCGCATACGCATCGCCCTGCGCCGACTGCACTTGCACTTGCCGTGGGATCAACAGCTCCAACTTGGCTAGACGGCGCGTGAACTCCCGCGTACGAGCGAGATGCACCTGATATTCCTGCAGGAAAGCCATCGCATTCGTCAGCAACGCTGTGTCTTTCCCATCCTCATCAAACAGGCGCTCCCCTTCTTCACCACCCTGTTTCAGCCACGGATAGCCTAGGTCAAGGCATACGGTGTAATCAGGCTTGTCCGAGTCAGGCACCTCAGCCAATACGAACGGGTAGCGCCGCAAAAAGGCTGGGATATAGGCATCGGCTTCCCAATAGCCTTCCGCATCGACCATCAGGTTCTGGCGATCACGCAGTCCCAACAATGCAGCTGGCACCACATCATCCGGCGAATTGCCTGCGAAGACGATCGGGTAATGACGCGCAGCTCGGGCAAATTCGGCCCCCGCTAGCGGAATGGAATTGACTTCCTTGGCAAAGCTGAAGTCGCCAGGCACCACATCCAGTCTCACCTCGCGATGAGACGTCCGATTAAGTGGTGTGGGCTGCTCGTAGATAAGAAGTTGTTTCACGGTATCCCCCTGGATAAAGACTGGGCGAATTTGTGCCCTTACTATCCAAACCGTAGAAACCGACCATGACCTATCACCCCAAGACCAATAAACGAATTGTCAAGATCGTTATTGTTAAGCATGCTGCAAATTTGAGGGAACAATGCGCTAATTAAGGCCGAGCTTGTCCGACAATGCCTTTGCCTTGGCCAACTCTGGCGCGGATGACGCCAATTGCCTCCGCAATACCGGCAATGCGGGAGCTAGCACCAATGCTGCTTCATGCATCTTGCCGACCGATTGCAGGGCTTGGGCATGAAATAACCGCCAACGCGCAGTTTCGGCACTGGCCGCGCCCAATTCCTTTTTTGCCAAGGTCAAACCATCGAGGCTGATCTTTTCGATGCGCCCCTGATCTGCATTTTTGACCGCGATTTGTTGCTCGAGAGCCATCAGATTCAGGTGTTCCTGGGGCGTCCTCGGGGCCTGCCTATGCTGGCTCAGCCGAGCCTGCGCAGCATCCAACCGCCCCTCCAGGATATCCAGTTGTACCTGCCCCACAGCAACCTCCTGCAAGGCGGGGGCGTCCACGGGAAGTTGCGCCGTCAAGCCCGAAGCCACATGAGCGAGATGGATACGCCCCTCGTCCAACCGACCCTGGCTGATGAGGAATCGGGCAAGCCCGGATTCGGCGCGCAAGGTCGTGGTGGACTCTCGACCCAAATGGCGCGAGCGCATCAACCAGGCCTTGCGGAACATCTCCTCAGCCAGCGCGGCGTTGCCTCGTGCAGCCTGCAGCCAGGCAAAATTGTGCAGCACCATCGACTCACGCATGCTCTCAGGGCCTTCAAGCATGCGAACCAGTCGAAGTTGCTCGCGAAACTGCTGCTCAGCGGCACGATAGTCACCCATATCCACATACAGATCGGCCAATGCCTCGTTCTGCAGAAGCACGAAGCGACTTTCCGGCCCGTAGAGGCTCTTGGCACGCACCAACCCGTTTTCCAGCAGCTTCTTTGCCTCGGCGAACCTGCCCGCCTCGCGCATGACCTGCCCTAGTCGCGTTTCAAGATCAAGGTTCAGGCCAATCGCGGAGGTGGGCGTCTTTGCCAGCAGTTCACGGTAATGCTGCTCGGCCTGCGCCAACCGCCCCCAACGCCAGTACAACAACGCCATTTGGCTTTGAACGTCAGCGCGCAATGCTGATTCACCCGCCACCGGCAAAGTCTGAAGATTGGTCTGTGCTCGCACCAGCCAGGTTTCGGCCTCCGGAAATCGCTGCAGTGCCGTCAATGCCACGCCCATTGCATACGCGAGTCGGGCATGCTCACCTGCTTTAGTCTTACTATCCAGTACATCAAGCCCTGTTTGCGCCAGCGTCACTCCGTACGCCCCATTCCCCGCCGCGGTTTTTTCCAATGACAGCGCGGCAAGGACCCGCGCCCTATCGGCCGGGAAATCCAGACCAGGCTGCGCGTATGCATCTGCCGCAGACTGCAATAGCCTATCGGCATCCCCGGCAACTCCCAGGTTTTGATACGCCATACCCAGTGCCGCCTGCATCCTCGCACGCTGCAAGGGTGAGTTACGTAAATCCTGCTCTACACGCCCACTAGCTACATCCAGAAGCTCGCGTGCTGTCAACGGCTTTTCTGCATCTCCGCCGCGTTCCCGAGGGTCGATACTGCCAAACATCGTGATCAGGTAGTCACTAGTCTCACGCGCGGAAAGCGCATCTCGTTCTGCATTGTTACGTGCATCTACCAATCCAATCACGAAGACCACCGCAGCCGCTGTGGCAGCTGCAGAAAGCGACACCACTTCCCAACGACGACGCAGCAGGCGCCGGACGCGATACCACCCCCCTCCTTCACGTGCGCTCACCGGGCGATGGACCTGCCAATTCTCGATATCCGACATCAATGAGGCCACAGCCGGGTAACGGGCCTCAGCGTCCAGCGCGCAGGCCTTCACAACAATCGCGTCCAAATCGCCACGCAACGCTTTTTGCCAACGCGCACCTTGAAACGTCCATTGGCTTGGCATCGGCAACACTTGGCGGGCGGTTTCCAATGTCCGCGCACTGCGTCGTCCTGACAATATCTCCAGCAAAATCACGCCCAGACTGAACACATCGGTCGCCGAGCTGACCACACCACCTTCGATCAGCTCCGGCGCGGCATAGCCCGGCGTGAACATTTGCAATTCACCTGCTTGGCCAGTCTCGCTGAGCAATCGTGCGATGCCAAAGTCCAACAAGACCGGTGTGCCTTCCTTATCCACCAGCACATTGCTCGGCTTCAGGTCACAGTGCACGATCATCTGTTGGTGGGCCGAACGCACCGTCCGACAAATTTTCATAAATAACTCGATGCGATCGTGCATCGATAAATTGCGTTCCTCACAGTACTGGTCGAGCGGAATGCCTTCGACAAATTCCATAACTACATATGGCTTGCCTGACGGCGTGGCTCCACCGTCATACATGCGTGCGATATTCGGTATTTGAATGCCCGCTAGCAACTGACGCTCAAACTGCAATCGCAATGCCTGCTCTTCACCAGGGATCCCGCTCAAGAGCTTGATGGCTACCTGGCGGCGATACATGCCATCTGCGCGTTCTGCGAGGAAAACCGTGCCCATCCCACCCGTACCCAGCGTCTTCAACAAACGCCATGGACCCAAGTGATCACCTGCGTCGAGCTCGACCTCTTGAGCCAGAACCAGCATTCGCGTGACCTGATTACTGATGTCCCCTGAGCCACGGTCTGCCACATCAAGCAGTGCGAGTGTCTCGGCAATCGCCTGCGGGGCGTTGCTCAGCTCTGCGAGTCTCGCTTGTCGTTCCTCCTTCGATAGTGAGGATGTCTCATCAAACAGGCGCCTGACTTCCTGCAGTTGCGCCACATCAGCCGGAAGGAGTCGCTTCGTATCCATCATTCAGGTGCCTAGCTCCCGAGCCAGCCAGGCGCGGCCAAAGAGCAGGTCGCGATCTACGGTCGGCACCGAGGTATCCAGCACCATTGCGATTTCCTTGCGACTCAAGCCGCCGAAATAGGTCATCTCAATGACATTGGCACAGCGCATGTCAAATCCTGCCAGTTTTTCCAAGGCCTCATGCAAAGCCAAGACCTCAAACGGATCATGTGGATCCACCGCGTTGTTCATCGCAATTGTCAAGCTTACCTGGGGCGCACCTCTGCCACGTTTCGCAGCCATTTTTGCTCGGATGTGATCAATCAAAACCGAACGCACCTTCAAGGCTGCGGTGGCCAATAAATGCGTCCTGTCGCGATAGTTGGCTTCCGTGCCCAACAGACGCAGGATCGATTCATGGACAAGATCGGCGGGCTGGAGTGTTACTTGATCATGTCCAGCCAAGTGTTTGCGCGCTATGCGATGCAAATTCGCATGAAGCAACTCAATGATGGCATCACGGGCCTCAGCATCGCCCTCCTGCCACCGACGCAACATGAGCGTGACCTCGTGCTGCTCTGCGAATGATTCACGCACCTGTTGATCCACGTCTGATTTCCAACTATTGCTCACTCAAGGCAGGTTACTCGACGAAATTCGCGCACCTGTTACGTCATCGGGAAAACTCATGTAGGCACACACGCATCTCCCATGATCGATACGAGGCCGTTTATAGCTGCATGATAGGGTGAATTTTAACCTCAAGGACCACTGAAATTCGGTCTAAACTTATGCTCCTCCAACCAAGCCGCCAGATCAATTAACCGTGACCCTTTGATCACGTCCTTGGAGCCTGTCGGACAAATTCTTACCCACTGACCAGATTTCCAAATGGGCGGCGTCCACATGCCCCATACATGCGCATATCATCAGAAGAAGATCGAATAAGGGCCTCAAGCTTGGTCTTGGCACTGGCCGAACACGCATACTCCAAGGCTGCACCCAAAATGGCGGGGGCAATCCAACGCCGATGGATTGGATGGACAACCGCCATGTAAATCCGACCAAAGCGTTTACTGATCTGCACGGCTGTCGTCAGCGTGACGTGCATGCCGCCATCATCCAAACGTTCTGCACTGATCGATGTCCGGAAGCACAGGTGTCGATCATCCGCGCCCAGCACGATTTCCGCACGGCTTGCATCATCACGAACGATTCGGCGCACTGGGTAGGCACCGGCGAAGTGCATCGTGGCCTCACGATCCAGCAGTGACGAAACTGGACAGCCGATATTGGATGTACGGAGTCGCCAAGGCTTGACCATTGCGTTGCGCAGACGCATGGCCAATAGGACCTGCCAAGGGTGGGCCTGGATGCACCCTTGCAACAACAAAGCCAGCATAGCGTTCGCGGGAATCTGCGGGGCTTGCCCTGCCGCCAGAGTCCGCTGCACGCAGTCCCGGTAATCAGACAGAAGGTCGTTGGCACTGGCCTCGATCATGACAACCCCTCTGGCAGCTGCAGTTTG
>Ga0209571_1001088_pt1 | contig 15847 bp, 10 predicted proteins | sample EBPBio102011_DNA_FD_185866 | JGI IMG/M metagenome (GOLD analysis project Ga0209571, IMG submission 185866) | Wastewater treatment Type I Accumulibacter community from EBPR Bioreactor in Madison, WI, USA - Reactor 1_1/10/2011_ DNA (SPAdes)... | ecosystem: Engineered > Bioreactor > EBPR >...
CCGTCCAGAGGCTGTCGGGCGCGCGGGGCGAGCCGTCGCGCGTCACGCTGTCGGGGCCGCCGGACAGGATCACGGCCTTGGGCTTGAAGGCCGCGAGGAAGGCGTCGTCCACGCGCTGATAGGGGTGGATTTCGCAGTAAACCTTCAACTCGCGGAGCCTGCGCGCGATCAGCTGCGTGACCTGGCTGCCGAAGTCGATGATGAGAAGGCGTTCGTGCTGTGTCATGCCGGGGGCATAGAGATTCGGGGGGAACCGTGCAAGTGGGACGAGACGGGGCGGCGCCGACGGTCCTGTGGATACGGCGGGCCCTGCGTTTCGACGACCATCCCGCGCTTGCGGCCCTGGCCGGGCCGGCGCTTTTGCTGTTCGTCCGGGACGAAAGCGTCGAGGCAATGGGCGCGGCCGCGCGGATGCGGCTGGGCCAGTCGCTCGCCGCCTTTGAGCGGGATGCGGCGGGGCGGGGGCTGAGGCTGGTGCTGCGCAGCGGACCGGCGGTCGCGACCGTGGCGGGGGTCGCGGCCGAGGTCGGGGCAGGGGCGGTTCACTGGACGCAGGACGACGGTTCCCCGGGCCGGGCGCAGGACCTGGCGCAGGACCAAGCCTTGTCGGACGCGCTTGCGCCCGTTGGCATTGCAGGCCAGGCCTATCCGGGGGCAGAGCTCGCCCCGCACGGCGCCGTCCTGACCCGGTCCGGCACGCCCTATACCGTCTTCACGCCCTTCTGGCGGGCGCTTCGGGCGCGCGACCCCGGCCAGCCGGTTGCCGCGCCGCTGCGGCTTCGGGGATGGCGGGGGGCCGTTTCGTCCGAACGCCTGGCAGACTGGCGGCTCGACAGTGCGATGTTCAGGGGCGCGGCCGTCACCGGGGCGTTCCAGTCGCCGGGCGAAGTGGCGGCGCGCCTGCGGCTTGCAGACTTTCTGGACCGCGGACTTCAGGGCTATGCCGCAGGCCGCGACCGGCCGGACCTGTCCGCCACTTCGGGCCTGTCCGAGCATCTGGCATGGGGCGAGATCAGCCCGCGCCGCATCTGGGCCGAGACTGTCGCAGAGCTGGATGCGCGTCCGGCTCTGGGCGCTGCGGGCGAAAAGTTCCTGTCGGAACTGGGCTGGCGCGCTTTTGCCTGGGCGACGTTCGCCCATCGGCCCGACCTGGCCGACCGCGCCTTTCGCCCGGACTGGGACGGTTTTCCCTGGCAGCCCGACGGGCCCGAGGCCGAGGCCTGGCGCCGGGCCCGGACCGGCGAGGACCTGGTGGACGCGGGGCTGCGCGAGATGTTCGTGACGGGCCGGATGCACAATCGGGTGCGGATGGTCGTGGCTTCGTATCTGACCAAGCACCTGCTGACGGACTGGCGCGTCGGGCTGCGCTGGTTCGCCGAGTGCCTGACCGACTGGGACCCGGCGGCGAATGCCTTCAACTGGCAATGGGTCGCGGGGTCCGGCGCCGATGCCGCGCCCTATTTCCGCATCTTCAATCCCCGCCTTCAGGCCGATCGGTTCGACCCCGAAGGCGCCTACCGCCGCCACTGGCTGGAGGGGAAGGGCGCTGCGGCCTTTGCCGAAGCCATTCCCCGCGCCTGGGGGCCGCCCGACCGGCCCGGCGCGCCCCTCGTCACGCCCGAGGCCGGCCGCGCGCGGGCGCTGGCGGCCCTGGCGCGGGCCCGTCGCTGACGGGCAGCCGCGCAGGCCGCATCCCGCGATCACGAAAACGTTGATCGGTGCGAAATCTTGGGGTTAGAGTGCATTTCGGGGGTGAACCATGGACGTTTTGACCACCACGGACGGGCAGAAGAACCTGCCGCGCTACTTTGCGCAAGTGTTCCAGACCGCCAAGGGTTTGTCGCGCGGGCGGCTCGACTTCGTGTTGCAGGACGGGCGCCGCTTCCGCGCCGACGGCAGGGGCCCCGGCCAGGTGGCCGAGATCCGCGTGCATGACCCCGATGTCTTCGCCCGCCTGATCCGCGAGGGCGACCTGGGCTTTTCCGAAGCCTACCTCGAGGGTGGCTGGTCCACGCCGGACCTTCAGGGCTTCATGGACATGATCCATGACGGCAACGAAACCGTCTATGACGGCTTTCCGGGCATGGGGTTCTTGCGCGCGCTCGAACGGCTGCGCCACTGGATGAACGCCAATACGCGCGACCAGGCAAAGAAGAACATTTCCTACCACTACGACCTGGGCAACGAGTTCTATGCGCTCTGGCTCGACGAGACGATGACCTATTCCTCGGCACTGTTCCGCACCGGGCAGGAAAGCCTCGAGGCGGCGCAGATCGCGAAATATGCCGCGATGGTCGACGGTATCGGCGCCAAGCCCGGTGACCATGTGCTGGAGATCGGCTGCGGCTGGGGGGGCTTTGCCGAATATGCCGCCGGCCAGCGCGGCCTGCGGGTGACGGGCCTGACGATCAGCAAGGCCCAGCATGATTTCGCCGTCGCCCGGATGGCCAGGGCCGGACTTTCGGACAAGGTCGAGATCAAGTTGCAGGACTACCGCGATGTCGAGGGCAAGTTCGACGGCATCGCCAGCATCGAGATGTTCGAGGCGGTGGGCCAGAAATACTGGCCGGCCTATTTCGAGACGGTGCGCGACCGGCTGAAACCCGGCGCGCGGGCGACCTTGCAGATCATCACCATCGCCGACCGGCGGTTCGAGCTTTACAAGCGCGGCGTCGATTTCATCCAGAAATACATCTTCCCCGGCGGCATGTTGCCCTCGCCCTCGGCGCTTCGCTCCGAGGTGGCGCGGGCGGGGCTGAAGCTGAAGGGCTCGGTCGAGTTCGGCGAAAGCTACAGCCAGACGCTGCGGCGCTGGTACGAGCGGTTCAACGACCAGTGGGACGGCGCGGCGCGCCTTGGCTTCGACGTGCGCTTCCGCCGCATGTGGGATTTCTATCTGACCTCTTGCGCGGCGGCCTTCCACAGCGGTAACTGCGACGTGACCCAGATCACGATCGAGAGGCCCGCAGGCTGATGCCCACCGCCGGACGCCTGTTTGCCGCCTTCGCCATGGCGATCGTCGGCTATATGACTGCCGAAGCCTACAAGCCGCAGATGCCCGAGGGCACGGTTTTCGGCTTCTTCTCGCTCGGTTCGGCGCTGATCGGGCTGGTGGTCGGCTGGCGGACGCTCGGTCCCGACGTGACGCGGCCGGGCGCGGCCCTGGGTGTGGCGGTCAACGCCGGGCTGAAGGCCGCGATCGTCCTGGTGCTTTGGGCGCTGCTGATCTTCTCCTTCGAAGAGATGATCCAGCTTGCCTTCCGCAAGACCTACAAGTCGCCGATGGAGGCGATCGTCGGCGTCGTGCAGCTGGCGCTCGACTATGCCGAGCGGTTGCTGGTGGTCGATGTGCTGAGCGTGCTGGCCGTGGGCTCGATCATCGCCGCCTGGCTTGCGGTCTGGGCGGCGCGGCGCTGGCACTGATGGGTGCGATCTTTCTGGCCGGGGCGCTGGCGGACGCCGAGGTGCGGCGCGTGGTCTTCGGCGATCCGGCCGCGGTTCCCGCCCGGCTGCCGGGCCATGTCCTGGCCGGTCCGGGGATCTGGCCCTTGCCGGTTCCGGGCAAGGGTGCGGTCGAGGGCTGGCTTCTGACCGCGCCGGATGCCGCCGCCCGCGCGCGTATCGGCGCGCTGGGCGCGGTCCTTGGTGGACAGGTGGCGCTGGCCACGATCGAGGCGGCCGGGGCCGCTGCGACGGCGGCCACGCTGCTGGCGCCCGACCCTGCGGCGCCGTTGCCGGACGACTGGCGGGCGCGCTGGTTGCCGGTCCTGCGCGCGGCGCTGCCGAACCTTCTGGCGCGCCTGGCGGACGGCGTCGCGCCCGAGAGGCTCGCCCGGCGGCTGCCGCAGATCCTGACCCAGGCGGGCGCGCGCGTCCGCGCGGCCGAAGCCAGGCCCGCCACCTTCTCGCTTCGCCACCGGCCCGCGCCCGGCGATGTGACGGTGCTGCAGCAGTCAGAGCCCTACGCCAACTATTTCTCGGTCGAGGCGCGGGATCTGCGTCATCGCCGCTTCGACGGGGCCCAAAGCCCGGTCATGGATCGGGCCGTCTTCATGTCGGGCGATGCCGCGATCCTTTTGCCCTACGACCCGGTGCGCGACCTTGTCCTTCTGATCGAGCAGTTCCGCGCGGGACCGCAGGCCCGGGGCGATGCCGCGCCCTGGCTGATCGAGGCGGTCGCGGGCCGGATCGACGGCGGCGAGACGCCGGAAGAGGCGGCGCGGCGCGAGGCGCGCGAGGAGGCCGGGATCGTGGTCACCGACCTGATCCCCGGTCCGCGCTACTACCCGACGCCGGCGGCGAAGTCCGAATACCTTTATTCCTTCGTTGCCCTCTGCGACCTGTCACAGCGGCCGACCGGGGGCGGGGGCCTCGTCTCCGAGGCCGAGGACATCCGCAGCCACATCATCCCCTTCGCGCGGCTGCTGGAGCTGGTCGAGACGGGCGAGGTCGACAATGCGCCGCTGCTGATCCTGGCGCTCTGGCTCGCGCCACGCAGAACGACGCTCAGGGCCGGGCCGGGCGCGATCCCCGGGGCTTGAGATCACCCGGCCCGCGCCCTACTGTCGGCGCAAATCGAAGGAGAGCCCGATGCGCACAACCAAGGATCTGGCCGATGCGATCGGCCACACGCCCCTGATCCGGCTTCGCCGCGCGTCCGAGGCGACGGGCTGCGACATCTACGGCAAGGCCGAGTTCATGAACCCCGGCCAGTCGGTCAAGGACCGCGCCGCGCTCTACATCATCCGCGACGCGGTGGCGAAGGGGCTGCTCGCGCCCGGCGGCACCATCGTCGAAGGCACCGCCGGCAATACCGGGATCGGGCTTGCGCTGGTCGGGGCCTCGATGGGCTTTCGCACCGTCATCGTCATCCCGGAAACGCAGAGCCAGGAAAAGAAGGACATGCTGCGGCTCGCCGGGGCCGAGCTGATCCAGGTGCCCGCCGCGCCCTATTCAAATCCGAACAATTACGTTCGCTATTCCGGCCGTCTGGCGCAAAAACTTGCACAAACCGAACCTAATGGCGCGATCTGGGCGAACCAGTTCGACAACCTGGCCAACCGTCAGGCCCATATCGAGACGACGGGGCCCGAGATCTGGGATCAGACCGGCGGCAAGGTCGACGGCGTGGTGGCGTCGGTGGGCTCGGGCGGCACGCTCGGCGGGCTGGCGCTCAGCCTTCAGCCCAAGGGGGTGAAGGTGGCGCTGGCCGATCCCGAGGGGGCGGCGCTTTTCAGCTATTACACGACCGGCGCGCTCAAGTCCGAGGGCTCGTCGATCACCGAGGGCATCGGCCAGGGCCGCATCACCGCGAACCTCGAGGGCGTAACCCCCGACATGGCCTTCCGCATCCCCGACAGCGAGGCGCTGCCGATCCTCTTCGACCTGGTCGAGGACGAGGGCCTCTGCCTTGGCGGCTCGACCGGCATCAACATCGCCGGCGCGATCCGCATGGCGCGCGTCATGGGGCCGGGGCACCGGATCGTCACGCTTCTGTGCGACGGCGGCCAGCGCTACCAGTCCAAACTCTACAATCCCGACTTCCTGCGCGCCAAGTCGCTGCCGGTGCCGGGCTGGATGGACCGCGCCCCGCGCGAGATTCCCACCGTGTTCGAGGGCTGAGGGCCGATGGGCGGACGGACCGCTCTGGCGCGGCTGGGCGGCTGGCTTTGCGCGGCATGCCTCTTGATGCTGCTGGCGATGGCCGGGGCCGCAGGCCCGGCCGCCGCGCAGGACGCGGCCGACGCGCCGGCGCCCAAGGCGCAGACGATCCAGGCACCCGACTATGCCGCCTGGAAGGCCGAGGCGGCGGTCGCCGAAGAGGTGATAAACGCCGGCCGCGCCTCGACCCGCGCGCTAGAGGACATGCGGGCTCGGCTGGTGACCTGGCGGGGGCAGTTCGACGCCGCCAAGGGGATCAACGCCCAGCAGATCGAGACGCTGAAGAGCCAGATCGCGGCCCTTGGCCCACCGCCCGCGGCCGACAACCCCGAGGCCGCCGAGATCGCCCAGCGGCGGCGCGAGCTGTCCGAGACGCTGTCGCGGGTCCAGGCCCCGTCGCTGTCGGCGGTCGAGGCCTTCAGCCAGGCCGACGGGCTTATCCGCCAGACCGACGCGCTGATCCGCTCGCGGCAGGCCAATGCGCTTCTGACGCTGCTGCCCTCGCCTATCAACCCGCTTCACTGGCAGTCGGGCGCAGCGGTCCTGACGCAGGGGCTGAACACCCTGCGGTCCGAGGTCGAGCAGGCCTGGGTCAATCCGGCCCGGCAGATCGAGCTGCAGGCCAACATGCCGGTGATCATCGTTTCGCTGATCCTTGCCGTCCTCTTGATGGCGCGCGGCGCGGCCTTCATGGAAATGCTGGCGAACCGGTTCCAGTCCCGCATGACCATGCGTGGCCGCAAGATACTCGCGGCCCTGATTTCCTTCGGCGAGGTGCTGGTGCCGGTCGGCGGCATGCTGCTGCTGGTCGTCGCGGTGTCGCTGTCCGGCATGACCGGCCCGCGGCTTCAGGCGTTGATCGAATCGCTTCCAGAATCCGCGTTCGCCTTCTTCTTCGCCCGATGGCTCGGGACCTGGCTCTTTCCGAACACCGAGGATGAGAGCCCCTATCTGCGCATGACGGACCGGCCGGCCGAGGCGCGGTTCCTGACGATGATGATCGGTCTGCTCGTCGGGATCGAAGCCTTCCGCGCCAGTTTCACCACCGATGTCCGGCCGCCGCTCAGCCAGGCGGCGCAGGCCGTCTGGCTCGCGCCGCTCGTCTGCCTGGTCGCGAGCTTCCTCTTTCGCCTTGGCGCCCTGCTGAGGCGGGCGCCGGTCGAGGCGGGGCTGGCTTTGCCGGGCGGAAAACCGGCGGCGGGGGCCACCGACGCGCAGCTTTTCCGCAACAGGATCGTGTCGCTTCTTGGGGCCGCGCTCATGGTCATCGCGGTCGTGGCGCCGGTCCTGGCCCTGATCGGCTATGTGGCGGCGGCCAATGCGCTGATCTGGCCGGCGATTTCCTCGATCGCGTTCGGGGGCTTCATCCTTCTGGTGCAGCGTGGCCTGACCGAGGTCTATGTCGTCATCACGCGGTCGGGCGAAGAGGGGCGCGAGGCGCTGCTTCCGGTGCTGTCGGGCTTTCTGCTGGCGCTTGTCGCCATGCCGGTCCTCGCCCTGACCTGGGGGGTCCGGCCGTCGGACCTGCTCGAGGCCTGGGCGCGCTTCAATTCGGGCTTCGCGCTCGGCGGCACGCGGATTTCGCCGTCGGGGGTCCTGACGCTGCTGGTCGTCTTCGCGCTTGGCTACATGGTCACGCGGCTTTTGCAGGGTGCGATGCGGTCCATGCTTCTGCCGCGCACGAAGCTTGACCGGGGCGCGCAGAATGCCGCCGTCGCGGGCACGGGCTATGTCGGGCTCGCGCTCGCCGCGCTCGCGGCCTTTTCGGCGGCGGGGATCGACCTGTCGGGCCTGGCCATCGTGGCCGGGGCGCTCTCGGTCGGTATCGGTTTCGGCCTGCAGAACATCGTCCAGAATTTCATCGCCGGCATCATCCTGCTGATCGAGCGCCCGATCACCGAGGGCGACCAGATCGAGGTCAGCGGCAAGGCGGTCGGCACGGTCAAGACGATCTCGGTCCGCTCGACCCGGCTCCGAACCGCCGACCAGGCCGAAATCATCGTGCCGAACGCCGAATTCATCTCGGGCGTCGTGACCAACTGGACGCGCGAAAGCCTGCAGGGGCGGCTGGTCCTGCCGGTGACGGTGACCTACGGCAGCGACCCGCAGCAGGTGATGCAGATCCTGCGCGACATCGTCGAGGCGCAGCCCCTAGTCATGGTTGACCCGGCGCCGGCCGTCCTTCTGTGGCGCTTCGGGCCCCAGGGGCTCGAGTTCGAGATCCGCGCGCTTCTTGCCGACCTGAACTTCAAGTCGGCCGTCCAGTCCGACATCAACCTTCAGATCCTGGATCGTTTCGAGGCTGCCGGGATCACCATGCCCTTCGGCCATCAGGAAATCGTGCTGAACCGGCCGAAGGCGGTGCGGGGCGCCGAGCCGCCCGCCGCCGAAGGTGACGAGCCGCCGGCCGAAGGGGCCAGGCGCCCCCGGCAGCGGACGGCCCGGATCAACAACGACCCGACCACCGACCCGGACGAGAACGACCAGCTTCGCGACCGGCCGGACGGGGCGGGAACCGCCCCCGGACCCGCCGCCCTTTCGCCGCGCAAACCGGGTCGCTGAGCGGTCCGCTTGACGCTGCGTCGCAGCAACAACCGGCCGGAATGCGGGGGTCACGGGCCGAAACTTCTTGCAACTTTTCGTGAGCGGGCCATAGTCGGCGGGCATTTCGCGCCGCTGAGTCTCTGCCGCGCCACCTGGCGCAAGGCTCGATGGACCGCGAAACCTGGGGTGTGCCGGCCTGCCAGCCGGTGCGGGAAAACGGAGCGAATGGGTGCCCTTCGTGCGCCTGACTGCACCAGAAAAAGACCTGGGCAGGCCGCAAGTGGCCGCCAGGCGGGGATGAACCGGACATGGTGATGACTGAAGCGACCCTCGGCGCAGGGCCTGATTCCGATCCTTCGCTTGGCGATGATCCGGGTAACGGGCACGGCCATGGCCGCCGCCAGGGCATGGTCGCGCTGACGGTCGGCGCGATCGGCGTCGTCTATGGCGACATTGGCACCAGCCCGCTTTACGCCATGCGCGAGGCCCTGCGCCCCGTGGCAGAGGACGGTCTTGCGCGGTCCGAGGTGCTGGGCGTCGTCTCGGTCCTGATCTGGACGGTTATCATGATCGTGACGATCAAGTATGTCGTCTTCCTTCTGCGCGCCGACAACCATGGCGAAGGCGGCATGCTCGCGCTTTATGCGCTGGTGCGGCAGGCCATCGGCAAGCGGTCCTATGCCGTTCTGGCGCTCGCCATCGCGGGTGCCTCGCTTTTCATGGGGGACGCGGTCATCACGCCGGCCGTCTCGGTCCTGTCGGCGGTCGAGGGGCTGACGCTCATCTCGCCCACCTTCGGCGAGTTCGTGCTGCCCCTGACCATCGGTATCCTCATCGGCCTTTTCGTCGTGCAGCGCCACGGCACCCAGACGATTTCCATCGCGTTTGGCCCGATCATGGTCGTCTGGTTCCTGACGATGGGGATTGCGGGGCTCGTCGAGCTGACCGGCGACTGGGGCGTCCTTTCCGCCTTCAACCCGCTGCACGGCATCGCCTTCCTGGTCGGCCACGGGGTCAAGGCCTTCTTCGTGATGGGGGCGATTTTCCTGGCCGTCACCGGGGCCGAGGCGCTTTACGCCGACCTTGGCCATTTCGGCCGCAAGCCCATCAGCCTGGCCTGGTATGTGCTGATCTTTCCGGCGCTGATCCTGAACTACCTGGGGCAGGGGGCGCTCGTGCTGCATAACCCCGACGCGCTGGCCAACCCCTTCTTCCACCTGGTTCCCGACTGGGCGCTGCCCGCCTTCGTGGCTCTGGCGACCGTCGCCACCGTCATCGCGAGCCAGGCCGTCATCTCGGGCGCGTTCTCGCTCACGCGGGCGGCGATCCAGCTTGGCTTCCTGCCGCGGCTCTCGATCATCCACACGTCGGGCTCGCAGAGCGGTCAGATCTACATTCCGGCGATCAACTGGCTCCTGCTGATCGGCGTCCTGGCATTCGTCCTGAACTTCCGCAGCTCCGAGGGGCTGGCGGCGGCCTACGGCATCTCGGTCACCGGCGCGATGCTGGTCGATTCGACGCTGGCCATCCTCTACTGCTATCGCGGCTGGCGCTGGCCGCTCTGGATCGTCCTTCTGGGGGCAGCCCCCTTCATGGTGCTGGAGATCACCTTCTTCCTGTCGAACATGACCAAGTTCTTCCACGGCGGTTTCGTGCCGGTGATCCTGTCGGCCACGATCGGCTTCCTGATGTGGTCCTGGTGGCGGGGCACGCAGCATGCCATGGCAAGCGCGCACAAGCAGATGGTCAACCTCGACAGTTTCGCGGCCTCGATGCTGAAGAGCTCGGCCCACAAGGTGCCGGGCACGGCGATCTTCTTCACCGCCGATTCCGATGCCGTGCCCCCCGCGCTCATGCACAACCTCAAGCACAACCGCGTGCTGCATGACCAGAACGTCATCCTGACGATCGAGACGGTGCGCGTGCCCTTCGTGCGGATGTCCGAGCGCGTGGTCTATGCCCCGATCAACGACCGTTTCGCCCGCGTCTCGCTCCGGTTCGGCTTCATGGAGACGCCGAACGTGACGCGCGCGCTGAACCTCGCCCGGCGCGAGGGGCTGAAGTTCGACGTGATGACGACCTCGTTCTTCCTTGGCCGGCGCAAGGTCGTCCTGGGCACCAACACGGGTTTTGCCCGCATGCTCGATCGCGTCTTCATCGCGCTCGGCCGCTTCGCCGCCGACCCGAGCGACTACTTCCAGCTGCCCCGCGACCGGGTGGTTGAGCTCGGCGCCCGGATCTCGGTCTGAGGGGCCGGGCAGGGGCTTCGATGCCCCTCGCGCCCCCCCATTTGCGCCCCCCGCTAGCGCCCCTTGCCGCGGGCCTTCGGCGCCTGTAAAGAGCGCCGCACGGACAGTTGGCCGAGTGGTCGAAGGCGCACGCCTGGAAAGTGTGTAGGCGGGGAACCGTCTCGAGGGTTCGAATCCCTCACTGTCCGCCACCACATAACGCATTGATTTTAAACGATTTTATGTCCCGCATATTGTGGCGTGCTTTCCGCGACATGCGAGGCGTACTTCCCCCTAGAGACTTGAATTCACAGGCGAAATAGTCGCCCAGAATGGCCCGAGTCTCTGTTTGGCACTTGGCGCGATACGGTTTTCAGGTGGCGCGTCCGGCACTGGACTTGACTTCTCACGGATTGGAAGCTGGCGCGCGCTTGGCTCGGCAAGAATTAGGCTCGCTTCCGTGGGCTATCACGGCCTGGCGCGAAGAAAGTTTTGCACAGGCGATTTTGGGGAGCTGACTGTTTGGATGCGCGGCCTGTCGAGAAGTCAAAAAAGCGTGCAATTTCAACAGTCTCCGCGGATTTTTCTGGGGGAATTGTGCCGTGTTTTCCGAGGGTTAGCGAAACGAAGCAACGCTTAGGTTCGAATCCAGAGTGCTCCGCCACCACATAAGTAATTGATATTGAACGATTTTTAGCCATGGCAATTGTGGCGGGTTTTCCGGGGCTTGCGAGGTGCGCGGGCGCCTAGAGACTTGAAATTGCACGAGGAATAGTCGCCCGAAATGGCGCGAGTCTCTGTTTGGCATTTGGCGCGATACGGTTTTCGGGCGGCGCTCCTGGCGCTGGACTTGACTTTGGGTCGTTTCGAAGCTGACGCGCAAGCCGATTTCGTGGCTCTGAGCACGGTGCCTGCCCATCAGCAGTTTCGATGGCCATCGTGGACGCGTATCCGAAAGCCTTGATGACAAAGGGACTTCTTCCCTCTAGCCTGGCGGAATGTCGAACGGGCCCTGGACGGACATCGAGAGCGATCTGATCGTCGCGGACTATTTCGCGATGCTGGCCGACGATATTTCCGGGCGCTCCTACCGCAAGGCCGAGCATCGTCGTGCGCTTCTGCCTCTGCTGAACAATCGGTCGGAAGGATCAGTCGAGTTCAAACATCAGAATATCAGCGCGATTCTGAAGGGCCTCGGAGAAGATTGGATCCCCGGTTATAAGCCAGCGTTCAATTTCCAGATGTCACTGGTCAACGCAGTGGCCCGCTGGCTGGCGATGAACGCTTCCTGGCGCGCCCGGGCGGACAGCGCGTCTCCAGAAACCGGTCTGCGTGAAGCACATCAGATCTGGGTCGGGCCGCCGCCCACCCACTCGAACCAGCCGCCGCCACAGGAGCTGGAGCAGATGCTGCACATCGCGCGCAAATTCGACGTAGCGGGTCGGGACGCGCGAAATCGCGCCCTCGGCCGCGCGGGCGAAGAACGGGCACTGCTACATGAGCGCGCGTCACTTCAGGCTGCCGGACGAGGTGACCTGGCGCACAAGGTACGCTGGGTTTCTGAGGAGAACGGTGATGGCGCGGGCTACGACATTGCGAGCTTTGCACCCGATGGGCGGCCGCGGCTGATCGAGGTGAAGACGACGAACGGCTGGGAGCGCACGCCCTTCCACCTCAGCCGCAACGAACTGGCCGTGGCCGATGAACGGAGAGCGGACTGGTGCCTGTTCCGGCTCTGGAACTTCTCGCGCGAGCCCAAGGCCTTTGAACTTCGCCCGCCTTTGGATGCGCACGTGTCTCTCACAGCGACAGCATTTCAGGCGAGCTTTCACTAGGCTTGCTCGGCTCCTCGCGGCCTCAGGATTGCTTCGTTCGCTGATAGCTGTTTGACTTCGCAAATGTAGGTGTGCGTAGATTACATGATGGCGGATTTGACCCAGACCGATTTGGCGGAGAGATATCTTGTCGACGATTTGCCGGGTGCTGCCCGTGTCGGCACACGGCTGAACGGCATCCTTCAGAAGATCGACCAGGGTGCGACACTGACAGCGCTCGCCCGATCATTTCTTGCCGACAATGGGCTGGAGGCCCTTCGGGCTTTCGCGACAGACGCACTGGATCGGGAAGCATTTCAGACAATGGCCGAACGCGAGCGGTCAGAACGTATTCGAAAGACAAAGGCAAAAGCGGAAGAAGAGGCTGCAGAGAGGGACAGGCGGGCCGAAGTCATGGAAGCCGCCATCCAGGCGCGCTTTGTAGCCATGGAAAATGATCCGGTCTTGCGCAGGAAGCGTGAGGCTCGCGAATTGCGGGAGCGCTTCGATATCGGCTCTGTCGATCCCGAGCGCTACCCGCGCGTCATGCACCTGCTGAAGCAGGTTGCAGCCGGGAAGAGGCTATCGCCGGAAGACGTCGTGTGGCTGTCGACCGAAGCGTCTGATTGTTGGACCGACCCTCTTCAGCAAGCCTGGCATCGCCTGGAAGCCGCTGCTTTGTCAGAAGAGTGGGAACGAACCGGTGACGTTTGGGCCGCGGTGAATGCAAGTGGTCATTGGCGCAAGGCCGATCAGCCCGAAACGGCGTTGGAAATGACGGTAGCGGCATTGAAAAAAACCGGACTGGGTCCAAAGCCAAAATCTGCGCTGTCGACAACATGCGGAGGGGCGATGCGTGATATTGGGCGTCTCGCCGATGCGAAAGCGTTGGGTCTGGATGCGCACACCCTGACACCGGCGGATTTCAGACCATGCACGTTGCTAGGAGCTGTGTCGATGGAACTCGGCGACCTAGCTGCCGGTCACGATTGGTACAAGAAAGCTGAAGAACGGGGAGCAGAGAGCCGAGCGATCGACCAGGATCTGCGGTCCTTGCTGGTCCGTTCGAGCTCGGAGGCGCGGGACCGGATATGCGCATTTTTGCTCGCCCAGGATCCGGAGCGATTCGGCTGGCTACGGAGTTGGGCCAAGTACGGTAGGGCGGATGGGCGTTCCAGACCGGTGCGATAGTTCGGCGCTCGGGCGTTTCATCTGAAATTTAGCTGCCTTTGACGCTATCGCTCTGGCCACAGAGCCGGTCAGTCGCCGGTGCCAAAAAATTGTGCAAAATCAACAGTCTCTCCTAATTTCGAGCCGGATTTTATGCCGCGTTTTCCGAGGGTTAGAAAACGAAACATATCTCTGGTCCGAATCCAGCGCGCTCCGCCACCACCTAATGCATTGATATTGAACGTTTTTTATTCACAGCAACTGTAACGCGTTTTCCGCGCCTTGCGAGGTATGCTGGTGCCTAGAGATTTGAAATTGCAGGAGAAATAGTCGCCAGAAATGGCGTGAGTCTCTGTTTGGCGTTCGGCGCGATACGGTTTTCGGCTCCTGCTTCTGGCGCTGGACTTGACTTCTAGTTCCTTCCAGGCCGACGACGGCCATCTTTGCGCAGATTTATTCTCCAAGTCGGAAGGAGTCTTCCCAGCCATGCTCTGCTGCCCTTTTTCGAAGCTGATCCAGGAGATCCGTCACGAAGGCAGCGGCATCGCATTCTGGTGCCGCCACGTCAGCGTAGCGTGCGGGTTCCTTGAGACGCACTAACAATGCCTGCACTTCGGCCTTGACTGCCTCATCCTGCTCTATTGCGAGGTATGCCTCGAAGGGCTTCCCGCCTGTCCCTCGGGGAAGCCCGATACGGCGCTCGAAATCGGGTATGCTGACCTCGTGTGCGACGCCAATGTTGAGCCGTTTAGCTTCATTCACCAACTTGCGAATTTCGGCGTTGTGCGCCCAGGAGCCGGACTTAGCTAGGCTGCCATCCTTGTTCCGCTTGCCATCCTTCCCGTACGGCCAATCGCAGTCGTGCAGCACGCCGAAATCCTTGCGGAAATGGATCAGCATCTTGATGATTGCGCGGATCTGCGGCTTGCCCCGCGCTTTGATAATTGTGACCTGATCAATTAGTTCATGGCCCGCCTCAACCACGGCGGCAATGAACGCGGCGTGCTCGGTGTCTCCCTCGACCACGATCGGGTAAGTACCAAAAAATACTTCGCAGAAAGTCGGGTCCATTTCCTGGATGGCCTTCAGGACATCCTTTTCCTCGCCGGTGAAGCCGGCCTCATCAGTTCGGAACGTGCGGGGGCCGGGGTTGTCGTCCGCACCCTCGCGTTCGAGCCGCAGGATCGTGGTGTGGTCCATGGCGGGGTTGACGAACAGAGGAGAATGGGTGGTCATCATGACCTGCCATTCGGGTTGTTTGGCAAGTTCGTAGAGCTGCCGCTGCGCAGCACGGGCGGCCAGCGGATGGAGCGCATTCTCGGGCTCGTCGATCAAGAGGATGTAGCCTGGCAGCGCTGGATCATCGGCGTTGTCGGGCAAGGCGCCACCTGCCTTGATCGCGTCGATCTGAGCTTGGATACCTTTCGCTTTCTCCGGATCGTTTTTCAACTTCTTCAAAGCGTTATCCAGATTCTTGATCGTATCTTCCCGAAGTTTTTTGTCGCCAACCAAGCGGTTGCGGACCTGCAGCATAGTCCAGAATAGTGCACGCTGTGCGCCCGCTCCTTGCTGAGAGAGTTGGACCGCCACGCCGCCGTCGGTGATGCGCAGTCCGGAGCCGTCGGCAATTAGCCTAGCAGCGTCAAATTTGGGCGGCGCGGCCAATACGTCGAGATTGATTGAAAGGCCAGGAAATACGCTTGTGAAGCCCTGCTCGACTTGTGTGACTGCTTCACTGAATTGGGCCTCTTGTTCCTGTACGATTCCCGCAACACCGTCGGCCAGCTGGGCTACCGCCTGCGCGAGCGCGGAGTTTGTGTCTGCGGCTGCGGCCGAGAGTGCCGTGCTGACTGGTTCGAGCACCAGCTTCATGAGGGCTTTTTCGGCTTCGGCAGGATCACTGCGAGACCCGATCCGGACAGGTTGAGGCAGACGGGACTTGAAGACATTGTCTGCTCCGCCAGCTTTGCCGTCTTCGGCATAGCCTTCGTTTTCCCCTTCGTCTTGACCAGGCCTGCGGGTCTGCCTGATCGGAAAGAGTTTTCCGTCCCCAACATTCTTCGGCCACCATTGCCAGCGGCTGGTGAGGATGCGGAGGTCGCCTCGGTGCTCCTTCCACTCTTCGCTGATATTGCCGATCCCTTCGGGTATGTGGATCTCAAGGACCACCTCGGAGGGTTGGTCTTCAGGCGCCCGGGCGAAGCGGTCGCGGGACCATTCGAACTTCTCGCTGCCCTGCGCAAGCTCGTAAGCCCTTAGGAGAGTCGACTTCCCAGAATTGTTTCGGCCAACTATGCAGACGACTGTGTTTCGGCGTGCAATTTTGACCCCCTAAGGCGGGGTATCGGCGTGCAATTTTGACCCCCCTGACGTTCTGTCAGACCGTTCGTTGCGAGGCAGCGGACGGAGGGAGGGATGAAGCGGGTGGAT
>Ga0209571_1001089_pt1 | contig 15834 bp, 13 predicted proteins | sample EBPBio102011_DNA_FD_185866 | JGI IMG/M metagenome (GOLD analysis project Ga0209571, IMG submission 185866) | Wastewater treatment Type I Accumulibacter community from EBPR Bioreactor in Madison, WI, USA - Reactor 1_1/10/2011_ DNA (SPAdes)... | ecosystem: Engineered > Bioreactor > EBPR >...
GGTTGACCAGACGCTCTACCATCTCGGCCATCGACGAGGAGGTCACGCCCATCATCGTCCGCCCAGCGGTGTCGAAGCTCATCGTGCCGCACCAGGGCATGTCCGCGCGAAGGGCCGCGTCCGCCGCCGCGCGGTATTCCTCGGGCGCCGAGATCGTCTCGACCCAAAGCACATCCGCGCCGCCCTCTTTCAGCGCCTCGGCCTGTTCGTGGAACATCTCCACCGCCAGCGCATGGGTCAGGCTGCCCATCGGCTCGAAAATCTCGCCCGTGGGGCCCATCGAGCCCGCGACGATCACCGGACGCCCCGCCTTGTCGGCGATCTCGCGCCCCAGCGCCGCGCCGACGCGGTTCAACTCGCGCACCCGGCCCTGCGCCTGGTGCAGCTTCAGCCGCGCCGCATTGCCGCCGAAGGTGTTGGTCAGGAACAGGTCCGACCCCGCCGCCACCGCATCGCCATAGAGCTTGCGGATGTTTTCCGGCTTCTCGATGTTCCAGAACTCCGGCGGCTCGCCCGACGACAGCCCCATGTTGAACAGGTTCGTCCCCGTCGCCCCGTCGGCCATCAGCCAGTCGCGCGCGTCAAGCATACGGGTCAGTGCATCGGTCATGTCTGCATCCTTCAGGCGGGCCTATACCTCCCCCTCTGCCACGGGTTGCAGGCTTAGGCAATTTCATATTCCTCAACCTGTGTTGAGCTTCGGCTCAACTTCGCCAGTTCCGCCGGGGCGCTGCACAAACGGAAAGCGCGGCCCCGGGGACCGGGACCGCGCCTGACCTTCCTTCGGATGGGTAGCTCAGATCTCGGACATCAGCTGTGCCTTGGCCACCGGCATCAGCTCGGCCATCTTCGCCCGCACCTCGTCGGCGCTGGCCTTGCCCGCAAGATCGGCCACAACCTTGCGCACGACATCCTCGTCGCCCGCTTCCTCGAAATCGGCGCTCACCACTTCCAGCGCATAGGTCGCGGCAGCCTCATCGGCCTTGCCCATCAGACCCGCCGCCCACAGCCCCAGCAGCTTGTTGCGCCGCGCTTCGGCCCGGAACTGCATCTCGCTGTCATGGGCGAACTTGGCCTCGAAGGCATTCTCGCGGTCGTCGAACGTGCTCATGGGATCCCCCGCAGCTATGGACTTTTGTCCCATATGCCCATACCGCCCCCGCACCGCAAGCCCCCACGCGCCTTGCGACTGCGCCCCCCTTGGACTATAGGCCAAGGAAAGCGGTTTGACGGCGGAAGCCCTGTCGCCGCCCCCCTGATCGAGTGAACCATGGCACGGCGCAAGAAGGTCTACGAAGGCAAGGCCAAGATCCTGTACGAAGGCCCCGAGCCCGGCACGCTGATCCAGTATTTCAAGGACGACAACGCCCCCACCGTTGCCGCCCCCGCCATGCGCGAGGGCAAGGGTGTGCTGAACAACCGGCTGTCTGAATTCTTCATGGCCGGGCTGAACCAGATCGGCGTGCCGACCCATTTCATCCGCCGCATCAACATGCGCGAACAACTGGTGCGCATGGCCGAGATCATCCCGCTGGAGGTCGTGGTGCGCAACTTCGCCGCGGGCCCGCTCTCGGCGCGGCTCGGCATCCCCGAGGGCACGCAACTGCCCCGCCCGATCGTGGAATACTACTTCAAGGACGACAAGCTCCAGCTGCCGCTGGTGGCTGAAGAGCACATCGTCGCCTTCAACTGGGCCAGCCAGCAGGACCTTGACGACATCGTCGCGCTGTCGCTCCGGGTCAACGACTTCCTCTCCGGCGTGATGATGGGCGTGGGCATCCGCCTGGCGGATTTCCGCATCGAGGTCGGCCGCATCTGGGAGGGCGACTTCATGCGCCTGATCGTCGCCGACGAGATCAGCCCCGACAGCTGCCGTCTGTGGGACATGCGCCAGCCCGAACGCCCCGACGGCACGATCCCCGATCCGCAGCCGATGGCCGACGTCTATACCGAACTTGCCCGGCGGCTGGGCGTCCTGCCCTCGAATGTCACCCATACGACGAAGCCGACGCTGATCAACTGAACCTGCCTTGCCCGTGACCCGGCGCTTCGCTAAGGACGGGCCGAACCATTACCGGAGGCCCCGATGAAAGCCCGCGTCACCGTCATGCTGAAGACCGGCGTCCTCGATCCCCAGGGCGAGGCAGTGCGCCATGCGCTCGGCGCGCTGGGCTTCCAACGTGTCAGCGGCGTGCGCCAGGGCAAGGTGATCGAGCTGGACCTGTCCGAGACCGATGTGGCCAAGGCCGAGGCGGATGTGAAAGCGATGTGCGAAAAGCTTCTCGCCAACACCGTGATCGAAAGCTACCGGGTCGAAATCCTGTAAGGAAGATGCGTGAAATCACGCAACCTGCCCGACCCTTGTAGGGTGCGTGCTCGCACGCACCACGCCGCTACGCACCGTCCCTCCACCCACCATCCCGCCGCGACACCCGCAGCCATATCCCGTCCTTCGCCCGCACCGTCAGATGCGCCACCGGCACCGGCACTTTTCCCTGCACCACGTCGAACCGGAACGTCCGCACCAGATGCGCCAGCATCAGCGTGCCCTCCAGCATCGCGAACCCCGCCCCCGGACAGACCCGTGGCCCGCGCGAGAACGGCAGATAGCCCTCCCGCGCCGCCTCGCGCCCCTCGCCCGCCCAGCGCTCGGGGTCGAACGCATCCGGCCTCTCCCACAGCCTTTCGTGCCGGTGCAGGTGCCAGGGGCTGATCACCACCTGCGCCCCCCGCCTCACCGCCCGGCCCCGGAACTCCTCCGGCCCCGCCGCCTCGCGCACCAGCATCGGCACCGGCGGATACAGCCTTAATGCCTCGCGGAACACGTCGCGGGTGAACCGCAGCGTCCCCATCACTCCGAACTCCGGCCGCAAGGCACCGGCCTCTGCCGCCACCCGCTCCTGCGCCTCGGGATGCGAGGCCAGCAGATACAGCGCCCAGCCCAAAGCCGAGGCGCTTGTCTCATGCCCGGCCAGGAAGAAGATCGCCACCTGGTCGACCATCTCCGCCGTCCCGAACGCCTCCCCCGTCACCGGGTCCGGCGTCGTCATGATCTTCGTCGCCAAGTCCATCGGCGCCCGACCGTCCGCAATCGCCTGTGCGCGCGCCGCCGTCAGCCCCCGGATCAGCCCCCGGATGGCCTTTGCCGACCGCTTGGTCGCGCCACGGTGCAGGCGCGGCATCCAGCCCGGCAGCGGCAGGAAGGCCCCCAGGTTCAGGATCGGCGCCGAGCGCTGATAGGCCCGGAACTCATGGAACACCGCCTGCGCCACCGCGTCCTCGATCGGGATCGAGAACAGCGTGCGGAAGATCACGTCCGCCGCGGCATGGCTGGCGACCAGTTCCACCTCAACCTCGCCTTCGGCCATCCGCGCCACTGCCGCTTCGGAGGCCGCCCAGATCGCCGGGAAGGCCTCCTTCACCCGCCCGCCCTCGAAAGCCGGGTCGATGATCCGCCGCTGCCGCAGCCATTCCTCGCCGTTGGTGACAAAGACCGACCGGCCCAGAAGCGGCCGCAGCCCCTCTGTCACCCGGTCCGACTTCGGGAAATCCGCCGGCCGCTCATCCAGCACACGCCGCACCAGCGCCGGGTCGTTGCACAGGTAACTCGCGAAGAAGGGCGTGCGGAACTCTGCCATCCAGGCCCGGTACAGCCGCGCGGGCTGTGCCGACAGGATATCGCGCCGGAACGCCCGAAGATGCCCCCAGAGCGACACCTTGTCGGCCCTCGGTTCCGGTTTCGGCGGCAAGGGCGCCATCACGCCACGTCCCGGAACGGCGACAGCGGCGTGACGATCCGGCTCGCCGAAGGCTTCCGCCCCCGGAAGCGCTCGGCCAGCGTCAGCGGCCCCGCCGTGATGCGGAAATAGTCATAGTCGCCGGGCCCGCCGCTTAAGGCATCGAAGGCACAAAGATACTGGAAATGCAGCCGGAAATAGCGCCGCTTCAGCGCCTGCCACGTCTGCGGGCTCAGCGTCTGGGTGAAGGCCGCCGACAGGATCAGCGGCCAGAGCTGCCCCTCCGGCGCCACCCCGCTGACCGCCACCGGATCGCACAGCGCAAAGCTGCACCCGTCCCCCGGTGCGGTGACATCGACCCAGGTCACCTCCTCCCGCGTGGACAGATAGGCAAGGTCCCCCCGCAGCCGCGCCGCCCCCGGCAGGAACGACACCATCGGCACCGCCTGCCCCAGGCTCAGGAACCCCAGCGCAGGCCCCTCCGGCGCCCCCTCCCGGATCAGGTCGGCCAGCACCGAGACCCCCAGATGCACGCCCGAGGAATGGCCGACGACCAGCACCTCATCCACCCCGCTGCCCAGGGCCGCCCGCACCCGCGCCCGGAACACCGCCAGCCGCGCCTCCAGCAGCGCCGGATAGGCCCCGCCCTCGACCGTGGTGAAAGCATAGTCATGCATCAGGTAATAGACGAAAAGCCGGTGGTCGATGCGCCGGAACCCCTCCAGCGCGGCCCAGCCCGCGCCAAGCGCCAGCACCCAGCCCAGACCCCAGGGCAGCGCCCAGGCCAGCCAAAGCACCAGCCCCGCGATCACGGCCGCGACCAAAGCCTGCACCACCAGCAGCACCGCCGGATACAGCGCCGCGATCATCGGCCCCTTGCACAGCCGGATCAGCCGCGAAAGCGCACCCGAGCGCAGGTATAGCCATGCCGTCCGCGCCAGTTGGGCATAGGTCCCGGCAATCCCCCGCCCCATCGAGCCCTTCACAAGGTCCGACCAGACCAGCACTTCGACCTCGGTCTCCACGGCCCGGCCCTCGATCTCCGCCGCCACGCGCCAGCCATAGGTCTCCCCCGCGCGGGGCTGGATCGCCAGCCGATAGCCCGAGATCGCCGCCTGCGCCGCGCCCTCGGTCCGGTACAGCTCACGATAGCGGCGCGGCGGGAAGGGGTCGTAGCCGGGGATATAAAGGACATGGCGCCGGAAGGCGCCTGCTCCATCCCCGCTCATGGTCCCTGCGCCCACGCCCATCCCGCCAGCATTGCCCGGCACAGCTTAACCGTTGGTTGCCAAGAGGGAAGCCTCAGCCGGGCAGCGGCACGCCGAGCGCGTCGTACAGTTCCAGCATCCAGTAGCTGAAATCGGTGAAGGCGCCGGTCACCAGCATCAGGCCCACCAGGATCAGCAGGCCCCCCATCAGCCGTTCGATCAGCTTCATGTGGTGCTTGAGCTTTCCCATCAAGTGCATTGCATTTTCTATGAAAATCGCGGCCAGCAGGAAGGGAAGCCCCAGCCCCAGCGCATAGATCCCCAGCAGCAGCGTTCCCCGCGCGGTGCTGCCTTCCTGCATTGCCAGTGACAGGATCGCGCCCAGCTGCGGGCCGATGCAGGGCGTCCAGCCGAAGGCGAAGGCAAGGCCCAGCACATAGGCCCCGAAGGCCGATCCGCCCCGGTCGCCCGCATCCATCCGCATCTCGCGGTGCAGGATCGGGATGGTGATCACGCCCAGGAAATGCAGCCCGAAGATGATGATGACCGCCCCGGAAATCCGCGCCAGCAGCACCTGGTTCGCCAGCACGAAGCTTCCGAAGGCGCTGGCGGTGGCGCCCAGCAGCAGAAAAATCGTCGACAGACCCAGCACGAAGAACACCGCCGGCAGGATCACCCGCTTCCGCTGCGAGCCGTCCCTCATCTCGCCGACCGAAATCCCGCCCATATAGGCAAGGTAGGGCGGCACGATGGGCAGCACGCAAGGCGACAGGAAGGACAGCACGCCCGCCACCAGCGCGACCAGCATCGCGGGCAGAAGGGCGGCGTCGATGATCTCGAATCCGAACATGGCCCGCCCCAGATAGCGGCTTTCCCGGCCGCCGTCACGCGGCGTGGCGTCACATCCCCGTGGCGGCGCTGCAATCTTGCCGTCGGCGGGCAGCCCGGCTACACCGCCGCATGGCCGCCTGGGATATCGTGATCGACTGCGAGGGGCTGCTCTGCCCCCTCCCCGTGCTCCGCGCGCGCAAGCGGCTGATATCGCTTGCGCCCGGCACCGTGGCCTGCATCCGCACCACCGATGCGATGGCGCTGATCGACCTGCCGCATTTCTGCACTCAGGCCGGGCATGACTACCTCGGCTGGGAAACCGAAGACGCGGTCACGCGCCACCTCATCCGCCGCGGCTGACCCCGCGCGTCAAGGGCTTCGTTCCTCCTCGCCGTGGCCGCCACGACGAGGAGACGAAGTCGAACGATAAGTTCCGCTCAGCGGCCGAGCGACCACCAGCCCTTGCGCTTGGGCTTCGCAGGCTCGTCAGCGGCCGGTTCCGGGGCCGCAGCTTCCGCCGGATCGGCGACCACGGTTTCCGCGACCGGAGCCATGCCCGGATCGGCGGCCAGCGCCGGGGCCTCTGCCGCTTCGACCACCGGCGTCACCACGGCAGCCTTTGCCCGCGACGCGCGCGCCTTCGCTGGCTTCGCCGCCGGTTCCACGGCAGCCTCGGGTGCCACCTCCGCCGCTTCGGCCACCGGCGCAGCCTTCGCCCGGCTCGCCCGCTTCTTCGGCGCGGGTTTCGTCTCTTCGGCCACCGGCTCGACGACGGCCTCGGCGACCGGCGCAGGCACTGCCTCAGCCACCGCCTCGACCACCGGAGCAGCCTCCGCCACGACCTCTGCCTTCGCCCCGCGCGGCTTGCGGACCCGCTTCGGCTTCGCCGCAGGGGCTTCCTCGGCCACGACCACGGCCTCGACCGCCTCCGTCACGACCTCGGCAGCCTCGCCCGGCTCCTCCTCGCCGTCGTCCTCGCCATCCTCCTCGGCACCGGCCTCGGCCCCCGGCGCAGCATCGTCACGCTGCCCGCCGCGCCGCCGACGCCGACGACGCCGCTTCTTCCGGCCCTGCCCGTCGCCCTCGCCCGCAGGCGCTGCCGGAGCCGCCGATTCCGACGCCTCCTCGGCTTCTTCCTCGACGAGATCGTCGACGATATCCTCGTCTTCCTCTTCCTCGACCGGCGCGCCCATCAGGCCCGCATGGCCGGAAACGACCGGCGTCTCCGGCACCGCACGCAGCGCCGTCTTGAACTTCTCGATGGAATAATCCGGCGACACCATCACCGGGTCCGCCTCGATCCGCACCGACATGCCGTAGCGCGCCTCGATCAGCGCCACATGCTCGCGCTTCTGGTTGAAGAGGTAGTTCACGATCCCCACGGGTGCCTTCAGCAGCACCTCGCGCGACCGCTTCCGCGTGCCCTCTTCCTCCAGCGCCCGCAGCACCTGCAACGCCATCGAATCATCCGACCGGATCAGCCCGGTGCCGTGGCAATGCGGGCAGGCCTGGGTCGTCGATTCCAGCATCCCCGGCCGCAACCGCTGACGGCTCATCTCCAGCAGGCCAAAGCCGCTGATCCGCCCGACCTGAATGCGCGCACGATCCGTCTTCAGCTTGTCCTTCAGCCGTTTCTCGACCGTGGCGTTGTTGCGCCGTTCCTCCATGTCGATGAAGTCGATGACGATCAGGCCCGCCAGGTCGCGCAGCCGCAGCTGCCGCGCGATCTCCTCCGCCGCCTCGACGTTGGTCTTCAGCGCGGTTTCCTCGATCGAGCCTTCCTTGGTCGCCCGGCCCGAGTTCACGTCGATCGCCACCAGCGCCTCGGTCACGCCGATCACGATGTAGCCGCCGGATTTCAGCTGCACCACCGGGTTGAACATGCCCGACAGATAGCCTTCGACCTGATGCTTCGCGAACAGCGGCGTCTGGTCCTGATAGCGCACCACCTGCTTGGCGTGGCTTGGCATGATCATCCGCATGAAGTCCTTGGCGGTGCGATAGCCGCCCTCGCCCTCGACCAGAACCTCGTCAATCTCGCGGCTGTAAAGGTCGCGGATCGAGCGTTTGATCAGGTCGCCCTCCTCATAGATCTTCGCGGGCGCAATCGACTTCAGCGTCAGTTCCCGGATCTGCTCCCAAAGCCGCATCAGATATTCGTAGTCGCGCTTGATTTCCGGCTTGGTCCGCTTGGCCCCCGCCGTGCGCACGATCAGGCCGGCACCTTCCGGCACCTCCAGCTCGCCCGCGATTTCCTTCAGCTTCTTGCGGTCCACCGCATTGGTGATCTTGCGGGAAATCCCGCCGCCCCGCGCGGTGTTCGGCATCAGCACGCAGTAGCGGCCCGCGAGGGACAGATAGGTCGTCAGCGCCGCGCCCTTGTTGCCACGTTCTTCCTTCACCACCTGGACCAGCATGATCTGCCGGACCTTCACCACTTCCTGAATCTTGTAACGCCGCGCCCGAGGCCGACGCGGCTGGGCGATTTCCTCGGCCACATCCTCTTCGGCGATGGATTCGATCTCTTCGTCGGTGTCGCTGGCATGGTCGACCGCGCGGTAACGCCCGCCGCCATTGCCGCTGTCGACCGACTCGTTGTGGTGATCGTGGTCGTGCCCGTGATCCGCGCCGTGGTCGTGATCATGGCCATCCGGCACCTCGGCGCCCGAGGCGGCCTGCACCAGCGGCCCATCCGTCGCCTCGTCCTCGCCCAGGTCGACCACATCCATCCCGGACGGTCCCTCGACGACGGCATCCTCGACCTTGACCTGCTCTGCCTTCGCGGCAGGGCGCGGCGGGCGGCGGCGCGAGCGGCGGTTCTCTTCTTCTTCCTCGGCGCGGGCCATCGCCCGCTCTTCCTCGATCAGCGCCTTACGGTCGGCGACCGGGATCTGATAGTAATCGGGGTGGATTTCGGCGAAGGCCAGGAAGCCGTGGCGGTTGCCACCATATTCCACAAACGCCGCCTGAAGCGAAGGTTCGACCCGCGTCACCTTGGCCAGGTAGATGTTTCCGGCCAGCTGGCGCTTGTTTACGGTCTCGAAGTCGAATTCTTCGACCTTGTTTCCGTCGACCACGACCACCCGGGTTTCCTCGGAATGGGTGGCGTCGATAAGCATTTTCTTTGACATGTTTGTCCACTGCGCCCCGGGCGCAACGGGTCGCCTGGCGGACCAGACGGGGAAACGGAACGAACGGGGCGGCTTGTCTGGGCGCGGGCGTCAGGCGAAAGCACGGCTCTCCGGCCCAGGGGGCAGAGCTTTCCAGTGCGCAATATGCCTACACGCCTCATCGCGGTTACAATTGAAGGGCCTTGCGGGCCCTCCACCTAATTCAGCCAGCAAATCCAAAGACTTGCGGGCAATGTGCACGGCCTTGCGACCGATCCGGCTCCTTCAAAGGGACACGTTTTGGCGCGCCCGGCAGCAAAGGAGAGAATTTCAAGGGCGGTCATACCGCCTCGACCTGACCCTATCGGGAAAGGGCGACCAAGGGCAATGACGAATTTCGCCCGGCCTGCCCGGTTCGACCGCGTCTTCTTCTCGGAGCCCCGCGAGGAGGAACGAAGGTCCCATGAGCCGCTGCGTCAGGCGCGGGCAGTTCCTGACAAACCCTGAACGCCCACGCGCAACTCATTGATTTCGTTTCATCCGAAAATCTGTCCTGCGTGGACAGACCCGGCTCAGACATAGTCCCCGCGGCTCAACCCATACTTGGCCATCTTCTCGTTCAGGGTCCGCCGCGGCAGGCAAAGCTCCTCCATCACCGCCACGATCGACCCCTTGTGCCGCCGCATCGTGTTGTCGATCAGCATCCTTTCGAAGGCCTCGACATAGTCCTTCAACGGCTTGCCTTCCGTGGTCAGCGCGGGGCCCGAAGCCTCGTTCTCGGCCATCAGAAGCGAGGCAATCGACCCCGACCCCCGCCGGTTCTGCAACACCGCCCGCTCGGCGATGTTGACCAGCTGCCGCACGTTCCCCGGCCAGGGCGCCTGCAACAGCTGCGCCGCCTCCTGCGCCGTCACCTGCGGCGCGTCGCAACCGTATTCCTCGGCAAACTGTTCGGAAAGCCGGGTGAACAGCTGAAGAATATCCTCCCCCCGTGTCCGCAGGGGGGGCAGCACGATGGTCATCGCCCCCAGCCGGTAGAAGAGGTCCGGCCGCAGCACCTGCTCCAGCGTGGTGTCGGGCGCATGGCTGTTGCAGATCGCGATGATCCGGGTTTCCGGCGGCACACCCTGATCGTTGATGAAGGTCAGAAGCCGCGCCTGCAGCGCGTTCGGCAGCGCCTCGATATCCTCCAGGCACAGCGTCCCGCCCCGCGCTTCCTCGACCAGCGGCAGCGCCCCGTCCTCGCCCGGCCCGAACAGCCGCGCGGCCAGCTTGTCCTCGGACCAGGCCGCGCAGGAAATCGCGACGAACTTCTTCGACGCCCGCGGCCCCACGGCATGCAGGGCATGGGCGACCAGCGTCTTGCCCGTTCCCGTCTCGCCGTCGATCAGGACGTGGCTGTCCGCCTGCCCCAGGTCAAGGATATCCTCGCGCAGCCGCTCCATCGCCGGGCTGGTGCCGATCAGCTTCTTGATGATCGTCGACCCGTCCGCCAGTTCCTTGCGCAGGGCACGGTTGTCCAGCGTCATCCGCCGCGCCTGGGTGGCGCGCTTGGCAAGCTCGGTCATCCGGTCGGGATTGAAGGGCTTCTCCAGGAAGTCGAAGGCCCCCACCCGCATCGCCTCGACCGCCATCGGCACGTCGCCGTGGCCGGTGATCATGATGACCGGCAGGCCGCTGTCCTGTCCCATCAGCCGTTTCAGGAAGGCCATCCCGTCCATCCCCGGCATCTTGATGTCGCTGACCACCACGCCCTGGAAGTCCGGCCCGATCACCTTCAGCGCGTCTTCCGCGCTGGCATAGGTTTCGGTGTCGAACCCCGACAGCGCCAGCCACTGGCTGATCGACTGCCGCATGTCGGCCTCGTCATCGACGATCGCCACTTTCATTGCGCGGGCCATTGGGACCTCTTCATTCTGCTGCTTCCTGTTTGTTGCCAAGGATCGGCAACTGCATCTCGAAAACCGCCCCCTCGCCGTCGCCGTTCCGCGCGGTCAGACGGCCGCCCAGGTCGGTGACGATCCCGGAGGAGATCGCAAGGCCCAGCCCCACCCCCTCGCCCGGCTTCTTCGTCGTGTAGAAGGGTTCGAACAGGTTCTCGAGATCGATGATCCCGTGGCCGTTGTCGCGCACCGTCAGGGTCGCGGTCTCGCCCGCCGACAGAAGGATGTCGATCTGCGGGTCCGTGGTTTCTTTCGTGGCGTCCAGCGCGTTGCGCAGAAGGTTGATGATCACCTGCTCCAGCCGCAGGCGGTCGGCCATCACCATCACCGCCTGCCGCGGCATGCCCCGGCTGATCTTGACGACGCGGGCCTTCAACTGCGGCTCCATCATCGCCAGCGCCGAAGAAACGCAGGCGCGAAGATCAACCTCTTCAAAGGCTTCCCCGCCCTTCCTCGCGTAGGACTTCAGCTGCCGGGTGATCGCGCCCATCCGTTCGATCAGGTCGTCGATCCGCTGGAAGGAAGACAGCGCCTCTTCTGGCCGCTTCCTTTGCAACAGAAGCCGCGCACCCGCGAGATAGGTCTTCATCGCGGCAAGCGGCTGGTTCAGCTCATGGCTCACCGCGGCGGACATCTCGCCCAGCGCCGCCAGTTTCGACGACTGCGCCAGCGTCAGTTCCGCGACCTCCAGGTCCTTCTTCACCTTCTCGCGTTCAGCAATCGCCCGTTGCAGCCGGGCGTTCAGAAGCCGCAGCTCCGCCGATTCCCGCTGGAAGGACAGCGATCGCGACCAGGCCCGGCGCGACAGAAGGTAGAAGGTGAAGGCCATCAGGATCGCGAAGCCCATGATCTCCAGCGCCAGGATGCCGTTCACCTGCTCGCGGACCGAGCCATAGGCGGTGAAGGTGGCGATCTTCCAGCCGCGGAACGGGATGCGGGCCTCGGTCTTCATCACCGCCTCGCCGCGCACATAGGCGTCGGGCGGGTCCTGCGTCCATTCCGCCGTCGCCCGCAGGGCGCGGGCAAGGGCCGAGGGCGGATCGCGCAGCGCCAGTGCCTCGGCCATCGGCAGGCCCCGCCAGCGCGGCTCGGTCGACAGGACCACGGTGCCCTCGCTGTCGGTCACCATGATCGCGTCCTGCAAGCCGGTCCAGGCGCGTTCGTATTTCATCAGGTCGGCCGAGACGATGATCACGCCCAGCGGCTTGGAATCGACGATCACCGCCCGCGAATACAGGAAGTCGAACCCGCCTGCGTCGCGCTTGACCGGCGAGAAGATCGTGTCCTTGCTGCGCTGCGCCCCGACGAAGTAGACCTCGTTGCGGTGATTGGTGCCCAGCACGTTGCGGTTGGTCGCCCCCACCACGCGGCCGTCCGCATCGACCAACCGGATCGAGGCGACGCCCAATTCCCCCTGCAGCGCGATCAGCTTTGCCGAAGTCGCCGAGAAATTGCCGTCCTTCAGCGCCTTGCGCAGGTCCGGGTCCGAGGCCAGCAGCAGCGGCACGACCGAGGTCCGCTGCAATTCCGCCATCAGGTTCCCGGTGTAAAGCGCCAGCCGAACCTCGGCCCGGCCGCGCGTGTCGGCGGTATAGCGGTTGGTCAGAAGCCGGTTCGACACCATCACCACGACCACCGCCAGAATCACCAGCAGGACCACGGCAAGCTTGGCACGCCAGGGCAGGCCCGGTGCCGAAGGGGGTGCGGTGGAGGTGTCCGTGACGGTCATGGCCCAAGACTAGGGCCGGGCCGGAATGGCCTCAAGCCGATGGGGTTCAGGCCAGCGCCATCCCGCGCATCAGCGCGGCGAAGATCCCCTTGCCGTCCGAGCCGCCCAAAGCCGCCTCGGTCGCGCGTTCCGGGTGCGGCATCATCCCCAGCACGCGGCGGTTTTCCGACAGCACCCCGGCAATGTCGGCCATGCTGCCGTTGGGGTTCTGCGCATAGGTAAAGGCGATGCGGTCCTGATCCTTCAGCCGCGCCAGCCCCTGGGCGTCGATGGTATAGTTGCCGTCATGATGGGCGATGGGGATGCGGATCTCCTGCCCCGGCCGATAGGCGCTGGTGAAGTCCGACTGCGTCGTGGCGACCTTCAGCGCCACCGTGCGGCAGACGAATTTCAGCGTGGCGTTGCGCATCAGCACCCCGGGCAAAAGGCCCATCTCGGTGATGACCTGAAAGCCGTTGCAGATGCCCAGCACATAGCCGCCCCTGTCGGCATGGGCCCGGATCGCTGCGCTGACCGGCGATTGCGCGGCGATGGCCCCGCAGCGCAGGTAATCGCCAAAGCTGAACCCGCCGGGGATGCCGACGACATCCACGCCGTCAGGCAGCGCGCTGTCCTTGTGCCAGACCCGTGCCACCTGGAATCCCGCGCCCTCGAAGGCGACGGCAAGGTCGCGGTCGCAGTTCGACCCCGGGAAGGTGATCACGGCGGCTTTCATCGGGGCGACTCCCATATGCTTTGGATGTGCGCCTGATAGCCGAAACCGCCGCAAAGGGCCAGAGCTTGCGCCCGACCGGGAACGGATTAGGCTTGCCGCATGATCACCGAACCAGCCCTTGCCGAATTGCGCGCCGTTTTCGCGGACCGCCTGTCCATCACCCCCGCCGCTCTGGCCGAACACGCGCAAAGCGAAAGCCTTGCCACCGGCGGCCTGCCCGATGCCGTGGTCTTCCCCCGCTCGACGGCCGAGGTCGCCGCCTTGGCCGAATGGTCCGCCCTGCACCGCGTCCCGCTGATCGGCTGGGGCGCGGGCACCTCGCTTGAGGGTCACGCGCTGGCCCTGTCGGGCGGGGTTGTCGTCGACTTCCGCGAGATGGCCGCCGTGCTGGAGATCCGCCCCGAGGACCGGCTGGTGCGCGTCCAGCCCGGCATCACGCGCGAGGCGCTGAACCTTGAGCTTCGGACGACCGGCCTGATGTTCCCGGTCGATCCCGGTGCGAATGCCTCGCTCGGCGGGATGGCGGCCACCCGCGCCTCCGGCACCACGGCGGTGCGCTACGGCACCATGCGCGACAACGTCCGGGGGCTGGAGGTCGTGCTGGCCGGGGGCCGGGTGATCCGCACCGGGACGGCTGCGCCGAAATCATCCGCGGGCTACGACCTGACCGCGCTTTTCGTCGGCTCCGAGGGGACGCTGGGCCTGATCACCGAGTTGACCCTGCGCCTGCACGGCCAGCCCGAGGCGGTGATGACCGCCGTTGCCGCCTTCCCCTCCGTCGCCGCGGCGGTCGATTGCGTGATCGCAACGATGCAGATGGGCCTTACCCCCGCGCGGATCGAGTTCCTCGACGAGGCCACGGTCGCCGCCTGCAACGCCTATTCGCACCTCGCCCTTCCCCCTGCCCCGCAGCTGCTGGTCGAATTCCACGGCCATCCCGAAGGCCTGGCCGAGGATGTCAGCCGCTTCCAGGCGCTGGCTCAAGAGTTCGGGGCGACAGGGCTCGACTGGGCGGAAAGGCAGGAGGACCGGACCCGCCTCTGGGCCGCGCGCCATGCCGCCTACCGGGCGATCCTGGCCTCACGTCCGGGGGCGAAGGGGGTGGTGACGGATGCCTGCGTGCCGATCTCGCGGCTGGCTCAGGCGGTCGAGGAAACGCGGGCCGACATTGCGGCCTCGGGAATTTCCGGCCCGATCCTGGGCCATGTCGGCGACGGGAACTTCCATGCGATCCTGCTGGTCGACCCTTCGAAGCCGGACGAAGCAGCGACGGCCAAGGCGCTGGCGAAGCGGATGGCCGAACGCGCGCTGCGGCTGGGCGGCACGATCACCGGCGAGCACGGGGTGGGCTTCGGCAAGCTCGGCCTGATGGCGGCCGAGCATGGGGAAGGCTGGCAGGTCATGGGCGCGATCAAGGCCGCGCTCGACCCGCTGGGCCTCATGAACCCCGGCAAGATGGTGCCGGATCAGCCATGATCAGTAGTCAAAGCTCGACCGGCGGAACAGGCCCTGGTCGATCTCGCGCTGGCGGCGCTCAAGGTCGACAATCGAGACCGAGCCGTTCAGATAGGCGCGCTCCAGATCGGCGATGCGGGGGAAGGCTTTCCCGGAAACCAGCGATTTGAACAGGTTGAACATGATAACGTCCTTTCTTCGTGCCCTGAAGATAGGACGCTGCACCGCAGCATTAAAGAACCACCCCGGAAGCCCCGTCATGCACCCAACGCATGGGTCGTCACATTTCCGCCGCAGCTTCGGGCGAATTGCCTAACCCTGCAGCAAGGCCCGCGCCGCCGCCCGCGCCGCCTCGGTCACGGTGTCGCCGGCCAGCATCCGGGCGATCTCTTCCACCCGCTCGCCGTCGCCAAGGCCGGTGACGGTGGACAGGGTCTGTCCCTTCGCCACCCGCTTCTCCACCCGCCAGTGCCGCGCCCCGAAGGCCGCGACCTGCGGCGAATGCGTCACCACCAGCACCTGCGCGCCCTGTGCCAGCGCCTTCAGCCGCCGCCCCACCGCATCCGCCGTCGCCCCGCCCACGCCGCGGTCGATCTCGTCGAAGATCAGCGTCAGGCCCGGGCTGTCGCCAGTCAGACAGACCTTCAGCGCCAGCAGGAACCGGCTCAACTCGCCGCCCGAGGCGATGCGATTGAGCGGCCCCGAGGGTGCGCCGGGGTTGGTCGCCACGGTGAAGGTCACGGCATCCACACCCTCAGGTCCCGGCTCGCCGCCCGAGATCTCGGTCGCGAAGACCGCGCGTTCCATCTTCAGGGGCGCCAGTTCCGCCGCCATCGCCGCATTCAGCCGCTTGGCCGCCGCAACACGCGCCTTCGTCACCCGTGCGGCCTCGGCCGCGTAACCCGACTCGGCCTCGGCCATCGCCTTGCCCAGCCGGGCAATTCCCGCCGCGCCGCCGTCGATGGCCGCCAGCCGCACGCGCAGCCCCTCGGCGAAGCCGCCCAGATCGTCGGCCAGCACACCATGTTTCCGCGCCAGCGCCCGGATCGCGAACAGCCGTTCCTCGACACGCTCCAGCTCTCCCGGGTCGAAGTCCAGCGCCTCCA
>Ga0209571_1001097_pt1 | contig 15581 bp, 10 predicted proteins | sample EBPBio102011_DNA_FD_185866 | JGI IMG/M metagenome (GOLD analysis project Ga0209571, IMG submission 185866) | Wastewater treatment Type I Accumulibacter community from EBPR Bioreactor in Madison, WI, USA - Reactor 1_1/10/2011_ DNA (SPAdes)... | ecosystem: Engineered > Bioreactor > EBPR >...
CAGCGCAGCGGCGAACGCATCGCTGCAGGCCACCTCCGGTGAGACGTTCACCGCCAGGTAGGCGTCCCCGGCGATCTCCCCCATCCCCGCCAGCGCCGCGATCACCGACGCGAGTTCCAGCTCCACGCTGCGCCCGCACAGGGCGGCATCCTCGAACCAGCGGTTGGTCGGCAACCCGAATTCCTCGGGGAAGCGCGCCAGCGCCTCCCAGCCGGCGACCGTGCCGTCGTCGAGGCGCACGATCGGCTGGCGCGCGATGCGCAGTTGCCCGCGCGCGAGCACGCCCATCAGGCGCGTGCCGGCAAGCGTGACCTCCCGGCTGTAGGCCTCGTCACGCAGGGCCGCAGCCTGGTCACGCCGTTTCGATTCCTCGATCGCCCCATGCATGCTCGCCCCGACCAGCACCGACAGGTGCTCCAGCGCATGCGCGTCGGCGGCGTCGAATGCAAACGTCTCCGCGGACACCACCTTGAGCACGCCCACAGGTTCGTTGCGATGTTCCAGCGGCGCGACCAGCATCGAGCGCAACCCGACGCGCCGGCAGGCGTCGCGATCGACCCGGTCGTCCAGTTCCGAATCGTCGCAGCGCAGCACGCGCCGACGTTCCAGGCACAGGCCCGACAAGCTGCCCGACACCGGGATGCGCATGCCCAACTGCGCGTCGGCGGTGCCGGACGCGGCCCAGTACAGCATGGAATCGCCGTCGCGGATCTCGAGCACCGCGCCATCGGCACGCGTCAGCTCCTGCGCGCGCTGGGTGATCGCCGCCATGATGTCGAGCGGCTCGGGTCCGGACGCGGCGATCGCGCCCTGTGCTTCCACGATCCGCGTCAGCAGGGCAACGGCGTCCTTGCTCGACAGTCCCGCACCCGCGATCGACGGCTTGCGCTGGCCGCGTTTACCCAACAACGACAGCCCCTTCGCGTCACGAAGCGGCATCCGCTCCTCCCGAACGTCAGTGGGCGTCCCCGCTCCGAAGAGGCGCGGACCACCCCAACGTCCCATCCTGCGCCGTGCATGTCAAGGCATGCGGCTCGCGCGTGACGACGCGCACACGGCATCGCGCATCGCGATTGTCAGGAGGTCATGCGTTCCCAGAAGCCCTTCACGCCGTCGACGAAAGTGCTCGATCTGGGTGAATGGCGACGCGCGCCATCGCCCACGAAGGTGGCCTCGAACCTGTCGAGCAACTCACGCTGTTCCGTGGTCAGGTTGACCGGCGTCTCCACCACGACCTTGCAATACAGGTCGCCCGGCGCGCGGCTGCGCACCGACTTCACGCCCTTGTCGCGCAGGCGGAACACCTTGCCGGTCTGGGTTTCGGCCGGCACGCGGATCTCGGCCTCGCCGCCCAGCGTGGGCACGCGCACGCTGTCGCCCAGCGCCGCCTGCGAGATGCGGATCGGCACCTCGCAATGCAGGTCGTCGCCGTCGCGCTCGAAGATGTCGTGCGGACGCACGCGCACCTCCACGTACAGATCGCCCGCCGGCGCGCCGGCCGGGCCCGCCTCGCCCTCGCCCGCCAGGCGGATGCGGTCGCCGCTGTCCACGCCCGCCGGGATCTTCACCGACAGCACCTTCTCCTCCTCGATGCGGCCGTTGCCATGGCAGGCCTTGCACGGGTTGGCGATGGTCTGCCCGCGGCCGTGGCAGTTCGGGCACGGCTGCTGCATCGAGAAGATGCCGCGCTGGAAGCGCACCTGGCCCCGGCCCTGGCAGGTGCCGCAGGTCTCGAGCTTGCGATCCTCCGAACCGGTGCCGTCGCAGGTCTTGCACTCGGCCAGGGTGGGGATGTCGATGCGCTTCTCGACCCCGGCCACGGCCTCCTCGAGGTCGAGCTCCATCACGTAGCCGACGTCGGCGCCGCGGCGCGGGCCTGCGCGACCGCCGCCCCCGAAGATGTTGCCGAAGATGTCGCCGAAGATGTCGCCCATGTCGGCGCCGCCGAAGCCGGGACCGGCGTTGCCGCCGCCCATGCCGTGCTCGAACGCGGCGTGGCCGTGCTGGTCGTACATGCGGCGCTTGCCGCCATCCGCCAGCACTTCATAGGCTTCCTTGCACTCCTTGAACGCCATTTCCGCGGCCTTGTCGCCGGGATTGCGGTCCGGATGGTGCTTCATCGCGCAGCGCCGGTAGGCCTTCTTCAGGTCTTCCTCGCTGGCGTTGCGGGGCACGCCCAGGACGTCGTAGTAGTCACGTTTCATTGAGCCGGGAACCGGGAACGGGGAATCGGGAGTCGAACAGGCGGCTTTTCAGCGGACGGAAACGAAAACGGGGAAACGGGGTGGTCGAGGTGGCGCGCGAGGCGCCTCGTCGATTCCCGATTCCCCGTTCCCCATTCCCGGCCTACTTCTTCTCGTCGTCCTTGACCTCGGTGAACTCCGCATCGACCACGTCGTCGGTCTTCGGTGCGCCGGTGGCGGCGTCGGCCGGGGCCGACTGCTGCGCGGCGGCCGCGGCGGCGGCGAACAGCGCCTGCGCCGCTTCCTCCAGCGCCTTCGACTTGGCCTCGATCTGGCCCTTGTCGTCGCCCTTCATCGCGGTCTCGACTTCGGCGATCGCGCCCTCGACGCGGCCGATCAGGTCACCCGGCACCTTGTCGCCGTTGTCCTTGATCGAGCTGCGCGCGGCGTGCACCAGCGCGTCGGCCTGGTTGCGCGCGCCGACGAGTTCCTGGAACTTCTTGTCCTCCTCGCGGTGCGCCTCGGCGTCGGCGACCATCCGCTGGATCTCCTCGTCCGACAGGCCCGAGCCGGCCTTGATCTCGACCTTCTGCTCCTTGCCGGTCTTCTTGTCCTTGGCGGTGACGTGGACGATGCCGTTGGCGTCGATGTCAAACGACACTTCCACCTGCGGCATGCCGCGCGGCGCCGGCTCGATGCCCGACAGGTCGAAGCGGGCCAGCGACTTGTTGAAGCGGGCCTGCTCGCGCTCGCCCTGCAGCACGTGCACGGTCACGGCGGACTGGTTGTCCTCGGCGGTGCTGAACGTCTGCGAGGCCTTGGTCGGGATGGTGGTGTTCTTCTCGATGATCTTGGTGAACACGCCGCCCAGGGTCTCGATGCCCAGGCTCAGCGGGGTCACGTCGAGCAGCAACACGTCCTTGACGTCGCCGGCCAGCACGCCGCCCTGCACCGCCGCACCGATCGCCACCGCCTCATCGGGGTTGACGTCCTTCTTGGGCTCCTTGCCGAAGAACTCGGTCACCGCCGCCTGCACCTTGGGCATGCGCGTCTGGCCGCCGACGAGGATGACCTCGGCGATGTCGCTGGCGCGCAGGCCGGCATCGTTGAGCGCGACGCGGCAGGGTTCGATGGTCTTCTTGACCAGGTCTTCGACCAGGGCTTCGAGCTTGGCGCGGGTGAGCTTGATGTTGAGGTGCTTCGGACCGGAGGCATCGGCCGTCACGTACGGCAGGTTGACCTCGGTCTGCTGCGCGCTGGACAGCTCGATCTTGGCGCGCTCGGCCGCGTCCTTCAGGCGCTGCAGGGCCAGCGGGTCCTTGCGCAGGTCGATGCCGGTGTCCTTCTGGAACTCCTCGACGAGGTAGTCGATGACGCGCTTGTCAAAGTCCTCGCCGCCGAGGAAGGTGTCGCCGTTGGTGGCCAGCACCTCGAACTGCTTCTCGCCGTCGACTTCGGCAATCTCGATGATCGACACGTCGAAGGTGCCGCCGCCGAGGTCGTAGACCGCGATCTTGCGGTCGCCGCCGGCCTTGTCGAGGCCGTAGGCCAGGGCGGCCGCGGTCGGCTCGTTGATGATGCGCTTGACGTCGAGGCCGGCGATGCGGCCGGCGTCCTTGGTCGCCTGGCGCTGCGAGTCGTTGAAGTAGGCCGGCACCGTGATCACCGCTTCGGTGACCTTCTCGCCCAGGTAGTCCTCGGCGGTCTTCTTCATCTTCTCGAGGATGCGCGCGGACACTTCCTGCGGCGAGAGCTTCCTGCCGTCGCTGGTCTCCACCCAAGCATCGCCGTTGTCATGGCTGATGATGGCGTAGGGCACGAGGTCGAGGTCCTTCTTGACCTCGGCGTCGGTGAACTTGCGGCCGATCAGGCGCTTGACCGCGAAGAAGGTGTTCTTGGGGTTGGTGACGGCCTGGCGCTTGGCGCTGGCGCCAACCAGCACCTCGCCGTCCTTGGTGTAGGCCACGATCGACGGCGTGGTGCGGTCGCCCTCGCTGTTCTCGATGACCTTCGCCTTGCCGCCGTCCATGATTGCCACGCACGAGTTGGTCGTGCCGAGGTCGATGCCGATGATCTTTGCCATTGTGATTCCCTCTGAATCCCGGTGTTGTGGGGCGGCACGGCCGCCGATGGTGCGTATCTGGGGCTGATGCCCCCGCCTTCAAGAGCAAGGCGCTGAACTTCAGTCGTGCTTGGCCACCGCCACCAGCGCCGGGCGCAGCAGCTGGTCGTTGAGCACGTAGCCCTTCTGGAACGTCTGGAACACGGTGCCCGGCGGCACCGCGTCGGTCTGGACCGCGCTCATCGCCTGGTGCCGCTCCGGGTCGAAGGCGTCGCCGGCCACCGGCGCCACCTCGACCAGGCCGTTGTTCTCGCAGACGCGGGTGAGTTCGCGCAGGGTCAGCACCACGCCGTCGCGCAGCGGGTCCTCGGCGGGGGCGTTGGCCAGGCCGGCCTCGAGGCTGTCGAAGACGGGCAGCAGGTCGCCCAGCAGCTGCTTGTTGGCGAAGCGGCAGGCGTTGCGCACGTCGCGCTCGAGGCGCTTGCGCTGGTTCTCGATGTCGGCGCGGTCGAGCAGCACCTGCGCGCGCAACTGCTCGAGCTCGGCTTCGAGCACCTGGATCCGGTCTTCGGGGGAAGCGTTGTCTTCGGCCGCGGAGGCGGCATCCTGCATGGGGTCCGTGGTCATGTCCTGGGCTTCGGAAAGGCGGTCGTCACGCCGCCGACCGGGCAGCTATGGGGCCGCGGCGTCCGGTTTCAAGGCGGCCCCCAGCGCCTCGGCGGTGGCCTGGACCACCGGGATGACCCGGTCGTAGGCCATCCGGGTGGGCCCGATCACGCCCAGCACGCCCAGTACCTTGCCGCCCGCCGCGTAGGGAGCGGTCACCAGCGATACCCCCTCCAGCGGCGCCAGCCCGGTTTCCTCGCCGATGAAGATGCGCACGCCCGGCGCGTGCACGGTGCGTTCGAGCAGCTGCAGGATCTCGCGCTTGCGGGCGAAGGCCTCGAACAGGTCGCGCAGGCGATCGAGGTCGGACAGGTCCTGGACCCCGATCAGGCGGGTCTGGCCCGCCACCAGCATGTCGTCGCTGTCGGCCGGGGCCAGCGCCTGCTCGGCCAGCTCGACGGTGTGCGAGAGCAAGGCTTCCATCTCCGACCGGGCCGCGTTCAGTTCGTGCAGCAGGGTCTGCCGGATCTCGGCCACCGGCCGGCCGGCGAAATGGGTGTTCAGGTAGTTCGCCACCCGTTCCAGCTCGGACGCCTCGTACGGCCGGCGGGTCTGGATGATGCGGTTCTGCACGTCATGGTCGGCGAACACCAGGATCGCCATCACCCGCTGGCCGTCCAGCGGCACGAAGTCGATGTGCCGGAACGCGAACTGCTCGCGCTTGGGCACCGACACCACGCCGACGAAATGGGTCATCGCCGAGACCAGCTCCGAGGCGCTGCCCAGCAGCGACTGGGTGCCGCCGCCGCTGCCGGCCAGCTCGCCGCGCAGGCGGGCCAGCTCGCCGCCCGCCAGCGGCTGCACCTGCAGCAGCGAATCCACGAACACCCGGTAGCCCTGGGCGGTGGGCACGCGCCCGGCCGAGGTGTGCGGTGCAGAGAGCAGCCCGACTTCCTCGAGGTCGGACAGGATGTTGCGGATCGTGGCCGCGCTGACGTCGAGGCCGGCGTGCCGGGCCAGGGTCTGCGAGCCCACCGGCTCGCCGTCGCGGATGTGGCGCGCGATCAGGGTGCGCAGCAGCTGCCGTGCGCGGGGGTCGAGGTTGCTGCCGGGCGGGGGTGCGGCCATCGCCGCGATTAGATCGCCGATCGTCGGCGCACCGCAAGCATCGGCGCGCCCGGCCGCCCGGCGCAGGCACGGGCGGTCTCGGCGGCTGAGAACGCGCGCACTACAATGCGCAGCCATGCTCAAGCGCCTGACCCTCCGCGATTTCGCCGTCGTCGCCGCCAGCGAGCTGGAATTCGGCGCGGGCATGACCGTGATCTCCGGCGAAACCGGCGCCGGCAAGTCGTTGCTGGTCGATGCGCTGGGCTTCCTGTCGGGCCTGCGCGCGGACGCGGGCATGGTCCGCCATGGCGCCGATCGCGCCGAACTGCACGCCGAGTTCGACACCACCGACGCCCCGGGTGCCCGCGCCTGGCTGGCCGCCGAGGAGTTCGACGACGGCGAGGCCTGCACCCTGCGCCGCACCCTGCGCGCGGACGGCGGTTCGCGGGCGTGGATCAACGGCCGGCCGGCGACGCTGGCGCAGCTCTCGGAGCTGGCCGGGCAACTGGTGGAGATCCATGGCCAGCACGAACACCAGGCGCTGCTGGAAAAGGCCAGCCAGCTGGCGCTGCTGGACGCCTTCGGTGGCCACGAGGCCGCGCTGGCGGCGGTGCAGGCGACGGCGGCCGGGTGGACGGCGCTGCTGCGCGAGCGCGATGCGCTGTCGAAGACCGGCGACGTCTCCGAGCGCATCGACTGGCTCGGCCACCAGCTGGCCGAACTCGGACGCGAGGAGCTGGGCGGCGACGCGATCGCCGCGCTGGTGGCTGCGCACCGTCGCCAGGCGCATGCCTCGGGCCTGGTGACCGCCTGCGAGGACGCCCTGGCCGGACTCGCCGGCGACGATGGCCCCTCGCTCACGCGCCGCCTGCAGCAACTGCGCGGCGGCCTGTCGCGCGAGCGTGCCCACGAGCCGCGGCTGGACGAGGTCGACGCGATGCTCGATGCGGCCGCGATCCAGCTCGACGAAGCCAGCCTGCTGCTGCAGCGCGTGCGCGACGACCTCGACGTCGATCCGGCGCAGTTCGAGGCCCTCGACGCGCGGCTGGCGCGCCTGCACGAACTGGCGCGCAAGCATCGCGTCACCCCCGAGGAGCTCGCGGCCCGTCGCGACGCCTTCGACGCCGAACTGGAGACGTTGCGCGACGCCGGCAGCCGCCTGCAGGCGCTTGACGGCGAGATCGCGGCCGCAGCCACCGCCTGGCGCCAGGCCGCGGATGCGCTCGGCGCGGCGCGCGCGGCCAGCGCTGCACGCCTGTCCGCAGCGACCACCGCGCTGATCTCGGAACTGGGCATGGGCGGCGGCCGCTTCGAGGTCGCCCTGGAACCCGTGCCGGGCGGGCGTCCCGATCCGCAGGGCGGCGAGCGCGTCGAGTTCCTGGTGTCGGCCAATGCCGGCCAGCCGCCGCGTCCGCTGCGGCGCGTGGCCTCCGGTGGCGAACTGTCGCGGATCTCGCTGGCGATCGAGGTCGCCGCGCTCGGCTCCGATGCCGTGCCGACCATGGTCTTCGACGAGGTGGATTCGGGCATCGGCGGCGCGATTGCCGAGATCGTCGGCCAGAAGTTGCGTGCGCTCGGCGCCAGTCGCCAGGTGCTGTGCGTGACCCACCTGCCCCAGGTCGCGGCGCAGGGCCATGCCCACTATCGCGTGAGCAAGGCCGATCTCGACGGCATGACCCACAGCGCGGTCGAGCGCCTGGGCGCCAGGCAGCGCGAGGAGGAGCTTGCGCGCATGCTTGGCGGCGTGGAGGTCACGCGCGAGGCGCGCGCCGCCGCGAAGCGCCTGCTGGCGAACCACTAGGGCCTGTTAACCCTCATGGCCGATGTCGCACCCGCAGCGCGCACGTGCGCGGCGAGGACGCGCGACGGCGCGTATGCGGATACGCAACGGAGCAATGACGCCGCGGCGCGTCCGCGTGGCGGGCCCTCCGGGCCGCGTCCCGATGGCCGCCAGGCGGCGCCGCGCGGCTTGACCTGACGGCCAGTCAGGCGCTGCGCCACGCAACACCCCCTGACCGCCATCGGAACGCCATGCGACGTATGCCAGAGGGTTAACAGGCCCTGGGATTCCGCAGCCGCCCGCGGCCACGCGCCACGGGGTCCCTGCTCCGGAGGGCTGCCTGCGCCCGCGTGCGATAATCGCGCGCCCTGCCGTTGCCGCCTTGTCCATGCCACGCACCGCCCTCGTCACCAGTGCCCTGCCCTACGGCAACGGCCACCTGCACATCGGCCATCTCGTCGGCTACATCCAGGCCGACATCTGGGTGCGGGCGCGGCGCATGGCCGGCGGCACCGTGCATTTCGTCTGCGCCAACGACACCCACGGCACGCCGATCATGCTGGCGGCCGAGAAGGCCGGCGTGGCGCCGGAGGATTTCATCCGGGTCACGCAGGCCAGCCAGGAGCGCGATTTCGGCGACTTCCGCGTGGATTTCGACTGGTACCACTCGACCCATTCGGCGGAGAACCGCGAACTCACCGAACGCTTCTACGCTGCGCTGGACGCCGGCGGGCACATCGCCCGTCGCTCGATCGAGCAATTGTTCGATCCGGTGAAGTCGATGTTCCTGCCCGACCGCTACGTCAAGGGCGAGTGCCCCAACTGCGGCTCTCCCGACCAGTACGGCGACAACTGCGAGGTCTGCGGCGCAACCTATGCGCCGACCGAACTGAAGAACCCGCGCTCGGTGGTGTCCGGCGCGACGCCCGAGCTGCGTGCGTCCGAGCACTTCTTCTTCAAGGCCGGCGACTTCAGCGGCGTGCTGCGCGAGTGGCTGGACGGCGACGTGGCGATCCCCGGCGTCAAGGCCAAGCTGCGCGAATGGATCGACGCCGAGGGCGGACTGCGCGATTGGGACATCTCGCGCGACGCGCCCTACTTCGGCTTCGAGATCCCGGGCCAGCCGGGCAAGTATTTCTATGTCTGGCTGGACGCGCCGATCGGCTACTTCTCCAGCCTGCTCGCGCTCGCGCGCAGCGGCCGCAAGCCGGGCTTCGACGAGGCGCAGTTCGAGCGGCTGCTCGCGCCCGGCGACCAGGCCGAGCTGCATCATTTCATCGGCAAGGACATCGTCAACTTCCACGGCCTGTTCTGGCCCGCCGTGCTCAGCGGCAATGGCCTGCGCCTGCCCGAGCGACTGCACGTCAACGGCTACCTGATGGTCAACGGCGACAAGATGTCGAAGTCGCGCGGCACTTTCGTGATGGCGCGAACCTATCTCGACAGCGGGCTGGATCCGGAGGCGCTGCGCTACTACTTCGCCACCAAGTCGTCGGGCGGCGTGGACGACCTCGACCTCAACCTGTCGGATTTCGTTGCCCGCGTGAACAGCGATCTCGTCGGCAAGTTCGTCAACATCGCCAGCCGCTGCGCGAAGCTGCTGGAGACGCATTTCGGCAACGCCCTGCCCGCGTCCACGCCGGACGGACTGTCGGAAGGCTGGGATGCACAGGCGCGCGCCCTGCGCGCAAGCGTGCGCAATGCCAGCCTGCTGGCGCCGCAAGCCTACGAGGATGGCAACTTCGCCCTCGTCGCGCGCAACGCGATGGCCGCCGCCGACGGCGTCAACGAATACATCGCGCAGACCGCGCCCTGGGCACTGGCAAAGGATCCCGCGCGCCGTGCCGACCTGCACCTGGTACTGGCGACGTCGCTGCAGGCCTTCGCCGACATCGCCGGCATGCTCAAGCCGATCCTGCCGGGCATCGTCGGCAAGGTCGAGCGCTATCTCGGGGACGGCGTGGTACTCGCCCCGGGCAAGCCGGTCGACCTCGACGGCCGCACGCTCGCCGCCTACGCGCCGCTGTTCACCCGCATCGACCCCAAGCTGATCGACGCCATGACCGAAGCCTCCAAGGACACCCTCGGCGCGAAGCCGGACACCCCACCCGCAAAGACGATGGCGAGCGCGGCCACGCCTGCCAGCATCGCCGAGGCCGCACCGCCCGGCCAGGCACTCATCGGCATCGACGACTTCGCCAAGCTCGACCTGCGCATCGGCAAGGTGCTGGCCTGCGAATTCGTGGACGGCTCGGACAAGCTGCTGCGCTTCGAACTCGATGCGGGCGATCTCGGCAAACGCCAGATTTTCTCGGGCATCCGCGCCAGCTACGGCGAGCCGGACAAGCTGGTCGGACGCAACGTCGTCTTCATCGCCAACCTCGCGCCGCGCAAGATGCGCTTCGGGATCAGCGAAGGCATGATCCTGTCGGCCGGCTTCGATGGCGGCGCGTTGGCGCTGCTCGATGCGGATGCTGGCGCCGAACCCGGCATGCCGGTCCGCTGAAGCGCACCGGCCACGCCGCCCACGCAATCGGAATCCACCGGCGCCCGCCAGGCATGCACGCCACCCGCGCCCCGGACGGACTCGTCGAACGCCTCGACCGCCTGCTGCCGCAGACCCAGTGCGGCCAGTGCGGCTACGACGGCTGCCGCCCTTATGCCGAAGCGATGGCACGTGGCGACGCCGGCGTCGACCACTGCCCGCCCGGCGGCGATGCCGGCGCCCGCGCGCTTGCACGCGTCCTGGGTGTCCCTGCCCGTCCCTACGACCGTCGCCGCGGCGCACACCTGCCGGCGCAGGTCGTGGCGATCGTCGACGCCGACTGCATCGGCTGCACCAAGTGCATCCAGGCCTGCCCGGTCGACGCCATCGTCGGTGCCCCGAAACTGATGCACGCCGTCATCGCGCCGCTGTGCACCGGTTGCGAACTCTGCATCCCCGCCTGCCCGGTGGATTGCATCGAACTGCTCCCGGCCTGAAACGGCAAGAAGCGGGCCAAGGCCCGCTTCTTCGCTCCGTTACGACAGCGCCATCACTTCGCCACCGCGCACGCCGAGCAGATGCGTTCGACCTCGTAGCCCTTCGCGCGCAGCTTCTCGACCACGCCATCCTCGCCGAGCAGGTGCAGGGCGCCCACCACGACCAGGGTGTCGTCGCGGGTGGACGCATCGAGCCGCTCGGACAGCGCGCGCACCCAGGCATCGTTGCGCTCGACGTTGATGCGGTGGTAGAGCTTGGGGAACTGCGCCTTCATCTCGACCGCCATCTCGTTCCACAGCAGGTCGGCGTCGCCGTTGCGCCACGCGGTGTGCAGCTTCTCGATCGCGTCGCGTCCTTCGGCCGAGGATTTCAGCGCCTCTTCCAGGAACTGCAGCTGCTCCGCCTTGTCCATGCCGTCGAGGAAGGCGATCTGCTGCGCACCGGTTTCCAGGCCGGACACGGGCTTGCCGGCCTGCGCGGCCTTCTGGGCGAGATGCGCGTCCAGCCCCAGCGACGGGTCGAGCCCGTACCCGGTCATTTCCACGATCGAGACCATCAGGCCGACGAACCAGGGCTCGAACAGCTGCAAGGTCTGCGGCGCCAGCTGCAGCTTCTGCAGTTCGGCCGCGTTGGCGCTCGTCCACGCGTCCAGTTGCGACACCGTCGCCGCGGGCAGTTCGCTGTTGAGCGCCGTGCCATCGGTACGCAGCGCGGCCTGGCCCATCTGCATCGCCAGCGCCGGTGAGCCGAGCTCTTCCGGCGGGATCTCGAACACCAGCGCCTCGGCATCGGCGAAGGCCATGTCCACGTCGCGCGACAGCGGATAGTCATCCGGCTTGAGCAGGTGGAACGAACCGAGCAGGTAGAGCGAGCTGTCCGCATCCGACACCTTCCACAGCAGCGGCACCGGCGGTGCCTTCGCAGCCTCCCTCGCGGGGCGCGCGTCCTGCGCGAAGATCCCCCCCGCATGCGCCAGCAACAGGGCCGGCAACCAGAGGAACTTGAGGGCGGCGGAGGTCTTCAGGTGGATGGTCGGCATGCGATTCCCTTGCGTGGTGTGGGGCGAGGCAGGACGGGCCGCCAATCAGGCGGCCGGCTTGGGCTTGGCGTACTTCTTCTCGCCGGCCGTGACCGCCAGGTCGAGGCGGTTCTCCGGCGGTGGCAGCGGGCAGGTGGCGAAATCGGTGAACGCACATGGCGGATTGAACGCGCGGTTGAAATCGACCACCACCCGCCCCTGCGCGTCCGGCGCATCGGTGTAGAGATAGCGTCCCGCGCCATAGCTTTCGTGGCCGCTGGTGCGGTCGGCGAGGATCAGGAAGAAGCCGCCCTCCTCGCCTTCCAGTGCTTCCAGCCGGTAGGTCGAGCCGCCGCGCTCGAACTCGACCACGCCCGGGTTGGGCAGCGGCTGGTGGCTGCTGGTGATGTCCATGATCTCGATCGTCTTGCCCGGCGCGTGCGGCACGAAGCGGCCCGTGACGCGCCATGACGGATCGGCCGGCCAGTAGTCCAGCGCGCCGAATCCCGTCAGCGTGGGCGCGTCGGCATGCTTGATGCGCAGCGCCTTGCGGCCGGCGCGCTCGATCAGCGTCAGCTGTCCCTTGCCTTCGTCGAAGCCGACCACGGTTGGCGCCTCGGCGTGGTCGGACAGCAGTTCGAAGCGTCCCTTCACCGGCTGGCCGTCGGCGGTCAGCGCCACGCCCGGCTCGGGCACCAGGAACACCTTGCCGCCCTGCTGCTGCAGCATGCCCAGCTTCTCGGGTCCGATCGCCAGGCGGATGCCGTTGGTGGCGCCGCTGCCCACGTAGTGCGCCGGCAGTTCGATCCAGTGCAGGCCGACCAGGCTGTTCCACCCATCGGGCTTGAGCAGGCCCTCCCGGCGCTGTGCGCGCCAGGCATCGTTGTCGGCGACGAACTGCGGATCGGCGGCGACGGCAGCGTCCGTCGTGCCCGCATCCGCAGATGAGTGGCCTCCGCAGGCTGCCAGCAGGCCGGACAAGGCGATGCCGCACAGCGCGGCCATGGAAGTCTTCATGTCAACGCCCTCTCAGGAACCAGCGATCGATGTCGGGCAGCGAGAAATGCGCCCAGGTGGGCCGTCCGTGGTTGCATTGCCCGGAGCGTTCGGTGGCTTCCATCTGCCGCAGCAGCGCGTTCATCTCGGGAATGGTCAGGCGACGATGCGCGCGGACCGCGCCATGGCAGGCCATGGTCGACAGCAGTTCGTCGCGCGCGCCGCGCACGCGCAGGCTTTCGCCGTGTTCGCGCAGGTCGGCGAGCACGTCGCGCAGCAGCGCTTCGGTATCGCCGTCGGCAAGCAGGGCCGGCACGCTGCGCAGCAGAAGCGACTGCGGGCCGCCACGCGAAACCTCGAACCCCAGGTCGGCGAGCGTCGCGGCCTCCTGTTCGGCGATGTCAGCCTCGCGCTCGGACACAGCCACCGACTGCGGGACCAGCAGGGGCTGGGTGCGCAGCCCGGCGCTGTCGTGCGCGGACTTCAGCCGCTCATAACCGATGCGCTCGTGGGCGGCGTGCATGTCCACCACGATCAGGCCGTCGGCGGCTTCACTGAGGATGTAGATGCCGTGCAGTTGGGCCACCGCGTAGCCGAGCGGCGGCACGCCGGAGGCGTCATCCGCGCGCGGCAGCGCGGGCCGCTCCTCGCGGGCCGCGTACAGCGCGGCGTAGGCCGCCCGCGCCTCGTCGACCTGCAGGTGCATCGGCACCTGCGACGCCTGGGTGGGCATCGCGTACGCCATCGCGATGCCGCCGGACTGCATGACCGGCGACAGCGCCTGCGGCACGCCGCCGGCCGCCGACGCGCCTTCGGCGCCGGCACGGGTGCCGGCCAACGCCTCGTGCAGGGTGCGATAGACGAAATCGTGGATCAGGCGCGCGTCGCGGAAGCGGACTTCGTGCTTGGCCGGATGCACGTTCACGTCCACCCGCACCGGATCGAGTTCGAGGAACAGCACGTAAGCCGGCTGCCGACCATGGAACAGCACGTCGGCATAGGCCTGGCGAACGGCATGGGCGACGCTGCGGTCGCGGACCGCACGGCCGTTGACGTAGAGATACTGCTGGTCGGCGCTGGCGCGCGAATAGGCCGGCTGCGCGATCCAGCCGTGCAGGCGCAAGCCGGCGCCCGAGTGGTCGACGCGCAGCGCGTGCCTGGCGAAATCCTCGCCCAGCGTCTCGCCCAGGCGCTCGCCGGTGAACAGGCCGCCGTCGCCCTCGGAAAACGCGCGATAGCGCCGCGACGGCTTGCCGTTGTGCGAGACGCGCAGCTCCACGTCCGGGCGCGCCAGCGCCAGCGAACGCAGCCACTCCTCCACGTGCCCCAGCTCGGTGCGCTCGGCGCGCAGGAACTTGCGCCGCGCCGGCACGTTGAAGAACAGGTCGCGCACCTCGACCGTGGTCCCGGGCGGATGCTGCTTCGGCGCCACTTCGCCGACGCGGCCACCGTCCACCGGAAGTGCCGAGCCGTGCGCGTCGTCGGCGCGCCGGGTGGCGATCAGGAACCGGCTCACGGATGCGATCGACGGCAAGGCTTCGCCGCGGAAGCCGAGCGTGGCCACGGCTTCGAGGTCGTCGAGGCTGGCGATCTTGCTGGTTGCGTGGCGCGACACGGCCAACGGCAACTCCGCGGGCGGCATGCCGCCGCCGTCATCACGCACCCGGATCAGGCGGACGCCGCCTTCCTCCAGGTCGATGTCGATCCGGGTCGCGCCGGCATCCAGCGCGTTCTCGACCAGCTCCTTGACCACGGACGCGGGCCGCTCGACCACCTCGCCCGCGGCGATCTGGTTGATGAGGGTGTCGGGAAGCTGTCGGATCGGCACCTGCGCATGATACCGGCGCGCGGGAGGTGCTGCCGCAGCGGGTCCGCAACGCAGCGGTGCGGCGCGTTGCTAGGGGCTGCCGCCCAGCGTGGCCACGCGGCTGGCCGCGGCGCGTGCGGCGTACAGCGTGCCCGGGGGCGGCTGGCTGGAGAAATAGGTGTGCACGCCATCGAGGATCGCGCGCGCCACCGTCCCCTGGAACTGCGGATCGATCAGGCGCCGCTCCTCGTCCGGGTTGGACAGGAACGCGGTCTCGACCAGCATCGCCGGCATGTCGGAGGTGCGCAGCACCGCGAAGTTGGCGCGCTCGATGTGCGGCTTGTGGTTGTTGCCGATGCGCTTGAGCCCGGCAAGGATGTGGTTGCCGGCGTCCTCGGACGCCTTCATGTGCCCGCTCTGGGTCAGGTCGAGCAGCACGTTGGTGAGCATGTCGCCACCGCTGGCCGGTGCGCGCACGCCGCCGATCAGGTCGGCCGCGTTTTCCTTGTCCGCCAGCCACCGCGCGCGCTGCGAGGACGCGCCGCGCAGCGACAGCACGTACACCGACGAGCCCTTGGCGTTGCGGTTCTCGGCGGCGTCGGCGTGGATCGAGATGAACATGTCGGCGCGGGCCTGGCGCGCGATCCGCGCCCGATGGTCCAACGGGATGAACATGTCCTTGTCGCGGACGAGGTGGGCGCGAAGGCCCGGCGTGGCGTTGACCTGGCGCGCCAGTTCGCGCGCGATCGCGAGGGTGATGTCCTTCTCGCGTTTGCCGCTCGGGCCGATCGCGCCCGGATCCTGCCCGCCATGGCCGGCATCGATGGCGATCACCAGCGGACGGCTGCCCGCTTCCACCGCGCGGCCGCGCACGGCCGGCGCGGGCGGCGGTTCCGTGGCCTGCGCGGCGACGGCGGGCGCGGGCGGCGCGGAGAGGGTCGGCACCGCGCGCTGCAACGACGGATCGTGCGTTGACTGCGGCTGCGGCGGCGATGCCGGGTTCGATGCGGGTGCCGCTGCACCGGCGGCGACGGATGTC
>Ga0209571_1001119_pt1 | contig 15110 bp, 16 predicted proteins | sample EBPBio102011_DNA_FD_185866 | JGI IMG/M metagenome (GOLD analysis project Ga0209571, IMG submission 185866) | Wastewater treatment Type I Accumulibacter community from EBPR Bioreactor in Madison, WI, USA - Reactor 1_1/10/2011_ DNA (SPAdes)... | ecosystem: Engineered > Bioreactor > EBPR >...
ATGCGCTTGTCCGCCACCTTGCGGTCGAGCACGATTTCCGAGTTACCGGTGCCCTTGAACTCTTCGAAGATCACCTCGTCCATGCGCGAGCCCGTATCGATCAGCGCCGTCGCGACGATGGTCAGCGAGCCGCCTTCCTCGATATTGCGGGCCGCACCGAAGAAGCGCTTCGGGCGCTGCAGGGCGTTGGCGTCGACACCGCCGGTCAGGACCTTGCCGGAGGAAGGCACCACCGTGTTGTAGGCGCGGCCGAGGCGCGTGATCGAATCGAGCAGGATCACGACGTCGCGGCCATGCTCGACCAGGCGCTTGGCCTTCTCGATCACCATCTCTGCAACCTGGACGTGACGCGAGGCCGGCTCGTCGAAGGTCGACGACACGACCTCGCCCTTCACCGAGCGCTGCATGTCCGTGACTTCTTCCGGTCGCTCGTCGATGAGCAGCACGATCAGATAGCACTCAGGGTGATTGCTGGTGATCGACTGCGCGATGTTCTGGAGCAGAACCGTCTTACCCGTGCGCGGCGGCGCGACGATGAGCGCGCGCTGGCCCTTGCCGATCGGCGCGACGATATCGATGACCCGCGGCGAGAAATCCTTCTTCGTCGGGTCCTGCACTTCGAGCTTCAGGCGCTCGTCCGGATAGAGCGGCGTCAGATTGTCGAAATGGATCTTGTGCTTGATCTTCTCCGGGTCCTCGAAATTGATCGAGTTGACCTTGAGCAGGGCGAAATAGCGCTCGCCATCCTTCGGGCCACGAATCGGACCCTCTACCGTATCGCCGGTGCGCAGGCCGAACTTCCGGATCTGTGAGGGAGAAACGTAGATATCGTCCGGGCCCGGCAGATAGTTCGAATCGGAGGAGCGCAGAAAGCCGAAGCCGTCCTGCAGGACCTCGACGACACCTTCGCCCAGGATCTCGGTCTCGCGCGCCGCGAGCTGCTTCAGGATGGCGAACATCAGCTCCTGCTTGCGCATGGTGCTGGCGTTCTCGACCTCGACTTCCTCGGCGAAGGCCAGGAGTTCAGTCGGCGACTTGCTCTTAAGCTCTTGAAGCTTGATTTCCCGCATGGGGCACCCGGATCGTGAACACCCTGCCGAAGAGCAGGGGAGAGGACGGTACTGGATTGATCGACTTATCGGCCCTGACCGGACCTGCGCGAGGGTTGCGCGACATGAACTACTGCTAGGGCAGGCAGCTCACGAACAGTCGACAACAAGGGAGGACGCTGGAGAAGCGTAGCGTCCTGATAGCGGGAATCGGGTCCGGGCTCAAGCGGGAAAGCGCGAAGAGCCTCAGAACGGCTTCACGATGACGAGAATGACGATGCCGACCATCAGCACCGCCGGGATCTCGTTGAGGATCCGGAAATAGCGCGGCGACTTCACATTGCGGTCATTGGCGAAGTTGCGCACGTGCTTCACCAGCACGCCGTGGATGCCGGAGAGGATGAAGACGAGCAGAAGCTTGCCGTGCAGCCAACCGCCCTTGAAGCCGAACGCGTACCAGGCGAGGTAGAGGCCGAGCACCCAGGTCACAATCATCGCCGGATTGATGATGCCCTTGAGCAGCCGGCGCTCCATGATCTTGAAGGTCTCGGACTGGATCGAGCCGGTCTGCGCCTCCGCGTGATAGACCATCAATCGCGGCAGATAGAGCATGCCGGCCATCCAGGAGATGACGGCCATGACATGGAAAGCCTTGATCCACTCGTACATCGCCTGAGCCCTCAGCCCCGTACCCGTTTCAGCAAGCGCTCGACATGCGCGATCGGCGTGTCCGGCAGGATGCCGTGGCCGAGATTGAAGATGAACGGCCTGTCGCCAAACGCGGTCAGGATGGCATCGACCTCACGTTCCAGTGCGTCTCCGCCGGCGCGCAGCACCAACGGATCGAGATGGCCCTGCACCGGCACCCTGGACTGGATCGCGTCGCGAACGAAGTCCCGGTCGATATCGGTTTCGAGCCCGACGGCGTCGACGCCGGTCCCTGCGATGTAATCCGGAATCAGATGCCCGGCGCCGCGGGGAAAGCCGATGATCCGGGCCTGCGGATGCGCTGCCCGCACGCCCTCGACGATCCGACGCGTCGGCGCGATGCACCAGCGCTTGAAATCCTCAGGCCCGAGCGATCCCGCCCAGCTATCGAAGATCTGGACAGCATCGACGCCGGCGGCGATCTGCGCATTCAGATAAGCGATCGACGAGACCACGATCCGGTCGATGATCGCCTGGAATAGAATCGGGTCGCGTTCGAACAAGGCCTTCGCCGGCCCCTGATCCGGTGTTCCGCGACCGGCGACCATATAGGTCGCCACGGTCCAGGGCGCGCCGCAGAAGCCGATGAAACCGGTCTCGCGGGGCAGGGCAGCCCGAACCCGGCGAACCGTCTCCGGGATCGAATCGAGCTTGGCCTGATCCGCGACGCGATCGATCTCCGCCAGGCGGGTGGCATCGGCCACGGGCTCCAGGCGCGGCCCCTCCCCTTCGGCGAACCAGAGCCTCTGGCCGAGGGCCTGCGGAACGAGAAGGATATCCGCGAACAGGATCGCGGCATCGAAGCCGAAGCGTCGGATCGGCTGGAGCGTCACTTCGGCTGCCAGCTCGGGATTGTAGCAGAGAGACAGGAAGCTGCCGGCCTTCGCCCTGAGCTCGCGATATTCCGGGAGATACCGACCGGCCTGGCGCATCATCCAGATCGGAGGCGTCGGAAGCGTTTCGCCGCCGAGCACACGAATCAGGGCAGGGATCTGGCTTGTCGTCATGCCTGGCGGGCCATCCATCCCGCTATCTCTCAAATAAGATTCCTAGAGAGAATCTTTTTGTTTTGACTCTTGGAGACAGGGAGATAGCCCGCCGCAATTTCGTCCACAACCGATCCACAGGCACTGGGACAGCGAGTCGCGGGCGGGCCGGGGCCTCGATCAGGAGTTAAAGCTTTATTAACGAACTGGAATCGGCGGTGCCCACGCCGGCTTCCAAAATGATTCACGTGAAACACTTTCTTTACCATTCACAGCCGGGCGTCTGTTGATGGACTGGGCGGGTTATACAGAGCCGCCGCCCAACCGTCCGTTTCTGTTCGGTTGTCCACACTGGTCCCCATGGCCCGGGATAACCCGGCCGTTCCCGCAAGCGCTTCAGAAGCCGGCTTCGCTGGAAAGGAGACCTGTGGCGTCAATTCGCCTCGGGGCGATTCCGGTCGGGCTCAAAGCGCGCTAGAGGAAGAGAACGCTTCAGGCCGGGGGGATGCCGTGGTCCGCAATTATTTCCATCTGCATCTGGTCTCGGATGCGACGGGCGAGACGCTGATCGCCGTCAGCCGCGCCGCTGCCGCGCAATACGAAACCGTCTCCGCGATCGAGCATGTCTATCCGCTGGTCCGCTCCGAGGCGCAGCTCGCGCGCGTCCTCGCCGAGATCGAGGCTTCACCCGGCGTCGTGCTCTACACGTTGGTCGAGCCGGAATGGCAGGAGAAGCTGGAGAGTTTCTGTCGCGATCTCGGCTGCCCCTGCCTGTCGGTGCTGCAGCCCGTGCTCTCGCTGTTCCAGTCCTATCTCGGCCAGGCCTCGGCACCGAAGCCCGGCGCGCAGCATGTGCTCAACACCGAATATTTCCGTCGCATCGACGCGATGAACTACACGCTGCTGCATGATGACGGGCAGATGGGCGGCGATCTCGACAATGCCGATGTCATCCTGGTCGGCATCAGCCGGACCTCCAAGACGCCGACGAGCATCTATCTCGCCAATCGTGGCATCAAGACCGCGAACATTCCGCTGGTGCCGAATATTCCTCTGCCGCCCGAACTGGAAAACGCCAGGAGGCCCCTCATCGTCGGCCTCATCGCCAGTGCCGATCGCATCGTCCAGATCCGGCAGAACCGGTTGCTGTCGCTGCGCGCCGACGACGATACCGCCTATGTCGATCCGGAAGCTGTTGCCGACGAGGTCACGCAGTCACGCCGCCTCTGCGCCCGCAAGGGCTGGCCGGTGATCGACGTGACGCGCCGCTCGATCGAGGAGACCGCGGCCTCGATCCTCGACCTGCTCCGCGACCACCGCATGAAGTTCATCGCGACATGAGCACCTCGTCCAATCTCTGGCTCTCCGACGCGCCGCTGATCCTCGCCTCCGGCAGCACGACCCGGCGAGACATGCTCCTGGCTGCCGGCATCCCGGTCGAGGTAGTGAAACCGGAGATCGACGAACGTGCGGTCGAAAAACCGCTGGTCGATCGCGGTGTCCCGGCGGATCAGGTGGCCGCGGCGCTTGCCTGCGCCAAGGCGCTTTCGGTCTCGCGCGATCGTCCCGACCGCTTCGTGCTCGCCGCCGACCAGACGTTGATTTGCGACGATGTCGCCTTTCACAAGCCCGCCGATCTTGCGGCAGCGGAACGCCAGATCGCCTCCCTTGCCGGCCGGACTCACGAGCTCCACTCCGCCTTCGTCATTGCGCGAGATGGCGCGCCGTTGGCCGATGGGCTCGAGGCGGCAGGGCTGACCATGCGCCCGCTCAACACCGACTTCATCGCGCGTTATGTCGCCGTCGCCGGTTCGGCTGCCTTGTCCAGCGTCGGCGGTTATCAACTGGAGGGACCGGGCGCGCAGCTCTTCGAGAAGGTCGAAGGCGACCATTTCACCATTCTGGGCTTGCCGCTCCTGGCGGTGCTTTCGGCGTTGCGCGATCTCGATTGCCTCGCCCGCTAACGGACTTCATTCATGGCGCCTCGCTGCTTCGTCATCGGACATCCCATCGCGCATTCGCGCTCGCCTTTGATCCATGGCGAATGGCTGCGCGAGCATCGGCTCCCCGGTTCCTATGAGCGGATCGATGTCGCCCCGGCCGAACTCCCGGCGTTCATCGCGCGCCTGCGCGAGGGGGAATTCGCGGGCGGCAACGTCACCGTGCCGCATAAGGAAGCGGTCATGGCGCTGGTCGACGAGATCAGCGATGCCGGCCGCGCGGTCGGCGCCGTCAACACGCTCTGGCGCGAAGGCGGCCGGATCATCGCTGATAACAGCGATGTCGGCGGTTTCCTCGCTCATCTCGATGCGACGGTGCCCGGCTGGCAGGATCGCGTCGATACGGTTCTCGTCCTTGGCGCAGGCGGCGCGGCCCGCGGCATCTGCTACGGTTTGAAGTCGCGCGGCGTCGCACGGATCCTCGTCGTCAACCGCAGCCCCGAACGCGCGGCCGAACTGGTCGCCGCTCTCGGCCATCCCCTTGAGGCTGGCGATTGGGCGAAGCGCGACAGCCTCGTTGGTGAGGCCGATCTCATCGTCAATACGACGGCGCTTGGCATGCAGGGCAAGCCGCCGCTGGAGATCGATCTCGCGGCCCTGCGGCCGGGAGCCATCGTCGACGATATCGTCTATGTCCCCCTGAAGACGACGCTGCTGGCCGAGGCGGAACGGCGCGGCGGCGTTCCCGTGGATGGGCTCGGCATGCTGCTCCACCAGGCTGTGCCCGGCTTCGCCCGCTGGTTCGGCGTGACGCCGCAGGTGACGCCGGCCCTGCGTTCCCTGATCGAAGCCGATATCCTGAAGGCCTGATTCGCCGGAGCCGTCATGACTTTCGTGCTGGGCCTCACGGGCTCGATCGGAATGGGAAAATCGACAACCGCGCAGCTCTTCGTGCAGCGCGGCGTGCCGCTCCATGATGCCGATGCGGCCGTGCATCGCCTGCATCGCGGCCGGGCTGCGGCGCCGATTGAGGCCGCCTTTCCGGGAACGGTGATCGACGGGGCGGTCGATCGCGCGAAGCTGGGCGCTGCGGTGCTCGGCAAGCCCGAGGCCTTGCACCGGCTCGAAGCGATCATCCATCCGCTGGTGCGCGAGGAGGAGGAAGCCTTCCTTGCCCGCTGCCGTCGGGACGGGGCGGGGCTCGCCGTCATCGACGTGCCGCTCCTGCTCGAAACGGGTGGAGAGGCGCGCTGCGACGCCGTCCTCGTCGTGACCGCGCCGGCCGAGGTCCAGCGCCAGCGCGTCCTCGCCCGTCCCGGCATGACTCCGGAGAAGCTCGACGCCATCCTGTCGCGCCAGATGCCGGATGCTGAGAAGCGCCGCCATGCCCATTTCCTTGTGGACACCTCGCGCGGTCTCGTGGCCGCCGAGCGGCAGGTCGGCTCTATCCTGATGGCGCTCGCCGGCCGTCCCGGGCGCGGTGCGCAAGCGAGGTCCTGAAGCGATGCGCGAGATCGTTCTCGATACCGAAACCACCGGCGTCGAAGCCAATAATGGCGACCGCATCGTCGAGATCGGCTGCGTCGAGCTGCTCAATCATTGCCCGAGCGGCCGGACCTTCCACGTCTATATCAATCCCGAGCGCTCGATGCCGATCGAGGCCTTCAACGTCCACGGCCTCTCGGAAGAATTCCTCTCGGACAAGCCGCTCTTCGCGGCGGTCGCGCAGGAATTCGCGGAGTTCATCGCCGGCGCCAAGCTGGTGATCCACAACGCCGCCTTCGACGTCGGCTTCATCAACATGGAGTTCAAGCGTCTCGGCCTGCCGCCGATCGAACAGGCCCTGGTGGTCGACACCCTGTCGATGGCGCGCCGCAAGCATCCCGGTGCCTCGAACAGCCTCGACGCGCTCTGCTCGCGCTATGGCATCGACAACGGCCGCCGGACCAAGCACGGCGCGCTCCTCGACTCCGAGATCCTGGCGGAAGTCTATATCGAGCTGATCGGCGGCAAGCAGGCCTCGCTCGGCCTTGGCGATGCGGCTGCGGCGGGCCGTGGCGACATCGCGGTGGCGGCGGTCGAGAAGCCGCAGCGTCAGCGCCCGCTGGCGCCACGCCTCAGCGCTGAGGCGCTCAAGGCGCATGAGGCCTTCATTCTCGGCTCGCTCAAGGCGCCGCTCTGGAAGAGCTATCTCGGCATAACCGACGACGCGGCGCAGTAGCACCGCGGCTTGTCATTCCGGGGCTTCGCGAAGCGAAGAACCCGGAACCCACGACCGGGTGAGCGGACTGCAACCGAACACCCGGTATCTCACCCAGTCATGAATTCCGGGTTCGCGCCAGCGGCGCGCCCCCGGAATGACAAGGGAGGGTGAGCCCGAAGCTTATTGCGCCCGGCGGCGCGATACCATGTTGAGCGCCTCGATCAGGGCCGAGAAGGCCATCGCGGCGTAGATATAGCCCTTCGGCACATGCACGCCGAAGCCCTCGGCGATCAGCGTGCCGCCGATCATCAGCAGGAAGCCCAGCGCCAGCATCACGACGGTCGGGTTCTTGTCGATGAAGCGCGCCAGCGGGTCGGCGGCGAGCAGCATCGTCAGCACCGCGACGAGGACGGCGATGACCATGACCGGCACATGCTCGGTCATGCCGACGGCGGTGATGATCGAGTCGATCGAGAACACCAGGTCGAGGATCAGGATCTGGAAGATCGCGGCGCCGAAGCTCAGCGTCACCGCGCGCGTGCCGCCCTCGGCCAGGACCGATTCCGGATCGGGATCGACCTTGTGATGGATCTCCTTCGTCGCCTTCCAGACCAGGAACAGGCCACCGGCGATCAGGATGAGGTCACGCCAGGAGAAGGTCTGTCCGAAGATCGAGAAGATCGGGGCGGTGAGCTTGACGATGATGGCGACGGTGCCGAGCAGGGCCAGACGCAGGATGAGGGCCAGGCCGATGCCGATCCTGCGGCCCTTGGAGCGCTGATGCTCCGGCAGCTTGTTGGTCAGGATCGAGATGAAGATCAGGTTGTCGATGCCGAGCACGACCTCCATGGCGATCAGTGCCCCGAGCGCGGCCCAGACAGCGGGATCGGCGGCAAGCGTCAGAAGGTGGTCCATCGGTTCTCCATCGGATACGAAAAAAGGGCGGGCGTCCCTGCCGGGGCGTCCGCCGTTGCTTCGGGCACATGGCGAGGGGTGCCTCGCTCCGCAAGGACAACAATCATCCGCAATAAACGAAGAAAGGGCCCGCGAGGGGCCCTTTCGTAATCCTTTGCCGATGCGGCGACCGATCAGTTGGTTGCAGCGCCCTGCTGGCCTTCGAGCTCCTGCAGGCGCTGCTGGAAGAGCTGCGCGAAGTCGATCGGCGGCACGTAGAAGGGCGGGAAGCCGCCGTTCTGCACGGCCTCGGCGATGATCTGCCGGGCGAAGGGGAAGAGCAGACGGGCGCAGTCGATCACCAGCACGGGGTGAACATGCTCCTGCGGGATGTTCTGCAGACGGAACACGCCGGCATAGCTGAGGTCGAAGGCGAACAGCGTCTCGCCCTTGACCTCGGCCTTGCCTTCGAGGCGCAGCACGGTCTCGTAATCGTTGTCGCCGAGCGCGGTCGAGCCGACATTGACCTGCAGCGACATCTGCGGGCCCTGCTGGGCGTCCTGCTGAGCGAGCGAGCGCGGCGCCTTCGGGTTCTCGAACGAGAAATCCTTGGTGTACTGGATCAGGGCGTTCAGGCTCGGAGCCGCTTCGGCGCCGGCGCCATTGCCGTTGGGGAGTTCGTTGGCCATCGGTCCCATCTCGTTCTGGCAGGCTGTCTCGGGAAATCCCGTGCCTCTGCCGGCATTCGGGACTGCGCTCCATGCTATGGAGCGGCGCGCGCGTCGGCTATCATGGACGTCGTGCCGGCACAAGAACTCGCCTTCACAAGCGAGGGGGTGGATGTTACGAGCCTGTCTCACCATATGACTGGTGAAGGCCCGGCGCTTGAGGCGCATAAGGGTCAGGCAACAACGGGGAGCCACGGGTCAGCTTTCGATGCAGAATTCCTTCGACATGCAGACTCTGATCTTCCTGGCCCTGGCCGTGTTCGTGGCTTGGAAGCTGCGCTCCGTGCTCGGCCAGAAGACCGGTCACGAGCAGCCCAAGGACCCCTTCGCCCGCCGCGAGACGCCGCCGATGCGGCCGGATCAGGCGCAGAGCCAGGACAAGAGTGACAATGTCATCCGCCTGCCCGGCGCCGCGAACGATCCCGTAGCGCCCCAGCCGCCGGCAGCCGAACGCTGGAAAGACCTGGCCGCGCCGGGTTCAGCCGTCAGCGCCGGCATCGAGGCGGTGATCCGGCAGGAGCCCGGCTTCGATCCGCATGAATTCGTCGGCGGCGCCAAGGCCGCCTATGAGGCGATCGTCACCGCCTTCGCGCGTGGCGACCGCAAGATGCTGAAGGGCCTCCTCGCCAAGGAGGTCTATGACGGCTTCGAGCAGGCGATCACCGAGCGCGAGAAGCGCGGCGAGAAGGCGGAATCCAATTTCGTCTCGATCGACAAGGCCGATCTCGCCGCTGTCGAGGTCAAGGGCAAGACCGCGCAGGTCACGATCGCCTTCGTCTCGCAGCTCATCAGCGTTACCCGCGACGCTCAGGGCGCGGTCGTCGATGGCAGCGCCGAGCAGGTCTCGGAGGTCAACGACATCTGGACCTTCTCGCGCCAGCTCGGCAGCCGCGATCCCAACTGGCTGCTCGTCGCCACCGAATCCGCCGCGTGAATCGCGGCGGCGCCGGTGTCGCACTGGCGTTCTCCGCTGCCCTGGGCCTTGCATCCGTGACCGCCATGGCCTCGCCGCCCCCGCTGCCCCAAGGAGCCCGCGCCGAGGCGATGTCGCCCGCCGCGATTCCCGGCTGGACGCAGGACGATCACGGCAAGGCCTTCGCCATCTTTGCCAAGGGTTGCATGGCCGATCCGCCCCTGCGCCAGGGCGTGCCATTGCCGGAGCGTCTGACCGCCGTCTGTGACAACGCCAAGGCGCTCGCGGCGGCGGGCCCGGTCGGGCGCGAGCAGGCGAGAACCTTCTTCGAGCAGAATTTCGCCTTCTGGCTGATACGGCCGGAAACCGGCGAGACCGGCTTCACCACCGGCTATTTCGAGCCGGAATTCGAGGGCTCGCTGACCCGTTCGGATGCCTTCCCGACGCCACTCTACGACCGGCCGAAGGATCTGGTGACGCGCTTCTCCGAGGATGACTGGCCAAGCCTCGACAAGACGCTTTCGGCTGCGCGCCGAACGGCCAAGGGCCTCGAGCCGTTCCCGGATCGCACCGCGATCGAGACCGGCGCGCTCGACGGGCAGGGGCTTGAAATCCTCTGGCTGCGCGATCCCGTCGACCGCTTCGTCCTGCAGGTGCAGGGCTCGGGCCGGGTTCGCCTGCCGGACGGCTCGGTCACGCGATTGAGCTATTCCGGTCGCAACGGCCATCCCTATACCTCGCTCGGCCGCGTGCTCAGCCAGCGCGAGAATATTCCGCCCGAGCAGATGACGATGGACCGGCTGATCGCCCGGCTGAAGGCCGATGCCGGCTTCGCCCGTGACCTGATCCGCCTGAACAAATCCTTCGTCTTCTTCGCCCGTCGCGACGACCTGCCGGCCGGGAGCGGCCCGATCGGCGGCGCCGGCCTGCCGTTGACGCCGATGCGGAGCATCGCCGTGGACCGCACGGCCTGGCCCTATGGCCTCCCCGTCTGGATCGATACGACGCTTCCCGACGGGGCTGGCGGCAACGAGCATCTCGCCCGCCTGATGATCGCGCAGGATACCGGCTCGGCCATCCTCGGGCCGGCCCGTATGGATCTCTTCGTCGGCTCGGGCGCCGAAGCAGGGCATCGCGCCGGCCTGATCCGCCATCCCGTCGCCTTCACCGTGCTCTGGCCGCGCTGAAATGCGGTCTCGCCGCGGAAAGACGCTGACGGAGGCCGATATCGCGCTCTGGCGCCAGGTCGCGCGTTCGGTCAAGCCGCTGCCCGGTCGGGCGCCGGTCGAGCCGGAGCCGGTTTCCGAGCAAGCACCGCCTGCACCAGCCGAAACCGCTATGCGCGCCGTCGCGGCCGCTTCGCCTGCCAAAGCGGCCCCACCCTCAGCCCCGCCGCTGGCGCCGATCGAGCGGCGGTTGCGCACGCAATTGCGGCGCGGCCAGCAGAGCGTCGATGCCTCAATAGACCTGCATGGCATGCGGCAGGACGAGGCGCATCTGGCGCTCCATGCGTTCCTGCGCCGCGAGCAGCGGCGCGGCTGCCGCATCGCGCTGGTGGTCACCGGAAAGGGCGCGCTGGCGCCGGCGCTGTTCGGCGATGAGCGCGGCGTGCTGCGCCGGATGGTGCCGCATTGGCTGCGCCTTCCCGATCTGCGCGCGCTGGTCCTCGGCTTCGAGGAGGCCGAGCAGCGCCATGGCGGCTCCGGCGCGCTCTATGTCCGCCTGCGGCGCCTCAGGGAGCATGGGCCGTGACGCCCTTCGGCCAGCGTGTCCGGGCGCTGCGGGAGGCGCGTGGCATGAGCCTCGCGCAGATGGCGGAGGGCCTCGGTGTCTCACCGGCCTATCTCTCGGCGCTTGAGCATGGCAAGCGCGGCCGCCCGACCTTCAGCCTGATCCAGGGCACGATCCATCTCCTCGGCGTGATCTGGGACGAGGCGGACGAGCTCGTTCGCCTCGCCGATCTCTCGCATCCGCGCGTGGTCATCGATACGGCCGGGCTCGATCCGGAGGCAACGCTCTTCGCGAACCGGCTGGCGCGCGAGATCGGCCTGCTGGAGGACGAGGACCTGCGCCGCCTCGCCGTTGTGCTCGACGAGGCCGCCGCCCGCCGCGATCCCGCCTGATTCGCCCCGCTTGACCCCGCATCACACGGATGCGACAGGGCCAGCACCTTTCCTTTCGGCCGACGGGCCGCGCCATCCGGACAGAGCAAGCAAGAGCCATGACCCAGACCCGCACGGACGTCCTCGCCCTCGGTAACGCCATCGTCGACGTGCTGGCTTCGGCCGAGGAGGATTTCCTCATCGCCCAGAAGCTGACCAAGGGCGCGATGATGCTGATCGACGAGGCCCGCGCCGAGTCCCTCTACGCCGCCATGGGCCCGGCCCGGATCATCTCGGGTGGCTCGGCCGCCAACACCATCGCTGGTCTCGCTTCCTTCGGCGGCAAGGGTGCCTTCATCGGCAAGGTCCGCGGCGACGAACTCGGCAAGCTCTATCGCCATGACCTGACCTCGCTCGGTGTCGCCTTCGGCACAGCCGATGCGGCGGAAGGCCCGGCGACGGCGCGCTCCTTCATCATCGTCACGCCCGATGGCGAGCGCACGATGAACACCTATCTCGGCGCCTGCCAAGGCCTCTCGGTGGCCGATGTCGACGCCAAGGCCGTTGAGGCCGCCGATATCGTCTATCTCGAAGGCTATCTCTGGGACCCGCCGGCAGCCAAGGAGGCCTTCCGCAAGGCGTCGGAGATCACGCACAAGGCCGGTGGCCGCGTCGCCATCACCCTGTCCGATTCCTTCTGTGTCGACCGCTATCGCGACGAGTTCGTCGGCCTGATCCGCAACCGCATGGTCGATCTCGTCTTCGCCAACGAGCATGAGCTCAAGAGCCTCTACGAGACCTCGGATTTCGACACGGCCCTGTCCTGGCTGCGTTCGGAGAATATCCTCGCCGTCGTTACCCGCTCCGAGAAGGGCGCGCTGGCGGTGACGCCGGACGGCATCGTCGAGGAGCCGGTCTTCCCGGTTGAGCGCGTGGTCGATGCGACCGGTGCCGGCGATCTCTTCGCCGCCGGCTTCCTCTACGGCCTAACCTCGAACCGCGAGACCCGCGACTGCCTGCGCCTCGGCGCGCTCGCCGCGGCCGAGATCATCTCGCATGTCGGCGCCCGGCCGGATGTCGTCCTGAAGACGCTGGCGGGGAACGAAGGCCTGCTGTGAGGCGCAACGCCGAGGACACCACGATTGTCATTCCGGGGCGGCCCTTTGGGCCGAACCCGGAACCCACGACCGGGTGACGTCCGAATTACAATTCCTCCGGCGTCCCTGATCGCTCGGTCTCACCTCGTCGTGGGTTCCGGGTTCTTCGCTGCGCGAAGCCCCGGAATGACAAGGCGACGAGCTCTCTCTCAATACAGAGTCGCCTTGACCCGTCCCGGCAGCGCCTCGTCATAGGTCTTGCCGTCGAAGGTCGCGACCTCGGCGTTGCGTGCCGTGATGTCGCGCAGGATCGTGCCGGGTGAGGGCAGGCTGCGCCGGTCGACCTGCCGCTCCGCGTTCCAGAGCTCCGCTCGCACCACCGCGCGCGAGCACTGGAAGTAGACCGCCTCGACATGGACGACCATCACGCTTGCCGGCAGCTTCCCGGCCATCTCGAACCGCGATAACAACTCTGGGTCGCAGGAAATCTCCGCGCGTCCGTTCACGCGCAGCGTCTCGCCGCAACCGGGGATCAGGAAGAGCATTCCGATTCGATCGTCGAACAGGATATTCTTTAAGGAATCCAGACGGTTATTGCCTTTTCGGTCGGGAATCAGGAGCGTTTTCGCGTCCCGGACCGTGACAAAGCCCGGCAGATCCCCGCGCGGCGAACAATCCAGCCCCTCCGGACCGACTGTCGCGAGCACGAAAAACGGCGAGGCCGCGATCAGCGCCGCATAGTTCGCATCGACATGATCGATCTCCTTGAAGGTCGATGCCGGCGCGACCGGGTTGGGGTAGGCACGAGAGAGGTCGTCGAGCGAGGCGATGCGGTGGTCGGACATGCCGGTCTCCATGGGTCGGCATATGTCTAGACTATTGGGCGCGCATCCACCAGCCGTCATTCTTGGGCTCCCCGAAGCCGTGACCCGGGAAGCTCCAGACGAGAAGATGCGGGAGCCTCACGCGGCACGAGATGCTGGGAGCAAGTCCGAGCATGATGCGCGGCTCGACCGTTGCTCCGTTCGAGGTTGCGAAACCTGAAACGAAAAACGCCCCGCATCATCCGATGCGGGGCGTCTTGTCTTACACAAGCTGGCGGGCGGTGATTACTCGGCCGCGCCCTGCTTCTCGCGGTTCTTCTCGGCCTCGCGCTGGGCCTTGAGCTTCTCGGTGAGGTCTTCGCCGGTGGCCTGGTCGACGACCTTCATCGAGAGGCGGATCTTGCCGCGCTCGTCCTGGCCGAGGAACTTGACCTTGACCTTGTCGCCTTCCTTGACGACGTCCGAGACCTTCTGGACCCGCTGCGGAGCGAGCTCGGAGATGTGGACGAGGCCGTCCTTGGCGCCGAAGAAGTTCACGAAGGCGCCGAACTCCATGATCTTGACGACGGTGCCGTCATAGATCACGCCGACTTCGGCTTCCGAGACGATCGACTTGATCCACTTGATCGCGGCTTCGATCGACTTGCCGTCGGCCGAGGCGATCTTGATGGTGCCGTCGTCCTCGATGTTCACCTTGGCGCCGGTCTTCTCGACGATCTCGCGGATGACCTTGCCGCCGGAGCCGATGACTTCACGGATCTTGTCGACCGGGATCTTCATCGTCTCGATGCGCGGCGCGAACTCGCCGAGCTGGCTGCGCGAGGCGGAGAGCGCCTTGTTCATCTCGCCGAGGATGTGCTCGCGACCGCCCTTGGCCTGCTCGAGGGCGACCTTCATGATCTCCTCGGTGATGCCGGCGATCTTGATGTCCATCTGCAGCGAGGTGATGCCCGCGGCGGTACCGGCCACCTTGAAGTCCATGTCGCCGAGATGATCCTCGTCACCGAGGATGTCGGAGAGCACGGCGAAGCGCTTGCCTTCGAGGATCAGGCCCATCGCGATGCCCGCGACCGGCGACTTCAGCGGAACGCCCGCATCCATCAGCGCCAGCGAGGTGCCGCAGACGGTGGCCATCGAGGAGGAGCCGTTCGACTCGGTGATCTCCGAGACGACGCGGATCGTGTAGGGGAACTCCGACTTCGCCGGCAGCATCGGGCGGATGGCGCGCCAGGCGAGCTTGCCATGGCCGATTTCGCGGCGACCGGGCGAACCCATGCGACCGGTCTCGCCGACCGAGTAGGGGGGGAAGTTGTAGTGCAGCAGGAAGGTTTCCTTGTAGGTGCCTTCCAGCGAGTCGATGAACTGCTCGTCATCGCCGGTGCCGAGCGTGGTCACGACCAGCGCCTGCGTCTCGCCGCGGGTGAACAGAGCCGAGCCGTGGGTGCGCGGCAGCATGCCGGCCTCGGCGACGATCTTGCGCACGGTCTTCAGATCGCGGCCGTCGATGCGGGTGCCGTCGTCGAGGATGGTCCAGCGCACGACCTTGGCCTGGGCTTCCTTGAACTGGCCGCCGACCTGCTCCTTGGTGAAGGTGGTCTTGCCGTCCGGCTCGGCCGAGATCAGCGAGGCGACCTTGGCCTTGGCGGCGTCCAGCGCCTTGTAGCGC
>Ga0209571_1001129_pt1 | contig 15008 bp, 16 predicted proteins | sample EBPBio102011_DNA_FD_185866 | JGI IMG/M metagenome (GOLD analysis project Ga0209571, IMG submission 185866) | Wastewater treatment Type I Accumulibacter community from EBPR Bioreactor in Madison, WI, USA - Reactor 1_1/10/2011_ DNA (SPAdes)... | ecosystem: Engineered > Bioreactor > EBPR >...
GACGCCACCCTGGCCGGCGGGTCGATGGGGCCGTCGCCGGCGTCCCTGACCGACCTGGCCGGCCATGACCAGATCCAGGTCTGGGCCAACGCCGGCCGCGGCGACTGGCTGATGTAGGGAGGCCGGAACGCCCGATTTGGACGTCGCGCCGGCTCGGATTAAGGCGCGGTCTGAGGTAAGGGGGGGCATGACCCGCCCTGCCGTCCTGATCGCGCAACCGCACCTGCATCCCCTGCGGGCATTTCTCGGCTCCGCCTACGACACCTACTGCCTCTGGGAAGGTCCGCCGGCCGAGGCCGCCGGCCAGATCGGTGCCATCGTCGTGGACGGGGCCTATCCGCTGGATCGGCACCTGGTTGAACAAATGCCGAGCCTTGGACTGGTGGCCTGTTTCACTGCCGGGCATGACGGCATCGACATCGTTTGGTGCCAGGCGCGCGGACTGGCCATCACGCACGCCCCGGCAGTCAACCACGAGGATGTGGCCGATCACGCCCTGGCCCTGATCCTGGCGGCCCGACGCGAGATTGTTCGCGGCGATCGCGAGCTGAGAGCCGGGGGTTGGACGCCGGACAGCCGGATCCTGACGGGCTCCCTCAAGGACCAGAAGGTCGGCATCGTCGGCATGGGGGCGATCGGTCAGGCTGTCGCGGCCCGCTGCGAGGCGTTGCGGATGTCGGTGAGTTGGTGGGGACCGCGTCCCAAGCCGGAGTTGAGCCAACCGCGCGCCGACACCCTGCTGGATCTCGCACATGCCAGTGACGTGCTGGTCGTCGCGGCCAGGGCGGACGACCGAAATCGGGGCCTGATTGCAGCGGACGTCATCCACGCGCTGGGGCCTCAAGGGTTGTTGGTCAATGTCGCCAGGGGCCAGATCGTCGACGAAGTCGCGCTCGTCGCCGCCTTGCGAGAAGGCCGGCTAGGCCAGGCTGCGCTGGACGTCTTCGCGACCGAGCCGACCGATCCCGCGCTATGGGCTGACGTCCCCAACACCGTTCTGACACCCCATACAGCCGGGGCCACGCGGGAGGCGGTCCAGGGCATGGTCATGCTGCTGATGCAGAATCTGGCGGCCCATTTCGCCGGGGAGCCACTTGTCACTCCGATTACAGATTGAGCTTGAAATAATCATATAAAGATATCTTTATATGATCCATGAGCCTGAGTCCTGATGCGACCGTCGAACTGCTGCGCGCCGCCGGCGAGCCGACACGTTTGCGGATTCTCTCCCTGCTGGCCACCGAAGAGCTGTCGGTCATGGAGCTGGCGAGGATTCTCGACCAGAGCCAGCCGCGGGTGTCACGCCACCTGAAGCTCATGGCCGAGGCCGGCTTGATCGAGCGCTTTCCGGATGGGGCGTGGGTCTTCTACCGGTTGCCGGCTTCTGGTCCGTCACGGCACCTCGCTGATGCCGTGCTGGATCTCCTCGATGACGCTGCAGCGGACCGCGACGGAAGCCGCCTGCAGGCGGTTCGCGCCCAACGTCATGCGCAGGCTGCGGAGTACTTTGAGCGCGTGGCACCCCAGTGGGATCAGATCCGCTCCCTCTATGTCTCCGAGGCCGCTGTCGAGGCTGCCATTGACCGGGCGGCGGGGCCGGGGCCTTTCAAGCGGGTCGTGGACCTGGGCACCGGCTCGGGTCGGATGCTGTCACTGCTGGGAAAGCGCGCGCGCTCGGCCGTGGGCCTGGATCTCAGCCAGCAGATGCTCAACATCGCGCGGCGCAATGTGTCCGAAGCCGGAGTCGGCAAGATCGAGCTGCGCCATGGCGACATCTTCGCGACGCGACTGCCGGGCCAGGGGGCGGACCTCGTCGTCGTGCACCAGGTGCTGCACTATCTGACCGATCCGGCGGCTGCCGTGACGGAGGCCGCCCGTCTGGTCGAGCCGGGCGGACGGCTTCTGATCGTGGACTTCGCGCCGCACGACCACGAACAGCTTCGGGCTGAGCATCAACATCGCCGGCTGGGATTTTCGGATGCCGAGATCGCCCGCTGGGTTTCCGAAGCTGGTCTCGAGCCGACCGCGCCGATCGCCCTGCCACCTGATCATGACGGGCTGACCGTCACCATCTGGACAGCCGACCGACCGGCCCACGCCGACCAGAGGAGCGCTTGAGGTGGCCACGTTAGCAGAGGCCCGTGCTTTGCTGCTATCCCCTCTGGGGCCGGTAGCGCGCGCCGGCGACAATCCCAACCCGGTGCGGGTTTCGTTCGAATTCTTCCCGCCCAAGACCGATCAGGCCGAAGAGAATCTCTGGGCCGCCATCCAGCGCCTCGCGCCGCTCGATCCGGCCTTCGTCTCGGTCACCTATGGGGCGGGTGGCTCGACGCGCGAGCGGACCCACCGAACGGTATCTCGGATTCTCAACGAGACCGACCTGAGGCCCGCCGCCCACCTGACCTGTGTTGAGGCGTCGCGCGGCGAAATCGACGAGGTGATTCAGGACTACAAGGCCGCCGGTGTCCGTCACATCGTCGCCCTGCGCGGCGATCCGCCCGGTGGTGCCGGCATCGGCGGGGTCTATCAGCCGCGCGCCGACGGCTATGCCAATGCCACCGAACTGGCCGCCGCCATCAGCCGCGTCGGCGGGTTCGACATCACCGTCGGTGCCTATCCCGAAAAGCATCCCGAAAGTCCGTCCATCGAACACGACATCGATGTGCTGAAGGCCAAGGTCGATGCCGGGGCCACCCGCGCCATCAGCCAGTTCTTCTTCGACATGGACGCCTTTCTCAGCTTCCGGGATCGGGTGAGGGCGGCCGGCATCACCATTCCGCTGATTCCGGGCATCATGCCGGTGTCGAATTTCAACGGCCTGAAGCGGATGTCGGGGGCCTGTGGCGCGGCGGTGCCGAGCTGGCTGGAGGCCCATTTCGACGGTCTGGACGACGATCCTGAAACTCGCCGCCTGCTCGCCGCCTCGGTCGCGGCCGAGACCTGCGCCCGGCTGCAGGAAGAAGGCTTCTCAGACTTCCACTTCTACACCCTGAACCGGGCCGATCTCGTCTATGCCATCTGCCGGGTGCTGGGCGTGCGCGAAAGAGCCATGAGGACCGAATAATGTTGCGTTCAATCCTTCTTGCCGCAGTTCTCGCCTTGGTCGTTACCCCCGCCTTGGCCCAGGACGAGGACGACCCGCGCGTGGGATGGAACCGTCCCGCCGCGCCTTTCACGATCATCGACAATGTGCATTACGTCGGCGTCTCCGGGCTTGGGGCCTATCTGGTCACGACGCCGGACGGTCATATCCTGATCGACGGCGGGCTGCCCGAATCGGCCCCCCGCATCATCGCTTCGATCCGTGAACTCGGCTTCGATCCGTCTGACATCCGAATTCTGCTGAACACCCACGCCCATGTGGATCACGCGGGCGGTCTGGCGGAAATCCAGGCGGTGACGGGAGCGCGTACCGTGGCCAGCGAAGGCGACCGCGCCGCGCTTGAGGCGGGGCGGCATCACGGGCTGACGAACTACGGCACCTGGTGGTTTCCGCCGGTCCATGTCGATCAGGTGATCGCCGACGGCGAGTTCGTCGAGCTGGGCGGCGTTCGCCTGACGGCCATCATCACACCGGGCCATACGGCCGGCTGCACCAACTGGAGCCTCCCGGTCGAGGATCGCGGCGAAGATCTGACCGTACTGTTCTTCTGTAGCGCCTCGATTGGAGGGAACCAGCTGGTCGACAACACCGAGTACCCCCAGATCGTTGAGGACTACCGACGGACGTTTGACCGGCTGGACCGGATTGCTGCCGACGTGGTCCTGACCAACCACCCCGAGGTCGGCGATCTGTTCGAGCGACGCGCGCGGCAGGTCGCGGGCGACGAAGACGCCTTTATTGATCGCGCCGCCCTGAGCCGGATCGTCGAGATCTATCGCGAAGCCTTCGAGGCGGGACTGGCGCGTCAGCTTTCCGCGCCGCGCCGATGACCCGGGCCGACCGTATCGCCGCCCTCAAGGCGGTAGCGCGTGAGCGTATCCTGGTGCTGGACGGCGCCTGGGGCGTGATGATCCAGCGTGAAGACCTGTCCGAAGCCGATTTTCGAGGCGAGCGTTTTGCCGCGCACAATCACCCCCAGAAGGGCAACAACGACCTGTTGATCCTGACGCGGCCCGATCTCGTGGAGGGCCTGCATGACACCTATTTCGCAGCCGGGGCCGACATCTCCGAGACCAACACCTTTTCGGCCACCACCATCGCCCAGGCCGATTACGGGCTGGAGGAGGCGGTCTGGGATCTGAACTTTGAAGGCGCGCGCCTGGCCCGCGCTTCGGCCGACCGCTGGACCGAAAAAGAGCCGCACAAGCCCCGGTTCGTCGCCGGGGCGATCGGGCCGACCAACCGCACCCTGTCGATCAGCCCCGACGTCAACGACCCCGGCTACCGCTCGGTTTCGTTTGATGAAGTCTATGACGCCTACAAACAGCAGGCCCGTGCCTTGCACGAGGGCGGCGTCGACCTGTTCCTGATCGAGACCATCTTCGACACCCTGAACGCCAAGGCCGCGATCAAGGCGATCCTGGACCTTGAGGACGAAGGCTATGAGCCGCTGCCCCTGTGGATCAGCGGCACCATCACCGACCGTTCGGGCCGCACCCTGTCAGGCCAGACCGCCGAGGCTTTCTGGAACAGCGTGCGTCACGCCAGACCGTTCGCGGTCGGCTTCAACTGTGCGCTCGGTGCCGAACTGATGCGGCCCTATGTAGCCGAGCTGGCCCGCATCGCCGACACCCTGGTCGCGGCCTATCCCAACGCCGGCCTGCCCAACGCCATGGGCCAGTATGACGAACAGCCGCACGAAACCGCCCACTTCCTGGAGGAATGGGCCAAATCCGGCCTGGTCAACATCGTCGGCGGCTGCTGTGGCACCACGCCGGATCACATCCGCCACGTTGCCGAGGAAGTCGCGGGCGTGCCGCCGCGCGCTGTGCCGGAACGCCCCGTCGCCATGCGGCTGAGTGGCCTGGAACCGTTTGAGCTGCTCGCGTGAGACCCACCTTCATCAACGTCGGCGAGCGCACCAACGTCACCGGCTCGGCCAAATTCCGTAAGCTGATCGTCGAGGGTGACTATGCCGCCGCGCTGGACGTCGCACGTCAGCAGGTCGAGGCCGGGGCCGCCATCATCGACATCAACATGGATGAGGGCCTGCTGGACGGCGTCGTCGCCATGCGGACCTTCCTGAACCTCATCGCCGCCGAGCCCGACATCGCCCGCGTTCCGGTGATGATCGACTCTTCCAAATGGGAGGTCATCGAGGCCGGTCTGAAGTGCGTTCAGGGCAAGGCCATCGTCAATTCCATCTCCATGAAGGAGGGGGAGGCGACCTTCCGCGAGCACGCGGTCAAATGCCTCAGATACGGGGCCGCCGTCGTGGTCATGGCCTTTGACGAAGTGGGCCAGGCCGACACCGCCGCCCGCAAGATCGAGATCTGCACCCGCGCCTATGACATCCTGGCCAAGGAGGTCGGCTTCCCGCCCGAGGATATCATCTTCGACCCCAATATCTTTGCCGTCGCCACCGGCATCGAGGAGCACGACAACTACGCCGTCGACTTCATCGAGGCGACGCGGGCGATCAAACAGACCTTGCCCTACGCGCGAGTGTCCGGCGGGGTCTCGAACGTCTCGTTCAGCTTCCGGGGCAATGAGCCGGTGCGCCGGGCTATCCACTCGGTGTTCCTGTATCACGCCATCAACGCCGGCATGGACATGGGCATCGTCAACGCCGGCGACCTGCCGGTCTATGACGACATCGATCCGGTCCTGAGGGAGGCCGTCGAGGACGTCATCCTCAACCGGCCCCAGCGCACCAATGTCTCCAACACCGAGCGGCTGGTCGACCTGGCCCCGACCTACAAGGGCGAGAAGGGCACCGCCCGCGTCGTCGACCTGACCTGGCGAGAGGCCCCTGTCGCCAAGCGCATCGAACACGCCCTGGTCCACGGCATCACCGAGTTCATCACCGAAGACACCGAAGAAGCCCGCCTGGCCTCCGAACGTCCGCTGCACGTCATCGAAGGCCCCCTGATGGACGGCATGAACGTGGTCGGCGACCTGTTCGGCTCGGGCAAGATGTTCCTGCCCCAGGTGGTCAAGTCCGCCCGCGTGATGAAACAGGCCGTGGCCTGGCTCGAGCCCTTCATGGAGGCCGAAAAGGAAGGCCAGCCGCGCACCTCGAACGGCCGCATCCTGATGGCCACGGTCAAGGGCGACGTCCACGACATCGGCAAAAACATCGTCGGCGTCGTGCTCCAGTGTAACAACTATGAGGTCATCGACCTGGGCGTCATGGTTCCGGCCGACCGCATCCTCGACGAGGCGGCGGCCCATGATTGCGACATCATCGGCCTGTCCGGCCTGATCACGCCGTCGCTCGACGAAATGGTCTTCGTGGCCTCGGAGATGGAGCGGCGCGGCTTCTCGATCCCGCTGTTGATCGGTGGGGCCACAACCAGCCGCACCCACACCGCCGTCAAGGTCGAGCCGGCCTACAGGTCCGGCTCCACCACCTATGTCATCGACGCCTCACGCGCGGTCGGCGTGGTCGCGGGCCTGCTGTCGCCGACCGACAAGGCTGCCAATGAGGCCGCAACCCGCGCCGATTACGTCAAGATCCGCGAACAGTATGCGCGAGGCCAGGAGGTCAAGGCCCGCGTCACCCTGGATCAGGCCCGCGCCAATCGCTGGCGGCCCACGGCGGACCTGCGCCCGGTGCCGGCCCCGTCGTTCCTGGGCGTGCGCGCCTTCGAGGCCTGGGACCTGCAGGACCTGGCCGACCATGTCGACTGGACGCCCTTCTTCGCCAGCTGGGAGCTGATCGGCCGCTATCCGCTGATCCTGGAGGACGAGATCGTCGGCGAGGCCGCGCGCGACCTGTTCCGCGATGCCCAGGCCTTGCTCAGGCGGATCATCGACGAGAAGTGGTTCACCGCCAACGGCGTCGTCGGCTTCTGGCCGGCCAATGCGGTCGGCGACGACATCGTGGTCTGGTCTGATGAGACCCGCTCGGACGAACTGGCCCGCTTCCACACCCTGCGCCAGCAGATCGCCAAGTCGAACGGCAAGCCCAATCCGGCGCTCAGCGACTTCGTCGCCGAGACTGGCCAGGATTACATCGGCGCCTTCGCCGTCACCGCCGGCCACGGCGAACTGGAAAAGGCCGCCGAGTTCAAGGCGGCCGGCGACGACTATTCCGCCATCCTCGCCACGGCCCTGGCCGACCGCCTGGCCGAGGCCTTCGCCGAGCGGCTGCACAAGGAAGTGCGCACCCAGCTCTGGGGCTATGCGGCCGATGAGACCGCCTCGGTCGATGATCTGATCGCCGAAAACTATCAGGGCATCCGTCCGGCACCCGGCTATCCGGCTCAGCCGGATCACACCGAAAAGGCCACCCTGTTCCGCCTGCTTCAGGCCGACCAGAACGCCGGCATCGCCCTGACGGAGAGCTTCGCCATGACGCCTCCGGCGTCAGTTTCGGGCCTCTATTTCAGCCACCCGGGCAGCCACTATTTCGGCGTCGGCAAGATCGACCGCGATCAGGTCGAAAGCTATGCCGCGCGCAAAGGCTGGGACATCGCCACGACGGAACGCTGGCTGTCGCCGATCCTCAATTACGACCCGAGAGGCTGAGCAGGGGGCCGTCAGCGGCCTCTGGATAGACGACCTTGCCGTCGTCTCTCAGAACCGATCCGGGCGTCGGCGTTGCCACGGTCGTCCGGCCCGGCGTCATCAGGTGATCGACCCGGTGCCCGTTCAGCACCAGATAGTCGGCGATGATCCGGCGATGGCACCGCCACCACATGGCCTCGGCGCACATCAGAACGGCTCGCCGCCCGGCCCCCAGCGTGACCAGTTCAGCAAAGGCTCCCGAATAGGCCTCGCCCAGGGCGTAGTCGGCATAGTTATGGAACGCCTCAATCCGCCAGAGGGCGTTGACCTGTTCCGGCACATCCGGTTGCCGTGGGCGTCGCCCGCCCAGAGCGGCCATATGAACATAGTCCACGCCTCGCGCCTTCAGCCGTTCGGGCAGTGTATCGATATTGAAGGCCGGATTGCGCCGCGACCGTGGAAACGCGCGCACATCGACCACCAGGCCGACCCCCGCTGTGGCCAGCATCGCCTCTACCTCTTCCAGGGGCCGGGTGGAATGACCTATGGTCGCGAAACCCGACAGGCTCATGGCATTAGGGTCAGGACCGACCCCCGATGCGCGGCGATATGATCGGTCCGGTCGCTCTGGATCTCATACTGCGGGTCGTCGGGCGTGGCCCGGTGGGTATGACCCTTGTAGTCGAAGTCGGCCTCGTGGATGCGGATGATCCGACCGCTGACACGCCCTGCCTCGGAGTTCCAGCTGACATGATCGCCCACGGCGAAACGGGTCATGGCGCGCTCCTTTTGTGAACGCCTGATCCTATCGCGCTCCGCCCGGGTTAGACAGGCTCGAACGCCTCGATGATCGGGCAGGGGCCGTCGCTGGATCCGGCGCAGGCTCGCGCCAGGCGGCTCAGCGCGGCCCGCGCCTCGGTCAGATCGGCAATCTTGCGATCCAGCATCTCGATCCGCCCTGCGGCTAGTTCGCGCGCCCGCGCCCGGTCGCGCCCGGCGTCGAGCGCCAGCAGTTCGCCGATCTCCTCCAGGGTGAAGCCCGCAGCTTGGGCCGAGCGGATGAAGCGCAGTCGCCTCAGGTCCGGCTCGCCGTAGCGTCGGATTTCGCCGGCTCGCGGCGGTGTCTCGATCAGGCCGCGCCGCTGATAATAGCGGACCGTTTCGACCCCAACGCCGGCCGCGCGGCCCAGTTGTCCGATCGTCATGTCGAGCATCGCTTGACTCCGTACCATGGTACGGATCCTAGATAGGGGGCATCTGATCCCTGCTCAAGCCGGACCTCCTGATGCCGACGTCGCAAAAGCCCACCGCCATCGTCCACCGCATGGTCATGCCCGACCACGTCTGTCCTTACGGCCGAAAGGCCATCTGGTTGTTGAAATCAAAGGGCTATGCAGTCGACGACCACCATCTGACCACGCGTCCCCAGGTCGACGCCTTCAAGGCTGAACACGGCGTTCAGACCACGCCCCAGATCTTCATCGGCGGCAATCGGATCGGTGGCTATGACGACCTGCGTCGCTTCCTCGGCCAGCGCGTACCCGAGCCCGGCGCGACCAGCTACGTTCCGGTCCTGGCTGTGTTCGCGGTTGCGGCTCTGATCGCCCTGGCCACCGATTGGATGACGCTGTCCACGATTTCGTGGCGAACCGTGCCGAATTTCATCGCCATCGCCATGATGCTTCTGGCGATGCTCAAGCTGCAGGACGTCGAGAAATTTTCGACGATGTTCCTCAACTACGACCTGCTGGCCCAGCGCTGGGCGCCTTACGGCTACATCTATCCCTTCGCCGAGCTGACGGCCGGGACCCTGATGCTGGCCGGCGCCCTGACCGTCCTCTCCGCGCCTCTGGCCCTGTTCATCGGCGGCGTCGGCGCGATTTCCGTGTTCAAGGCCGTCTATGTCGACAAGCGCGCCCTGAAATGCGCCTGCGTCGGCGGGTCCTCCAACGTCCCGCTGGGATTCGTCTCCCTCAGCGAAAACCTGGCCATGGTCGGCATGGCGATCTGGATGCTGGCCATGCTGGTCGCCTGACACCTTCTTTTTTGTCATCCCGGCCAAGCCCGCAGGGCGCAGAGCCGGGACAAGCGTGCCGCTCGCTGCAACCGTGTTGCGTTACCCACCCTTGTCCCGGCAATCCACTACGCTTCGGTCGGGATGACAAAGGGCTTGGGAGCGCCGCGCCCGCGTTGCTCGACTCCGTCCGGGAGGCTAGACGGTTCACTCCTCCCGAAACGACTGACCGACCCATGCACGACATCAAGGCCATCCGCGACAATCCCGAGCGCTACATCGACGGCTGGAGCAAGCGCGGCGTCGAGGGCGCGAGCCAGTTGGTCGAGGACATTCTGGCGCTGGACCGCGACCTGCGCGCGGCCCAGACGCGGGGACAGGAGGCCTTGGCTCAGCGCAACGCCGCCTCCAAGGCCATCGGCGCGGCCATGGGGCGCAAGGACATGGCCGAGGCGGAGCGCCTCAAGGCCGAGGTCGAGACGCTGAAGGGTGTCATCACCGAAAGCGAAACGGTCGAGCGTGATCTGTTCGCGAAGCTGGCGGGGCCGCAGGGGATTCTGGCGGCCCAAAAGAACCTGGCCGCTGACGATGTGCCGGACGGAGACGACGAGGCCGAAAATGTCGAGACCGGTCGCTGGGGAACCCCGCGCACCACCGGCCCGGCCAAGGACCACGCCGATCTGGGCGAGGCGCTCGGCCTGATCGACTTCGAGGCCGCGGCGAAAATGTCCGGCGCGCGCTTTGCTGTGCTGAAAGGCGGCATCGCCCGGCTGGAGCGAGCCATCGGCCAGTTCATGCTCGATATGCAGACCGGCCAGCACGGCTATCTGGAGGTCAACCCGCCACTGCTCGTCAAAGACGAAGCTCTACGCGGAACCGGGCAACTGCCGAAATTCGAAGACGACCTCTTCCAGACGCCCTTGTACGCTGCCGAAATTCACCGCGAATTGGAGCGGGATCTCCAGGAACAACGACTTCAAGACCGGTCTGATCCCGCTGAGTTCTATGCCGAACTCGATGAGCTGGAGTTGGATGATGACGACGCCAAACGAGCTGAAACGGGCTATTGGGAAGAGCAGCAAACCGAGGCGCTCGTCGATGTTCGGGTGGAGTTCGACCCGGTCAAACTGCGTCAGCTGCTGACTGAACGTCGCTGGCTCATCCCCACCGCCGAGGTCTCCCTGACCAACCTCGTGCGCGAGAGCATTCTATCGGAAGACGACCTCGCCACCCCGATGCGCCTGACCGCCCTGACGCCGTGTTTCCGCGCCGAGGCCGGCTCGGCCGGGCGCGACACGCGCGGGCTGATCCGTCAGCATCAGTTCTCCAAGGTCGAGCTGGTCTCCATCACCCGCCCCGAAGATTCCGGCGCCGAACACGAGCGCATGACCGAATGCGCCGAGGCCGTCCTCAAGGCGCTCGATCTGCCGTTCCGGCGGATGCTGCTGTGCAAGGGCGACATGGGTTTTTCGGCGCGCAAGACATTTGACCTGGAGGTCTGGCTGCCCAGCCAGAAAACCTATCGCGAGATCAGCTCCTGTTCGAACTGCGGCGACTTCCAGGCTCGGCGCATGGACGCCCGCTTCAAGCGCGCCGGCGAAAAGAAGACCGAGTTCGTCCATACGCTCAACGGCTCCGGCTTGGCCGTGGGCCGCACCCTCGTCGCCGTCATGGAAAACTATCAGCAGGACGACGGCCGCATCGCCGTGCCGGAAGCGCTCAAGCCCTACATGGGAGGCGCAACGCATGTGGGGTGACGCATCGTTCCCTTCTCCCCTCGGGGGAGAAGGTGGACGGCAAAGCCGCTCGGATGAGGGGGCTCCGCCCGCTCGCTCGCCGTCGGCGGTCTGCCTCCTGAACCAACCCCCTCAACCGTCTCAGCTATCGCTGAGCCACCTGCTCACCCGAGGGGAGATGGCTCTCTGATGCGCATCCTCCTCACCAATGACGACGGCATCGAAGCCGAGGGCCTGGCCTGTCTGGAAGCGATCGCCCGCACCCTGTCCGACGACGTCTGGATCTGCGCGCCGGCTGTTGAACAGTCGGGCAAGGGGCGCGGCATCACCCTGACCGAGCCACTGCGCGTCAATCAGTTGGGCGACAACCGGTTCGCCGTGACCGGCACGCCGACCGACTGTGTGGTTCTGGCGATCAATGACATCATGCCCGGGCGGCCCGATCTTGTGCTCTCGGGCGTCAATCGCGGGGCCAATGTCGGTGAGGACGTCTCCTATTCCGGCACGGTAGCCGGGGCGCTGCAGGGCATGGCGATGGGCGTGCGCTCCATTGCGCTGAGCCAGTCACTGGAACGCTTCCACGACGAGGTCGTGGCCCAGTGGGAAACGGCCGAGGCCTTTGCGCCTGGCATCATCCAGAGGCTGGTGGACGCCGGCTGGTCCGATGGCGTGGTGATGAACCTGAATTTCCCCAGCCTCCCGCCAGAGCTGGTCAAGTCGGTGGAGGTCACCACCCAGGGCTTCCGCGACCTGGCCGAGATGCACGCCGTGCGCAGGACCGACCTGAGGGGCCGCGATTATTTCTGGATGGGCTTCCGCGCCGGCGAACAGCGCCCAGCCGAGGGTACGGACCTGAGGGCCATCGCCGAAGGCCGGATTTCCGTCACACCCCTGCACATCGACCTGACCCACCATCAGACCGCCCATGATCTTAGAAGCGTGCTCGGCGGCGCGCCACCCAAGCTGAAGGCATGACCTCTGAACGCACTGCGCGCCTGATTCTGGGCCTGCGCCGCCAGGGCGTCACCGACGCGCGTGTGCTGGAGGCCATGGAGGCGGTCGACCGCGCGGCCTTTGTGCATCCTCGGTTCGTCGATCAGGCCTGGGAGGACTCGGCCCTGCCGATCGACTGCGCACAGACCATCAGCCAGCCCTTCGTCGTCGGCTTGATGACCCAGGCGCTGGACGTCGGAGCGCGTCACCGGGTGCTCGAGATCGGTACCGGCTCGGGCTATCAGGCTGCGGTGCTGTCGAAGCTGGCGCGCTTCGTCTATTCCGTAGAACGCTATCGACCGCTGCTTGGCGAGGCCGAACAAAGGTTCAAGCGCCTGGGGCTGGACAATATCATCACCCGGCACGGTGACGGCTCCAGGGGCTGGTCTGACCAGGCCCCCTTCGACCGCATCATGGTCACCGCCGCCGCCCCGCACGAACCGCATGAGCTGATCGCCCAGCTGAAGCCCGGCGGCATCATGGTCGCGCCCGTCGGCAAGGCCGGCTCCCAGTTCTTGCACCGCTATGTCGCCGAAGAGGGCGGCACTTTCCGCCGCGAGAGCCTGATCGAGGTGCGGTTCGTGCCGCTGGTCGATGGTGTGGCCCGCGAAGGCTAGCGACCGCCGACAGGGTTAATCCGTCGCTAACCATAAACCGGCAGACAGGACACGGGGGATTAACCGCCTGCCGCTATGGGTAGGGCTCGTGGAGGGCTGAATGCCGCTCAAATTGTCGCTGAAGCCGGGGGAGCGTTTTGTCCTCAACGGGGCCGTCGTCCAGAACGGCGACAAGCGTGGCGTGCTGATCCTTCAGAACAAGGCGTCGGTCCTGCGCGAGAAGGACATCCTCCAGCCTGAAGACGTCAACTCGCCAGCCCGTCGCATCTATTTCCCGGTCATGATGATGTACCTGGACGAGGGGGCTGCCGAGAAATTCTACGACGAGTTCGCCCAGCGCCTGACCGAGTTCATGGGGGTCATCAAGAACCCTGAGGTGCTGGCCCACTGCGTCGCCGCGTCCCGGCACGTCATGGCACGCGAATACTACAAGGGGCTGCTCGCGGCCCGAAAACTCATTGAGTACGAAGACGAGAGATTGGGGCATGGGGCTTCAGGCCTATCAGCAGACAGCTCAGCGGACTGAAAGCCCGCGCGCGCTGGAATACCGGCTGTTCGGTCAGGTCACCCGTGCCCTGATCGCGGCCTCGCAAACGCACAAGCACGACTTTTCCACGCGCATCGATGCGCTGGACTGGAACCGGCAGATGTGGGCGACGTTTGCCACGACCTGCTCGGATCCAGGCAACGGACTGCCCGCGCAGATGCGGGCCAGCATCATCTCGCTCAGCCTGTTCGTCTCGCGGCACACCTCCGAGGTGATGAAGGGCGACGAGGATTTCGAGACGCTGATCGACATCAACAAGATGATGATGCAGGGCCTGGGCGGTCCGGGCACCGAGGCAGTGCCAGCCTGACAGGTCTTAACGACTCGGCAATCTGTGCCCAGCCCGGAAATTTCTTCCTTGTTAAGGTTTGCCGCCAGGGGCGGCGACCGCACGACAAGTCATTGTAAATAAACAGATCGACCTGTCTGGCCCGGCTGGCCCGGCCATTGCTCCCTGTCATTCCGAGCAAAATGCTCCCGTCGCCAAAACGGCGTCGGCCATGTCGAAGACAACAGGGATGCCAAAATGGCCTCGATCAATACGAACTACGGCGCGATGATCGCCGCCCAGAGCTTTGCTGCCACCGGTCGCGAGCTCGACAAGGTCCAGAACCGGATCACCACCGGTCTGAAGATTGCGAACGCCAAGGACAATGGCGCGGTCTGGGCCGTGGCCCTGACCCAGCGTGCCAACTCCAAGGCGCTGGACGCCACCCTCAATAACCTGACCCGTCAGCAGTCGATTGCCGATGTCGGCCTGGCCGCCGGCGACACCATCATGGCCGCCCTGACGGAGATGAAGGCTCTGGCCGCTGCCATCCAGGCCGGCGGCACCACCACCGCCTATCAGAATGACTACACGGCGCTGAGTGGCGAAATCACCGCTGCGGTCAGCGCGGCGGTCTTTGACGGCACCAACGCCTTGACGACGCCTTCCTACACGCTGAATGGAGCCGCCAGCGCGACGGCGGCGAATGTGCAGACGGCGATCGACGCCTGGGCCGGTGCGCTCCAAACCATCGGGACGAATGCCAAGTCGTATGAGCGTCAACTGGCCTTCACTCAGAAGCTCCAGGATGCGCTGGAAGCGGGGGCCGGCAACCTGGTCGATGCCGACATGGCCAAGGAATCTGCGCGCCTGACGGCGCTGCAGACCAAGCAGCAGCTGGGTGTGCAGGCGCTGTCGATCGCTAACAATGCCGGCTCGGTGCTGCTGGGACTGTTCCGCGGCTAGACCCCCGACAGTCGGACCTGACGACAAGGATGTGCGCCGAGCCGAGGGTTCGGCGCATTTCCGTATGGTCATCAAAAAGATATATAAAACAGAATATTAATCAGGAATTTGGCCCGATCCTTGCAGGTCGTCTTTCGAGCAAAACGCTCCTGATCGGCAAAAGGTCGATCGGACATGTCGAAGACACAAGGAGAGCGCCAAAATGGCCTCGATCAACACCAACTACGGCGCCATGGTCGCCGCCCAGAGCTT
>Ga0209571_1001134_pt1 | contig 14960 bp, 13 predicted proteins | sample EBPBio102011_DNA_FD_185866 | JGI IMG/M metagenome (GOLD analysis project Ga0209571, IMG submission 185866) | Wastewater treatment Type I Accumulibacter community from EBPR Bioreactor in Madison, WI, USA - Reactor 1_1/10/2011_ DNA (SPAdes)... | ecosystem: Engineered > Bioreactor > EBPR >...
TGCGTCAGCACCGCCGCCGCCTGCTCGACATTGGCCGCGGCGATCTGCACGTTGGTGTTGTGCTTCAGCGCCTCTTCGATCAGCTGGTCGAGCACCGGGTCCTGGAACTGCTGCCACCAAAGCGTGTCGGCCGTCTGCGCGGCGTCCTGCGGCGCGTACTGGAAGGCCTGGGGCGAGGTGACCGGCGGGCGCTGGTAGTCCGGCCCCAGCGTGCAGCCGGCCACCAGCAGCAGCAGCGCGGCAGCGCCGACGCGGCGCATCTCAGTGGCCCCCGCCGCCGGCAGCCGCATCCTTCGCCTTGCGGCGCTCGCCCAGCCGGTCGAATATGTAGAAGAACAGCGGCACGTACAGCATGGCCAGCGTGGTCTCGCCGATCATGCCGCCGATGATGCCGGTGCCGATGCTGTGCCGCGCGTTGGCGCCGGCGCCCACCGCGATGGCCAGCGGCAGGCAGCCCACCGCGAAGGCCAGCGAGGTCATGATGATCGGCCGTAGGCGCTGCTCGCCGGCCAGGCGCGTGGCATCCATGATGCTGTAGCCCTGCTTGCGGAAGTCCACCGCGGCCGACACGCGAAGCACCGCGTTCTTCGCGCCCAGGCCGATCAGCACCAGCAGGCCGATCTGGAAGTACACGTCGTTCTCCAGCCCGCGGATCGCGTTGGTGGCCAGCGCACCCAGCACGCCGAAGGGGATGGCGGTCATCACCGCGCCGGGCAGCGTCCAGCTCTCGTACTGCGCCGCCAGCACCAGGAAGACGATGATCAGCCCGAAGACGAAGGCCAGCGCCGAGGTGCCGCCGGACTGCTTCTCCTCGAAGGCCAGGCCCGACCAGGCGAAGGTGTAGCTGGACGGCAGCTCGCGCGCCAGTTCCTCCATCACCGCAATCGCCTGGCCCGAGCTGTAGCCCGCGGCAGGGTTGCCGATGATCTTGACCGCCGGGAAGCCGTTGAAGTGCGGCAGCAGGTCCGGCCCGGCCGTCCAGGAGGTGTTGACCACCGCCGACAGCGGCACCATCTTGCCCTGGTTGGAGCGGGTGTACAGCCGGTCCAGATCGCCGGGCGTCTGGCGGAAGGGCGCGTCGGACTGCACGATCACCCACCACACCCGGCTGTACTGGCTGAACTGGCTGGCGGTGAGCGAGCCGAACTGCGCCTGCACGGCGCTGTACACGTCCTGCACCGGCACCTGCAGCAGCATCGCCTTCTCGCGGTCGACGTCGGCGCGCAGCTGCTGGCTGTTGGCGTTGAAGGTGGTGTTCAGCCCGGCCAGCTCGGGCCGCTGCCGCGCCTTGGCCAGGAAGGCCTGCACATGGTTGCCCAGCTCCACCGGCGAGCCGGCGGCGGTGTCCTGGATCCAGAACTCGAAGCCGCCTGTGGTACCGATGCCGGGGATGGCCGGCGGCGCGATCGGGATCACCACCGCCTCGCGGATGTGCTTGGCCTCGTCGTAGAAGCGCGTCAGGATGGCGCGCACGTTCTGCTCCTTGGCGGTGGCGATGTCGGCGTAGCGTTCCTTGAAGTCGGTGAAGGTGATGAAGAAGGTGGCGGCGTTGGTCTTGAAGCCGGCGTCCACCAGGCTGTAGCCGGTGATCATCGAGCGCGTGGCCACGCCGGGGATCTTGGCCAGGATCGCATCGGCGCGCTCGGCCACGGCCTGCGTGCGCTCCAGGCTGGCGGCCTGCGGCATGATGATCGCCACCATCGCGTAACCCTGGTCCTCCTGCGGCACGAAGCTGGTGGGCAACGTGTGGAACAGGTGCCAGATGGCGTAGAGGAACACGCCCAGCAGCACGAAAGCGATGACCATGCGCTTGATCACGAACTCCACCGCATGGCCGAAGGCGCGGGTGACGCGGTCCACCTGGCGGTTGAACCAGGCGAAGAAGCCCTTCGTGGGCGGTGGGTTGTGCTTGAGCAGCAGCGCGCACATCGCCGGCGTCAGCGTCAGCGCGACGAAGCCGGAGATGATCACCGAGACCACGATGGTGATCGCGAACTGCTGGTACAACTGCCCGGTGGTGCCCGGCAGGAAGGCCGCCGGCACGAACACCGAGGCCATCACCAGCACCACCGCCACCAGCGAGCTACCGATCTCGCCCATCGAGCGGATGGTCGCGTCCTTCGGCGACAGGTGGTGCTGCACCATGTTGCGCTCGACGTTCTCGCAGACGACGATGGCGTCGTCGACCACCATGCCGATGGCCAGGATCAGGCCGAAGAGCGTCAGCAGGTTGATCGAGAAGCCCAGCGCCAGCATGCCGGTGAAGGTGGCCACCAGCGAGACGATGATCGCCACCGCGCAGATCAGCGTGGTGCGGAAGCTCTGCAGGAACAGGTAGACCACCAGCACCACCAGCACCAGCGCCTCGACCAGCGTGTGGATCACTTCCTCGATGGACAGGCGCACGAAGTCGTTGGTGTCCAGCGAGATGCTGATCTCCATGCCCTCGGGCATGCGCGCCTTCAGCTGGTCCAGCGTCTGGCGCACCGCGTTCGACACCACCAGGCCGTTGGCGCCGGGCTGCTGGTAGATGGCGATGAAGGTGGCCGGCGCGCGGTTCAGCTGGCTGTCGACGATGTACTGGCGCAGGCCCACCTCGGCGCGGGCCACGTCGCCCAGGCGCACGATGGCGCTGTCGTCGGCGTTGGCGCGCAGGATGATGCGCTCGTACTCGCGCGGGTCGGTGAACTGGCTCTGCGTGACCACCGGAAAGGTCAGCTGCACGTTGCCGCTGCTGGGCTGCTGGCCGATCTGACCGGCGCCGAACAGCGCGTTCTGCTGGTTCACCGCATTGGCGATGTCGCTGGTGGTGATGCCCAGCGAGGCCATGCGGTCCGGGTTCATCCAGATGCGCATCGCCTGGTCGGGCACGCCCATGATCTGCGCCTGGCCGGCGCCGGGCACGCGCTTCAGCGCGTCCAGCACGTAGACGTTGGCGTAGTTGGCGACGTAGTTCGGGCTGTAGCGGCCGTCCTTGCCGGTCACCGCCACCAGCATCATGATCGACGAGCTCTTCTTCTGCACCGACACGCCCTGCTGCTGCACCGCCTCGGGCAGCGCCGGCAGCGCCAGGTTGACGCGGTTCTGCACCTGCACCTGGGCGATGTCGGGGTCGGTGTCGAGCGAGAAGTACACGGTCAGCACCAGCTGGCCGTTGGCCGAGCTGGTGCTGCTCATGTAGAGCATGTTGTCGACGCCGTTGATCTGCGCCTCGATCGGCGAGGCCACGCTGTCGGCCAGCGTCTTGCTGTCGGCGCCGGGGTAGGTGGCCTGCACCGTCACCTGCACCGGCGTGATCGCCGGGTACTGCTGCACCGGCAGCAGCGTCATCGCCACCGCGCCGGCCAGGCACAGCAGGATGGCGACCACGGCCGCGAAGATCGGCCGCTCGATGAAGAAGCGCGAGAACATGCGAGGCTAGCGGGCGGCGCTGGCGGCGCTGGCGGCCGAGGCGGCGAACCCGGGCTGCGGCACGCCGTCCACCTGGGCGATGACCACGGTGGCGCCGGGCGACAGCCGCTGGCCGCCGTCGACCACCACGCGGTCGCCGGCCACCAGGCCCTCGCTGACGAACCAGCTGTCGCCGTACCAGTCGCCCACCACCAGCGGCCGCAGCTCGGCCTTGCCGTCCTTGTTGACCACCCACGCGAAGTGGCCCTTCGCGCCCTGCTGCACCGCGCGCTGCGGCACCAGGATGGCGTTGGGCCGCACGGCGCCCTTCAGCCGCGCTCGCACGTACTGGTTGGGCCGCAGCACGCCCTTCGGGTTGTCGACGGTGGCGCGGATCAGGAAGGTGCCGGTCTGCGCGTTGTAGTTCGGGTCGGCAAAGGTGATTTTGCCGGTGAATGGGAACAGGCTGCCGTCCGGCTGCACGATCTCCACCGTCATCTCGCGGTCGGCCGGCAGCTTCAGGCGGCCGTCGCGCACGTCGTTCTGGATGCGCAGGTACTCGTTCTCCGACAGGCTGAAGTTCACCCACATCGGCGTCAGCACCGACACCGTGGTCAGCTGTGCGTTCTGCGGGCTGAGGTAGGTGCCGTCGGCCACTGCCGCGTAACTGCTGACGCCGTTGACCGGTGAGGTGATGACCGTGTAGCTCAGGTCCAGCTTGGCCGATTCGACCTGTGCCTTCGACTGCTCCACCGCCGCAGCCGACTGTTCGTACTGGCCCTGGGCGTCGTCCAGGTCCTTCTGCGACAGCGCATTCTTGGCGGCCAGCGGCTTGGTGCGGTTCAGGTTGGCGGTGGCCACCTGCAGCGCCGCCTGGTTGCGCTGCAGCGCGGCGTTGGCCGCGTCCAGTTGCGCCTGGAAGGGTTTCTGGTCCATGCGGAACAGCACCTGCCCGGCCTTGACCACCGAGCCTTCGGTGTAGACCCGCTTGTCCAGGAAGCCCGAGACCCGCGCCTGGATGTTGACCGCCTGCGAGCTCTGCGTCTGCGCGATGTACTCGCGCGACAGGTCGACGTCGCGCGCCTTCACGGTGAGGATGCTCACCTCCAGTGGCGGCGGCGCCAGCTTAGGCACTTCCTTGCCGCAGCCGGCCAGCAGCGCCAGCCCGGCAAGGATCGCGATCAGGGCGGTACGGCGCGGCGTGTCGGACATGGCGGTGGCGCGAACGGGGGCTTCGGCCATTCTGCCGCAGCGGCTACACGCGTTCGATCACCAGCGCGATGCCCTGGCCGACGCCGATGCACATGGTGCACAGCCCATAGCGGCCGCCAATGGTCTCCAGCTGGTTCAGCGCGGTGGTGGCCAGGCGGGCGCCGCTGGCGCCCAGCGGGTGGCCCAGGGCGATGGCGCCGCCGTTGGGGTTGACGCGCGGGTCGTCGTCGGCGATGCCCAGGTCGCGCAGCACCGCCAGGCCCTGCGCAGCGAAGGCCTCGTTCAGCTCGATCACGTCCATCTGCGACAGGGCCAGGCCGGTCAGCTCCAGCACCTTGCGCACCGCGGGGGCCGGGCCGAAGCCCATGATGCGCGGCGCCACGCCGGCGGTGGCCATGCCCACCACGCGGGCCCGCGGCTTCAGGCCGTGGCGCGCCGCGGCGCTCTCGCTGGCCAGCAGCAGCGCGCAGGCGCCGTCGTTCACGCCGCTGGCGTTGCCAGCGGTCACCGTGCCTTCGGGCTTGACCACGCCTTTCAGCTTGGCCAGCGCCTCCATCGAGGTCTCGCGCGGGTGCTCGTCCTTGCTGACGACCAGCGGGTCGCCCTTCTTCTGCGCAATGCTCACCGGGGTGATCTCGCGCTCGAAGAAGCCGCTCTTCTGGCCGGCCACCGCCTTCAGCTGACTGGCCAGCGCCATACGGTCCTGCGCCTCGCGCTCGATCTTGAACTGCTCGGCCACGTTCTCGGCGGTCTCGGGCATCGAATCGACGCCGTACTGCGCCTTCATCAGCTTGTTGACGAAGCGCCAGCCGATGGTCGTGTCGTACACCGCATTGGCGCGCGCGAACGCGGTCTCGGCCTTGGGCATGACGAAGGGTGCGCGGCTCATGCTTTCCACACCGCCGGCGATGGCCAGCTGCAATTCACCGGCGCGGATGCCGCGCGCGGCGGAGCCCACCGCGTCCAGCCCCGAGCCGCACAGGCGGTTGATGGTGGCGCCCGGCACCTCCACCGGCAGCCCGGCCAGCAGCGCCGCCATGCGCGCGACGTTGCGGTTGTCCTCGCCGGCCTGGTTGGCGCAGCCGTAGAGCACGTCGCCCACCGCCTGCCAGTCGACCCTGGGGTTGCGCTGCATCAGCGCGCGGATCGGAATCGCGCCCAGGTCGTCGGTGCGCACCGAGGACAGCGCGCCGCCGTAGCGGCCGAAGGGGGTGCGGATGGCGTCGCAGATGAAGGCTTCGGGCATGGGGGTCTCCGGGCGGTGCGGGGCAGTGTAGGGGCGGGGCGCGGCTCAGCCGGCCGGCTGCAGGATGTGGATGGTGCGCTTGGCCACCCATTCCTTCACCTTGGCCGAATAGGCCTTCATGTGCGGCGCCGCGGCATGGGCCTGCAGCGCGGCCAGGCTGGCCCATTTCTCGACGACGATGAAGCTGTCCGGCCCGATGCTGCCGGGCCCGGGCGGCAGCCCTTCGGCATCCACCGTGGCGGTGTATTCGATGCAGCCGTCCTCGGCGCGCACTGCGGCGGTGTTGGCCAGGAAGGCTTCCAGCACCTGGGCACGCTGGCCGGGTTGGGCGGTGATGACGGCGACGACGTGGATCATGCGGGCCTCGAGAGTCGAAAGGGGTCTGCCGATTCTGCGCTCGCCCTGCACCGCTGGCCGGCTCGGGCTTCGCCGCATGGCCGCCGCCGGGCGGCCGTGCTAGCGTGAAGCCGATCCCGCTTCCTGGAGCCTCGACGATGAACCTGACGCTGTCGCATGCCACCGGCCCCACGGACCCGCCGCTGCGCGATCTGACGCTGGACCAGCTGCTGGCCTGGGCGGCAGAGACCACGCCCGATCGCGTGGCGCTGATCGAAGGCGTGCCCGATCCGGCCGCGCGCCGGCAGTGGACCTATGCCGCGCTGTACCGCGACGTACAGCGCACCGCGCGGGCGCTGCGCGCGCGCTTCCAGCCCGGCGAGCGGGTGGCGGTGTGGGCGCCCAACCGTCCGGAATGGGTGATGTTGGAGTTCGCCTGCGCGATGTCCGGGCTGGTGCTGGTCACCGTCAACCCGGCCTTCCGCGCCCACGAGCTGGAATACGTGCTGAAGCAGTCGCGCTCGGCCGGTGTGTTCGTGGTCGACGCCTTCCGCGGCAACCCGATGCACGACACGGTGCGCCAGGTGGCGCCGAAGTGCCCCGAGCTGCGCGAGGTGATCCTGTTCGGCGAGTGGGACGCCTTCCTGGCCGGCGGCAACGACCCGGCGATCACGTTGCCCACGGTGCAGCCCGGCGATCCGGTGATGATCCAGTACACCTCGGGCACCACCGGCTTCCCCAAGGGCGCGCTGCTGCACCACCGCGGCCTGGCCAACAACGGCGCGCACACGGCGCACCGCATGGGCATCCGCGACGGCGCGGTGTGGATCACGACGATGCCGCTGTTCCACACCGGCGGCTGCGTGTGCTGCGTGCTGGGCGCGGTGTCGGTGCGGGCCACGCAGGTGCTGGTCGAGGCCTTCGAGCCTGGCCTGGTGCTGGAGCTGTTCGACACCTACGGCGGCGCGGCGATGGTCGGCGTGCCGACGATGCTGATCGCGATGATGGAGCATCCGAGCTTCGGCGCCACCGACCTGTCGAAGGTGCAGGGCATCTGCTCCGGCGGCTCGCTGGTGCCCGAGGCGCTGGTGCGGCGGTTCGAGGAAAAGCTGCGCGCGCCCTTCACCATCGTCTTCGGCCAGACCGAATGCTCGCCGGTGGCGTCGATGACACGGCCCGACGACCGGGTGGAGGACAAGGCCGGCACCATCGGCACGCCGATGCCGCATGTCGAGGTGAAGATCATCGACCCGGCCACCGGCGCCACGCTGCCGGTGGGGCAGATCGGCGAGTACTGCACCCGCGGCTACCACGTGATGCACGGCTACTTCGAGAACCCCGAGGCCACCGCCGCGGCCATCGACGCCGACGGCTGGCTGCACACCGGCGACCTGTGCGCGATGGACGCGCGCGGCTACTGCACGGTGGAAGGCCGGCTCAAGGACATGATCATCCGCGGCGGCGAGAACATCTACCCGAAGGAACTGGAAGAGCTGCTGTTCAAGCACCCGATGGTCGGCGAGGTGGCGGTGGTCGGCTTGCCCGATGCGAAGTGGGGCGAGGTCGTGGCCGCCTTCGTGCGGCTGGCACCCAGCCAGGCCTTCGACAAGGAGGTGCTGGTGGCCTACATGCGAGAGCACCTGGCGCCGCACAAGACGCCGAAGCACTGGTTCGTGCTCGAGGCCTTCCCGCTGACCGGCTCGGGCAAGATCCAGAAGTACCGGCTGCGCGAGCGCTGGCAGGCCGGCGAATTCACCGAGGCCTGAGCCGCCGCACCGGCGGTTACTTACAGATCGTCCGTCAACCCCCGCAAACCGGCGCCCCAGGGCGCGGGGGATCGGGGCTTGCTCCCCGCAGACGCGGGCTACTGGCCCCTTGGGTGCCCTCCTACCCTGCCGTGCAGGACCACGCAGGGGGCGTGTGTCCGTCACTTCAGACATACGAGGACATCCATGAAGAAACCGATCGCTGCCGCGCTGGCGGTGCTGGGCCTGGTGGCGTTGTCGTCGCCGGCTCTGGCCGGCGGCCGCCACGACAACGACGACAGCTTCGAGAAGCGCTCGAAGCACGAGCACAAGGACTGGGACTTCAAGAAGGACTGGAACAACGACAGGGACCACAAGGACTTCTCCAAGTACTGGAAGAAGGACTGGGACATGAAGCATCACTACGATCCGCATTGCAACCCGGTGCCGGAGCCTTCCACCTACGCGCTGATGGCAGCGGGCCTGGCCGGCGTGGGCTTCGTGGCGCGCCGCCGCCGCAAGGAAGACTGAATCGCCTTGCTGCAGTGAAGGGCCGCCGCGAGGCGGCCCTTTTCATTACCAGCCCACCGTGGCGCGCCAGAATCGGCGCATCGTCACTGCAAGGGCGCAGCATGCAACGCAAGGTCGGCATCATCGGCGTGGGCGCGGTCGGCGCCAGCGTGGCCATCTCCACACTGCATTCCGGGGCCGCCGACGAAGTGTGGCTGCACGACCGCGACGCTGCCCGGGCCGAGGGCGAGGCGATGGACCTGGCCCACGGCGCCTGGTTCTACCCGGCCTGCCGGGTGCGCACGGTGGACATGCAGGCGATGCGCGCCGCGCAGGTGGTGGTCATCGCCGCCGGCCGTGGCGGCCGGCCCGAGGAGACGCGGCTGGACCTGCTGCGCGACAACGCGCGCGTGGCCCGCGACATCGGCCGCATGCTGGCCGGCTTCGGCGGCACGGTGGTCATGGTCAGCAACCCGGTGGACGTGCTGGTGCAGGTGCTGGTCGAGGCCTCGGGCCTGCCGCCGCAGCGCGTGCTGGGCACCGGCACCATGCTCGACAGCTCGCGGCTGCGCCAGATGCTGGGCCAGCGGCTGCACCTGTCGGCCAGTTCGGTGCATGCCCAGGTGGTGGGCGAGCATGGTGATTCAGCGGTGCCGCTGTGGTCCAGCGCCGATGCCGGCAGCGTGGCGCTGCGGCGCTGGCCCGGCTGGAAGCGCTCGCAGGAGCCCAAGCTGGCCGAACAGGTGCGCCGCGCCGCGTACGAGGTGATCCAGCGCAAGGGTTACACCAACCATGCGATCGGCCTGGTGACGGCGCGGTTGCTGCGCTGCCTGCTGCGCGACGAGCAGCGCGTGCTGACCGTCTCGCGCTGGCAGCAGGGTGCCGCCGGCCTGCAGGACGTGGCGCTGTCGCTGCCCACCATCGTCGGCCGCGAAGGTGGCGCCCGCGTGCTGGAGCCGGCGATGGACGACGCCGAGCAGGAGGCGTTGGCACGCTCGGCCGCGGTGTTGCGCGCCGCCCGCGCCTCGATCGGCGCGCTCGACGCGCTGGCCTGAAGCTCAGGGCAACACGGGGGTCGGCTTCGGCAATGGCATGCCGCGGCGCTGCATCTCGGCGCGCACCAGGTCCGGCCGGTCGCTGACGATGCCGTCCACGCCCATGTCCATCACCTGGGCGATGCGCGCGGGGTCGTTCACCGTCCAGGCCAGCACCGTCAGACCCAGGCCCTGTGCCTCCTTCACCTTGGCCGCGTCCAGGTCGCCGTGGAAGCTGGACCAGATACGCCCGCCAGCGGCCTGGATCATCTTCGGCACCGAGCCGTGGTCGGCATGCTGCACGCCGGCGGTCCAGGCCGAGCCGCCGGGCTGGCCGGCGCGGATGTTGTCGAAGTTGCGCTGCTGGATCGTCAGGTAGACGGTGCCGATCTCCGGCGCCAGCTTCTGCACCGCCTGCAGCGCGCGCCAGTCGAAGGACAGGATGGTGGTGCGCGGCGCGACGCCGGCCGCGCGCACGGCCTCCACCAGCGCCTTCGCGAAGGGCTCGGGCGCCATCGTCTCGTCGGGCGCGTCGGGCCGCACCTTGATCTCCAGCGCAAAGCGCATCTGCGCATTGCCGGATTTCTTCACCAGCGCGAACAGCTCTTCCAGCTTCGGCAGCCGCGCGCCGTCGTGCGGCTTCTGCTCGGGGTACATCGCGGCATAGCGGGTGCCCGGCTTCAGGCGGCCGACGTCGTAGCGCTGCAGTTCGGCGAAATCGGTGTGCCAGATCACCGGTCCGCGGCCGTTCAGGAACTGGCCGTCCGGGCCGCGCGTGATGTCCGGGTTCAGCGCCGGGTCGTGCGAGATCAGCAGCACGCCGTCGCGGCTGACGGCGATGTCGGTCTCCAGCGTGGTCACGCCGATGCCCAGCGTCAGCGCAAAGCCGGGCAGCGTGTTCTCCGGCGCCAGCCCGCGCGCGCCGCGGTGGCCCTGCAGGTCGAAGGCGGCGGCTTGCAGCGTGCCGCACAGCAGGGCCAGGGCAAGCCAGCGTGACATGGCGCTTCCTTGGTGACGAGGTCCGCGCATTGTCGGGCGCGCCCGTGGGGGCGGCCTATGATGGCTTGCCATGATCGAACTGCTGCAGTTCCGGCACTCGCCCTTCAACGAGAAGGTGCGCTGGGCGCTGGACCTGAAGCAGGTGCCGCATCGCCGTCGCAGCCTGCTGCCGGGGCCGCACATGGCCACGGTGCGCCGGCTCAGCGGCCGCACGCACACGCCGCTGCTGCGCGTGGACGGCCAGGCCATCGACGGCTCGGCACGCATCCTCGAATGGCTGGAGACGCGCTGGCCGCAGCCCGCGCTGTATCCAGCGGCTGCCGACGACCGGGCCGAGGCACTGCGCATCCAGCAGTGGTTCGACGAGGACCTGACGCCGCGCATCCGCCGCGCGGTGCTGGATGCGCTGCTGCGCCAGCCGGGCGCCTTCGCCAATGTCTTCGGTGACGGCCGGCCAGCGCTGCAGCGCCGTGCCTATGCCGCGGTGCTGCCGCTGGCCGCCGGGCTGATCCGCCAGGGCAACGGCATCGGCGGCCCCGACAGCGTGGCCGATGGGCTGCGCGCGGCCGAGCAGGCGCTGGGGTTCGTCGCCGAACGGGCCGGTGCCGATGGCTATCTGGCCGGGACGGCCTTCAGCCTGGCCGACCTGACGGCGGGCTCCACGCTGGCGGTGCTGGCCCAGCCGCCGGATTCGCCGATGGCCGGCCCGCTACCGTGCGGCCAGGATTTCGCGGCGCTGCTGCAGCGCTTCGAGGGCCATCCGGGCATCGCCTGGACACGACAGCTGTATGCGCGGCACCGTGGTGCGCGGCGCGATTTCGACGGGCCCGGCCCCGTGGCCTGAGCGGCTCAGCGCAGCTCGGGGAAGTCCTCTTCCCAGAACTCCAGCGCGCCGCGTTCGCCGCGGGCGCGGCGCTCGTCCTCGGCCTGGCGCAGCTGCACGCGGCGGATCTTGCCGGAGATGGTCTTCGGCAGCTCGGCGAATTCGAGCCGGCGCACGCGCTTGAAGGGGCTCAGGCGCCCGCGCAGGAACTGCAGGATGTCCAGCGCCGTCTCGCGGCTGGCCGTCTGGCCCGGCTTCAGCACCACGTAGGCCTTGGGCACGGCCAGCTTGATCGGGTCGGGGCTGGGCACCACCGCGGCCTCGGCCACCGCGCCGTGCTCGATCAGCGCGCTTTCCAGCTCGAAGGGGCTGATGCGGTAGTCGCTGGCCTTGAACACGTCGTCGGCGCGGCCCACGTACCACAGGTAGCCGTCGGCATCGCGCTTGGCGACGTCGCTGGTGCGGTAGTAGGCGCCGCCGAGTGCGGCTTCAGTCTTCTCGGCATCGCCGGCATAACCCGCCATCAGGCCCACCGGCGCGGGCTGCAGGGTCACTGCCACCTCGCCCTCGTCGGCCTCGCGGTCCTCGGTGTCCAGCAGCACCATGCGGTAGCCGGGCATCGGCTGGCCCATCGAGCCGGCGCGCACCGGCAGCCCCGGCGGGTTGCCGACCATGCAGGTGCTTTCGGTCTGGCCGTAGCCGTCGCGCAGCGTCAGGCCCCAGCCGGCACGCACGCGCTCGATCACCTCGGGGTTCAGCGGCTCGCCGGCGCCGATGGCCTCGGTGAGCTTGACCGGCCACTTCGCCAGGTCCTCCAGGATCAGCACGCGCCACACCGTGGGCGGCGCGCACAGCGAGGTGACGCCGCAGCGCACCAGCGTGTCGAGGGTGAACTTCGGATCGAAGCGCGCCTGGTTCAGCACGAAGATGGTCGCGCCGGCGTTCCAGGGCGCGTAGAAGCTGCTCCACGCGTGCTTGCCCCAGCCCGGCGAGCTGATGTTCAGGTGCACGTCGCCGGGCCGCAGGCCCAGCCAGTACATCGTCGTCAGGTGGCCGACCGGGTAGCTCTGCTGCGTGTGCAGCACCATCTTCGGCTTGGCGGTGGTGCCGCTGGTGAAGTACAGCAGCAGCGGGTCGTTCGCCGGCGTGGTGCCGTCAGGCATGAAAAGCTCGGGCGCGTCGGCCGAGGCCGCATAGTCGGTCCAGCCGGCCCGCAGCGTGCCGCCGACCTGGGTGCGGGTGTAGTCGCCCGGCACCTCGTCGAAGCGCGCCGCGCCAGCGGCGTCGGCGATCACGTGGCGCATCTGGCCGCGCTGTACGCGGTCGCGCAGGTCGTCGGCGCTGAGCAGCGTGGTGGCCGGGCTGACCACTGCGCCCAGCTTGATGGCCGCCAGCGTGATCTCCCACAGCGGCACCACGTTGCCCAGCATCAGCAGCATGCGGTCGCCGCGCTTGACGCCACGCGAGCGCAGCCAATGGGCGACGCGGTTCGAGCGCTCGGCCATCTGCGCGAAGCTCAGGCGCTGCTCGCTGCCGTCCTCGTTGACCACCCACAGCGCCGTGGCGGGGTTGTCGCGCGCCAGCACGTCGAACCAGTCCAGCGCCCAGTTGAAGTGCTGCAGCTGCGGCCAGCGAAAAGCCGCCACGGCCGCGTCGTGCCGGCCGCGCTGCGCCAGCAGGAAGTCGCGTGCCTCGCGGAAGGCCTGGGTGGGCGAAGAATCCATCGTTGTTGTCTCCTTGCTGTAGGGGGCCGTGGGGCATGGCGCCCGGCCGCACAATTGTGTAGGCTTTGTGCATGACGTGAACGAAAGGCCGCGATGAAACCCGTCTCCCAACTGCTCAAGGGCCGCGAAGGCACGCTCTGGCACGCGCGGCCCGAGGACACCGTGTTCGAAGCCTTGCAATTGCTGGCCGAATACGAGGTCGGCGCGCTGATGGTCATGGACCAGGGCCGGCTGGTCGGCGTGCTGTCCGAACGCGACTACACGCGCAAGATCGCGCTGCAGGGCCGCAGTTCCAAGGACACACGCGTCAAGGACATCATGACGCGCGACGTGCTCTACGTGACGCCCAGCACCGGCACGCGCGAATGCATGGCGCTGATGAGCGAGAAGAAGATCCGCCACCTGCCGGTGCTGGACGGCAGCACGGTGATCGGCATGATCTCCATCCGCGACATCCTCGACGACATCATCGCCGACCACGAGGCGACGATCGAGCAGCTCGAGAACTACATCCGTTCCTAGCGTCCAGGCCGGCGTCCATGGGTTGCGGCGGGGCAGAATCCGCCGCAAACCCCATGGAGACGCCGATGAGCACACCCTTCGACCCGCGACGTTTGCGCGCTCTGGCCTTCGACGTTTTCGGCACTGTCGTCGACTGGCGCTCGTCGATCATCCGTGAAGGTCAGATGCTGTCGGCCGCCAAGGGCCTGCAGGTCGATTGGCCGGCCTTTGCCGACGCCTGGCGCGCCGGCTACGCGCCGGCGATGGACCGCACGCGCGGCGCTGGCCAGGCCTGGGCCGACATCGACACACTGCACCGGCAGATCCTCGACGAACTGGTGCCGCGCTTCGGTCTGGGCGCGCTGTCCGAGGCCGACTTGGAGCAGCTCAACCGCGTGTGGCACCGGCTGGTGCCTTGGCCCGACAGCGTCGGCGGCCTGAACCGGCTGCGTGGCCGTTACCCGATCAGCACGCTGTCCAACGGCAACGTCTCGCTGCTGGTGGACATGTCGCGCAACGCCGGCCTGCCCTGGGACTGCGTGCTGTCCGGCGAACTGGTGCACAAGTACAAGCCCGATCCGGCGGTCTACCTGATGGCCGCGCGGTTGCTGGGCTGTGCGCCGCACGAGTTGATGCTGGTGGCCGCGCACCCCAGCGACCTGCAAGGCGCGCAGGCCTGCGGGTTGCGCACCGCCTACGTGCACCGCGCGCTGGAGTTCGGTCCCGACGCGCCGCCGCGGCCGGCGCGGCCCGAGGGCTTCGACCTGGTGGCCAGCGACTTTCTCGACCTGGCGGAGCAGCTGGGCGCATGAACGAACAGGCCGCCGGCCAGGTGTTGCTGCTGCGTGCCTTCGAGACCCGCGGCCATGCGCGCTGGAGCGATGCCGACCGCGCCTGGGCCACGCGCAGCGCGCTGCAGGCGGTCGGCGGCGATGCGCCGGCCGAAGCCTTCCTGGCGGCACGCGCGCAGGCGGCATTGGGGCGACTCGGCGCACAGGCCCCGGCCCTGCCGCGCTGGCATGGCGGCTGGGCTTGGGGCGCGGCGGCCCTCGGCCTGGGCTTCGGCCTGGTGGTCGACCATATCGGCAGCGCGCAGCGCATCAATCTGCTGGCGCCGCCGGTGTGGGCCGTGATCGCCTGGAATCTGGTGGTGTATCTGCTGCTGTTGCTGCCGCTGCTCGTCGCGGCCGCGGCGATCGAGAACGGCACCGCGACGCCCGCGAGCACCTTCCCCAACCCCGCCGCGCTGCTCCGCCTCGCCGGGCACGTGCTCATCGAGCAGCACGACGAAGGCATCGCGATCCAGCTTCGAAAGAATTCGATCTGACTCTTCTGCGCGTGCCGCTTCGCCCTCGCGAGCCGAGTGCGGCAGCAACTGCCACGTGACGTCGAACGGTTTGCGCAGCCGCTGCTCGTAGCGGGCGATACCGTCGCCGACCC
>Ga0209571_1001138_pt1 | contig 14867 bp, 12 predicted proteins | sample EBPBio102011_DNA_FD_185866 | JGI IMG/M metagenome (GOLD analysis project Ga0209571, IMG submission 185866) | Wastewater treatment Type I Accumulibacter community from EBPR Bioreactor in Madison, WI, USA - Reactor 1_1/10/2011_ DNA (SPAdes)... | ecosystem: Engineered > Bioreactor > EBPR >...
GGCCGCTCGGCTCCGCTGCGCTCCGCCTCCCGCCCAGGCTGGCATCGGAGACGATCTTCAACTAACTATGCAACCGGACCAGTCATCGCGGGCAGTCCACCCGGAATCCATTATTCACGCACTTTCTCCCGACGCCCAACCCAAGATTACTAGAGGCTGACGCCTCCACCCACCAACAGGATCTCTCCACTTACATAGTCGCTCTCGGGCGCACACATCAGGTAGACGCCGCCTGCGGCCTCCTCAGGCAATCCCGCCCGGCCCAGCGGAACCGCCGTCTTGAGCATTTCCAGCATCTGTCTCGGAACACCAGCCTGGATCTCCTGGTCGTCGATGCTGATGCGCGAGGCCGGATCGTCATTCGGTTTGGTTAGCCTTGTCTCGATAAACCCGAAGGCAACGCAGTTTACGCATACCTTGTAGCGTCCCCATTCCTTCGCCATCGTCTTGGTCATGCCGATCAGCGCTGATTTTGCAGCTGAGTAATTGATTTGCCCGGCATTGCCGTTGGTACCCGCGATCGAGGAAATGTTGACCACTTTGCGTATAACCTCGCGCCCTTCTGCCGCTTCCTGCTTGGCAAACATCCGGATCGGCTCCGCCGCGGCCCGCAGAATGCGGAAGGGCGCGATCGTGTGGACATCGAGCATCGCTTGGAATTGATCATCGGTCTGCCGCTGGATCACCGCATCCCGAGTGTAACCTGCATTGTTCACGATGATGTGCAGGTCGCCGAACTGCTCGAGCGCCATCTGAACGAACCGGTCGCCAAAGTCAGGTGCGGTCACGTTGCCGATACATGCCGCTGCGCGACCACCCGCCGCCTCGATCGCCGCGATTGTTTCGAGCGCGGGCGCCTCGTCGAGATCATTGACTACGACAGCGGCCCCTTCCGAAGCAAGCTTCAGCGCCACCGCGCGCCCGATGCCGCGCCCCGATCCCGATACGATTGCGACCTTGCCTTCGAGTTTCAATGTCATGTTATCTTGCTTTCTTCCTGTTTCAGGCGGCAACCAGCGCTTCGCCAGCGAGAGTCACAGTGCCGTCGTCGATGAAGGCGTTGACCGCGATACGAACAACGCGCTCGCCATCAAGCTTGGTTTGTTCAAGAACCTCACCGGTGCAGCGCACTGTCGCGTGGAGCGGCGTGATCGCGGTAAACCGGACGTTCCAGCGCCGGATACGATCCTGAGGAACCCAGCTGCGAAGGGCCTGTGCGAGATACGCCATCGACAGCATTCCGTGCGCGAAGACTTCGCCCATGCCAGCTTCGCGAGCATAGTCGCTGTCGATATGGAGCCGGACATAGTCGTGACTGGCGCCCGCAAAGAGCGCCAGCGTCGTGCGATCGATCGGTCCGCGCACCAGTTCGGGCAACATGGTGCCCACGGTCAAAGCTTCAGCCATTTCGTACCACCGTTACACTTTCCATTTCTGCCACGAGCACGCCCGCTTCGTCATGGGCCGTGGTATCCTGAACCACGAATTCGAGCGCCCCGCCCTTTTTGGCGTAGATGTCCCTCGTCGTCGTCACGAGCGTCAGGCGATCGCCCGCGTGGATCGGTAGATGATAGGTAAAACTCTGCTCACCATGAAGAATGCGGCTCATATCGACCCCCATTCCTTCTACCGGGTCGAGAATGCCGCCGATCTTTGCCGGAGCGGACATGTTGAGCGAGAAGAGGTATGTGGGCGGCGCCGGCAGGGCCGGATGACCCGCCGCCCTCGCTGCCGCCTCATCGAAGTAGACGGGGTCGGTTTCCCCCGTTGCCTTGGCAAAAAACTTCAGGAAACCTTGTTCGACATCCACCGTGCGGGGCTCGGATGCCTGCCCGATATGCTTTTCGCGATCGATCATGCCGCGCCGGCCTTTCGGTAGAGAGTGACGACGGCCGCACCGCCAAGTCCGATGTTGTGCTGAAGCGCGACGCGTGCGCCCTCGACTTGACGGCGTTCAGCCGTCCCGCGGAGCTGGTGCGTCAATTCATAGCATTGTGCGAGCCCCGTGGCGCCCAACGGGTGTCCCTTGGACAGCAGCCCGCCCGACGGATTGACGACGTGGCGTCCCCCATAGCTGTTCTGCCCGTCGCAAATATAGCGCTCGGCGGTTCCTTCCGGCGTGAGGCCAAGCGCTTCATAGGTGATCAGTTCGTTCGGCGTGAAGCAATCGTGCAGTTCCACGACGTCGACTTCGTCCGGGCCGATCGCCGCCTCCGCATAGACCTTATCGGCTGCGGCCTTGGACATGTCATAGCCCACGACGCTCATCATCGATCGGCTTTCGAAGGCTGCAGCGGTGTCGGTAGTAAGCGCCTGCGCCACGATTTCTACCGAGGCGTCCAGACCGTGTCGGGCCGCAAAAGCGGGAGAAACGAGGATCGCCGCCGCTGCCCCGCAGGTCGGCGGACAGGCCTGCAGCCGCGTGACCGGGCCATAAAGAGGCTTGGCAGCCATGACTTCCTCCAAGGCCAGGGGTTCGCGGAACAGCGCCAGCGGATTATTGGCCGCATGCAGCCGCGCCTTCACGGCGATCATCCCGAAAATCTCGTCTCCGATGCCGTAACGCTGCTGATAGTCGATGCCGGCTCCGCCGAACTGCTGGGCGGCGAATGGCACGCCTTCGGCCACGCCCTGAATCTCTTCCTGCACCGACTGATGCAGGTCCATCACCCGTTTCCGGTCGTTGAAAATCATGCCGATGGCGCCAGGATTCATTTGTTCGAATCCGACCGCGAGAACACAGTCGGCCGCCCCAAACGCCACCATTTGCCGCGCCAGATACAATGCGGTCGATCCGGTGGAGCAATTGTTGTTGACGTTGACGATCGGGATTCCGGTGATGCCCACGCGATAGAGGGCGGACTGGCCGGCAGTGGAATCAGCATAGACATATCCGACATAGGCCTGCTCGATCTGGTCGTAAGTAAGGCCGGCATCGGCAAGCGCGAGCCGGACCGCTTTCTCCGCCATCACATCCCAATCCTCGGCCTGGCTTGGCTTGACGAACGGGACCATGCCGACACCGGCAACACGCGCATTGCTCATGACAATTCTTCCTTGAAATGACTGTAAAATAGCTCAGGAAACGTTGGAGGATCGTCCCGCCCAATGCTGGGAACGCAATTCCGCCTTCAGCACCTTCCCCGCAGCGGAGAGCGGCAGCGTAGCGACGAATTCGAACGATTTCGGACATTTATAGGCAGCGATACTTTGCCGGCAGTGCGCCCCCAGCTCTTCTTCGCTGACGCGCGCGCCCGGGTGACAAACGACCGCCGCATGGACGCGCTCGCCCCACCGATCGTCCGGCACGGCAATTACGGCGCACTGCGCCACAGCCGGATGCGCGTCGAGGACGGCCTCGACCTCGGCGGAATAGACATTCTCGCCGCCTGACACGATCATGTCCTTGATCCGATCGACGACGAACAATGCGCCCGTGTCGTCCAGATATCCGCCGTCCCCCGTGTGCATCCAGCCGTCCGAGAGCGCGGCTGCCGTCGCCTCGGGCTGCCCCCAATAGCCGAGCATGACGCCCGGCCCGCGAACGAGGATTTCGCCAACATTCCTCGCGTCAGCCTGCTCACCCTCTGCACCGACTATACGAATCTCGGTGTCGGGGATGGCCCGGCCCGCACTGCGGTGCATGCCCGCTCGGCGGCCCTCGCCCCTGTGCATGTCCGGGGTCAGAAGCGTGGCGGCAGCAGACGTTTCGGTCATACCATAGGCCTGGTAGAAATCCGCGTGGGGTGCCGCGTGGGTTATACGGTCCAGCAACGCTTCCGACATCGGCGAGGCGCCGTAGAGCATCCGGTGAACTCCAGACAGCAAGGCGGGATCGAAGGCGGGGTCATCCAGGATCATCCGGATCATCGCCGGGACGAGGAACACATCGGTGATGCCCTTGTCGGCAATCAGGCGCGGTGTTTCGACGGGATGAAAGCCGGGCGCGACAACAGCAGTGCCCCCCGCCGACAGCGTCGACATGAGCGCGGAGCCCCCGGCCAGGTGAAAGAGCGGCGCGACGATCAGCGCGCGGCATGCATCGGGAAAGACGCCAAGCGAGCGGACGGCGCGCGAGTTTTCAAGGATATTTGCGCTGCTGAGCATGACTCCCTTCGCGCGTCCAGTCGTACCTCCTGTATAGAAGATACCCCAAAGGTCGTCCCTGTCCGTCGCTTCGACCGGAGCCGCCGGGTGCCGCTCGAATATGCTTGCTGAGATCCAGCCGGGAAGCAATTCACCCGATGAAATCACTGCAGGGGAAAGTCCGCTCTGCGCAATTGCATCCTGAGCGGCCTTTTCAAAGCCTTTCCCGACGATCACAACCGCGGGTCGGCAATCGGCAAGCGCGAAGCCATTCTCCGCCGCGCTCCATCGGCAGTTCAACGGCGTCAGCACGGCTCCCAGCCAGGGGATCGCCAGATAAAGCCGGACATAGAGGCTGTCGTTCGCCGCAAGGATAGCAACCCGGTCGCCGTGTCCAACGCCCATAGCCTTCATCGCGCCTGCGATACCAGCCGAGCTTTCCAACAGGCCGTTCCAGTCCGCCACGGCATCTCCCGAGACGATCGCCGGGCGATGGGTACGCCCACTGGCCGCCGCCTGCACGGCGGCCGCGCAGCCCCCCTTGTCATTCCGTGACTTGCTCACTCCATCGTCCTCATTTGGCCACCGACAGATTTGCCCCTCACGACCCTCTGCTTCTTCAGAAGCGGATCGTGGCCGACGCCCCGTAAGTTCTGGGCTCGCCATGGATGCACCGGATTGCCGTGCTTCCGGGAAACACGCCGTTTCGCAGGCCCAGAGGGCCGTCGAGAAGCTGATAGGCGGTCGAGGAGCAGAAGGACTTGTTGGCAAGATTGTTGCCGAAAAGAGCCAGGGTCCAGCCCTCATCCATGCTCCCGATGGAGAAGCGCGCGCCGATCTGCGCAAAACCATCGACAACGGTTTGCGGGTTCCCGTCGTTGACCGAACTGAAATAATCCGAGACGAACGAAATATTGCCGTTGATTTTCCACTCGAGGCTCGACCCGATGTCACCGCGCAGTTCCGCCACGACGTTGCCGGTAAACTCCGGCGCGAAGGCGGCGCGCTTTCCTTTCAGATTCTGGGTTCCCGAAAGGCCCGGAAGATTGGGTCCGAATTCATAGCTGGTGAACTTCGAGTCCAGATAGGCGAGCGACGCGCTGACCGAGACGTCGCGAACAGGTCGCATCACGACGTCGAATTCCGCGCCCTGATGCCGCAAGCTTCCTGCGTTGCGGACGATGAAGCTGATGCCATCGAAACCGCGATCCTGATACCCGCCGATGTCCATGCGGTAGAGCGTCAGATTGGCCTGGAGACGATCGTCCAGCCAGCTGGATTTCACCCCGAGCTCGTAATTGTCGACTTCTTCGCGGTCGAACAGACGGCGCTGACCGAGCGCGGGCGTGCCGCCGCCCGAATTGAAACCGCCCGACTTATATCCGGTCGAGTAGTTGGCAAAGAGCATCAGCGCATCGGTAGGCTTGTAGGACAGGCTCGCGCGCCAGGTAACCTTGCTGTCATTGAGCGACAGCGGCGTAAGCTCGGCAGCCCGCAGGGCCGCGCCGAACGGGTTGTTAAGTCGCTGGTCGAACAGGCCGCGCTTTTCGTCGCGCGTCCAGCGGACGCCGAGCGTCGCATCGAGCTGGTTCGTCAGATGAACAGTCGACTGGCCGTAAACGGCATAGCTCTTGACGTTCTGGAAGAACCGCAGGTCTGTGGCCCTGTCACCGCCCGGTGAGATGAGGGAGGCGTTGCACGCCGGCCGTTGGGCGGCACTGGCGGCAACGGAACAGAAGCCGCTCTGGAGGTTGAAACCTTCACCGATGCGGTAATCTTCCTCGAAATAATATAGCCCGCCCACAAAATCGAGCTTTCCGCCGAGCAGTTCGTCCTTCGGCGAGATGATCTGAAGTTCGTGGCTCTGGCTCTCGCTGTCGTAGTTGCCGGTGCGCGTCACGAACGGAACCGGCAGGTATCCGAGGTCGCCGTCGAGCTGTGAGGATGTCCAATCCCTGTAGCTGTTGACCAGGCGGACGGTGTATCCGCCAGCGTCGAGAGACAGGTCGCTGCTGACGCCCCATTGACGGTCGCGCAGGTTGCCGACCCGGGAAAAGTTCGCGTCTCGATCGCCTATTTCCGTATCGGGGAGTTGCCCGCCAAGCCGCGTCCGCAAGGCTTCGAGCTGGGCGGGGCTGACCGACGAAGCGATGAAGTCAACATTATATCCGCCGTCGCCCCTGGTCTCGGCATAGTCGCCGCGCACCAACCAAGTGAGGTTTCCAAACTCCGCCTTAATCGAGCCGCGCGTAACGAAATCGTCAGCTCCCCCGAACTGCTTGCCGTCGAGCCGGTTGCGCCAGTATCCGCCGAACCACTGCCTCAGCCCCGCCACTCGAACCGCCACATTGTCCGACAGCGGCACGTTGACGTAACCGTCGACCTTGTAGCGATCGGCGTTGCCGACCTCTCCGGTTAACCGGCCGGAAAAGCTGAACTCGGGCTCCGCGGTTCGAAGACTGAGCGCCCCTACACTGGCGTTGCGCCCGAACAGGGTGCCTTGCGGCCCGCGCAGGACTTCCACGGCTGCAATATCCAGGAAGCTCGTCACGACCGCGCCAGGGCGCGGGATGTAGATGCCATCGACGAAGGAGGCGACACTCGGCTCGGTCGCCGTGTTGCTTGAAGAGGCGATGCCGCGGACGGATATCCTCACGTTTGCCGCCTGCCCCGGCTTGGTTACCGAGAAGTTCGACGCCACGCGACCGAGGTCGGCGATGTCGGCAATATTCGCCTGTTCCATCTGCGCATCAGAGAAGGCCGCTATCGATATGGGAACATCCTGAATATTTTCGGACCGCTTCTGCGCGGTCACGATGATCTCATTTTCGTTCTGCGCAGGCTGCACCTCTTGCGCTGAAGCCGTACCTGCCGAGGCCACAACAAAAATCGAGGTCGATAGCATAAACATGCAACTTCTATACATCTTAGAACCCTCTCCGTTCACATGTATATTTATATTTATCTGTTTTATTATTTAATTATTTAGTAGTTACGTGAATTTCACTCTTCACCCCTCTTCCGGTCGAACGAATTTGTTGAACGAACCGAGCTCTTCGGTGTGTGAGCGACCCTGTCAAAAACGATGCGACTCCACGAATCCCACCCTCTTATTTTGCTGACTGATCATTAAAATAAATTTCCAGCGATGTCAACGTGGCGCCGTTCATGAGCAATTTCCTTCCATAATTTGCTGAAAAAAGGCCAGATTATAGGAACTTTCTTACGGCCGCCCATATTCATATTTACTTACTTATAAGTTGAATTTTTACTCATAGTCGCAACCGCGAAATAGGCTGATTCGGCCGATGCCCAGAAAATGCCAAAGCAGCTGCTGGGTGTTCAACGTCTGCGAAAATGGGTTCAAAGGCGGAAAGGCACCGCGCAAGTTGGGTGGCCCTGCACGACAAACTGCGCCGGATGTGGGCGTGGTTTGCAACAGCGATCCTTGAACCTCCCGAAGCAGCCGCTCGCGACGGCTTCTTGCCTCGCCTTCAAACCAGCCCAATCGCCAAAGCCAAGACTTCCTCTACCGAGGCTCCATCGCGGCGTATTCGGCAATTTTCTGCTTGCCCAGCTGCGACATGTGCACTTCTTCGGGCCATCGGTGATCCGCACGTAGCGGTTCAGCATGAAAATGCCCGCGACCGGCGTGTCGTCGCTAACGCTCATGCCGCCGTGTACCTGGATAGCGCGGTCGGCGACGGTTTGGGCCATTGTCGGCGCAATCACCTTGATTGCAGCGATCAGGTCCTTTGCTTGCTTATTGCCGTGGCGGTCCATTGCGTCGGCCGCCTTCAATGTCAGCAGCCGTGCCATTTCGACCTCGCAGAAGCTGCGCGCAACGTCCTGTCGGACGCTGCTTTGGTCTGCGAGCTTCTTGCCGAATGCGATGCGGCTATCCGCGCGGCGCGCCATATATTCGAGCGCGCGCTGCGCCTGCCCGATCGAGCGCACGCAGTGAGGATGCGCCCCGGGCCGAGGCGGCCCTGCGCAATCTCGAAGCCCCGCCCTTCGCCGAGGATCAGATAGCCCTTGGGCACCCGGACATTATCGAACAAAAGTTCCGCTTCGCCGCCGGGGGAATTGGACGAACCAAACACCGTCTGATTGCGGACCACAGTCACGCCTGGCGTGTCGCGCGGGACGAGGATCTGCGAATGCTGCGCGTGGCGCGGCGCATCGAAATGCGTATTGCCCATCGCGATGAAGATGTCGCAGCGCGGATGCATCGCCTTCGAAATCCACCATTTGCGGCCGTTGATCACATAATCGTCGCCATCAGGCAGGACCGAATTCGAGCGTCTTGAGCAGGGCCGCGACCTTGGCGCTATATTAGAAATCCATGTTTCAGCCTTTCGTTACAGCGTCAGCCCGCCATCGACCACGATAGTCTGGCCCGTGACATAGGAGGCGAGCGGCGAGGCGAGGAAGATGGCGGCGCCCGCCATGTCGGCGGGCGTCCCCAGCCGCTGCTGCGGGATATTCGCGAGCGAGGCTTCCAGCCGGGCGGGATTCTGCGTCGTGACCTTGGTCAGCTTGGTATCGACGAGGCCGGGCGCCAGACCGTTGACGCGGATGCCGTCGGCGGCGAACGCCTGCCCCAGCGTCTTGGTCAAGCTGATCGCCCCGGCCTTCGACGCCGCATAGGCGGGGTTGCCGATATTCGCTTTCAGACCCGAAACCGAGCTGACGATGACGATCGATCCCCGGCTGTCCGACAGCGCCACGCGAAACTTGCGGGCACAGTGCATCAGGCTGTCGAGATTGACGGCCATGACGCGATCCCAGCCCTCGCGCTCGAACTCCCCGCGGCGATAGACGACGGTTCCCTGGCAAAAGATCAGCACATCGAGCCCCTCGAAGGGAGCGGGCGCGGCCTCGATCGCGGCGGGGTCGCCGACATCGACGCAGTCATAGCCGAGCCCGGACAGGTCGGACCCGTCGGCGAAGTCATAGTCCGCGGCGCGCGCTCGCGTCCCCCAGACATGGACCTGCGCGCCGCGTTCCCGGAACCCGTGCGCGATGCCGTTGCCGATCCCGCTCGATCCGCCGACGACAAGCACGCGCTTGCCGGAAAAATCGGTGTCGTTTTTCATGTTGTTCCTTTCAGCCGATGCGGCGCAGAGCGCGCTCGAACAGCTTGATGGCGTGGGCGTGGAGCCGATCGCCGGTTTCGCGCGGCGCCTTGCCCGCGCAGGCGCGGGCATGCGTGCCTTCGAGGATGATGCCGAGCTTGAAGCAGGCGAGCACCACATACCAATCGAGGGCAAAGAGATCGCGGCCGCTGATCGCGGCATAATGCGCGGCCAGTTCCGCCGGGGCCGCAAAGCCCTGCCACGGCGTCGCCGCGACGTCGGTCGCACGAGGAACCACGCCCTCGGGCCAGGTCGCCAGCAACCAGCCGAGATCGAGCAGCGGATCGCCGATCGTACTGAGTTCCCAATCGACGATCGCAGCGAGTTCGCCGCTGTCGGGGCGGACCATGACATTGGCGAGGTGGAAATCGCCATGAATGATCCCGGCGCGGAAATCGGCAGGCCGGTGCATGTCGAGCCAGCGCCCCACCCTGTCGACGCCCGGTATCCCATCGGCGCCGGGCCAACCCGGCAGGTCGGCATAGGATGCAAGCTGTTCTTTCCAGCGGCCCACCTGTCGCTCCAGATAATTGTCGGTCTTGCCGAAACCCTCGAGCCCGGCGGCGCGATAGTCGATCGCTCCCAGCGCCACGATCGCCTCGACCATGGACAGGCCGATGCGATGGCGGATCGCCGGGTCGCCCGCATGCAACGGCGGCAATCCCGCCACCGGATTGAAGCCGTCCACGGGTTCCATCAGATAGAAGGCCGCGCCAATCACTGCCGCGTCGGGGCATGCGGCAATCAACCGCGGATGCGGAACGTCCTTTCCGGCGATTCCCGCCAGCACGCGGGCTTCACGCCGCATCGCTTCGTTGGAGTTGGCGCGCAGATTGAGCGGCGGGCGACGGAGTACATAAACATCTTCACCGCGCGTGAAGCGCAGCAGGATATTCTGCGTGCCGCCCGACAGCAGATGCGCGCCCACGATCGGGCCGGTCCCGACGCCCTGACCATCCATCCACGCCTGCAGCGCGGCCAGATCGACACCTTCGATCATTATCGCCCCTTCCCGCATTCCAGTTACCTGATAGCGCATCCGTCATTCCCGCAGATCGCGGTGGCGGAAGCAGTGTCCCTGCCTTATTGAATCTCCTCGATGTCAGGCAGCTTGTAAGAGCCGTTGAATACATCCACGCCCGGCAGATAGAGGCGCATGGTGACCGAGAACGGACCATCGCCGACAGGCAGCCAATTGACATGCGGATCGGTCGGCTTCGTCTTTTGCATCCGGATCTCGAGCGCGCCGTCGGGCCGCCGGCGCAGTCCCGGCGTGCGATCGCCGACCGAATAGCGGTTGATCGCATTGGGGATGAGATCGAAGGTCCGCGTATCATAGGCCGTCAATGACCAGAAGCCGTGCGCCGGCGGGGGCTGATCCTTCGGCAAGACGATACGATAGGTCTTCGTCCCGACGAGCGGCGCTCCACTCTTGTCGACGCGGATGCGCGGATAGACCGATTCCGCGCTTTCGTTGCCGAACAGCCCGGAATAGTCGATGGCCGCGCGATACAGATAGTCGTGGCCGAACGATCCGAGCGACTCCCGCAGGGAACTCCATCCCCGAATATCCGCGCGGCGCCCTTCGCGGACAAGCCTCCGCCCGTCGATCATCGCGCGCTCAAGCCCTCTCTTCGTCGCGGGCGATATCCTGTCCGGGTCGAAATCCGAATTGGGGCCGATACCGATCTGGTCGAAAAGTCCCATCAGCGCCTCTTCGCCAGGCAAGCGCGGATTGTCGCGCAGGAAGCGATTCAGGACCCGATAGAATTCCAGCGTTTCAAGCGCTTCCTTGTCCGGCAATTCGAGCGCGCGGGCCCGGGCGGCGGGATCGAGCGGCCGCAATCTGTACTGGCCAATCAGCTTGTTGACGGTGCGGACATCCTTGTCGTCGATCGCTAGTATGCGGCCCAGCACGAAAGCCTGCGCCGTTCTCATCCGGACGAGGTGCATGCCGTCCGGCACGAGGCCACGCCAATCCGGTCCGACGACCAGGATGGTGTGCGCCGCATTTCCGGTCACGCGCATTCCGGTCTGCTGGGTTTCGGCGTAAAAATCGGCGTAAGTGAGCACGTGATACCGATTGTCGGGAATCGCCGGAACGTCGATCACGATCGGAGAGGCGCGCAGATCGAGCCAGGAAAAGAAATAGACGGTGTCATTGTTGGGCGAACGGCCGTTGAAACCCTCGCCGGGGCCGCTGAGCTTACCGAGATTGTAGAATTGGTGGAGCGGCGCATAATAGGTGCCCCCACGCTCGTCGTGCGGCGTGATCTGCTGCTTCATATACTGCGCGTAATCGACCGGCGGATAGCCATATATATAGGCCTGCACACCGATGCTGTACGCCATGCTCTCGGCCCGAAAATTCAACGAGTCCTCAAGCTCGGCCCTGTCGGCCTGCGCAAAGACGGCCGGAGCCGCCGCGACGCTGCAGCACAGCATGGCCGCAAAAAGCGATATCTTCATCGGGCCTCTCCAATTTTTATCTAACTAGTCAGTAGATTTATTGAACACCTCTGTCAACCTGCGACACCTCGTTTTGCCGCAAAGAAGCCTTCAGCATTGCAAATTTTCACGAGCAGTTTATTTGACGTTGAAGCTGATTAATTGTTCCGCAGAATCGGATTAAGAGGCGGCACGACCAGCCTCCCGACCCAAGGCGATCCGGACGGTTGGGCGCGGCTCATGTCGACGTTTTTGCCATTGCCGTCCACCACGCCTGCGACCATGACAAAGGATGACAGATGGACGCAGTCTCTGCAAAAAGGCGCCCGCGAAAGCAGAAATTCTTCAACCGGCACGATGAGATCATCCGCGCCGCCGCGCGCGTCTTCGCAGACAAGGGGTTTCGGCATGCGACGCTGGAGGATATCGCGGATGCGCTCGATATCACCCGCGCCGCTCTTTATTACTATGCGAACAGCAAAGACGAACTCGCGGCGCAATGTTCAGACAGGGCGGCCGAGGAATTCAACGAAGCGGTCGAAAGCGCGCAGCGGCACCAGACCGGCCGCGAACAGATCGTCGCTTTCTTTCGCCGCTATACTGAAATCATCTGCGACGATTTCGGACGTTTTTTCGTCCGCCTGAACATCAGGGAACTGGCCGAACCCGCCCAGATGAGAACCAAAAACGGACAGCGCGAGCTGCACGAAGCAGTACAATCCATGGTTACAACCGGCATCTCGGACGGAACGCTCCGGGAGGCGGACCAAAAGGATGTGAGCCGCGTCCTTTTCGGCGCGTTCAACGGCATTGTGCGATGGTATCGCCCTGGATCGCGCGCGCCCAGTCAGGTCGCTGACGATCTTCTCGCGATCTTTTTGCGCGGCCTCTCAAGCTAAGATATTTTACCGCGGAGAGGTTGCGGCTCTCGCGGCTATCCGAGAGCCTGCCGAAGGCGGACTTGAGAGACCTTTGCTCCGATTATGCGGTCAGAGGCTCTGGCCAAGCCACGGACCCTATAGCGATCGCCCTACCAATTCGCGCTGGATTTCATTGGCGCCGCCATAGATGCGCTGCACTCGGGCATCGGTGTACATCCGCGCAATGGGATATTCGCGCATATAGCCATAGCCGCCGAAAAACTGGAGGCAACGGTCGATGACCTCGACCTGGCGGTCGGTGAGCCAAAACTTGGCCATGGAGGCAAGCGCTGAATCCAGTGTCCCGTCGACCCACTTTTCGATCACATGATCGCAGAAGGTCCGGCAGGCCAGCACCGTGGCCTTGATGTCGGCGAGTTCGAAACGCGTATTCTGGAAGTCGATGATCGCTTTGCCGAACGCTTTGCGCTCTTTCACATAATCCAGCGTCAGGGCCAAAGCCCGCTCCATTGCACCTTGCGCAGAAATCGCGATCGCCGCGCGCTCATAGGGTAGCTGACCCATGAGCTGGTAAAAGCCCTGCCCTTCGATTCCCCCCAGCACATTCTCGGCCGGCACGGCGCAGTCGTCAAAATACATCTCCGATGTGTCCGCGCCTTCGATACCGATTTTGTCGAGGCACTTTCCGCGCCGGAACCCGGACGTGACCGTTTCGACGAGGATCAGGGAAATCCCCTTCGCGCCCTCGGTTCCCGTCCGTGCGACAACCACGACAAGGTCGCTCTGCTGGCCATTTGAGATGAAGGTCTTGGCGCCATTGACAACATAAGTTTCGCCGACCTTCTCGGCACGGCAGCGGACGGCTTGCAAATCCGAACCAGTGCCAGGCTCGGTCATCGCAATCGAGCAGATAACGTCGCCGCTCGCAATGCCGGGCAGCCAGCGGAGCTTCTGTGCCTCGGTGCCGAAAGCGAGAATATAATGGCCGACGATATGGCTGAGCATTATCCCAAACGCCGCATCACCGACCCGCGCCTGCTCACGGATAACCACTGCCATGTGGGCCGGCGTGCCGCCCGAACCGCCATATTGCTCAGGAACGTCGGGCAAGATGATGCCCAGTTCGCCCGCCTGGCGCCAAACTTCCCGCCCTGTTTGCTTGGCCTCTCTCCATTTTAGATCGTGCGGCTCCACCTGCTCACGAAAGAATCTCGACACAACCGCCTCGAATTGTTCGAGGTCGCCATCCATCCAATGCGCGGAATAATTCTCGATCACCCGTCGTTCCCTCCACATATCAAAGGCCGGCGCCTCCCGCCCATTAATTTTCTACTTACTGTTTAGCAAATTAATGGAAGCCGTCAATCCGTGTTCGCTCTGGATTGATTGGCGTGGAGCCATTTCCTGCAGACGCCGAAAAGGTCGGCGGATTCTCGATATTTCGTGGCCCGCGCCATGCCCGGGATATTTATGGGACCCCGATTAGGGCGAAATCTGGAAGACGGGAGAATTTTCGCCGACTATTAGCGACAGGCAACCGCGTCGGAGGACTTGCTCACATTCGCAGACTGCGGAAGGTTACGTTGTGGGCCGACAAATGCGGAAAACGGACGACTTCCGAAGGAAGACTGTCTCTGCAGTCAAAACTTGCGATGAAAGCTGACTAGGTCCGCATCCGGGTCGCCATAGCCGCAGATAAGACCGCGTAGCATCTGCGCCGCCATCATCGAGAAAGTGATGCCATTGCCGCCATAACCCATCGCGGCATAGCAATTCGGCATGCCGGGAATTCGACCGATGGTCGGTGTCCCGACCGGGCTATCGCCGAAGCTGCCGGCCCAGCTATACGCGGGCGTCGCGTCCACTGCCGGCAACAGGGCGGCAAGCTTTCGCGACAGCGTCGCTGCCTTGTCGGGGAGCTTCGCGTCGCGAAGAGCCGCATCGCCGATTTCCTCATCCTCGCCGCCGCAGATGATTTCTCCGCGCGGGGTCGTGCGTATGTAGAGGTAAGGATCGGCAGCTTCCCATATCATCGCGGCGGTCGGCCAGATGGCGCGGGGTTGTGGGCGGGTCGCGATCGACCAGCTCGAGATGATCTTGTTTCCCTTGCGGGGGATGCCCTTCATCATCTCATAGCCCGTCGCCATAATGACATGGCGTGCGCGTATCATGGGGCCGCGAGCCGATACCAAGACAACCCCATCGTCCGTCGGCGCGATGTCGCAGATATCGACGGGTGAATAGAGCCGCGCGCCGCGAGCCAGTGCGACGTTCAGATAACCCGCCGTGAGACGACGCGGATCGGCGGAATAAT
>Ga0209571_1001139_pt1 | contig 14849 bp, 14 predicted proteins | sample EBPBio102011_DNA_FD_185866 | JGI IMG/M metagenome (GOLD analysis project Ga0209571, IMG submission 185866) | Wastewater treatment Type I Accumulibacter community from EBPR Bioreactor in Madison, WI, USA - Reactor 1_1/10/2011_ DNA (SPAdes)... | ecosystem: Engineered > Bioreactor > EBPR >...
ACAGCAGGCACATCGTCGAGACGTTTCAAGCTGCTGGCGTCGCCGCCGAGCACATCGACTACCGCATGGACGACGAGGAACGCGCGGCCATTCTGAAGAGCTTCGCCAGCGGCGCCACAACGGTGCTTAGCAACTGCGCTTTGTTGTCGGAAGGCTGGGATTGCCCAAGCGCCGAGGTCATGGTTTTGGCTCGACCGACGCGCTCCCTGACGCGCTACATTCAGATGGCGGGGCGGGTGTTACGGCCAGCGCCCGGCAAAGAGCGCGCATTGCTTCTCGACCACAGCGGCAGCACGGCCCGTCTTGGGCATCCGTGCGATGACTTGCCGCTGGCGCTCGACGACGGAAAGCCGAGAACATCCGGCAGCAAACGTGCCGAGCGCCAGGAATCACTGTCGACAAAATGCGCGAAGTGCAGCCTCATGAAGCCGGCCAAGGTCCACGAGTGCCCGGCTTGCGGATTTGCTCCCGAGCGGCAGAACGAAGTCCAGACCATCGACGGCGAGCTGGTCAAGCAGGCACGCAAGAGGCCGGCGACCAAGGACGTCAAGCAGCACGTCTATTCGCAGCTCCTGTTTCTTCAGCGAAAGCGTCGCTACAGTCCCGGGTGGGTGGCGAACCAGTACCGGAGCTTCTTCGATGTCTGGCCGAAGGGACTCGTAGAGGTCGCGGCAACGCCGACGCCGGAGGTCATCAACAAGGTTCGTGCGAACGCGATCGCCTTCGCCAAGCGCAAGGAGGCCGGCAATGCAGCGGCATAGCGTGCGGGAGACGGCGGCCGGCAAGTGGCCGGGCATCCTCGCCGGCATGGGCCTGAGTGATCGTGCGCTGTCAGGGAAGCACGGGCCATGTCCGATCTGCGGAGGGAAAGACCGATTCCGCTTTGACGACAAGGAAGCTCGCGGCACCTGGATCTGCTCGAACTGCGGGGCCGGCGATGGCGTCAGGCTGGCGATGCTGGTAACCGGCCAGGATTTCCCGGCCGCTGCTCTGGAGATCGAGCGCGCTGCAGGCGTCGTTCAGCCGCGCGTGCGGCAGCCGGAGCAGGATGAAGCGGCGAAGGTCCGCAATTTGCGCCAGACATGGGCGGAAGGCAGCGCGCTGATTCACGGCGACGAGGCTATGACTTACTTGGCCGGGAGGGGCTTGAAGATCGAGACGGCACCAGACTGCCTGCGCCTGCATCCGGCGCTGCCCTATTACGACAATCGCGTGCTCGCGGGCAAGTTCCCGGCACTTCTGGCGCGCGTCGTTGCTCCTGACGGCCGGGGCGCCACGCTGCATCGAACGTACCTGCAGGGCGGGCATAAGGCGCCGGTGAGTGCGCCGAAGAAATTAATGGCCGGCAAGGCCGTTGCGGGGGCCGCTGTGCGCCTTTTTCCCGTGTCGGCATGCCTGGGCATCGCCGAGGGGATAGAAACGTCTCTGGCGGCCGCGCATCTCTTCGGCGTTCCGGTCTGGTCCTGTATCAGCGCGGCAGGCATCCAGAGCTTCGAGCCTCCCGTGGGCGTGCGCGAGCTGATCGTCTTCGGCGATAACGATGCCAACTTCGTCGGGCAGGCGGCAGCGTACGCGGCAGCACATCGGCTGAAGCGAAGAGGCTTGGTCGTGACGGTAGAGATTCCGTCGACGGCCGGTGATTGGCTTGACCAGCTCTGCGCGGGGGCTGGGCCACGAGGCGCAGGAAATTGCCGGGACGTGCCACGGGAGCTGCCAACTATCGGCGGGTACTCGACGCCAAGCCGCGACGTGCCGGCCACCGCGGGTGATGACGCAAAGACAGGCGCCGGGAAGTCGGTCGACGTGCCATGCTGAGAACGGCAAAACCTGCAGCGCACAATGCCGAAGGCAACAGCAAGCATGAAGTGTGCCCCGCCTTGCTGTGTTTGGTATACGGTGAGTATAAAGTGCTTTTGGCTCGAAATTTGCTGTTAGCGCAGTGCACAATGCTTACGGCAAGCCGCCCGCCGCGGGCTGCTGGCGTGATTTGCTGCCCCCGTGGTGCAATGAATGCCGGGGCGCAATGAACCAACTTCCAACGATTTGACAAACAGGCGCAGCAACTGCGCGAAAGGCAAGAGGCAACAAGATGAGCATGATCAACGAGTACGGGCTGACCCCGCAGCAGGAGAACTTTGCACAGAAGGTGGTGAGCGGAGAAACGCTTTCCGACGCCTATCGCGCGTCGTACAAGACTGGCCGCATGACGGCGAAGACCATCCACGAGGCTGCAAGCCGGGTCGCTGCTGACAGCAAGGTAGCTGCAAGGTTACGTATGATGCAGGCGGCAGCCGCCGAGATTGCAACGCTGAAGGCCGGGGACACTCTTCGGGAGGTCAAAGCACTGGCCCTGGCAGACGTAGGTGGGGTCATGAACGAGGACGGATCATTCAGGCGCCTGCACGAGCTACCCACGGAGCTTCGCCGAGCGGTGGCCTATTTCGACATCGACAAGGACGGGGTGATCAAGTACCGCTTTTGGAGCAAGCTCGATGCGCTTGAGAAGGCGATGAAGCACCTTGGCCTGTACGAGCAGGACAACCGGCAGAAGGCCGACCCATTGCGCGAACTGCTGGATTCGCTCGGCGGCGCGGTAGTCGGAGTATCAAGTGGGAAGTCGCGGAGAGCCAGAGAACGGTAGGGCCTGCCTCGGTAGCGGGCCGCCCCGAGGAAGAATCAGGGAAGGGTTCGGAAATCCGGGTCTGGGTATGCTGCGACGTCGCCTGCTTGTACCGAAAAATCGCGAGGGAGCCATCACCAGCGGATGCCGGGCGGTGCACCTTCGGGGAACCGCTGGCGCCGGCGCCGCACGGTGGACTTTGCGACCGATGGCTACCCGGTACCGCCATGGGAAGGGCGGAACGGCCAACGGCGACGCCGACCCCAGCGGCGTCTGCTTTGTTGGCTACCGATCGGCCCCACAGACGCCCGGTTACCGGTTGTTCATCAACGGAGCCACGTTCCAAGCCCATCCGCCAGCGTAAAACCGTTCGGAGGCCTCGTGCAAAATGATTGACCTTGGCCGGCCCGGCCGTACAATGGCGACACTGATCGCCATAGTGGCGGTTTAGTCCGACGGCGTTGATCCGCGGCGAGCAGTCATCGATTGGGCCGTTCTCTTTTCTGGTGGCAGAAGAATTCTAGACGATTCGCATCTCCGCATACAGCGTTACTTTGCTTGGTCAGGCGCATCGGCTAACGAAAAGACCAGCAGATGCGATGCGAGACTCAAAGTGATCTCGTCAACTGCGTAACGGGAGCAGAAATGAGCGCGAGCTACGAATGGACTGATTGGCATTTAACGCCCAACGGGTGGGTCCGCGGAACTATGAAGACCGATGCAGGCGTCCAGTCTTCTTCCGCTCCTCCATCTAGTGTCGTCGCCACCTTCCGCTACTCCGAAGACCACCCAGGATACGGAACAGCAGATGAAAGGGTGGTTATGCGTTCGCCCGAAGGACAGGCGCCCGACGAAGTACAAGCCCTAATGCAAGTCTATGGGGAGTGCCCTTGCAGTCTTAGGTGAACTAGACCACCGCTTAGGCGATGGCCATAAGGGCCTGAATCTTCGCCAACTTATTGCATAGATGTTTTAAAGTTGCTTGCGAAATTATTTTAGGTTGACGAATGGACATAGTGACAGAAACCTTTGATCTCTTCGAAGATCACGTCCCGCATGGCCATGAAGCCTTCATGGTGCTCCAGGCGCATCTGCTTTTGGAGATGCGCTTGCGCGCATTTGTGAAAGCCAGAATCACAGACGATGAGTTATTGAAGGAAATTTTTAATAGGAATAGCCCAGTTAACGGAGGTAAAGGCCTGATCATCTTTTCAAAATCGATTGCAAGTCGTGATGATATTCAACTTGCAGCGTGTGATATTAGCTGGAAGGGCGTCGACATGCTCAACAATCTTCGAAATGACTTGGCGCACGACCTCAACCCTAATTCTGAGTCGATCGTTCAGAAGATGAAGAACTTTATTGAAGCGATGAATGAAGAAGTGCCGAGTAGTAACCAGCTAAATGCGGTTTTCCGCATCTGCGCTTTCAAGCTGATTACGGCTATTAGTCTCCATCTCAAGCCGGCTATCCCGAGTGACTTTGACGTCATCTAAGGGGGGCACTCTCCCTGAGCGCCAAGCTGCTGTTGGGCTCACTTCTGGCATCACCCTTTGGCCGCCGCTCCCCTTCATACTATGGAAGCGGTGAGTTAATCGCCACATATACCTACGGTGTAATTCGCCCATCAATCCTGCGCGAGCCACCCCCGATGAAGCAGATCAGTTTTTCCCAAGCCGAGTTTCAACGTAAGAAGCGACGGACGCGACGCGAGGTGTTTCTTGACGAGATCGAGCAGATCATGCCGTGGGAGGAATTGATCGCGGTAGTCGAGCCGCACTACCCGAAGGGCAAGCGAAGGCGGCCGCCGGTAGGACTGGCGCGGATGCTGCGGGTGTATTTCGTACAGCAGTGGAATGGTCTATCAGATGAAGGTGTCGAAGACGCCATTGCCGACAGCCAAGCACTACGGGCCTTTGTCGGAATCGACCTGTCCAGAGAGGCCGCACCGGATGCGACCACCGTGCTGCAGTTCCGGCGCCTGCTGGAGCAACATGACTTGACGAAGAAGCTGTTCGACGCGGTCAACGCCGGGCTGTCCGCAGCGGGCCTCATGATGCGCGAAGGCACCATCGCCGACGCCACAATCATCGCCGCCCCGCCGTCGGTCAAGAACGAAGCCAACGCCCGTGACCCGGACATGCACTAGACCAAGAAAGGCAACCAGTGGCACTTCGGCATGAAGGCCCACATTGGCGTTGATGCCGAGAGCGGGCTGGTGCACACCGTCGTCGGAACAGCTGCGAACGAAGCGGACGTCACGCAGACCGAGCATCTGCTGCACGGAGAAGAGAAGGACGTCTTCCTGGATGCGGGCTATGTCGGCGCCGACAAGCGGGAAGAACTGAAGGACCGCGACGTGAACTGGGAGATTGCCATGAAGCGCGGCAAGCTCAAAGCCGTCTCGGAAGAGAGCGGGTTTGGTCAGTTGATGCGCAAACTGGAATCGCTGAAAGCCAGCATCCGATCCAAAGTCGAGCACCCTTTCCACATCGTGAAGAACCTATTCCACTACAAGAAGGTGCACTACAAAGGGGCTCGACAAGAACACGGCACAACTGCAAACCCTGTTCGCTTTGGCCAATCTGGTGATTGCCAAGCGAGGAGAATTGGCTATAAACAGCCAAGTTGCGTCCTGAATAGGACGAAAGGCCGGGAAATGGGGCGAGAAAGGTAGAAAACGGCAGGATTTATGGCCGTTTCGCCAAAATTCCTGGCGGGATGCAAAAAAATCGCGGCCGCGCGGCTAGGTAACGCATCGGCGGTCAATTGATCAGCGGTTCCTTAGGGCTTAATCGGTGACAAAAACCATGTACATACCACCCGCGCCCTTCTTGTTGTAGATAAGTTGCGTGCCAACATTGCTTCCGTGCATGTACTTGAGGACGCAAGCCACCGTTGACCCGCTGTAACCGTAGTTTGTTACAGCAACATCAATGGCAATGCCTCGCTGTTCGATTACTTTTGCCTTTGTCGCGCCTCGCATGAAGTCACACATCTTCTGCACTTCAACATGCTTTGGGAGTTTTGCGATTTCAGTTTCAAGTGCAGCGATACGCGGCGACGTTGCTCGCTCGGTGAATGAGTAAAAGCGCATTTGCCCATCATCGCCAATTTTCACGGAGTGATATCCATGCTTCAGGATATATTTTTCTGGATCGATTAATTCCGCGGCTGCATGAGTGGTTAAAAAGCCAAGAAAGAGAGCTGACGCGACATACTTGAAGTACTTACGCATGGCGGATACTCAGTCATTTTTCATAGTTTTTGAGGCGGGGCGCACGACCAAATATTCGTATCCCACGGCGAAACCAAATGTCAGCAGCAGTACCGCAATGCCCTCAAGGTTGTAGCTCCCAATGAGCCAGAGGTTAAACAGCAGGACAACCCCACCAATCAAACGCAGTTTCGTAGTTTTCTTCATTTCGATCACCCTAGCGCAAAAGACCTAACTTCGTTTGGTAGCGACAGTTTTGGTGCCTAACGGTCATGGCTATTGACGGCAGCCACCCCGGATGATGAAAATTGCGTCTGCAGCGTCGCTTGCACCGTCGATGTTGGCGCCACAAAAACCGGGAAGTGGCCGAAAGCCGTGAAGTGACGCTTGCGCCGCTCTTTCTTCAAAAATCGCCTTTCTTTGCGAGGGTGGTATTTGGCTCGATCACCGTTGTTTTTTCACGGTAACATCGGCACCCGCTTCTTTGCTTGGCGTCGCTCGGAACGCTGAAATCCTTACCGCAGAGTGCTTTACGTTACATGTGTGCTGATTCTAGACAGGACAAAAATCGGGAAAAGCGGCACTTCGTAAGCTAGGTCGTTAGCATACACCCAGGCCGCTTGAATGGCCGCTTTCGGCCGACTTCCCCCGTCTCTTCTTGGCCGGGACCCGCCTGCCATCTCAATCGCATTCTACCTGTTTCAACGCCAGGTCGACGCTGACAGCGATCCCTCAAAGCGTCATATTGTACGAGTGTCAGTGGCGGCTTTCGCCGCTCTCGGCCGACCACGTTCGGACTCTCCATACCCTTCGCGAAGCTCTGCTTGAGAAAAATCAGAGATTGTCTTCAAGATACTTATCGGTCGCTTGCGCCAGGTCACAAACGAACTGAACGTGCTTCCGCATTGCATCCCGGGTAACGATGTGTGGCGATGCAATTGGTCCCTTCGGCGGCAAGGACCTATGTGCGATGTCGCCGCGCTTGCTCACCAACCGGTCCAGTTCGCCCTTCGCCCGAGCTGGCTCATAGTTGTTCCACCTCCAACCCTGCGTAACATCGATATATAGGTACCTCTTGAAGAGGTTCCTCACCTTGTCCGTGCTTGGAGCGTGAAAGTACCGGAGATCGTTCGCAAGGCTATCTGCATAGAAGCGGCCAAGCAAAGATTCCTTTGCGCCTTGAGCGGTCACGACGGCGGCTTCGGTGATTCGATCTTCAATGTAGGTTTCCAGCGCGGCCAGCGCCATTACCAAGCTCGCACGTTTCAGAACCTCGGCATTCTCCGGCGGAGGTTGGACATTGACTCGATCGAAATGCTCCAACAGGTCTGTCGCATCGCGGATGCTGTGCTTGAAAGTGTCGTGCGCCGTAGACATTGCGGGAGATCTCTAATTTGAAGTTTGGTGTCGAAGAGGACAAGGCCCGCGACGCGCATGATGAACCATCGTGCCCGCGATTGTTGCCTTGTTGTCGCATCGAAAAGGTGAGATGAGTCAGACCTCAATCTGACCGGCAGCGAGCATAGCGCGACAGACAGCATGATGACAATACGCAGGAGGACGGCGCGATTGAGGGCGGAGCACTCCAATTCAAGTAGATCAAGGCCACCGGCTATCGTCACCCCGAGGAGGCTGCGGTTCGCCTCTCCGGCGACAGTCAAGCTCAGCACCGGCAACTCAACGACGCAATGACTGTTAGCCATTGAGGCGGCACGGGATAGAATGCAGCATCATCCGCAGCGCGGTTATCGCCAACGATTAGGAGACAAGCATGCCCGACCTCTACAACACTATCAGGGCTGCTGTCATTGACGCCGCCGGGATCAGCGTCAATGCGACTCTTGCGGCAATCAGCGGGAGCCGCCATGTCCTGCCTCCAACCTATGCGGATGCGCCGCACAAGCACAACATGACCGAGCCTGGCGCCGATGGAATTGCCGCTTGGGTCAGCATCGACAGCGCCGCATCCTTCGCCAACCGAATGGAAGATCAACTGAAGCGCGCAGACCTGGGGCTCGATCCGCTCCGCGTCCACGTGGCTGGTCGGACGTTATCAACACTGGAAATGCCGCATCGGGCTTACGACGCGATCCTTCGCGACTCCTCGCTGGACGGCAAGTCGTTCCGCAACTCCACCGTAGGTCAGGAGGTCATCAGCGCCTGCGCGTCGGATGCCTCGGCAATGCTGCGCTACGATCCTGCGGTGCTGCTGTTCGGCGGCTGGGACTCGACGGGGTTGGGTGGCAACAAGGGGCAGGAGCGCAAATGGCCGGCGGCGGTAAGCGTCGAGATATTCGGCACCAATGCAGCGCCGATCAATCGCGCAGGCGGCCGGCTCGACCCACTGGGCATTACGCTGGACGCCGGTCGGGTAATCCGCGACGGCGCCTCCTACCGACTCATCCCCGAAGGCGAAAAGACACCGCCGGGAGCGGAACGCCCGTCAGAGATCAACCACGGCAACATCGCACCCACCATCAGTCCGAAAGGCGTCCTGGTGGAAGGTATTGAGTTGTCCGGGGCATTGAGCCTATCGCGCCTTCGCCGCTATCGGTTTGGCGCCACAGCGGATGACGACGTCGCCGCACGCACGCTACTTGCACTGATGGGCATCTATGGAATTGCTGCTGTCATCGAGGATGGCTTGGACCTGCGCCGGGACTGTGAGCTGGTCGCCGACAACGTTGTCTGGGCTATTCGGGGAACGAGCCGCAGCGAGACGCTAGCTGTCAGCTTGGCGAATGCTCGCCAGGCACTGGAGCACGCGCTTTCCATCGTGAAGCTGGCCGACCCGGTCCTCTTTGAAGCCGACAATAACCTGGAGCAGTTGGTCGCACGGAGCCGCTAATGCTCGCGCTGCGCATCGACTTTCTCAATCGGCTCTATCACGCCGCGGACCCGACAGCCTACCGTGCACCCGAGTGGCCGCCGCATCCGGATCGAGTGTTTCAGGCGCTGGTTGCCTCAGCGTACGGTACCGCCATCTCCCCAGCACCGCTACGCGCGTTGGAGGGCCAAGCGCCGGAGTTGGCTTTTGGCGATGCCCGTACCGGCCTTACCGGCTCCATTTATACTGCGGCGGCCTGGCTGGAAAAGTCCAAACGGGAACCGTGGAATCGCACCAACGTTCTCAAGTACGACCCTGTCATGGTGAATATCGGTGACCCCGTCTACCTGATCTGGCCGGCAGCCCCGGACGACCTGCGCGCACCTCTGGCGGCAATTGCGGCGGGGGTCACCTACCTGGGACGCGCCAAGACGCCCGTCGCGGTCTCGGTGGTTTCGGAGATCCCCAACATGCCCCACCGCCTGACTCCCTCGCGGACCGGGGAGCAACTCCTCAGAGTGCCCCAACTGGGCCGACTCGACGAACTGGATGCCGCCTTCGACACGGGAAGACGGGCCTCTGTTGCCGGCATGGTTGGCTACACGGACATTGTCGACCGCATCGCACCCTCCCCCTGGGGCGAACTGCTGCCGCTTCGCCCCAAGCGCCTGATGGACATCCGCCGCACTGCTCAACTGGCCGACGGCTTGCGGGCAGCCGTGCTTGGCCGGGCGGGAGACGGTGCCCCGCTCCTGCTCCACGGGCACGGTGGCGATCATGCCGCCTGGGCGATCATTCCCGACGTCGGCCACACCCATGCGCGCGGTCACGTGCTTGGCCTCGGTTTGTGGCTTCCTCACGGCATCGACGAACAGGCGCGCACCGATTGCGTACTGCCGCTGATGGAGGTCGACTACGTGATCTTCGGCGACCAGCAAGTAGACGTCGGCATGCCCTCGGCACACCAACAGACACCACGGGGCCTCTCCCGGCAGACGTGGAGCCGGCCGTCCCGGACCTGGGCCTCCGTCACTCCGGTAGTGCTCGACCGTCATCCGAAACGCGGCCAGCGCGCCGAGGATGTGGTCGCCGACTCGGTCGAGATGGCTGGCTATCCGCGGCCGGTGGACGTGGAACTTGGGCAGGGTTCAGTCTTCAAGGGCGTGCCGTTCGCGCGCGAGTTTCGACCGCGCAGTCGTGGCTCCTGGACCCACGTCGCCCTGGCATTCGCCCAGCGTGTTGCCGGACCATTACTTGTTGGCAGGGATCGGCATTTCGGCATGGGCCTGTTACGCCCTGTCGATGATCTGCGAGTGCGCCCACGACAGGAAACAACTTAGATCGACGCCATGGCCGACAACAGACAAGGCTTTGCATCCTGGTATGAACAACGCCACGGCTATCAGCCGTTTCCGTGGCAGGCCGCTTTGGCTACGAAAATCGCCGCCGGGAACTGGCCGGAAGCACTCACACCGCCCACCGGTAGCGGCAAAACCGCCGTGATCGATATTTGGTTGTGGGCGCGCCAGCAAGGGCGTCCTGTTCCCAGACGACTGGTCTACGTGATCGACCGTCGCCTGGTTGTCGACGGCGTCACCGCTTACGCGACCGCCCTCGCCGCCACCCTCGACGAGCACGAGCGGCCGGCCGTGGTCACCATGCGCGGAGGAATGACCATAGACGACGTGTGGCTCTCGAACCCTTTGCGCCTCGCCGTCATCGTCTCCACGGTCGATCAAGTAGGCTCCAGGCTGCTATTCAGCGGCTACGGGATCAGCCCGAAGACCGCCTCCATTCATGCCGGGCTACTCGGCAATGATGCGCTCTTCGTCGTCGATGAGGTCCATCTGGTGCGGCCGTTGTTGCAAACCCTGGCCAGCATTGCGACCCAGCGCGGATCTGCTCTGCCATTGCCTTGGCATGTGCTGCCGATGTCCGCCACCTGGGCAGGCGCCAATACCCACGGCCTCACCGACGCTGACTGGACGCACCCCGTACTGTCGCGGCGACTCAAGGCCGCCAAGCCTGCACGGCTGATCAAGCTGCCAGCGGACGGGGCCGACCTCCCTCGCACTTTGGCCGACGAGGCTCTGAGGCTCCGCCGCGAGGGTGCCGAAGTAGTCGCGGTGGTGTGCAACCGCGTCGACCGTGCACGGACCGTATTCGAGCACCTGAACAGCCATGGCCAGGCGGTACTCCTGACCGGCCGGATACGCCCCGGCGACAAGGCGGTCTTGACGGACGAATACCTCCCGAGAATGGCCGTCGGAAGTCGTGGCCACCGCGACCCGCTCTTCGTCGTCGCGACACAGACTATCGAAGTGGGCGCGGACCTGGATATGGACGCGCTGGTCACCGAGTGTGCGTCGCTGTCCGCTCTCCGCCAACGAGCGGGGCGCCTCAACCGCCTGGGAGAACTGGCGAGTGCCTCAATGGCGATCGTCTACCAGACGCCATTGAAGAAATCTGACCCCATCTACGGCGAGGACATCGAGCGAACCTGGAAGTGGCTCAACGCGGTGGCGGCCGGTAGCCCGAAGACCGTTGACTTCGGCATCGCTGCAATGATGCACCTGATGGCCCAGCAGCCGCCCCCAGATGAAGACGCGCAGGAGACCCTTGCGTTGTTACCTGCTCACGTCGACATGCTGTCACAGACTTCCGTCCGTCATGGGATCAACGTGGCCCCTTGGCTGCACGGCTGGAAGTCCGGCTCGGCGGACGTCTACCTATGCTGGCGCGCCGACTATGCGAAGGCCTCGGTCGAGGCGGCGCCGCCTGCCCAACAGGAGTTGTTGGCCGTGCCCCTCTATGCGCTGCACCGCTGGAGTGCTGAGATTGCCGATGTCGAAGGCGGCGAATCGGCGCAGCGCGACCATGGTAAGGATCGCGTGTGTATCCGGTGGGACGGAGAGGAAGCACTGGAAATCAGCACCGGCGCGGCGCGGGCCGGGGATACCCTGGTGCTTCCGGCCATTGCAGGAGGCGCCGACCGCTACGGCTGGGCGCCGCGCTCCACAATGGCGGTCAGCGACGTCGGCGACACGGTGCGGCGGGTTCGGCTGCATCCGGCGGTCCATCCCGAATGGGCGGAGGAGATTCGTGCGCTGCTCGGCGATGAGGACGCCGGCGACCCTGCGTGGCAAGAACTGGCGCGTCGAAGCAAGGTGCTTGACGGTAATCCGGGACGAGTGCTGGCTTATCCCGGTGGCTGTGTGGTCCTGCGCACGACAGAGTCGACCAGTCAGAGTGCGCTGCGCAAGGTGGCTCTCCGGGATCATCAACAGGCGGTTGGCGCGCGCGCTGCGACCCTGGCGCAGGGCAGCGGGCTGGACCATGAACTGGTCGAGGCAGTGCGGCGGGCAGGCGCCGGCCACGACACCGGCAAGCAGGATCGCCGCTGGCAGGCCATGGTCGGCGGCGATGGCTCGCTGCTGCTCGCCAAAGGCCCCGGCGGCGATACCCGCTGGATTAGTCTGCCGCGAGGCTGGCGACATGAGATGGCGTCGGCGGTCCACCAGAATAACCCCCTGGTGCGCCACTTGGTCGGCAGCCATCACGGCCACGGCAGACCAATACTACCCGCGGCACCAGATATCGCTCTCTGGCGACAATTGGACGGTTGGGCAGAATCCGCTGCGGAGTTGCAGCGCACCTATGGTCCTTGGGGTCTGGCCTATCTGGAGGCCTTGGTGCGGCTCGCAGACTGGAGCGTGAGCGCGGAGGAGCAGGCGTGAAACTTACCGCATTACGGCCGAACAACCCCGTAGCGGTCATGGCCGCCTACGGGGCTCTGCGCCTATTGCCCGGGGCAAGGCTGCGCTGGGATGGCCCCTGTCCGGAGTTGGAGTGGAAAGGCGATGTGATTGACCACCTCGCCGGATGCCTTCAGGAGCGGTTCAAGGCGCCGGAAGTGACCCTGATCGACGACCCCCGCAAGATTGATGGAGCGGTTGGCTACCGGCAACTTAGTAAACAAATGCCAAGCGAATGGCTGGTGGCTTACGCCGCCGAAACACCGGAAGGGCTCCGTCCGACGGGATTGCGCCTGCTCGGAGGACGACATCAGTTCATCGCCAACGCGCGCGAGATCATGGCAGCGCTGCTCAAGGAAGAGGTTCGCCTGAAGCTGCAAGAGGGATTGCTCGGTCCCTGGCGCTACGAGGATAAAGGGCTGCAGGCCTGGGGCTGGGATGCGGCGGCCCGGATCGACGCAGCCGCTTCTGCCAAGGCTGTAACCTCTGCGCCGAAGTCTGGCGTGCTGGGAGCCTACTGGCTGGCGTGGGAGTCACTGCCCTTCTGGCCGATGGTCAACGGGCGTACAGTCGGCATGGGTCGGCAACACTGGATTTATCCCACGAGCGCCGAATGGCTCGGGGCGCACGAACTGGGAGCGCTTATTCTCGGTGCAGAGGGATTGCCTGAACGCGAAACGAAGGCGCTGGGCGTGACTCTCTGGCGCGCTGAGCGGATTGGAAGCAGTGACTACGGTGGGGTGCTGGGGTGGGCGCGGCCGGTTCCCGCGCGAACGTCGAGCGAACGCGGAAACATGGACAAGTTCGCGCGCATGGAAAGGCGCAAAGGATCAATCGCTTGAGGCCAACGAGACAGGTAGAATGCGGATGGGCGCGCGCAAGGCAGACTGGTTCGCGCAGAACCGCGTATTTTTGCCGTGTGACCAGACAGTTGCAGATTGGCTGTCGCATCCCGCCTTTGCTGGCGGGCTTCGTTGAAGGGTCCGGAATATCTCTTCTGCCGCCTCGCGCTCGTGTCGCATCCCGCCTTTGCTGGCGGGCTTCGTTGAAGGCGTGAGCTGTGCAGGGTGGCTGCCGCCAGGGCAACGTCGCATCCCGCCTTTGCTGGCGGGCTTCGTTGAAGGAGGCGCTTGTGCTCGTCCGCGCCAACAGTAAGCCGTCGCATCCCGCCTTTGCTGGCGGGCTTCGTTGAAGGTGCGCCATCCAGTTGTTGTGGCTCGTTTCCGGCCCGTCGCATCCCGCCTTTGCTGGCGGGCTTCGTTGAAGGTCGGCTATCGCCGCAAGCGTCCGCGTCGTCATCTCGTCGCATCCCGCCTTTGCTGGCGGGCTTCGTTGAAGGGGTCGCGGCCAGGGCTCAGGAGTTGAGGTCATGACGTCGCATCCCGCCTTTGCTGGCGGGCTTCGTTGAAGGTTCGCCGACCCCGCCATCCGCCGCGCCTGGTGCTGTCGCATCCCGCCTTTGCTGGCGGGCTTCGTTGAAGGTCGGCGAGGCGCACGTCGATGATGTGCTTGACGATGGTCGCATCCCGCCTTTGCTGGCGGGCTTCGTTGAAGGTCGATAACCGCCAGCGTTTCCTTGGCGAGAATGCTGTCGCATCCCGCCTTTGCTGGCGGGCTTCGTTGAAGGAACGGCATCCTCGTCGTTCGCATGCCCAAGCCGATGTCGCATCCCGCCTTTGCTGGCGGGCTTCGTTGAAGGCAGGGCACCGAGCAGGATATCGTCTGGCTCGACGAAGTGACATCCCGCTTTTCCCCGCGGGCTTCGTTGAAGGTCCTAGGTTGAGTTGCATCCCGGCTGCGCCATCTGGGTCACATCCCGCCTTTCCCGGCGGGCTTCGTTGAACGCTGAAGGTGAAGGTTGACGGAGCGCCATTGAATTGGCTGGAGTTGCGCGGCTCACATCCCGCCAGTCTGTGGCTTTCTCGCACCTGAAAACAAGCGCGGCAACTATTTTGGATAGAGCGCTTTGACGCCGCGAGGCCGGACTCGTCGCTCCGATTCTGGGCTGTGGAAGCCCCGCGCGGTTGATCCCCGACGTTGTGAACGTCATCCGCGTCGACATGCCGCAATGACGGTACCCGATGAATCGAAAAGTTCCAGAATTATTTGCCGGTGCGTGCGGGAGTTGGCGCGTGCGCCAGCGCCACACCCCACAGAAGAGCTATGCCGTCTCGATTGCCCGTGCCCAATCGGTGCGGTTTGGGCGGTGGCGATTGGGCCATGAGCCGGGGTAGTGATGTCGGTGCCGGTGTGAGACAGCGTGTTCGCATGGCCTGGATTCGGCTACATGGTGGCTACACAAACGCCAGACAGCAAAAAGCCCACTCCGAAGAATGGGCTAAGTGCTTGAATTTTCTGGCTCCCCGACCTGGGCTCGAACCAGGGACCTACGGATTAACAGTCCGACGCTCTACCAACTGAGCTATCGAG
>Ga0209571_1001165_pt1 | contig 14474 bp, 14 predicted proteins | sample EBPBio102011_DNA_FD_185866 | JGI IMG/M metagenome (GOLD analysis project Ga0209571, IMG submission 185866) | Wastewater treatment Type I Accumulibacter community from EBPR Bioreactor in Madison, WI, USA - Reactor 1_1/10/2011_ DNA (SPAdes)... | ecosystem: Engineered > Bioreactor > EBPR >...
TGCCGAGACCTATCTCCTTAGCCGGGGCATCACCTTGCCGGTCGCAAGTTCTGCCCTTCGCTTCCACCCGAAGTGCTGGCATCGGGATGAGGGTCAGACCAGATCTATCCCCAGACCGGCGCTGATCGCGGCGGTCACCGATGGGGCAGAGGTCCTCCAAGGCGCACACCGCACCTGGCTTGCACCCGACGGAAATGACAAGGCGCATGTCGAAACTCAGCGGCGGGCGATGGGTCACCTCCTGCGCAATGCCGTCAGATTGACCCCGAGTGCTGACATCCTCGTCGTCGGCGAGGGCATCGAGACCATGCTCTCCGTTCGGGAGGCAGGCCCTGGCCTTCCCGTCTGGGCGGCGCTCTCGTCGTCCCACCTCGGAGCCGTCCTGCTGCCGGAGGGGCTACAGCGCCTCTACATTGCCATCGACCGCGATCCGGCGGGGCAACGCGCGGCGGAGAGATTGACCACCAGAGCCACAGAGGTCGGGATTGCCGTTCGGGTGCTCGAACCAAGGCTCGGGGATTTCAACGACGATCTTCTGGCAGACGGACCGCAGGCATTGCGTCAGCATCTGGCAGAGCAGATCGGGCCCGAGGATCGGCAGCGCCTGGAGCGCTGAGGCAACCCGTCCTGCGCAAGGTTCAGTCTCATGACAGTGGGGCAGGGGGCATCTCTCCTATCCCGGGTCTGGACCCTCATCTTTTGCCTCCCTCAGAGGCCAGTCGATCCCCGCATTCCCCGCACGGCCTTCAAGAGATGGGCAGGCGGCCGTCAAAGGGGCCGCCCCTTCAAGGACGGGGGGCGACTGATTTCCGCCGGCGGGGACGAGCCCCGCCTTTGCATCGCGAGGCAAATCAGCCGCCCCCCGTCCTCCTCCACATGCGTTCCGGCCCGCGAAGGAGCGGGTGAAGGGTCGTCCCCCGTGACGGCTTTCGCAGCCCATGAAGGCCGCGCGGGAGAATGCGCGGACCGCCAAGAGCCCGGAGGCCAGAAGAAAGATGACGTTCCAGACCCGCGACGACGCCTATGAGCCCACCCACACCGCGTCCCAGACCGCCCATGCGCTGGAAGAGTTGCAGCTCTACGGCTACCGTCCCTTCGAGGACGAGCCCGATCCGCGCCCGATGCCGGATGCCGACCGCCTCCGGGGTGCCGTCGCCGATATCTTCGACGCCCTCGTCGCGAGCCTCAGTGACACCCGGATGGAACCTGACCTCGAAGAGGTGCTCTGGGGCCAGGTCAATCTCTTCCACCGCGCGACGGCCCGGATCGAGCGCAATCTCGATGACAACGAGCAGGGGCAGCGCCGCCTCCAGCGCGAGCAGGACGGCTCCGAGGTGAAATCCACCGAGCTTGAGCGCCTGGTGGCCGAGGGCCTGACTCTCACCGAACGGCGGAACTGCATGGATATGATGCGCGACCATGCCGCGACGGAGTTCTGGCAGCACTCGGGTTCGACCTGGCGGCCCCGCACCGGTTCGAAGGTGAACCATCAGCACCTGACCGCCGCGCTGATCGACAGCCGCGATTTCCTCGCCGCCAAGCGCCGCACCGAGGCCGAGGTGATGCTGCCCGCAGGCCCCAAAGTGGCCCTCACCGGCGGGACCGACTTCAACGATCACCGTCTGATCTGGGGCAAGCTCGACCAGGTCCGAACCAAATATCCCGACATGGTCCTTCTCCACGGTGGCAGCCCCAAGGGCACCGAACTCATCGCCGCCAAATGGGCCGAGGCCCGCGGCGTGACCCAGGTCGCCTTCAAGCCCGACTGGACCAAGCACGCTAAGGCTGCCCCCTTCAAGCGCAACGACGCCATGCTGGATGTCCTGCCCGTGGGCGTCCTCGTCTTCCCGGGCAATGGCATCCAGGAAAACTTCGCCGACAAGGCCAAGAAGCTCGGCATCCCCGTCGTGAAGTTCGAGAGGGGGGCGTGAGCCCCCCCAGGTGATGCGCTCACAGCCCCTTGTTGACGATCCCTTTTGGCAACGCTCGCTTGGCTCTCCTAGCCACGTAGGCCCAAAGTAGCTATGCAGGGCGAATGATCAAGGAAGCGCAAATCGCTCCCAATAGGGGCGCGTGACCGGCAAGAACGGGGTTGAACACGACAAAGAAACAGTCCACGCTTGGTGCTAGGTGGTTCGAAAGTAAGGATGCGCAACTACAAGTTCCAACCAGATTTGGCAACGGACGTAGCGTGCATCGGTCGGCATACAGAAGCTGCTGCCAGGAGGATTTTCTATTCAATTGGGCTCAGCAATGGAAGACAAGTCAATCATCGAGAAAGTCTCTATTACAGAGATATATGTCCCACCGGAGTTTTCCGAGCACCTAGATCGAGCGCTAGTTCGTCTTGCCTATCTTTTTCCAGAGTTTCAAGTAAGCCAAAGCGATCTCGATCAACTGACGATCCGAGTTCGTCACACGCCTAAACTCGACACTGAGGCGTTCAGCCGAGAATTGCATCACGCGCTGGCCCGCGAAAAGATTAGATCGGAAGGGGAACCCCTTCGACGCGCTTTGCTTCATAGTATTTTTGAGCGATGAGTATCTGGCCATTACAGTTCCGCTGGCTTGGCCAGAGTGAATATCTTTTCTCAAACGATAGCGGTGCATTCTTTCGCTCGGACGAAAGATTCCTCCGACGTTACACGGAAGAGCGCCTGACTGAAGAGGACTACCAATTCTTGTCGGACCACGACTTCGCATTCTCCGACGTTGGGGATGCCCCTTTCTTGGGGCACGCATATCACTGGATGAAGCGCCTCAACACCGCAGCAGAATTGAATTATGTCATTCTTGTTCCAACACTTCGGTGCAATCTCACCTGTGACTATTGCCAGGTGTCTCGCGCTGCGGAGACTGCTAAGGGGTTTGACTGGACCGAAAGTGATCTGAACCTGGTTTTCAAGATACTGTCAGAGGTCAAAGGTGACTCCCTGAAGGTTGAGTTCCAAGGAGGAGAGCCACTGCTTCGGCTTGACCTTCTCCAGGCTGTGCGTTCGTTCGTTCGAGAACGGTTCAAGTATGCTGAGTTCGTGGTCTGTACCAACCTCCAGTCGGTAAGCAAGGAAGCCTGGCAGTTCTTCGAGAGTTCGGACACCCTGATCAGCACCTCTCTTGACGGCTCTCCAGATCTGCACCGGAAGCTGCGGACAAAGTCGCCCGATGCTCATGACGAGTTTCTCTCGAACCTTGGACGGGCAATGGCGCAGTTCGGGCCAGAGCGCGTTTCTGCCCTACCCACCCTTGATGTGAACGATCTTCCAGATCCGGCAGAGTTCGTTGAGCAGTATGCAGAGCTTGGCATCCATTCGATTTTTCTACGCCAGGTCAACTACCAGGGCTTTGCCAGGAAAGTCCTCCATCAAAGCAATAGCACCTCCTGGTACCAGTTCTACCGGTCGGTTGTTCACTACATCATCGAAAAAAACCATTGTGAAGATCTTGCGATGGAGGAGTTCTATCTGAGCCATCTCCTCCGTCGCGTAATACGCGGCGGTCAAAACAACTTTGTCGATCTGCGCAACCCGAACTGGTTGGGTATAGACTACATCGTGATTGACTTTGATGGTAAGATATATCCGACGGATGAGGCGCGAATGCTGTCTCGCGTCAGACATATCGACTTGGCAATTGGCAGCCTTCAAACTGGCCTTGATCAGCAGAAGCTGTGGCAGCTTAACCAGGCCGTTTCAAATTTCGATGATCCGGACTGTGCGCACTGTGTATACCGTCCGTATTGTGGACTGGATGTTATCGATGATCTGTCCAGATACCAACGCGTTGACTTGCCTAGGCACATGACGCACCATTGCAACAAGCACATGACGCTTTTCGACTATGCATTTGAGTTATTATACTCTGAAAGTCCGGTCGTACGATCGTCAGTCGCGAAGTGGCTGGGACTCACGAGTTTGCCTGATAACGTATGTTTGGTTCATAAATGATACCATTGCAACTCAAGGTCCAAACTGCAGCGCACGCAGAGCCGCTCGTCTTTCGACTGCGAAACGACGAACATGCTACAGACATCGTTCCGGGCAAAGATGCTTTTCTAAAGTCAAGAAGCGGGAATCTGGCATACTACGACCTGGATGGCCGCGAAATCCAAGTGGCTCTTCCTTCAGGCGAGACGTGCGACAACGACGTTGTGATGGTCTTGCCTGGACGATCGACCGCGCATCGGCTGATTCGTTCAGCTTCGAGGCACAACACTCTGTTGGTCACGGAACAATGCGACCAGCTCTGTGTGATGTGCTCGCAGCCACCTAAGGCATCACACAATGACCTCTTTCGACCGTTCTTCGATGCATGTTTGCTCGCGCCAAGGGAGGCGGTGATCGGCATCTCTGGTGGGGAGCCTCTGTTGCATAAAGCAAGGCTCTTCGACTTTCTCTTTATGGTTCACCTCAATCGACCGGATCTATGCTTTCATATACTTACCAATGCGCAGCATTTCGAAGAGGCGGATGTCGATTTTTTGCGGCAGCTTGATCAGAGCAAGATCACCTGGGGCGTTCCAGTTTACGCATCTTCGGCAGAGATCCATGACAGGATCGTGGGAAAGGTGGGTGCGTACGCAACACTGCAGAGTGGCCTTACGATTCTCGCAAAGGCCGGCGCGCGCATTGAACTGCGCACCGTCGTGCTGCGATCAAACCTTGGTGCGCTTGGGGCTCTTGCTCGAACTATTGCCACGCGTTTTCCCTACTGCACAGTCTGGGCTATCATGCAGCTTGAGAACATCGGGTACGGCCGCCAGAACTGGCAATTGGAGTTTGCCGACACGTCGACCGACTTCGTTGCTGTTAAGGCTGGAATCGACGTGGCGCTCGCCTTCGGCATTGATGTAGCGCTTTACAACTTCCCGCTGTGCACGGTACCTTCTAACTACCGCATCTACTGTTGCGCTTCCATTTCAGATTGGAAGCAAAAGTTTCTGCCTGAATGCGACCACTGTATAGCGCAGCACACCTGCTGCGGCTTCTTCGAATGGTACCCCGAAGACCGGGGTTTTGAGAGGGTCCAAAGGTTGTGACAAAGAAGTTCTTGGTGACGTCGCTTCTTGCCGCGGGATTTCCGGCGACAGGAGCTGATGCTTTGGTCGCTCCCAAGCCCACGTGGCAGAACCAGGAGACTGCGAAGATCTTCTCCGTGTTCCGGCAAGCGCACACCTATACACTCGCTGGACACAGTTCGCATCGAAGCCATAGCTCACACGCGAGCCACCGGTCCTCGAGCGGTGGGTATAGTGCACCGGCTTCTCCGTTGCCACTTTACACGCCTCCGCTATCGGACAGCACTCCGCCGTCCTCGATCCTTCCTAGTCCGCCCGCAACTGCGCTGCGAACCCTTCCCGGTAACACTGCTGCCTTCACCAACATCGCGATGCAAGTCCAGGCGGCTTTGACCGCCTACGGCTACTATAGCGGTCCAATTGACGGCATCATCGGCTCCGCGTCGCGCACTGCGCTATCCAAGTTTCAGGCCGACTATTCTCTCAAAGTTACTGGCACAATCACTCCCGAGGTTCTCGATGCGATGGGTATCGTTGCGAAGTAGTGCGGTATTTGTTTGTGGGATTTTGACCGGCAGTCTCGTTGCAAGTGCCGCAGTGCCATTGTGGAAGACTGCATTAGTTGCTCGATACTCCAAGCAGTTCGGTGAGCTGACATTCGCTTGCGATAACTCCATGCGCTTACATCTGTTGGCTTCTCAAAGGCTCAAATTTGAACCTTCGGAGGCCAACGTAGAGTCGCTTCGGCAAGCCGAGGTAGCCCTGATCGATTGTCAAGAGTACGACATTTTCCAGAAGCGCCTTATAAGATGGGGACTTGACGAGAATGACGTAAGTGAAATGGCGCTTCTGGCGATCGAGGCAAACGCAAGTGACCTCAAGGAGGTAGTTTCGATTCATGAAATTCGGTACTAGCGAACTTTTTGTTGCTGCGATTGCAGCTTTACTAGGGACACAGGCATTTGGGGACAGTCTGCGTGAGGCAGTTGTCCGGGATTCGGCCGTCCGAGCAGGGCTGGTCCCCGCTGCTGAAACGGTTGTCCAGACGGACGACGCTCTTGTTGCAATCGGAAAGGATCTCTTTGAGAGTAAGCTGCTTTCCTCGTCAGAGGATACAGCCTGCGCCTCGTGCCATTTGGATCGCTTTGGTAGTGCAGACGGTATTCCAGTGGCTTTGGGTACGGATGCATCTGGAGCTGGGCTAGATCGGATAGCGGGGGGCGGAGATGTTATCCCGCGCAACACTCTTCCATTTTGGGGCAGGGGAGGGAAGGGTTTCTCGACCTTTTTCTCCGATGGGCGCGTTGATGCTTCCGTTACTCCCTTGATCAGTCAATTTGGTGAAACGCCGCCGTCAGAGGATCCTCTGATCGTGGCGATCCACTTGCCACCCGTTGAAATTGGCGAAATGGTCCTCGATGCGAGCTCGGCAGACGACCTCCAGACCGAAACGCTTCAGAGCGCGAGTAAGATTTATGACCTTGTTGCCCGACGGGTGCAGGAGGATAGCGAACTTTCATCCAGGCTTTCTGCAGCCCGTTCTGTGCCAGTAGACGATCTTACTTATCTCGATGTCGCAAGCGCAATCGCAAACTTCATTCGCTTCAACTTCGCTCTTAAAGATACTAAGTTTCATAGGTTTGTGTTTTCTGGGGGCGACCTAACTGACGAAGAACTCAACGGGGCACTGTTGTTTTACGGGAGGGGACGGTGCTCTTCATGTCATAATGGTCCATATTTTTCCGATCTGGAGTTTCACGCGATACCGTTTCCGCAATTTGGATCTGGCAAGAATGGGTTTGGGGTAGACTATGGGCGGTACAACGTGACGATGAACCCCGATGATATTTTTGCGTTTCGAACGCCGCCCTTGTTCAATGTCTCAAAGACTGCCCCTTACTCACATTCGGGTTCAGTTGCTTCCTTGCGGGAGGCTATTCGGTACCACGTGGATCCGCTGGCGCATTTTGATGCCAGCATGTCTGCAAACGAAAGGGCGCAGTACTATCAGAGGCTCACGCTCTGGGCTGAGACGGGGCTTAGTGGTGTGGTGCTTAGCGATGCGGACTACGCTGATATTGAGAGCTTCCTTAGAACACTTTCATTTGAAAGCGAACTTCAGGTTAAAGAGGTCGACTTGGTTGACTGAGGGATGGGTGGCTCATGGGAGACGCCGCTTGTTGTGCCCTGATGACGGTGGCTTAATCCGTACCTACTCTAGGACCATCGATGATCCTCTACAAAACGATCGCTTTGCAGTTTGGGCGCTTCCTCGAGACGGGTCGGCCAGGCAATGAGTTTGATCTCGTCGGCCGCAAGTTTCCCACGGAAGAAACCCGCGTTGATCGCCGGGCTCTCCTGTCCGAGCTGACCAAGGCTCGCATCTACCTGCTCGACCACCGCGCCGCAAACTATCTCGACAGCTTGCGTATGGATGTGCAGGGCATGCCCTGGGAGACCCGGGAGGATTCTGAGATCCAAACCTACGTTCGTGAGGTCAATTTCCCGCGCGAACTCGTCTGGGTCGAGTTTGACGCTCGACAACTTTGGATGGACCGCGTCACCAGAGGCCTGACCACTATGGCAGGTCTTGACCTGAGTCATCTCTCACAGCGCGGCTTCTTGTTCGATAACCGGTCGGAAGGTGCGATGACAGTGCGGCTCTTCAATGGGGTGACAGATCGTAGCTTCGTTCAGCCCCTGGTAACGCTTGTTCTCAGGAAATCGGGCGATCGCCCGGACTTCACTGATGCAGCTTGGCAGCCACAGGTGAATGTCTTGATGGCACATGCTCGCGGTTCCACCGAAGAAGAGATCAAGGATGTGCAAGCCTTGCTCGAAGAGCACAAAGGGCACGTAAGCTATGAAATGGTCATCGGTTTCATGCTGTTCGCGGCCTTAGCAGTCCGCGAAGACGATATCTTGTCAGAAGAAACACCCAGCCTGTCTCCTGAGCAGACGAAGACCGCGCGGAAGTTCGGCAAGACCTGGATGACGGAAACGCTCCGGTCCCATGTTATGATCCGCATCGGACCATCCGGCGAACGTCACCTCGTCGAGAGGGAAGCAAGGCGCCAATTCGAAGTGAACCGGGCGTCCGGACGCGCGACGCCGACCGAACATTGGGTCAGCGAGCATGAGCGCCGCTACTCAAGCGGTAAGGTCGTCCGAGTTCGTGGACACAAGCGGGGTGTCGTTGCAGACAAAAGTCTGCCGATTAGAGTGGTTGGCCCGCGGCCGCAGAACTAAACCGAATTGAATTTCTTGGGAGCTTGTCGCCTAGCCGAGCAGTTCGTTCGGGTCTTTGCCTGCATCGACATGGGCGGCAAACCAGCCCGGCTTGCGACCCCGTCCGGACCAGGTGAGGGTCGGGTTTTCCGGATGCCGGTAGATCTTCGTCGAGGGCGCTCGCTTGCGCTTCGGCTCATCGAGTGCCGCCAGTTCGGCGAGGGTGAAGCCGAGATCCTTGGCGAGCATCTCGACCTTTTCGCGGGCCTCCGCCTTTTGCCGGGCTTCGAAGGTGGAAATCGCCTTGGTCACGGACTTCTGCAAATCGCGCAGGTCGGCGAGCGACATAGCCGCCAGGTTGAAATCAGGCATCAGCTGCTCCGGTTGATCCAATACGTCTGGCGTACTCGTGCCGAGCCCGCGCGGCAAGAGATCAGCGGGGCAGGGTAGGGGGCTCAGGTAGGGGGCGTGGTGATCCCTTTCTCCCTTCCCGGGTTCCCTCCCCCTGGCCCTGACATTGCCGGATGAGGTCGGTCTGGGCGTGTCTGCTTGGTTCTCTCCCCCAGAGATCCGGCTGAGGCACCTCCCCTTCGACTGACAATCCCCTAAGCCAGTTCGGTTTCCTGTCCGCAACCCCAACTCCTGTCCGGGCCGTGTTGCCCTGTGCCAGGGCTGCCCGCGCCACCCCGGGCCCTCGGGGGTTTCCGGTCGCCTCGCGTCTCCCGTGCGGACGTCTCCCGACAGGCTTCTGCCGGGTCTTGTCGAAGGGACGGTCCCTTCAGCGGAAATCAGGAGAACCACCATGCAGAACATCGTCATCCTCGCCGGCAACATCGGTCAGGCCCCGGAGGCTCGCACCACCCAAGGCGGCACGAAGATCACCCACTTCACCCTCGCCACCTCGCGCCCCCGCCTCTCGGAAGGCCGCGCGGTCCGCGACGAGCACGGCTACCGCGTGATGGACACCGAATGGCACCGCATCACCTGCTTCAACGGGCTCGGCAAGTCGGTCGCCGAGAACTGCTAGAAGGGCATGAAGGTCCTCGTCCAGGGCCGCATCCACTACACGAAGTGGACCGATGCGGCGGGCGTCGACCGCTACGGCTGCGAGATCATCGCCGAGAAGATCGACTTCCTCAGCCGCCCGAAAGCCGCCGAGGGCGATGCGCCCGAACTGGTCGATCGCGACGATGAGGTCGGCTTCTGAGCCGACCAACACCCTGGCCCGGCGGGGATCACCCGCCGGGGCTCGAATGCATCGCCTTGGGCAAGAAGAACGATCGGCCCAACAATGGCGAGTGCGTCGCCGCAACACCGGAGCTTCCAACCGTCTCCAAAACACCCCAAAGTCGCCCCTCTGAACGCAACGGCGCTGTGTTAGACTTACGCCAGTTGGCGTTCTCGTCATCCAGGGGAACGGTGTACAGTTGAGCCACGCCAACAACTCAGTTTTCTACCTGTGAAGCTCGGCAGGGGGAGGTGCGCAAAGTGAACTACGCTAGCGGGAGAATAGGTCCAGAATTCTATGGTTGGCGTTTGCGAAAGAATGAATTATCAATTGTCGCCAGCAAGATGGGAGTTGAGCAGTGGTAGATCAAAGGGCCATACACGACTACTACTCAAGTACCTATCTTCCACTAAACGATCCCGTAAATCAGTTTAGAAGAATATCAGCAGTAGCAGAATACATCTCTAAAGACGACACAAGATTAGAGGACTTGCGGAGGTGGTTTGGAATATTCAAGAGCAAATTTGAAACATCCAAGAACGACCTTCGACGAGAAGGACGCCCAGTAGTCGATCCAATTGACGAACGTCAGGCACCTCTCTGGTCGCGGTTATTAACTCAACGAAGGAAAGACACGGAAGCCAGCCTCGATAGGCCCGACTTCTCTGCAGCATCAGAATACCTCCTAAATTGCCTTCAGATAGCAAAGACCGCGCGATCAATGTCCTCGGAAGGCCTAAAGCGCGAGTACATCTCTCTTGATAGAGATATCCGTACAAATGGTACGTGGTTAGAGAAGTCATTTCTTGGACAGATCTCGCCAGAGCGGAACACCTTTCTGCTGTCATATGACATAGAGGCGGCAATCGCACAAACACGCGAGGACACTGCTGGCAGCCACTCCGACCGGCCATCACTGCAAATTTCGAGCGACATTCTCGAACGAGTGCTCACTTCCCTTGAACGCGGAGCTGTTGGGATTGCCGATAGAAGGCTTGAAAGAAGCCTAAACAACATACGGCGCTACGGCGCAGATCTGTACTCTCGGAAGTTTGAACAGCTTTCTTACATTCATCACGAAATTTCAGAGAATGCAATGGCGCATGCCATTGATTCACCGTTTAACGATCGAATGAACGAAGACCTATCAAGTTTCTTTGGCATGCTCTTTTACTGTCAAGTTAGTGCCGTACGTGTGCAGCAGCGAACTCCGATAAACAAGCAATCGTCGATACATCCTAAATTCCCAGAGTATGTAGGTGCCTTGAGATCAATAAACCGAAAGCAGGACCAATACTTGTATGCGATCACGTACTGTGACACTGGTCCGGGAATCTTGAGACACGTACGCAGATTCGCCACAGACACATCTAATGAAACAGGTGTCAGTTCCATTCGCTACATGATGGAGAACCAAGTATCGACACGGGCCTTTTCTGGATCGGGGCTTGGACTGCGCAAAATTCGGGAATTCACGTCGAGTCTTGATGGCTTCCTTATCATTGAGACAAGTGGACAAACCTACACCTACGATAGCCTGACTTCCGCCGAACACGAGGGAGTAAACGCTAACACTCGTGGAACGATGCTAACTCTAATGTTTCCGGTAGACTGACGATGGCGTTTCGATACTATGAGGCCAAGATCGGACTTGATATTGCTAGGCTTCTCAGCGAAGCTCAACGGGAGTGGCCGATTATTGGTCGAATTGTACGGCAGTCAGATAAACGCAGAACCCGCCTGAAGGCCGCCGCAGACTCTTTAAAGCGAGAAGCTGTTCGCCTTTGTGAGGCAGCATTCGTAGCACGTCGAAGCAATGAACTCGCTGCGGACGACACGGTAGTGGTTCGATTGCCGTGCAATGTTAACTGGACCGGATTCAATACTTCCATCGAAGTGCTATCAAGAGAGTTATTGCAGTATGGCCGGAAGCGCAATCCAAGTAATCCAATAATCCTGATTTACACAGCAGACCACCATGTCGTTCCGGATGTAATTTTCGATCCGGACGAGAAGTATCAGAGCCACAATGTAAACACACTTATCACTCTACTAAGAACTGAGGAGCTTGTCGGCTTTGTGACGCGCACGGATGCGATGTTTGAGTTTGGTCGATCTGCTGTATTTGCATTGCCATCCGGAATGTTCGCAGACTACTTCTTTCGAGTTGGAAATCTCCAGAGCGACGCAGACTTCTGTCAAGCTATGCTTTTCTGGGCGCTTCCGCATTTGGCACGGACAACAATAATAGTGTCGGATACTTGGTCGATTTCTACTACGGCCGCCTCGCTGGGGTCTGGACTTTCTCAATATCGCAACGGTGATGATAAGATAGTTTGGAGTCATTTGTTTGAGTACCTGCCGACGTCAAGTGATAGCCAAGAACGTTTCAAGCGATCGGCCACCTCTCTCCTAGGAAGTACGGATAGGCTACTTTTTCTAAATAGCTTCAGATCATCTGGGCGATTGGAATCGGTAGTGAAGGCCGCAGCCGAAGATTTAGGGCTCGGCGACCGAGTAGATTTTCTTTCTATCTACGGCGGTCCCGGCGCCGATGATCGTGAGTCCAAAGTGCTATGTAGTTTGTCTGGGTTCTTTGAGGAGCGTGGGCTTGAGGGAGTTGTAGAACACGGTACTGCACGCAGTACCCCAGTGTTTAACATTCATGCGAAGACCTACTTTCCTGATTTCAGAAAGCCAATTGTTAAGAGTTTCTCGGTAAAGGCCGCAGCCGTAGATAAGGACTTCTTTGAAAGGTACTCTGGTCAGTCCATCTTCTCGGTATGTCGAACAGGCGGATCGGCCGGTTACACAGGGGCAGAAGGGTTCGACACAAAGTCTAGACACCACGCGTTCCATGTCGATGCGAAACGTCTATTCGAGTCTGACGAGTTTGTTAGGAAAGTTCAGTCGCTGAAGCTTAGGGGCGCTGACGCAGTTTATGTAAATGGAAGCACGGCATCGCGTAAGCTGGCTGATCTTTACATGAGTGCAAGTGGTTCTAGCGGTGCAAAGGTAATCGTCGGTAGTCACACTGGCTTCGGAGATGTTACAGAGAACCAGGACGTCAAGGAGTTCTTGGGGACAGCGGATGGAAAGACGATAGTTTTCTGCGTTCCTATGGTCGTTTCGGGTGCGGGTTTAGGAAACTTGCAGGAGCAGCTTAGGCGCGTCGTTGGTACGCCAAAGAAAATTAGGGCAAATGTTGTTATCCTAATTGGACTCCTCCGTCCTGACCACCCTGAAAAGCTAAGCAGACTGAAGAATAGCTATTTGCGAAGAGGGAATCCAGACGGATCCGCATGGCATGAGCCGCTCGTAGTTGAGTCGATAGTTCTTCCGAACTGGCAGGAAGATCAGTGCCCGTGGATTTCTGAGAGAAGAGTTATTACTAGAGCCTTGCAGTCAGATGCACTAAGTGAAGTGGATCGTGATGCCTTGCTTACTAGGAAGGGCGTTCTCGAAAGACATGGTCGAACGGGTCTTTCAGATAGCAAGGTCTTCTTCACTCGTGAGCCGGGCGCGCGTTTGAGATTCAATCCGGACAGTCTTTGGCTTGATGAAGATAGGGTTCGGGATGAGGAGCAAGCGGCTAAGATGCTTGAAGAGGTTGGCTTCTTAGGGTCGCGAACGATTGCAAAGGAAACCAGTGAAGGTGATCTGTGCTGTGCAGTAGCTAGTTCGATTCAGAGGTGGCGGGTGGAGGCTGCGAAAGATCCTTTTCATTTTTCTACGATAGACGCGGCGGTACTTACGGATCACAACGGTTTCAATGAGGCACGATTGCGTGCCGCGATTTGGAGAAGTTTGAATCTGGGGGAAAGGATCGCTGCCATTCGTTCGACTGAGCGAGCGAATGATTTTGAAACAATGTGCCAGCGTATATATCCCATAGCCGAGTTCGATGCAAATTATTCAACTCTGGAGATTGAAGCAGTCTTGGCGTTCCGTAGGGACTTGGTGCGCGTCATGAGAGGTATTAGAGGAACAACAGAGTGGAGCTCGCTTAGCGCGCTTGCTCTCAGTTCCTGATTCTCTCAAGAGGATTCCGATCGGTGCGTGTGGGAGGGGTTACATAATCTTCCTTACGCGATGAGCAGATGTAGGCGCAAAGTAGAACTGTCGCACACGCCCTTCTCGCCACGGCGCACCTCAGTCATCCGCTGAAGGACTTCCTCGCTTCGCCTTCGGTCATCCAGTCCTGCCCACCGAAGGCAATGAGTGCGACGAAGACGCAGTTCTTGTTGAGATCGGCGCGGAACACGACGGTTAGACGATGGCCGCGTCCACCATGACGGACCAGCCATCCGTCCAGCGGTGGCGCCAAGCGAACGCCTGACATCGGGTTGGCAGAGATGTCGGCAATCAGGTCGTCGACCTCATCAAGGCGCCTGCCGGCGGCGTCGAAGTCTCCGCCGGTGACGTCGACGATGTGATCCACCAACGCGGCAAGGTCTTGGTCTACCAAGGGATGTCGAACGATGCGCATCAGGCAGTGGTGCCACCGGCAGCCTTTGCAAGTCGAGCAAGATGCGCGCGCGCGCCTGACGTGATGCTTTCGCCCGTTCGAACGGGTTCCCAGGTATCAGGGGGAAGCGCGAGGCGCCGCTGGACTTCGGCTTCAAAGAGAAGACGCTCCCGCTCCCGCGCTGCCCGCGCGCGTGCCATCTCGCCAGAGACCGCAGCGCTTATGTTCGGATACTCGCCGCTCTCGACCAGCTCTCGGGCGAAGTTGAAAGCTGCATCCGTGAAGCTGACACTCTGTTTGTGTACGCCCATCATCGTCTCCGTCGGTAGTCCATTGGAGCACCATAGCCTTCCCGCTGAATGTTTTCAACAATTGGAAGCGGGCAAGGGTCTGGATGTCATGGCTGAGCGATAGACGCAGAATCTATAGCTCACGAGGGACGACCGGCAGACGATCCTTGCCGGACGAGTTGTGCAATGCCGAGTGCTGCCGCGCTTCTTCGCCGATCACGGCGCGGCGTGTTGCCCTTTCGTTTC
>Ga0209571_1001181_pt1 | contig 14175 bp, 12 predicted proteins | sample EBPBio102011_DNA_FD_185866 | JGI IMG/M metagenome (GOLD analysis project Ga0209571, IMG submission 185866) | Wastewater treatment Type I Accumulibacter community from EBPR Bioreactor in Madison, WI, USA - Reactor 1_1/10/2011_ DNA (SPAdes)... | ecosystem: Engineered > Bioreactor > EBPR >...
GTTCATCCTCGTTGCGGAACAGCAGCTTGCCGAAGAACTGGCCGCCCATGCATTTCAGCGCGGCGGCGGCAAGGACACCCTCGGGCGCGCCGCCCGAGCCCATATACATGTCGATGCCGGTCACTTCCGGCTCGGCGCAATGCATGACGCCCGCGACATCGCCATCGGTGATCAGGCGGATCGCCGCGCCGGTGGAGCGGATCTCGGCGATCATCTCTTCATGCCGGGGGCGTTCGAGGACGCAGACGGTGATGTTCTCGGTCGAGACGCCCTTGGCGGCGGCCAGGGCCGAGACGCGTTCAGAGGGGGTCATGGCCATGGTGACGACGCCAGTCTTGAAACCGGGGCCGATGGCGAGCTTTTCCATATAGACATCGGGCGCGTGCAGAAGCGTGCCGCGCGGCGCCATGGCGATGACGGTCAGGGCATTGGGCATGTCCTTGGCGGTCAGGGTGGTGCCTTCCAGCGGGTCGAGCGCGATGTCCATGGCCGGGCCTTTGCCGGTGCCGACCTCTTCGCCGATATACAGCATCGGCGCCTCGTCGCGCTCGCCCTCGCCGATCACCACGACGCCCTGAATGTCGAGAAGGTTGAGCTGGTCGCGCATGGCGTTGACGGCGGCCTGGTCGGCGGCCTTTTCATCGCCGCGCCCGATCAGGTTGGCCGAGGCGATGGCGGCGGCTTCGGAAACGCGGGCAAGGCCGAGGGAAAGGAGACGGTCCTGGAATTCGATAGCATCGGCCATGGGGAGATCCTTGAAAATGCGGTCGGGCAAAGCCTTAGCGGGCGGGGCCGGTTGCGGCAAGGCTGGTGTCGCTAACGGTGCGGATCAGGGCAGGCTCTGGCCGGTGACCCGGGCGAAACAGGCGTCAAGCGCGATGGCGGCCAGCATGGGCGGGCTTGCCGCCTGGGCGGGCGAGGCGTCGCGCAGCGGGCGGACAAGGAGAAGGTCGATGCCGCGCGGTGTGGCCCAGAAGGCGTCGGCAGCGATCAGGGCGGTGAAGGGTTGGGCATTGCCGCCCCGGCCCTGCGGGAAACCATAGGCCAGAAGCGCCGCCGCGGTGCAGGTGCCCGAGCTTTGCGGACAGGCGGCGGCACAGGCGGCGCGCAGGGGGGCGAGGTCGGGCGTGGCGGCAAGATACTCGGTCGCGGCCAGCGCGGTCCTGGCATCGGGCATCTCGCGGCCCTGGATCAATTTCAGGGCGGGCAGGGCGGCCTGAAGGCGGGCCTCGCCTTCGCCCGGGCTCAGGCCCGCCGCGGCGAAGATCTGCGGGATCTGGGCCGCGCCTTCGGGATTTGTTGGGCCATCGGGGCGGTGCAGGCCCGCAAGATGGGCCAGCGCCATGGCAGCGCCCGGGCTTCCGGCCTTGAGCCGGGCGATGGTCAGGGCGCGGGCGGCGGCGGGATCTGGGTTGGTCGGGTCGGACAGGCGCATCGCCAGCAGGAAATATTCGGCCAGGGCGGGAAGGGGGCGGTCGAACAGCCCTTGGGGCAGCGCGGCCCAGGGGCCGGTCTGGTTGATCCAGCCAAGCAGGAAGCCGGTGGCCTTTTCGTCTTCTCCGGCGTCGTAAAGGCGCAGGGCGCGGGCGATCAGGTCGTCGGTCCTGGCGAAATCGGGATTGCCGCCCGCCCAGTCGGCGGCCTGGGGCGCGGCGGCAGCGGTGGCATCGGCCAGTTTGGCGCCTGTGACGGTCAGGTATGTGCGGCGGTCCTTGAGCGGCGGGCGCAGCCAGTCGAGCGCGGCGGGCAGGGCCAGAAGGGCCGCGACATTGCCCGCCTCGGCGGCCTGATGCAGCGCGTCGAGCGCGGTGGTGTCATTCGCGGCGAGCAGGCGCTGGAAGGGCTGGGTGAAGGCCGGGTCGTCCAGACCCGCCGGGGCCTCGGCCCGGGCGGGGGCGGCAAGGAGCAGCAGGGCGGCGAGGACGGCACGGGCGCGACGCATCGGCGGCCTTTCACGGACAGCGGAACTGCCGCCAGCGTCGGGCCGCGACGATGGCCTGTCAAGCTGCGGCTCAGACTTCCTCGATGCGGATCGCGACCGGGGCGCCGACCAGAACGCCGGTGGCGCCGAAGCGGGACATTGCATCCGTGATGTCGGCGGGGGTGGCCTTGTGGGTCACGAACAGGACGATGGCATCATCATCCTCATCGCCTTTCTGGTTGATCTGGCGCATCTGGTCGATCGAGACGCCCGCCTCGCCCAGACAGGTGGCGATTTTCGCCAGCGCACCGGGTTTGTCGAGAAGGGTCATGCGCAGGTAATAGGGCGCGGCGGCGGCCGAGCGGGCGGGGACGGGTTTGGCAAGCTGGGCGGCGGGCAGGCCGAAGGTGGGCAGGCGCGTGCCGCGCGCGATGTCGATCACATCGCCCATCACCGCGCTGGCGGTGGGGCCCATGCCCGCGCCGGGGCCGCGCAGGAAGATCTGGCCGACCTGATCGCCTTCCAGCATCACCATGTTGGTGCCGCCCATCAGCGGGCCGAAGGGGCTGTCGGTCGGGACAAGGCAGGGCGTCATGCGCTGTTCCAGGCCCCGCCCGGTCATCTGCGCCACGCCCAGCAGCTTGATGCGATAGCCCATCTCGTCGGCAAGGCGGATGTCGTCGATCGAGACATTGCCGATGCCTTCCAGTTCCACCGCGTCGAAGGCGACCTCGGTGCCGAAGGCGATGGCGGCGAGGAGCGACAGCTTGTGGCCCGCGTCGATGCCGCCGACGTCAAGGTTGGGATCGGCTTCCAGATAGCCAAGCTGGCGGGCTTCCTCGAAGACGGTTTCATAGGGCAGGCCGGCGGCCTGCATCCGGGTCAGGATATAGTTGCAGGTGCCGTTCATCACGCCCATGACGCGCTTGATGCGGTTGCCGGCCAGCCCTTCGGTCAGGGCCTTGATCACCGGGATGCCCCCGGCGACGGCGGCTTCGAAGCGGATCGTGGCACCCCTGGCCTCGGCCATCGTGGCAAGCGCCTGGCCGTGATGGGCGAGAAGCGCCTTGTTGGCGGTGACCACGTCCTTGCTGGACTTGAGCGCGGCCTCGGTGGCGGCGCGGGCGGGGCCTTCATGGCCTCCCATCACCTCGACGAAGACATCGACATCGTCGCGGCCGGCCAGCGCCACGGGGTCGGTTTCCCATGCGAAGCCCGAGAGGTCGGCGTCGCGGTTCTTCGATTTGTCGCGGGCCGAGACGGCGGTGATCACCACGGGGCGTCCGGCGCGGGCGGCGATCAGATCGGCCTCGCGTTCCAGGATCTTGACCACGCCGATGCCCACGGTGCCAAGACCTGCAAGACCAAGGCGAAGGGGCGCGGCGGACATGGGAAAACCTTTCGGCTGAAGGACTACGCCCTGCCTGTTAGCCGTTCGGCGGGGCGGGCGCAACTTGGGCGGGGCGGTCAGTTGGTCGCGCCGGTGCGGCGGCGCAGATCGGCGGCGCGGGCGTCAAGCGCGTTGGCCCCGGCCTCGGTCGCACGGGGGGCGATCCCCGCCTGGGCGAGAAGCTGGTCGAGCGGCAGGAGCGCGGGCGGGGTTCCCAGGCTTGCCGCAGGCAAAGACTGTTCGGCGGGCAGGGGCGCGCAGGCCACGGCCACAAGGGCGGCAAGCGCGGAAAGAAGGGCAGGGGATCGGAACAAGGCAAGCCGCTTTTCGGATGGGTCGCGCCACCCTAAGGGCTGCGCGGGGCGCGGGGCAAGGGGGGCTTGCCGTCCCGACCGCGCCCGGAAGGGATCACAGGTTGGCGGGACAGGGCTGTTCGATCAGGCAGACGCGGCGGATGGGCGTGCGCGGCCGGGTCACGACGAAATTGTCGAATGTGTGCTGGGGGATGCCCACGTTGAAGGCCGGGCGATAGGCGACCACCGCCTCGACGATCACCACGGAATCGCGGTCGGTCATCACCGGAATGCGGTCGCGCATGTTCCAGACATCGCCTTTCGACAGCGCGGGCAACTGGTTGCCGGGCGAGCGCGAGAACAGGACGTAGTATTCGTTCTCGGGTTGCAGCCACTGGATCGAGGTGATGCGCAGCTTCACATCGGTCTCGCCGGTCAGATATTGCATCACCGATTTCATGCCCCCGATGAAGGAGACATTGATGTCGCTTTGCCGGGACATGAGGTCCGACACGGCGTAAGACGCCTTTTGCGACTGGTTGATGGTGCGGAAGGCGTCCCAGTAGATGAAGAGCGCCATGAAGGTCCAGACCAGGAGCGGCAGCAGGATCAGGAATTCGGTCATCACCAGACCGTCTTCCTGATCGCGGAACTTCCGCAGGCGTTTGAAGAAGGACATGCTCGGCTCTCCTCGTCTTTTCTTGCTTTACCGAGGTTCGTTGACAAAGACGGAGGCGGCGACAAGCTGATAGCCGCCCCGGCTGTCGGCGCGCAGTTCAAGGCCGATTCCGGTTGAGGGGAAGATCGGGTCCTGCACGGCGCAGACGCGGATCACCATGAGCTGACCAGTGCCGCCGGTCGAATAGTTTGAAGGCGGCTGGATCGAGGCCCCCCGGTCGACGCAGGTCGCGGGGGCGTTGGGCATGGCCCAGGTCGCGGTGTTGATCGGCTCGAGCGAGACTTTCAGGATGTTGCGGCAATCGCCCAGGATCGGCGTCGCGTCGCAGATCAGGTTGCGCAACTGGTCATGCGAGACCGCGCCAAGGGTGCCCAGGCGGAACTCGCGCATCACCAGGTCGACGCCGCGTTCCAGCATGACATGGCGGATCATGTAGAAGCCCGATTCCACCGAGGCCATGAAGATGGTCAGCACGACCGGCACGAAGATCACGAATTCGATCGTGGCGGTGCCGTCCTCGCGCCGCCACAGGCGACGCAGGCGCTGGCTCAGACGCGAGAGGGGCCTCAGGATCATTGGGTCAGCCTCAGTTGCGACAGGTTCGAGGCGATCAGCGCGAAGGCGGTCTTGATCTCAAGCCCGTCGACATCGAAGAAGAAGGTCGACGCGGGCGATGAGGCGCAGTTGCGGATGGCATTGGCGCCATTGGTCGTGCTTTCGAAGGCGATGCCATAGACAAGGACGCCCTGGGTCTTGGCCGAGGAACAGACCGTGTTCAGGCGGGTGTCCATCGTGGTGGTGTCGGTATCGGTCGAGATCGCATTGACCCAGGCATTGTAATATGAGCTGCGGGTCGTGCTGGTGGTACCCTGGGCGCGGGCAAAGAACTGCCAGGCGACATAGTTCACGCGCATTGTCTGGAAGACCTGTTGCCAGGTTTGGCGCGCCGTCAGCGTGTAGGTGCCGGTCGGCGAATAGCAGGCCGTGCTGCTGGGCGTGGAGCCGTTCCAGGGTCGCGAATGCCAGGCGCTGAGATGCGGCACCCAGAAGGGGCGGCTGTTGCAGAGTTTGGTCGAGGTCGAGCTGTCGACCTTGTTGCTCTGGAAGACCGACCAGTTGCCATCGGTCGCGCGCCAGATCGAATAGTCATAGGGGCTTCCCGATGGGTAGCTGCCGCTAGGCGCGCTGCCCGAGGCATCGCCGGTGCGATAGCCGTCATTGAACCGTTCCTGCACGAAATTCTCGCCGTCGGTCATCAGCACGATGACCTTGAGCGTCTCGCGGTCGCCATAGGCGGCGGGGCGGTTGCTGAAATAGCTGGGCACCTTGCCTGCGGCGGCAAGCTCGCTGTTGATGCCCTGCGACGAGGGGTCGATCAGGAAGGCGCCCCATTTCATGCCAAGGTCGATCGAGGTGGCGCCGACGGCGACCAGCCCGTCGATCTGGTTCTTCAGGACCGAGCGGTTGTTGTTGAACGGGCGGATGATGTTGGCGGCGATCGGCTGACACCAGACATTGGAATATAGCCCGCGACCGGAATCGTAGGTGGGCTTGCCGTAGGAACTGTCGGTATAGTTCACATAGCTGGTCGATTGCGAGGTCGAGGACCAGGCATCGGCAAAGGGCGTCTGCGGGTAGGCCGTGCTGCGCGACAGCGTGGTGTTCGCGTAGGTCGAGGTCGGCAGGTCCAGGCACTGGCTCAGGCCCTGGTTCGCCCCGCTGGTGACGGCGAAACTGTGGGCATAGGATTTGGTGAACTTGGAATAGAGATCGGGGCCGATGTTCACCTGGCCGTTATAGGGCACGATGGCGATCGAGATCTTGTTGTCCGTGTCCTTGTCGAGCACGGTGTCGACGAAATCCTTGGCCGCCGCCTTGAGGTTGGTGATGCGGCTGAACGAGTTGTACATCGAGCCCGACACGTCCAGCACCAGCGCGATCTCAACATTGGTCACGCGCTGTTCGGCCTGGCTGCGGGTCGTGGTCTCGAGATAGGGGATCTCCATCAGCGACATGAAGTAATTGCCCGACTTCACCGAGGCCTTGGCCTGCACGATCTTGTAGTTCAGCCCCTTGTCGACGGTGATCGAATCCAGCTCGCTCGCCAGCCCGGCCTTGGTGAAGAAGTCGCGCACCACATCTTCGCCGTTGAGGTCCTGCTCAAGGCTGGCCGCAGCCAGCGTGGCGCGGTCCATGGTGTTCTGCACCGCGACGCGCTTGGTCTCGAAGCGCATCACATCGACGGCGACCCCGCCGACCAGAAGCATCAGGAAGAAGAAGAACAGGATCTGCGGGGCCATGACCCCGGCCTCGTCGCGGCGAAAATGGCGGGCGCGGCGGGCCGCTTTCCGTAGGCCAAGGCAAAGGATGTCCATCGTCATGCCGATCTGTCCCTGATCAACTGTTTACCCGGGCCACCCTTCCCGAGGCGGACCGATCCAAGGCCGCAGAAGGCCCCTGCGATCAGGCGGAATTGTGGCGGTCCTCGGGCACGGGCCGGACATTTCCATGATCGGGAAACGATATCGGGCCTGCGGGGAAATTGGACGCGACGCCGGAACGCAGGGCCGCAACTGCCGCGTGTGACGGCGGTGCGGGGCGGGGCGGGGCGGCGCAGGGGGCCGAATCAGCAGGCAATGGCCAGAACGACCGGCGAGGAAGAAGAAAAGTCGCGACCAAGACCGGCCTGCATGACGATCTGCCCGTGAAACTGGCGGCGACTGGCGTTAGGCTGCGCGCGCCGGTCCGCGCCATCCTTGGCGCGAGGCCCGGCAGCACGAGGGAGGAAGTGCGCATGACGGCGATGCAAGGACAGGGTCAGGACATCAAGGAACCCAGTTTCCGAGAATCGGTTGATCTGATGTTCAACCGTGCGGTTCGGCTGATGGATCTGAGCCCGGGGCTTGAGCAGAAGATCCGGGTCTGCAACTCGACCTATACGGTTCGGTTCGGGGTGCGGCTGCGCGGCAAGATCGAGACCTTCACCGGCTATCGCTCGGTGCATTCGGAACATATGGAGCCGGTGAAGGGCGGCATCCGCTATGCGCTTTCGGTGCATCAGGACGAGGTCGAGGCGCTTGCGGCGCTGATGACCTACAAATGCGCACTGGTGGAAACGCCCTTCGGCGGCTCGAAAGGGGGCCTGTGCATCGATCCGCGCGCCTGGGACGATCACGAGCTGGAACAGATCACCCGCCGCTTCGCCTATGAGCTGATCAAGCGCGACCTGATCAACCCGGCGCAGAACGTGCCCGCCCCCGACATGGGCACGGGCGAGCGCGAGATGGCCTGGATCGCCGACCAATATGCGCGGATGAACACGACCGACATCAATGCCAAGGCCTGCGTGACCGGCAAGCCGCCCCATGCCGGCGGCATCCAGGGAAGGGTCGAGGCGACGGGGCGGGGGGTGCAATATGCGCTGCGCGAATTCTTCCGCCACAAGGAGGATGTGGCCAAGACCGGGCTGTCGGCCGGGCTGGGCGGCAAGCGGGTGATCGTGCAGGGTCTGGGCAATGTCGGCTATCACGCGGCCAAGTTCCTGTCCGAGGAGGATGGCTGCAAGATCGTGGCCATCGTCGAGCGCGACGGGGCGCTGGTCGACGAGCGCGGGCTGAACGTGCAGGCGGTGCGCGACTGGATGAACGGCCATGACGGGCTGCTGGCGGGCTATCCGGATGCGCCCCTGTCGCCCGATGGCGCGGCGGCGCTGGAACTGCCCTGCGACATCCTGATCCCGGCGGCGATGGAGGGGGTGATCCATCTGGGCAATGCCGCGCGCATCCAGGCGCCGCTGATCGTCGAGGCGGCGAATGGCCCGATCACCTTCGGCGCCGACGAGATCCTGCGCGAGAAGGGCGTGCTGATCATTCCCGACATGTATGCCAATGCCGGGGGGGTGACGGTCAGCTATTTCGAATGGGTCAAGAACCTGTCGCATATCCGCTTCGGTCGGATGCAGCGCCGGGCCGAGGAGGCGCGGAGCCGGCTGCTGGTCGAGGAGCTGGAGCGGTTGTCGGCCGACAAGGGCCTGGGCTGGAGCCTGGCCGACGACTTCAAGGACCGTTTCCTGACCGGCTCGGACGAGCTGGCGCTGGTGCGCTCGGGCCTCGATGACACGATGCGCGCGGCCTATCAGTCGATGCGCGAGGTCTGGCATGGCCGCAACGACGTGGAGGACCTGCGGACGGCGGCCTATATCGTCGCCATCGACCGCGTGGCGAAGACCTATCGCAGCAAGGGCCTCTGACGCCAGGGCCGCATCCCCGAAAGCACCAGGTCCGGCGGTCAGCCCCGCCGGACAGGCTGTCTGCGGGTCAGGGGTCAGTGCGCATGGCCGTGATCGTGATCGTGGCCGTGCTCATGGTCATGGGAGTGCGCAGCGCCAGGCTGCGCCGCCTGTTTCATTTCGGCGCGCGCGCGCGTGAGGATCTGCCAGGCCGAAGACAGGAACAGGCCCGACATGATGCCCGCGACCAGCAGGTCGGGCCAGGGCGTCGCGGTCAGCCCGACCGCCAGCGCCGCGCCCATCACCGCGACATTGCCCACCGCGTCATTGCGCGAGCACAGCCAGACCGAGCGGACATTGGCATCGCCGTCGCGATAGCGCAGCAGGATCAGCACGCTGGCCAGATTGGCGAGAAGCGCGAGAAAGCCGACCGCGCCCATCACTTCGGCGCGCGGCAGGCCCGGCCCGAAGACCAGCCAGAGCGTCGAGCCGAAAACCCAGAGCCCCATGAGAAGAAGCGAGATCCCCTTGGCCAGCGCCACCTTGGCGCGCAGCGCCAGCGGGCGGCCGATCACCCAGAGGCTGAGGCCATAGGTCACCGCATCGGCGAGGAAATCCAGCGCATCGGCCCGCAGCGCCTGCGACCCCGCCAGCGCGCCCGCAGTGATTTCCACGCCGAACATGGCGGCGTTCAGCGCGATCACCGCATAAAGCGCGCGCCGATAGCCGGGCGAGGTTCCGTCAAAACTGACGTGATGGCCACAGGGTGCCGACATGTCTCAACTCCGTTCTTGAACTGTCGGCAGGCCGGTAACATCTACAGCGACTGGAGAGGCAAGGGGAAAATCGTACCATGCGCGAAGTGACCATCGGCGAGGCAGCGAAGGCCTCGGGCGTCAAGGTGACGACGATCCGCTTCTATGAGGAGCGCGGGCTGCTGAAGGCGCCGCCGCGCAGCGAGGGCGGGCAGCGGCTTTATGGCGAAGCCGAGATCGCCCGGCTGCGCTTCATCCGCCATGCCCGCGATCTGGGCTTTGACATGCAGGCCCTGTCCGACCTTCTGTATCTGGCCGGTCATCCCTCGGCGCCCTGCGCCGATGCCGACCGGCTGGCCGAGGAACGGCTGGCCGATGTGCGGGCCCGCATCGCGGCCTTGCAGGGCCTCGAGGCAGAGCTGGAGCGGATGCTGGCCGCCTGCCGCCATGGCGCGGTCGGCCATTGCGCGGTGATCGAGAGCCTGGGCGATCACGGGCTTTGCGCCGGGCCGCATGACCGCGAGGCGCATTGACGCAGGTGGCCCCGGGCCTGCGGAGCCTGCCGCCCCGACCCGACGGGACGAGCGCCCCCGAAAGCCAGGTCCGGGCCAAATTCATCAGTTTCTAAGATACCTTTATTTACCCCTGCCACAGTCTCGGCCAGATTTTAGCGGGTTGAGCCAGATTTGGCGACCAAGGCTAGTCCCAGCCAAGGGAGAACCTAGCCGGGACAATGACCATGATTTCCTGCATCCGCAGAGCACTATTCAAATTCCGCCGCGAAGACGGTGGTGTGACAGTAGAATTTGTAATGTGGTTGCCCATCTTCGTTGCCGTTCTCTGCCTCGTGGCGGATGCCTCGCTGATCTTCGGGGGCAAGGCGCAGGTCCTGCGCATCGTCCAGGACAGCAACCGCGCCATGTCGGTCGGCCGGTTCAAGGACACGGAAGCGGCCAAGGCCTATATCACCGAGCGGATCGACCATCTGTCGCCCCATGCCGATGTCGCGATCACCGTGACGGCAGGCATCGTGCGGACGGTGGTCACCATTCCCGCATCCGACCTGACCGCGACCAATTTCGGTATTCTCGATTCCATTGAAGTTTCCGTCATTTCCGAACAAATGCTGGAGGCCTGACGCCATGTCCGCTGTCCTACCGCGCGCTTTTTCGCGCGCCAGCCTCAAGACCTTCCGACAGAGTGAAGACGGCGCGGGGACGACCTACAGTCTCTTCACCCTTGCCGTCATGGCCCTTCTGGGCGGCTATGCGATCGACGTCAGCAATGTGATGACCGACCGCACCAATATGCAGACGGCGGTCGATGCGGTGGCCCATGCCGCGCTTTTGACGCGCGAGATGAAATCCAGTGACGAGGCGCGGTCCAAGGCGCTGGCGCTGGCCGCCAAGAACCTGCCCCCGCTGGACTGGGGCACGGCGATCAAGGCGGAAGATGTGGTGTTCGGCACCTGGGACGAAACCCATCACAAGTTCACCCCCAACCCGAATTCCCGCAGCGCGGTGCGCGTGACGGCGCATCAGACCGAAGTCACGGGCAATCCGGTGCCGGTCTTCCTGCTGCAATTCGCGGGCCTTGATAACTGGAACGTGGTCACCGACGCGACCTATGTGACCTATCACCCGACCTGTCTGAAAGAAGGCTTCGTGGCCGAGGATGTGGTCGACATCCAGTCGAACAACAGCTTCTCGAACGGCTTCTGCATCCATTCCAACACCTATGTCTCGCTGAACTCGAACAACTATTTCGAGCCAGGGACTGTGGTGTCGATGCCGGATCTTGATGATCTGGAACTGCCGAATTCGGGCTACAAGACCAATACCGGCCTGCGCGAGGCGCTGCGCGAGGGATCGTGGAACATCCGCATCGTCGAGCGCATCGGCGCCATCATTGAAGGGCTGCGCACCTATGACGCGCGCTACTTGCCCAGCTACATCACCACCACCGTGCCCGGAAACCTGTCGTCGACAACGCTGACCAGCGCGATGATGGCGCCCGGCAAGGTCTATTTCTACTGCTGCACCGGCAACAAGAGCCTGACCGTCGACAAGAATGTCGCGCTGAAGAAGCTGGTTCTTGTCACGAATTGCGCGATCAAGTTCAGCCAGGGCGTGTCACTGGAAGATGCGATCATCGCGACGACCAACACCGGATCGAAGTCGATCAACGCGCCCTCGGGGCTGCGGTTGGGCAAGAACGACGGCTGCGCGGCGGGCGGCGGGGCGCAGGTCCTGACCATGGGCTCGGTCTCGGTCGCCTCGGGGCTTGAGATGTATGGCAGCCAGATCCTGGCCAAGGACGACATCGAATTCGCCGCCAATGCCAATGGTATCCAGGGTGCGGCCATGGTGGCGGGCGGCGTGATCTCGGGCACATCGAACATGTCGATGGGCTATTGCGGCACCGGCATGGAAGGCAATTTCCACGCCGAGTACTTCAAGCTGGTGAACTAAGGCGCGAGCGGCCGCCAAAACAATGCAAGCCAGACCGTGACGGGGCCCGGGGGTGCAAACCCCTGGGCCTTTGTCTGGGCGGGGGCTGGAAACCGACATGTGATGTCGCGCGATGGGCAGGAATTGCCGCGAGACTCTTGAATAACCGACGCTGTCCCGGTTTCATGGCCGGGTCATCGAAAGGCGCTTCACATGCGATATTCGGGCTTCAGGGTCATCACCGAGGGGCTGTTCGGCAACAAGGGCTGGAAACCGGCCTGGCGCGACCCGGCGCCCAAGGCCGAGTATGACGCGATCATCATCGGCGGCGGCGGCCATGGCCTGTCGACGGCCTATTACCTGGCCAAGAATCACGGGCTGACCAACATCGCGGTGCTGGAGAAAGGCTATCTGGGCGGTGGCAATGTCGGGCGCAACACGACGATCGTGCGGGCGAACTACTTCCTGCCGGGCAATTCCGAATTCTACAGCCACAGCCTGAAGCTCTGGGAGGGGCTGGAGGCCGAGCTGAACTACAACGTTATGCATTCGCAGCGCGGGCTGATCAACCTGTTCCACTCGGACGGCCAGCGCGACGCCTTTGCCCGGCGCGGCAATGCCATGATCAACCAGGGCGATGACGCGATCCTGCTGGATCGTGAAGGCGTGCGCGAGCATCTGCCCTATCTTGATTTCGAACAGACCCGCTTTCCGATCTATGGCGGGCTGCTGCATCCGCGCGGCGGCACGGCGCGGCATGATGCGGTGGCCTGGGGCTATGCCCGGGGGGCGGATGCGCGCGGCGTCGACCTGATCCAGAATTGCGAAGTGACTGGCATCGACATCGAGGGCGGCCGCGTCACCGGCGTGCAGACCACGCGCGGGGCGATCCGGGCGAAGAAGGTGGGGATCGTGGTCGCGGGCCGGTCGGGCCAGGTGGCGGCCATGGCGGGGATGCGGCTGCCGATCGAGAGCCACATCCTTCAGGCCTTCGTGACCGAGGGGCTGAAACCCGTGATCGACCATGTCGTGTCCTTCGGCATGGGGCATTTCTACATCTCGCAATCCGACAAGGGCGGCCTCGTCTTCGGCGGCGATCTGGACTTTTACGCCAGCTATGCCGCGCGGGGGAACCTGCCGATGGTCGAGCATGTGATGGAGGCGGGCATGACGCTGATGCCGATGATCGGCCGCGCCCGCGTCTTGCGCAGCTGGGGCGGGATCATGGACATGTCGCCCGACGGATCGCCGATCATCGACAAGACCCATGTCGAGGGGCTGTATCTCGATTGCGGCTGGAATTACGGGGGCTTCAAGGCCGTGCCGGCCAGCGGCTGGTGCATGGCGCATCTGATGGCCACCGACCAGAGCCATGAGGTCGCCCGCCGCTTCCGTCTTGACCGTTTCCGCACCGGCCATCTTCTGGATGAAGAAGGCACCGGCAGCCAGCACAACCTGCATTGACCATGGCCCGCACCCTGACCCCGCATCGCCCCGCAGACCTGTCGGATGCCTCCGGCGGGCGCAATCCTGCCAGGATGAAGAACTTTGTCCCCTCGTCTCGGACCGGATACGACGGGGTGAGGCCGCAGTCCGAGGGGCAGCGCCCCTGGGCGACCGTGACGCAAGGAGAGACCTCATGCGCCTGAAATGCCCGCTCTGCGGCGACCGCGACCGGCGCGAATTCACCTATTACGGCGCGGAGAATTACCTGCACCGCCCGGCGGAAGGCGCCGAGCCTGCGGCCTGGGACAACTATCTGCACCTGCGCGACAACCCCGCCGGGGTGACCCGCGACCTGTGGTATCACGAGACCGGCTGCGCCCAGTGGCTGCTGGTCACGCGCAACACCGTGACGCATGAGATTTCCGCCGTGGAACTGGTGGCCGAGAGGGCAGGGCAATGAGGATCGACGGCAAGGGTCTGGTCGACCGCAGCAAGCCGCTGCGCTTCCGCTTCGACGGGCGCGATTACGCGGGCTACAAGGGCGATACGCTGGCCTCGGCGCTGCTGGCCAATGACGTGCGGCTGGTCGGGCGGTCGTTCAAATATCACCGCCCGCGCGGCATCCTGACCGCCGGCTCGGAGGAACCCAACGCAATGGTCGAGGTGATCGGTCCGACGAACCAGACGCCGAATGTCCGCGCCACCGTGCAGGAGGCGTTCGACGGGCTGGAGGCGCGCAGCCAGAACCGCATGGGCAGCCTGCGTTTCGATCTGCTGGCGGTGAACGATCTCGTGTCGCCCTTCCTGTCGGCGGGCTTCTATTACAAGACCTTCATGTGGCCGCGCGCCTTCTGGGAGCGGCTTTATGAGCCGGTGATCCGCCGGGCGGCGGGGCTCGGGCGCCTGTCCGGCAAGCATGACGAAGGCGAATATGAAAAGGCCTTCGCCTTCTGCGATCTCTTGGTGATCGGCGCCGGGCCTGCGGGGCTGATGGCGGCGCTGACAGCGGCGCG
>Ga0209571_1001192_pt1 | contig 13998 bp, 15 predicted proteins | sample EBPBio102011_DNA_FD_185866 | JGI IMG/M metagenome (GOLD analysis project Ga0209571, IMG submission 185866) | Wastewater treatment Type I Accumulibacter community from EBPR Bioreactor in Madison, WI, USA - Reactor 1_1/10/2011_ DNA (SPAdes)... | ecosystem: Engineered > Bioreactor > EBPR >...
GAGTCCGCCACCACTCAACCGCATCCCTGAGCTAAGCTCACCCCGCAACCGGGTGGCTCAATTTTGGATGGAAATCCCGGCTCAGTTTTGCGTGGAAATCAACAATCTGCTCGATTGGCTGCACCGCCATTACGCCCACCTGCAGGATGCCACCCTGCTGCGCCTATTCCATGACCTGCAACATGAGCCCGGCTGGCAGTTCGAGGCAGCCAGCCAGCCTGAAAAAACCACGCTGCAGACGATTCGCGTCCTGCATCACCCTCACCGCGTGAGTATCCCGCAATGACGATCCCACACGCTCTGGCAGCCGCTCTGTCGCAAATGCCGGCATTGGCCGAGCTGTTCCGCCTGTTTCTCTCCGGCAAACACCTGAATCGAATAGCCGAGCCCGCGCTGTGGGCGGAGCTGGAACAGCATGAGGCCAGCTATGTCAGCTTGTTTGCCGCGCTAGGGTTCGAACTGCGCCTGGATGCTAGGGGCTTTGCCTGGTTTCACAACAGTGACGCCAACAGCAACATCGGCAAGATCAGCCGCCAGCTGGCCTTGCTGTTCATGGTGGTCTTCGATGCCCAGGCCAACGCCGGCAAGGCCCTGCAGCGCTTTACCGATTGGCTGATCGACAGCGCCTGGCTGGCCGAGATCTACAAGCAACAGCAAGACCTGCTGGATGCCGAGGGCTTCAACCCCGACACCCTGGTGGAACTGCTGGGCCGCGCCTGCAACCTCGGCTTTGCCGTGGCAGAGCCAGCGGGCTGGCGACTGCTGCCCGCTGTATGCCGTTACCTCGATCATTTCGAAAGCCTGGCGTTGACGGCCAAGACCGATGGCGACGAAGAGAGCACGCCTGCTGCGGAAGACTGGACTGTAGATGCACCAGACGACGGGGAGAACACCTGATGCAGTACGGCTTCCAACGTCTGGTCCTGCTGGGGAGTGCCGGCTACTCGCGCGCCGAGTTGCCGCTCGATGGTGCGGTCTCGCTGGTGGCGCCCAACAATACCGGCAAGACCAGCCTGATCAATGCCCTGCAGTTTCTGCTGATCATCGACCGCCGCCGCATGGATTTCGGCGCGCATGACGTAGACAAGAGCCGGCGCTTCTATTTCCCCAACAACAGCGCCTATGTGCTGCTGGAGGTGTCGCTGCCGGAGTCCGGCACCGTAGTGCTGGGATGCGTGGGCAAAGGGGTAAGCTTCGAGTACGAGTATTTCGCCTATGCCGGGCCGCTGAAGGTCGAGGAGTTCTGCCTGCCGGATGGCACTTTGGTGGCACAACCGCAACTGGCCAGCCATCTGGCCAGCTTTGGGCGCCGGGTGTTCAGCTACAGCAGCAGCGAATTCGCCGACATGGTGTATGGCGGGCGCAGCCGCAAGCTCGCCAGTCAGCAGGATTTCTGCGTTTTCCGGCTGGAGCACGCCAGCGATGCCAGCGTTTTTCAACGGGTGCTGACCCGCACGCTGCGCCTGGACAAACTGCGCTCCAGCGAGGTAAAGGACTATCTGCTACAGATTTTCCGGCGCGATCTGCCGGATGCCAGCATCGACTTCAAGGCGGAATGGGACAAGGCGTTTGCCGACCTCAACGCCGAACGCAGCCAGTACCTGGCCGCCGTGCGGCTGCAAGCCATCCTGGGCGAACTGGAACAGAAGCAGGGGGCCCGCCTGGTGTTGCGCGGCAAATTGCTGTGCTGGCGCCCCTTGATCGACGCGGCACTGGGTCAGTGGCAACAGCATTACGAGACCCGCCAGCAAACCTTGCAGCATGAGTTGGCGCAGTGCGAAGTCGAGCTAGCCCGCCTGCGCGAACAGGATATGCAGTCCGCACGCGAGCAGAATCAATGCGAGTTGGAACAAAAGCAGCTCTGCCAACAAAGCGAACAGTTGCGCGCGTTGCAGCAGCGTTTTGCCTTGATCCCCGACCGCGCCCTGCTGGAGGCGCGCCGCCGCGAGCTGCAGGAACAACGGGATGCGTTGGTGGTACGGATCGGCCAGGCACAGAGCCGCACGCCAGCGGCCATCGAGCGCGAGCTGACACGGATCGAACGGGAATCCGCGCAGCTGGCGCAGGAGTTGCGCACCCAGGGGCAGAACCTCTATCAACAACTAGCCAGTGTCGTATGTACGGAACAACTCAACGCGCTGAACAAGGTGCTGGCCAAGCCGGTACTGACCCTGGGCAACGAAGATTTCCGCCTTGATGGCAAGGCCCTGCTTGCGGCCTTGGTCGATGCGAATGCCGGGCAATTCAATTTGCCTGGCTTGCAATTGCGGCTGGAAGCCCTGCCGGCACAGTATCAGCAACGGACCCTGGCGGAACTGAGCGAATTGCAGCAGGAGTTGCAGCAACAGCAGGCTCAGCTGCAAGAACAATTGGCCACCGCACTGGCTCTGGAAAACGTCAAACAGCAACGCCAAGCGCTGGAGCAGCAACTAGCCGAACTGGATGCCGAGTTGCGGGACTACGCGCACATGCAGGACTTGGGGCAAAGCGAGACCGAGCGCGAGGAGCGGCTGCAGACACTGGCGAAAAAGCTCGCAGAACTCGACACCCATTTGGCCCAGTCGGCAGAGCGGCACCGCGCATTGGATCAGCAGCGGCAGCAGCGGCAACAGGATTTGGCGGTCTTGCAGCAGCAACACCGGCAGATCGAGCAACGCCGTCATCAGCGAGTCGACCACGAAGGCCCCTTTGCCTGGCTGGCCGACCTGCCGCACAGCCCTTGGTTGGCCCAGCCCGAGTTCGCGCTGGAGCAACTGGCCGAGCGCCTGCAGACCTATCAGGTCGACTGCCGCCAGTTGCTGGAGCTGGATGAGCAGATCCGCCATCTGCTGGGTGAAATCCATAGCGGCGGATTGACCAAGTATCAGTTTGTCGGCGAACCGGAAAGCGAGATTGTTCGTCTCGTTGAATTCGCCCATCACCTGCCGCAGGAAGCCGAAGCCCTGGAAAAGAAAGTACGCTCGGCGGTGGTGAATGTGGCCGCCTGCCTGCGCGAGCTGCGCGATGGCCTGTTTGCTTTCAAGCGCCGGATGCGCGAGTTCAACCGCAAGATCAGCGGTCGGCAACTTTCCGACCTGGCTGTGTTCAAGATCGAACCCGAGGACGAAACCATCCTGGTCGAAGCCATCGAGCTGCTGATCAATACCGCCGCCACGGTGGACAGTGGCGAAACCTTCGAACTGTTCAACCAGCAGAGCGTCCTTGACGACGAGCAGCTCAATCGCGCCAAGACCCTGCTGATCGAAGAGGGCAATGCCCGCCACGGCCTGCGCGTGGCCGACCTGTTTCGCCTGCGCTTCTGGGTCGGCAAGGCCGATCGCGAGCCGGAAGCCTTCGACGACCTCGACAGTGCCGCCTCCAATGGCACCGTGCTGATGGCCAAACTGGTGACGGGGCTGGCGATGCTGCATCTGATGCAGGATCAGCGTCGCCCTATCCAGGGCATCTGCTACCTGGACGAGGCACTGGCCCTGGACGCCCGCAATCAGCGCAGCCTGATCGACACGGCGGCGGAGTTCGGCTTCTCGTTGATTTTTGCCTCGCCCGCGCCGCTGACGACCGTGCGCTACTGCGTGCCGATTCACACGCGCAACGGCAGCAACCAGATCAGCCGCCATAGCTGGCAGGTCATCGAACCGCTGGATGCCTGAGTATGGATCGAACCCTGCGCGCAGCCTTGCTCAAGCTGCATGGCCAACAAGCCCTGCCGGCCAGCTATTTCACCGCCGCTCAGCGCAGCGCTCTGGATCGCTTTGCCCGGCAGACAGGAGCGGTAATCTGCCAGCGTCAGGGGCGCGGTGATGTTTACCGTGTCAGCGATCCGCGACTATTCGATATCCATCTGAGCGCACTCTCCCCCCAAGTCGGGATGCTGGCCACGGACGACCTGCCGCTGCGGGCGCAACACATCGCCCACGCGCGCGACAGCAAAGCGCGCAATCATCAGCATGAGTGCTACTACCCCTTGCTCAAGGCCGTTGGCGAAAAGGTTCTCTGGCGGCAAGGCGAACACGGGAGCGAACTGCCACTCAGCCAGCTCACGCACCACTTCGGGGCTGCCAGCCTGCGCATTGAAACTGGCGACACCTGGCAAAGCGGGCAGCCGCTCTGGCTGGTGGAGAACCAGGCGCTGTTTGACCGCACGGATTGGCTGCCAGTAGGAACGCAAGCCACCCTGCTGTACTACGGCGGACAGCTTGATGGCCGGCTTCTCGCTTGGCTGGGGCAGCGCCCGCGTGCAAGCCATGTCGTACTGTTCCCGGACTATGACGGTGTGGGGCTGGCCAATTTCGCGCGACTCTTTGCGCAGCTTGGCGACACTTGCGAATGCTGGCTGATGCCCGACTGGCAAAGCAAACTGGCACGCTATGGTAGCCAGCGGCTGTGGCAGGATACGCTTCGGGAGTTCACCAATGCTGTTCTGCAGTTGCCTGATTATCTGGGCCCGCTAACCGAACAAATGCGCCAATCCGGACTGGCGCTCGAACAAGAAGCAGTCTGGCTATCTGTTCTGTAGGTGCCCTGTGAGTAAGCTCGCAATGTCACCTGGGGCCAGGCCAGCCTCTAGGGACCGCCTCAGCGCCTGCTCGAGTTGTTGCCAGCCCTGCGCTGAAGAGACATTACTGCCTAATGTTTCGGTCAGACGGAACATCAGTCCTTCCAGCAGTTCTTCGTCACCCACGTCCGCTGCGGTCTGCTCCGCTAGTGCCAAGAGGACGTTGCGCGCAGATGCCAGCGAGTCGATTGGCACCCCGGCCAATGCCGCAGGCATGGTGATGACACGATCCACCCTGACGACTGTCGCCAAATCTAGGGCTTGATCGACGCCCGGCTCGATCTCCATGCGGATCAGCACATCGCCAGCCAACAGAAAGCGGGTCTTGATAAGCCCCGGCTGCTCATCCTGAAACAACCACACCGACTGCTTGTTGGCCAGCAGCTTGCCTAGCACGAGCTTGCTGTCATCCAGTGCCCCACGATCCTGCCACTGGTGCAACACGTCGGTACGCAGGCGGCCGCCTTCCACACCGAGGTGGTGCAACAGGCCGACTAGTCGTTTGGCGGAGATCACCTGTTCCTTGCCACGCAGCCAGACCGAGAGGTTGGCAGTGCGGATACCAGTGACCTCGGCGATCCGCCCCAGCGTTTCCCCGCGCAGTCGTATCAAGGCGGCGGCAAAGCCTGGCAATTGTTCGTTGGTAAGGGTTGGCATATCGGGCTCTGCGAATTAACTGTAAATCACTATAAGGCTTATTGACTCTCAAGGCGAGCGTGCATAGTTTGGCGATTCGCGTAATTTGGCGTTATAGTAAATTATAGTTAGATGCTTTGAGAGGCCATCATGCGCAAGCCAAAGCAAGCCCGTCCGTTGCGCCTGCAGGAATACGAAGCTGCCATTACTGCGCTCAAGGAGCAGCATCCCTGGCTTGTCCGGCAGATCGTCGAACCCGCGCCGGGGCATCTGACCGTGGTGGCACATCTGTTTGCCCAGGTGGAATGCCTGCTGCCGCCCACAGTGCTCGCACGCAAGGGCTCACTGTCAGTGAGTTGCAACCGGGATCGCCTGGCCATTCATTACCAACCGCCGCGACGCCACAGCGAACGTGCAGCAGCCGTGTTCGATCTGATTGCCCAGACCAAGCACCTTTCTCTGCAACAATGCCCCGTTTGCGGTGCGCAGGTTGTCGGGGACGGCATCCATCCGCAACGCTGCCCGCAACATGACGGCCTCCAAGGATTGTTTGCCGAAGAAGTGCGCCGCAGCCGCCAGCTCATCGTCGAACAAGGGGTACAGCAGGTGGTGCGCGACCTGGGCAAGGTGACGACTGAAGATGTACGCGCCGCCATGGCGGTTGAAGATGAGCCCATCCCGAGCAAAACCAAACCGGAGGAAGTTCAGGGGCAGTCGACCGAAACCGCCAAAGCAGCGCCATCACCGAGCATCGTCTTTCTCGATGAAGCAGGTCTGGAGGCGTTTGTGGATCGCCACCGACCGAAAGGCGACGACAAGTTCAAGCGCGCGCAGGCGATGGCGGAGCGGATCAAGCGGGCGGGCCATGGTAGCCGCCAACTGGGCCTTCTGCCCCCGGACTGGAAAGCCCTTCTGGATGAGTTCGCGCAGGCCTTTCCAAACTTCCATGAACTGACTGAGCTGCTACGTGACCACTTTGCCCTATCCAGCCTTGGCGATGGGCGTGTGTCCTGGCCTGCCGTGTTGCTGGTCGGCCCGGCGGGCATCGGCAAAACCGAGGTAGCACGCTGGCTTGCCGATCAGTTGTATTTGCCCTTTCGTGTATTCGATATGGCGAGTACGCAATCGAGTTCGCCGCTCGCAGGTTCCGAATCGTTCTGGAGCAATTCCGAGCCAGGCCAGCTCTTTGAGCTGCTGGCCTACCAGCCACTGGCCAACCCGGTGGTGGTGCTTGATGAACTGGACAAGGCTGACAACGGCCGACCGCAATACGACCCGCTGGCCGCGCTCTATACCTTGCTGGAACCGCGCAGTGCGCGGGATTTCATCGACCTGTCGATCCGCGACTTTGCCATCGATGCCAGTCATGTCAATTGGATGGCTACCGCGAATGAGCTGGAGGCCATTCCGGGGCCGCTGCGCTCACGGCTGACGGTGTTGCACATCCAACCGCCCAAGCCGGAGCAGGTCAGAAGCATCGCGCAGTCGATTTACAACCGCCTCCGCGACGAGGCGAGCTGGGGCAAGGCCTTTGCCGAGCGACTGGATGATGATGCCCTGTCCCGTCTGCAAGCCTTGCCGCCGCGCAGTGTGCGTCTGGTTCTGCAGCGGGCCTTGGGTTCGGCAGCTCGTGATGGCCGAGGAGTCGTCCAGGTGCAAGACATCAGGCCGCTGGTGGAGATCAGCCACCGTGGTGTTGGCTTTGTCAGCGAGGGATGGAATTGAGGTTGGCGATCCAGGCCGCACCGGCGGCCAGTGCATCAGCCTCGCTGGCATAGGTTGTCGATGGGCCGCTGATGATGCAGGGCTCGGTTTCGCCGTCACCTTCCACCGTCCACAGCTCCCAGGTTCCGTCATTTTTCCAGCTAGGGATGGCGGTGTAGGGTTTGTCTTTCAGCGCAACCAGCGCGGCATCCACTTCGGGACGGATCTGCAACTCACCCGAGTAAATATAAGGTGTCGCGCAGCGGGCATCAGATCGGTTCATGTTCCGTACTCCAGAAAAGCTCCAGTAGCGCGCTCGCCTGCAGGTAAATACCGGGGTTGCGCGCTTCACTCGGGCCAGCAATGTTCAGAGTAGCGATGGAATGGTTAAGCAACCAGTCTTGCCAAGCTATCAACAGTTCTTCAGCAGGAACATGCAAATCGCAAAGCAATAGCGGTTTACCATGCCTTGTCGCCAGATCGCGAGTGAGCAGACTGCCACCTTCTAGCCGGTCCCGATAAATGATCAGCGTAGCATCCGCATCCCGCACATTGCGCTTGGTGCGCTGACGATAGCAGCTGGATTCGGTCTCCTGCAGCTGGTAGCGCGCATCCAGGACGCCATCAGCGGCCCGTCGGCCTGCCGGGCACCAGCCGCCGTGCGCAATCTTTCGGGTGATGGCGAAATCCAACGCCGCCCGGTCTACGCCGGTCTGACCACCGGAGATAATGCGCTGGATATTCACCCCTGCCCCGTCGTAGCCACCACGCAGCTCACCTGAACTTCGGCGCTGGGCTGATCCGCTGAGAGCTGGCCGATGCGCCCGCGCTGGCTGGCAAGCTTCAGCTGCTTGCGTACCTGTTCCAGGCTGCGCTTTTCAATAACCGCTGTATAGCTCGCACCCAGTTCGCCATCCGGGTCGATGAACAGCTCAATTCGCTTCACCGGCAACCCGAACACCGTGAAGCTGCGTGTCGGTACAAGCAACCAACTGCCGGGGGCATTGGGCGCAATGTCATCCAGCGCGTGCATCGGCAAGGTTTGACGGCACTCCACGGCGGCGGCAATGGCAGGCTCAATGCGTGACCATTGATCGAGGTCTGGTGCATGGCCATCCATCAACACCACCGGCATGGCCGCCAGCAGCAACGCTTTCATCCCTTGATGTTCCTGATCCAGAAGCGGCGGTCATCGACCGTGAAGTTGGGGTCATAGCCGACCAGCGTCAACAGTGAACCGACATAGTAAAGGCCGAATTGATTCATCAGCCAGCGTTCCATTGCTGGGTCGCCGGGCAACTTACTGTACGGTGGGATTGGGCCGTCGCTGCGAACCTGACCACTGGTTTTTCCGGAGATGGAAAAGCTCTTCCAGGTCAGCACGAAATTGTTCGACTGTTTCGGCAACTCCGGTGCGCAAAGCGACAGATTGCTGAAGCGCTCGGAGCGCTTGGCGTCGTGCCAGAGCACGGCGTCAAAGCGAATGCAATCACTGGCTTTAAGCGTAAGGCTACGGGTCAACGTCATCTGATCAGCCGGAATTTGCAGATTGCTGATCACCACCTTGGGCCACTCTGGGGCGCGACCGTCGGTAGAAAGATTGTGGCGCAAGGCGTTATGCAGTGGAGTGCCCAGCAAGCTGTTGCGGCTTGCTGCGCTTGCGGGCGTAGCCGCTTGCGCCAGACTGGTCCCAATGGATTGTCCCAGTCCGTTCAGGGAGTCCAGCGCCCCCTGCATGTCGGTTGTGGCGCAGCCCGTCAATACAAGAGGCAGAAGCAGCCAGCTCCGGTAGTGTTTCATCGCAGTTCCTCGCGAGGTTGTCCGTTGAAGAGGGCATTGAGCCGGGCACACCAGGTTTCCGCCGCCCGACGGCTCATGGGGAAACTGAGCACTGGTCGTTGCGGATCGGCGGTTTGCAGCTCGATGGCAAAGTCCTTGGCGCGTACGGTGCGCTCGAAGGTCGGCACGCTCATGCCTGTGCGGTTGACCTGACGGCTACCGCCGTTCATCTCCATGCTCTCGACCTCGCGCCAGGTCATCTGCCAGCCGAGCAGCCAGGAGAAGTCGTGGATGCGCCAGGCTTCATCCACGACTGAACAGACAGCCAGTTTGCGATGCTGCCGGTCAAACACCAGAAAGGCCGGCGCGGGGTAGCCCAAGAGATGTCCAGCATCGAATGACAGCCCCTGCTGAGCGTTGAGCTTGGCTACAAGGGCCTGGCAGCGGGCCTGCAAGCGCGCCAGAAAGCGGAAGGACAACGTGAAGATCGCCAGCGAAATCAGCAGATAGAGCATCAGCTCACTGGTCAGCAGCCCCCACAGCGATGTCTGTGACAGGCGCGCAGGCCCCACGCCGAACATCGCCAGTACAAGAATCAGAGTAAGACCAGCGGCAGCGAGACCTGAAAGCCCAGCCACTGGAACAGCAAGCCCCGCAGCCGCTCCCATCCCAGCAGTCTTCCAGACGCTTGCCATACGTCATGATCTCCATTTTGTTACTCATAGAGGTCATTCTATGGCGCTTGAGTTAAATTGTCACTCATAGTGCGGGCACTTATCGGGCGTAGCCCTATAGAGGGGGTACTCATAGAGTCATTTCTCTTTAAGAAGAGAGAAATATGGCCCTTGATCCCCGACTACGCTTCGGCCTGAAGCTGATAGAAATCAGAAAGACCAGAGGGTGGTCGCAAGAACGCCTGGCACTGGAAAGTGGCTTGGCGCGCAGCTACCTAGGGGGTGTTGAGCGTGGGCAACGCAACATCGCCTTACTCAACATCTTCAAGCTGGCCGAGGCACTGGGGGTGGAGCCTTCAGTACTGCTGGAGGCACCGGCTGCTGGACAGGAGCCAGCTCCGTAACATCGTAACGCTACGTTATCGTAGCGTTACGATGGTCACCGCATGATTGCTCGCGGCAGCTATCGCAGCCATCTGCTTTCAAGAATAAGTAAAGTCCACTAAAATGGTTCTTACGCAATTTTTTTCGCGATAAGGGTCATAAAAGTGACTTTTCATCTCTCGACTCCCGCTGAGATCCTGCACACGCTGGGTGTTCGTCTGCGCGAGCAGCGGCTTGCCCAATCGCTCACGCAGCGTGAACTGGCGCAAATGGCCGGACTGTCGCTGGGGGCGTTGCGCAAACTCGAAAGCGACGGTCAGTGCTCACTGGAAACGCTGGTCCGCGTTGCGCAGGCACTTGGCTTGCTGGAGGCGCTGGACGATCTCTTCGTGCTCAAACGGCAATCCATCGCCCAGATGGAGCAGGTGGACCTTGTCAGCCGCCGCCAGCGTGCGCCGCGTAAGAGAACATCATGAAGCTGCTGACCGTGCATTATTGCGGCTGGGGAGAAGACTGGCCGTTGGGACGCCTGGCCGATGACGGTCAATCCCTGCTCTTCGAATATTCTCCCGAAGCTCTGTCTCAGGGCTTGGAACTGTCGCCCTTGCACCTCAAGCTGCGTGCGGATGCCTACGGTGGTTTTCCGACCCATTTGCATCGCCTTCCGGGCCTGATCGCCGACAGTCTGCCTGACGGCTGGGGTTTGCTGCTGATGGATCGCCTGTTCCGTCAACACGGCTTGCGCCATCCCGGGCCGCTGGACCGGCTGGCCTTCATTGGTGAGCGCGCCATGGGCGCGTTGCGCTTCGTTCCGGCAAGCGACGCCGCTGCCCAGGAGCCCGACTGGTCCTTGCTGGCGCTGGCCGAGCAAAGCCGTCTCGCGCTCGCGGGCGAGGCGGGGGCAGCCCTGCGCGAGCTCGCGCTCACCGGCGGCTCACCGCAAGGGGCCAGGCCCAAGGCCTTGGTGCAGTACGACGCAACGACCGGGCAAGTCAGCACCCGCCCGGATGCGCCCGGCAGTCCCTGGCTGGTCAAGTTCCCGGCGCAGAACGAACACAAGGAAGTCTGCGTCATCGAGCAGCTCTATGCCGAGTTGGCTCGGGATTGCGGACTGGATGTACCCGAAAGCCGCTGGTTCGACCTTGGCCCTGAACTGGCCGCCTTCGGCGTCGCGCGCTTCGACCGAGAGGGTGGGCAACGCGTCCCGGTGCACAGTCTGGCTGGATTGTTGCAGGTGGATTTTCGCCTGCCCGGTGCCACCGACTACACCGCCTTCCTGCGAGCTACCCGTTTCCTGACGCGCGACGAGCGCGAAGTGGAGAAAGCCTACGCACGAGTCGTCTTCAATGTGCTCTTCCACAACCGTGACGACCACCCCAAGAATTTCGCCTGGCGTCTCGGGCCTGACCGGCGCTGGCGTCTGGCTCCGGCATTCGACCTGACCTTCAGCGAAGGCCCGATGGGCCAGCATCACCTGGACGTTTGCGGCGAAGGTGCTGCCATCGAACGTCGGCATTTATTGCGTCTGGCGGAGGAAGGTGGCATCCCAAGGAAACGGGCGGAAGAGGTCATCGACCGGATGTTGCCGCAGGCAAGCTCATTGGGTGAGCGATTTGAGCGTGTTCCGATCAGGCAGATGTTGGCGCAGCAGATAAAATCCACCATTGATGCCTGTCGCAGGCGCCTGGAAAGCTGAATCCGGGCCGCCGCAACGGCGCCACATCACGGTTGAACGTACTCAATGCTGGGTTTCTTGAGTACAAACATGAGTATGTTTTTTAATGGAGCAGCATGGTGAACTGTTCATTCAATGACTTGCAGTCACAATCGCTGTTCAACGTCTGATTCCAGCCGCTGCTGCAATGACCAGGGGCCGGCGCCGTGCGTCGGCCCTTTCGTTTTCCTACTATCGGGGGCCAACCTGGCGAAACAAGGAATCCCGATGCGCCCGATGACGATCCCGTGCGTGCTGGCTGCGGCGCTCACCTTCGCGGCCATCCCCTGCGTGGCCCAGTCCCTGCCGGCGGGCAGCAGGCCGGTGCTGGTGATTCACGGCGGCGCGGGGGTGATTCGCCGCGAAAACAGCAAGGATGACGATGCCGCGATCCGCCAGGTGCTGGAGACGGCCCTGCGCAATGGCTACGCCGAACTCCAGGCCGGCAAGCCAGCGCTCGATGGCGTGACCGCCGCGATCACCGTGCTCGAGGACAGTCCGTACTTCAACGCGGGCAAGGGCGCGGTGTTCACCCATGAAGGCCGCAACGAGCTGGATGCCTCCGTCATGGAAGGCAACACCCTGCGCGCCGGCGCCGTGGCGGGCGTGCAGCGGATCAGGAACCCAATCCTCCTGGCCCGCGCGGTCATGGACAAATCCCCGCACGTGATGCTGGTGGGCGCGGGCGCCGAGGCCTTTGCCCAATCGCAAGGGTTCACGCTGGTGCCGCCGTCCTACTTCCATACCGACAAGCGCGCCGGCCAGCTGCGCAAGGCGCAGTTGCAGGAGGCGGGCAAGCAGGTCGCCAACACGCCCGAATACCTGCGCTACATCGGCACCGTGGGCGCGGTGGCGCTGGATGCGGCTGGTCACCTGGCGGCCGGCACCTCCACCGGCGGCATGACCAACAAGCGCTGGAACCGGGTGGGCGACAGCCCCATCATCGGCGCCGGTACCTGGGCGGATGCGCGCTGCGCCTTCTCCGGCACCGGCTGGGGCGAGTACTACATCCGCACGGCAGCGGCGCGCACTGTTTGTGCCCGGGTAGAATTCAGGAATGAGGCGGCTGCCGTCGCCGGGGCGACCGTGGTCAATGGCGAGGTCGTCCGCCTGGGCGGCAACGGCGGCGCCATCGTGATGACGGCGGATGGCGATTTCGCCTTCCCCTTCAACACCGAGGGGATGTACCGGGGCTGGATCGATGCCAGCGGCCAGCCGCACGTCGCCCTGTATGTCGATGAAGGCCTGCGCGGCGACGTCCTGCCGGCCGATCCGGCCAAGGCGCAGGCCCCCGCGCACTGACCGCATCCGCCCATTCAAATTCTTCGCCCGGGAGCGTTGACATGCCTCGGGAGGCCCGTCAGAATAACGGGCTGTTTCACCGCCAAGCGGTTTCGGCGGAGGGATACCCAAGCGGCCAACGGGGGCAGACTGTAAATCTGCTGGCTTACGCCTTCGGTGGTTCGAATCCACCTCCCTCCACCATCATCGTTTAGTGGCGAACGGCTTCCGAGTGCGGGAGTAGTTCAATGGTAGAACTGTAGCCTTCCAAGCTACTAGTGCGGGTTCGATTCCCGTCTCCCGCTCCACTGAACGACACCGTCGGAAGGCAACAACAATCCGCTCACGTAGCTCAGTCGGTAGAGCACCTCCTTGGTAAGGAGGAGGTCGATGGTTCGATTCCATTCGTGAGCACCATATTCGCAATACCACCGCAATCCAGAACCGAGAAAAATCATGGCAAAGGGTAAGTTCGAGCGCACCAAGCCCCACGTGAACGTGGGCACGATTGGTCACGTGGACCACGGCAAGACGACGCTGACGGCGGCGCTGACGAAGGTGGGCGCAGAGCGTTTCGGCGGCGAGTTCAAGGCCTACGACGCGATTGACGCGGCGCCGGAAGAGAAGGCGCGCGGCATCACGATTTCGACGGCGCACGTTGAATACGAAAGCCCGATCCGTCACTACGCCCACGTGGACTGCCCGGGCCACGCCGACTACGTGAAGAACATGATCACGGGTGCGGCGCAGATGGACGGCGCGATCCTGGTGTGCTCGGCCGCGGACGGCCCGATGCCGCAGACCCGCGAGCACATCCTGCTCTCGCGTCAGGTGGGCGTGCCGTACATTGTCGTGTTCCTGAACAAGGCCGACATGGTGGACGACGCCGAGCTGCTGGAGCTGGTGGAGATGGAAGTGCGTGAACTTCTGTCCAAGTACGAGTTCCCGGGCGACGACACCCCGATCATCTCGGGCTCGGCCCGTCTGGCACTGGAAGGCGACCAGAGTGAGATCGGCGTGCCGGCAATCCTGAAGCTGGTGGACGCCCTCGACACCTGGATCCCGGAGCCGGAGCGCGACATCGACAAGCCGTTCCTGATGCCGGTGGAAGACGTGTTCTCGATCTCGGGCCGCGGCACCGTGGTGACCGGCCGCATCGAGCGCGGCGTGATCAAGGTGGGTGAGGAAATCGAGATCGTCGGTATCCGCCCGACCCAGAAGACGACCGTGACCGGCGTCGAGATGTTCCGCAAGCTGCTGGACCAGGGCCA
>Ga0209571_1001193_pt1 | contig 13994 bp, 13 predicted proteins | sample EBPBio102011_DNA_FD_185866 | JGI IMG/M metagenome (GOLD analysis project Ga0209571, IMG submission 185866) | Wastewater treatment Type I Accumulibacter community from EBPR Bioreactor in Madison, WI, USA - Reactor 1_1/10/2011_ DNA (SPAdes)... | ecosystem: Engineered > Bioreactor > EBPR >...
ACGTTCGCGCACTTCAGGGGAAAACTTGTTCGTTGTCTTGCTCATGATGCTCCATCCTACTCAGGAGTTGGAGCCTCCGGCAAACCCGGCGCGGTTCAGTCGATCACGAGGGCGAAGTCCTCGAAAGCTATGTTACGAAAACTAGGAACCGCAAGGCTGCATTGAAATTCCTTAGAAAATCCATGCGGCGTCACGGGCGGCCAGACACGATTGTTACGGACCGTCTCCGCTCCTACGGTGCCGCACTGAAGGATCTTGGCCGTGGCGACGACCGCGAGATGGGGCGGTGGGCCAACAACCGCGCCGAGAACTCGCACCTGCCGTTTCGAAGGCGGGAGCGGGCGATGCTGCGCTTCCGACGGATGCGAAGTCTGCAGAAGTTCGCCGCCGTCCATGCCTCGGTCCACAACCTCTTCAACACCGAAAGAAGCCTCTACTCCCGCGCCAACTTCAAGCTGAACCGTGCCGTTGCTCTCGCCGAGTGGCGCGGCCTCCTCGCGGCCTAACGGAGCACACAGGCAGGGCAAACAGAGACTGGTTCGCATCCGTCTGACACCACCGCCACCCGTCATCGACCCGCGGCTTGCCTTGGATCTTCGGGAGCGAGGCGGATCAGAAAACAGTCCGGGGGACTGTTTTCTCGGCGAAAGGCTGCGGCCGCGCCATCCGCGCGTCCGTCAGCCAGAAAGGATTGCTCATCGGCCAGTCTCCTTGCGGAGGCTGAATCATGCAGCGACCGGATGTTCAATGGGTCCTGACCCTAGGCCGCAACCACGGCCGCGCGTGTCTTCTTCTGGCTGGCGGGCCGCGTATGCCGCATCAACCGGTGTTCGACGAGCCGGACGACCCCCACCAGAACAAGATTGATGGCCAGGTAGATGACCCCGGCGATGGCAAACACTTCGAAGATCGCGAAGGTCTGGCTCATCAGCCGCTTGGCGTAACCCGTAATCTCCAGCACCGTGATCGTCGAGGCGAGGCTGGTGCCCTTCACCATCAGGACGATCTCGTTGCCGTAGGCCGGCAGCGCCTGACGAATTGCGATCGGGAATTCGATCCTGCGGAAGCGGGTGAAGGACCCCATGCCGCAGGCTTTTGCCGCCTCGACAAGGCCGTGCGGCACGGACTGCAGGCCTCCGTAGAGGATTTCAGAGGTGTAGGCGGCGGTATTCAGCGAGAGCGCAAGGACCGCACAACGCGCGCCGTCGCTGATGACCCACCAGAGCGCCGGCGCGTCATGGATGAATTTCACCTGCCCCAGCCCGTAATAGATCAGGAAAAGCTGCACGAGGAGCGGCGTCCCGCGAAAGATGATGCTGTAGATGCGCGCAAAGTTTGCGGCAAAGGCATTGTCCGAGCGCCGCAGGAGCGCCAGGCCCAGGCCAAGGCAAAAGCCGATGCAGACCGAAAGGAAGGTCAGCATCAGGGTCATGGTCAGACCCTTGAGCAGCACGGGAATGGCAAGCTGGAGAAGGTCCACAGGCTCAGCTCCTCTTGCGCGGCGCGAGGGCCGTACTGACCGTGTTGAAGCCGACCTGGCTGACCAGCGTGATCATCAGGTAGACCACTGCCGCGACGGCGTAGAAGATGAGCGGGTTGCGCGTCGACCCCGCGCCGATGAAGGCGGTCCGCATCAGTTCCTGCAACCCCACGACCGAGACGAGTGCCGTGTCCTTGATGGTCGTCTGCCAGACGTTATTCACGCCGGGGAAAGCAATCCGCAGCATTTGGGGGGCGATGATCCGGACGAATATGCGGCGGCTAGAAAGACCAAGCGCGATAGCGGCCTCGATATGACCCTTTGGAATGGCCGCCAGCGCGCCCCGAATGACCTCCGTCGAATAGGCGCCCGAGATCGCGGTGATCGCAACGACCGTGATGACGAAGGCGTATCCTGCGTCAGCCATGTCCGCAAAGCCGAAGGCGGCGGCTATGCGGGTCACAAACTCGACCGAGCTGAAGAACAGAAGGTAGATGATTAGCAGCTCCGGCACACCTCGGACGACAGAGGTATAAAGGTCGACGACCTGCGAAAGCACCGGGACCTTTCGCCATTTCGCCAGGCCAAATGCCGTGCCAAGCGCCAAGCCAAACAACATGCTCAGAACACCGACGGCGATCGTCACGAGCGATCCACGCAGGATCGCGCCGACCCAGCCGCCCTCCCACAGTTGCACCAAGCCAAATTGCATCGCGCTTTCCGTTCTACCTGGGTGGGGTCGCGCCAACGGATTGGCGCGACCTGATTGGCTTAATGGGGGTCCCTATTTGCAGGGCCGCGAGATATCCATCTTGAACCACTTCTCGCTCGACGCCTTGATCGAGCCATCGTCGATCAGCTCGCAAAGGGCCTTGTCGATCTTGGCCTTGAGCTCGGTGTCGTCCTGGCGGATACCCACGCCGATGCCTTCGCCCAGTGTGGCGTCGGAGGCGCTGGTGATGCTGACCGGCACGAACTGGAAGTTTGCCCCCTCGGGCTTGTCGAGGAAGTTCTGCAGCGCCGAGGCATCGGCAAAACCGGCATCAATGCGGCCGTTGGCCAGGTCGATCTGCATCTCGTCAAGCGTGCCATAGGACTTCAGCGTGGCGTTGGGCGCCATCTTCTCCATGTAGTGGGCATGGGTGGTGCCGGCCTGCACGCCAACCGTATGCCCGTCAAGCGCGGCCAGAAGCGCCGGGATTTCGGTGATGCCCGCAAGCGGAGAATCCTTGGCGACAACAACCTTGTTGGCCAGTTCGGCATAGCCGATCGAGAAGTTGATTTCCTTCTTGCGGTCCTCGGTGATTGACATGCCCGAGATGATCACATCGAACTGCTTGGCCTTGAGCGCGGGGATCAGCCCGTCGAAGGCCTGCACGACGAATTTGCACTCCATATCCAGCTTCTTGCAGACCAAGGCCCCGACATCGGCGTCAAAACCCGTCACCGCGCCATTCGCATCGGCCATGCTCCAGGGCGGATAGGCCCCTTCGGTGCCGATCTTCAGTTGGCCTTCGGCCTGCGCGCCTGTCGCGATGCCGACGAGCAGCGCAACGATCGAGAGAATCTTCAGTTTCATTCTGCGTCTCCTTGTTGAACGTCTTGTCTTCCTTACTGAATCGGCCGCGGTCGCCTGCGGTTCGATGCAGGTCTTCTCAGAACGTGCGGGCCAGGAACTGCCGCAGGCGTTCGGAACGTGGCTGGCCGAAAAGGTCGGCCGGATTCCCCTCTTCCTCGACGCGACCCTGATGGAGGAAGAGCACCTTGTGACTGACTTCACGCGCGAACTGCATTTCGTGAGTCACGAGGATCATGGTGTTGCCTTCCTCGGCGAGCTGGCGAATGACGCGCAGCACCTCGCCCACCAGTTCGGGGTCCAGGGCCGAGGTCGGCTCGTCAAACAGCATCACGCGCGGGCGCATAGCCAGCGTTCGGGCGATCGCGGCGCGTTGCTGCTGGCCGCCGGACAGCTGGGCCGGGTAATAGTCGTGCCTGTCCGACAGCCCGACCTTCTTCAGAAGCGCGTGGGCATGGTCGATCGCATCGGCGCGGGCCTCCTTCAGGACGTGGACCGGGGCCTCGATCAGGTTTTCCAGGACCGTCATGTGCGGCCAGAGGTTGAAGTTCTGAAACACCATCCCGACCCGGGCGCGGATATGTTCGATCTGGCGCGGATCGGCTATCTTCGCTGGCCCGTCGGCGCTCATCTTGAGTCGGACGGGCTCGCCATCTATGTGGATCTGCCCGGAATTCGGCAGTTCCAGAAGATTGATGCAGCGCAGCATCGTGCTTTTGCCAGAGCCGGAAGAGCCGATCATCGACACTACCTCGCCCGGGTAGGCGGTCAGGTTCACGCCCTTCAGAACCTCGAGCGGGCCGAAGGATTTGTGCAGGTCGACGACATCGACCGCAGCGGTCCCTTTCGGCGCGGCCTTCGGTTCCGGGGCCGGGGTTGGGGCCGGGGTCGGGGCCGGCGCGGGCGCGGCACAGCGCGACGCCTGCACCTGCGCAAGCCTGAGCGCCGCGAGGCCCGTGTCGAAATGGTGAAGGCTCGTCGCAAGACAGATCTGCTGCCAGTTCCGGTCCTGGGGGATGAACCCGTGAAGCAGGGCGGACTTGACGCGCTGACTGCGTTCGGCCTGCAGCTTTCCGTAAAGATGCAGCCGGTTATCGTCGATGACGCGGCACTGTATCTCCATCGAGTTGAGCGTGCCGCATTCGATCACCAGCGGCAGCACGCGCGCCTGCGGCATCGCCCGCCGGACAAAGGCCGACACATAGCCGGTGGCGGTGGCGGCGATCCCGGTATCGGTCTTTGCGGCAGCCCCGGTCATGACCGTTGTCATGGCTGGCCCAAAGATGTCCCTACCCCAGGCAAGGCCCGGATGGTCATCCGGGCTGACGGACAAAAGCGCGGGATAGCCGTAGGGCCCGGCACCGGTGTGCAGGTCGAAGACGAGGACCTGACTGGCCGCCTGGCCCTGTTCGGCAAGGACGGCAGCCAGCGTGCGGTTTGACCAGACCGGCCCGTTGCCGCCAAAGAAGAGCCCGTCCGAAAACTGGTACTGCCCTGCCTCAAGCGCGCTCGTGACCTCTGCCTGGCTCGATGCGCCGGCCAGGTTCCGCAGCGCCTGCTCGGCCGTGGCGGTGTCGGACCCATCCGGCTTGCCGATCAGCGCGGGATGCAGGTCGGCATAGCGATGATTTTCAGGGGGGGTCGTCTGCCAATCGATGAAGTTCCGGTTCAGGTCGACGTTGTCTTCGTTGACACGACGCGACCAGGCGGTGCCCCAGGGATTGATTGCGTGGATCATCAGCACGGCGGTGTCTTCCGGCAGTGCGCCCCTGCCTTTCTGTTCCAGCCAGGCCGATTGGCAGGCTGATCCATAGGCGGCTTCGACGCCATGGGTGCCGGAGATGATGACCATCAGCCGCGCCGCATTGGCGGGACCGACGAGCGCCACGTCAGTGAAGATCGGCCGCCCATCCGGATCGTGCAGCGGATGGGGATGCTCTGTCAGCGCCGCATCGGCGGCCCGCGCGGCGGAGAGGAACCGGCGGCGCATCGTCGTGTAATCCAGCGCAAAGGGCAGAGCCGGTGCCGTCGTTTGGGTCAATTCGCGCGCTTGCATCATTGCAGAACCTTGGTTTTCGAGGATTGCAGAGGCAGAACCTTGCCGGGATTCAGAAGGAACTCGGGGTCGAGGGCTTCCTTGACGCGGGCCATCGCGGCAAGCTTGGCCGGATCGGCCGTCGCGACCAGCGATCCAATGCGCTTCGACCCGATCCCATGCTCGGCTGAAAAGGAGCCACCGATCGAACGCAGCGTCGCATAGAGGATCGCCTCGACTTGCGCGGCCGTCTTTTCGCCAAGCGGCCCTGCCCGGTCCAGCACGATGTGCAGGTTGCCGTCCGCCAGGTGACCGAAGAGATAGGGCGAGATCCCGCCGCCAACCTGGGCGAGGCCTCTGGTGATCCGCTCGACATAGGCGCCGATCTCGGAGAGCGGCACCGACACGTCATAGGAGGCGGCGGCGTTGTGGGCGCGGTAAAGCTGGTCCGTGTCTTCGCGCAGGCGCCACAGCGCAGCCTCTTGCTGCTTCGAGGTCGCTGCGACGCCGGTGACGCCCGCAAAGCGCTCGCTCAGGGTTTGGAAGATGTCGCCGAGCGCTTCATCGAGTTCGGCCTGGTCCTCACCACCCAGGGAGAGCAAGAGATAAAGGGGCTGGTCGAGCGGCAGGTCAGGGTCCGCCCAGCCGAGCGCGCTTGCGGTCAGGCGGATGTAGGATTGCCAAAGCCCTTCTGCAGCTCGCAGATGCCCGTTTCGCGTCCGCAGCCCCAGGTCGATCGCGGCTAGACAGGCCTCGACCGATTGCAGGCCCAGCAGAACCGTCGCGGTCGCCTTTGGCAGTGGCTCCAGCGTCAGGGCCACGCGGGTGACAATCCCGAGCGTCCCCTCGGCACCGATGAAGAGGTGCTTGAGGTCGTAGCCTGCCGTATTCTTCACGACCCTCGTCAGGTCGGAATAGATACTGCCGTCGGCAAGAACCGCCTCGATGCCGACGACCCGATGGCGCATGACGCCATGGCGGTGCGCCATGATGCCGCCGGCGTTGGTCGACACCATGCCCCCGATCGTCGCCGTGCCCCGGGCCGGAAGATCGATGCCCGGTTCCAGCCCATGGGCCAGGAGCGCCTTCTGCAGGACTTCGAGCGGGATGCCCGCCTGCACAACCGCAATCCGCTCGTCCGGATGGATCGCCTCGATCTCGGCCATGCGTGCAAGCGACAGGATGGCTTGGTGCGGATGCGAAAGGCACCCCCCGACAAGGCCGGTCCGACCGCCCTCGGGCACGATGCTGGTGCCATGCAGGCGGCATAGCGCCACGATTGCGGCCACTTCGGCGGTGCTGGCCGGACGGGCGCGAAAGGCCGCGCTATGATCGGGGTCGTCCTGGACGTTCGCAGCGCCGATCCTGTCGGCGATGGCGGACCGAAGCTCGCGAAGGTTCGGACCGATATGTTCCCCGAGCGTCATCATGCCGCCAGCCGGGTGAGCGAGGCGATCAGCCTGTCATTCTCATCCACCCGCCCGATGGATATCCGAAGCCAGCTTTCGAAGCCGGGCTCGCGCCAGGGCTTTACGATGATGCCGTCGGCCAGAAGCCCCGACGCCACGGCAGTGCTGTCCTGGCCGGTGTCAACGAAAAGGAAGTTGGTTTGCGATGGGGCCGGCGCCAGCCCCATCGCCGCAAGCGCCGCCGCCACCCGGCTTCGCTCGGCACGCAGGCGCGCGACCGAGGATCTCATCCAGGCCTCGTCCGAAAGTGCTGCAATCGCGGCGATCTGGGCGACGCCATTCACGTTGAATGGCGTCTTCGCCGAACCGACCACGCGCGCGAGCGCCGGGTCTGAGCAGACGGCATACCCAACCCGCAAGCCGGCCAGGCCATAGGCTTTGGAGAAGGTGCGCAGGACGATATGCGCAATCCCGCTTTGGCGCAGAACCTCGATGCCGTCCGGCGCGCCGGCATCGGCGAACTCGAAATAAGCTTCATCGAGGACGAAGAGAGTGCCCGGCCGCACGGCCGCGATCAGCCGTTTCAGCGCGGCGTGGTCCAGCGCGACCCCCACCGGGTTCCAGGGGGAAGACAGGAAGACCAGTCGCGGGCCTTTGGAGATCGCCTTTTCCAGCGCGGGCAGGTCAAATCCAGCCGCGCCTGTCATGGGAACCTTCACGACCCGCGCACCGGCGGCAAGGGGCTCGATCTCGTGCAGGCCGAAACTCGGAGCCACCGTCACGGCCAAGGCGCCCGGAACCAGAATGGCGCGGGAAATGGCCGCGATCATCTCTTCAGATCCGTTCCCGAAGACGATGCGGTCGGGATCAACCTGAAGGCGGGAGGCCAGGGCCTCGCGCAGGGCGGTGCAGGCTGGATCGGCATAGCGCCAGGGCTCGACCCCAGCCCCGCCGAGCGCGGCAAGAACCGCGGGCGAACAGCCGTCGGGATTTTCGTTGCTCGCCAGCCGGGCCACATCCTCGTGGCCGCTGAGGCTCCGCGCGCGCGCCAGCGACATGCCGGCATTATAGGGCGGCAATGCCGCCATGTGCGGGTTCGCCGCCCACCCGTCCGTGAGCCCTTCGACTGCAGCATTGGCACCACGCTTTGCGGTCATCACAATTCCAGTACGACATCGGTGGTGGGGCGCGAGCAGCACAAGAGCACCTCGCCCGGCGCCAGCTCTTCCAGCGGCTCCTCGAAATACTCGACTTCGCCGGAGGTGATGCGCGTCACACAGGTGCCGCAGATGCCGGCGCGGCAACTGAATTCGGGCTTCAGGCCCTGCGCCTCGGCAAAGTCCAGCAGGGAATGGCTGTCCGGCTTCCAGTCGGCCCGGCCACCTGATTTCGTGAACTCGACAGAGACGGCCCCTGTCAACGCCACGACGGGCCGCGCCTGTGCCGGAGCCTGTGCCGGAGCCTGTGCCGGAACCTGCGCCTCCGGCTTGGCAGCTTCGGCGTCGAGTACGGTCGCGGGGCCGAAGAATTCGTAGGCAATGCGATCGCGGGCAACGCCAAGATCGCGCAGCGTGCCGTAGACCGCCTTCATGAAGGGCGGCGGCCCGCAAAGGTAGACATCATAGTCATCCAGGCACAGGAGCTGCTGCAAGAGCGCCTTGTCGATGACGCCTTCGGTGTCGTAGCGCCGACTGGCCCGGTCAGCTTCGGTCGGCGAACGATAACAAAAATGCGCCGTAAGGCCGGGCCGTTGCGCAACCAGTGCCTCGACTTCCTCGCGCAGGGCATGGACCACGCCGTTTTCACAGGCGTGAACGAAGAGGCAGCGGCGCCTCGAGCCCGCCGTCAGCCTGTGCAGCATCGCGACCATCGGCGTCAGGCCCACCCCGCCGCTCAGAAGGACCACCGGGCGACCGCTCGTCTCGTCGAGCACGAAGGCGCCGCGCGGGCCTTCGGCGGCGATCACGTCGCCCACGGCAACCGAGTCATGAAGGTGCGCAGACACAAGCCCTGCCGGAACGTCCGGATCGGGCGCCCCCTCGCGCTTGACCGAGATGCGATACCGCGCCAGCACGTCCGGGGATCCCGAAAGGCTATAGTTGCGCAGGACGTGCCCCGTGCCGTTGGGGACGGGAACCTTCAGGACCAGAAACTGCCCCGGCCTGAAGGCCGGCAGGGCCGATCCATCTGCCGCTTCCAGCAAAAAGGACGTGATCAGGCTGCTTTCGACGGTCTTGGCGACGACCCTGAGCTGGCCGAAACGCCCGGTCCCACCCTCATGCGCCTGCGTGCCGGCCATCGTCATTGGGCAGCGAGTTCGCCGACCCCTTCGGCCTCGATGAGGCGCGCGAGGTTGCGGCGGAAGCGCAAGGGGCCGACGTCGATCTTGAGGTCCAGGTTCGGGGTCTTCTTGTTGGCCATGCCCTGATGCACCGCCGTCAGCACCGCCCGGTCCTCGTCGAAGGCCCCGCGCACCGACGCCGCAAATTCCGCCGACACCTTGGGGTCGTCCGGCGCGAAGTTGCGCATCTGGAACCAGTAATACTTGGTCGTGTTCTCATCGACCGGCGTCATGAAGTTGTAGCTGTCCATGAGGAAAGTCTCAGCCGGCAGCACCTTGCCCTCGCCGCCGCTATGGGCCGGGGCGAAGATCGCGCGGATGATCGCATGGCTGGGATAATGCACCTCATAGTGCTGCTTGCGGTCGCAGTTGCCCTTAAACTGCAGGTAAGGCGCGTAGAACGGAGCCGGCACCACGTCGATCATCCAGCGCCAGACAGTCACGCCATGCTCGCCGATCGTCGTCTCGAGCGGCGCTTCCTCGGCCGCGGCGTTGCCGAACGAGGTCTGGTGGACCCAGGCCACATGCGAGGGGTCGAGAAGATTGTCGGTCATGTAGAGGTAGTTGCAGGCGATCGCCATCGAGTCGCCGCGGTTGATGCCCCAGGCGGGATCACCCCAATGCTCGACCTTGAATATCTTGTCCGGATCGGCCTTTTCGGCCTGGCCCATCCAGATCCAGAGCAGGCCATAACGCTCGTGAATGGGATAGGAGCGGACACAGGCGACATGGGGGATCTTCTCGACCCCCGGGACGCGCGTGCAGGTGCCGGTGCTGTCGAACGTCAGCCCGTGATAGCCGCACTCGACGGTATCGCCCTTGATGCGCCCCATCGACAGCGGCAACTTGCGGTGCGGGCAGGCATTTTCCAACGCGGCAACCTGTCCGTCCGTCCTGCGGTAGAGGACGATCTCCTCGCCGAGGATCTTCACCGGGACGAGTCCGGCGCCGACCTCGTTGTCCCAGGCAGCGACGTACCAGCTGTTTCGTAGGTACATGAGATCCTCCGGCTATTATGTTTAGACATATTTTTAGAGCGTAAACCTCGCGCCAGAAAGTTCTTGCTTCTGCGATATATTTTAGAAAATCTAAAAAGGTCGATGGAGACGCGCGTGCAGAGACTGCCGCCCATGCGGGCGTTGAAAGTGTTCGAGACGTTCGGCCGCCTGGGCACCGCCACGGCGGCAGCAGTCGAACTCGGCGTCACGGTCGGCGCGGTCAGCCAGCAACTGCGCATCGTCGAAGCTGAAGTCGGCCTGCCGCTCATCGAGCGAAAGGGCAAACAGATCGCGCTTACCGGTCGTGGCCGGCAGTACCACGACGACGTGAAGGCGGCCTTCGACCTGTTGCGCGCGGCCCAAGAAAAGGTCGAGCGGGCCCATTCGGAAGCGACCTTGACCATCTCTTGCCTGCCGTCGGTCGCGTCGAAATGGCTGGCGGTTCAGCTCTTCGATTGGCAGAAGGCACATCCCAAGGCGAACGTCCGCCTGATCGGCGAGAATGCCGAACCCAACCTCAGCGAAGACGGCGTGGACTTCCGCCTGACCTATGGCGAGATGGTCAATCGGTTCAAGCATCGGACCGAGCTTTTCACGGACTGGATGGTGCCCGCCTGCTCACCCGAGCTTCTGACACGCCTCGATTTGAAGTCGCCGGCGGATGTGCTCGATGCGCCGCTCCTCGGCATCGAATGGGCGCGCGAGCAAGGGGCGGCACCGACCTGGGGCGACTGGGCCGCGATGATCGGCGTGTCGCGACGCAAGGCGGTCGGCGCGGTGACATTTTCGCTGTCGAGCGCCGCCATAGACGCCGCGATCAACGGCCGCGGTTTCGTCCTTGCGCAGATGTCAATGACCGCTGTCGACGTTGCTTCGGGGCGGCTCGTCATACCCTTCGATCTCCGCCTCAAGCTGCCGCATCCCTATGCCCTGGCCTGGGATCCGCCGGTCTTGTCAAAGCCATTCGGGCCCGAACTGCATAGCTGGATCCAGGCCGTGGCGCGGCGCCAAAGGGCGGCCTCAACGCCCAGGCGCACGACCCATAGTTCCTCTTGAGGGCGCCGTCGGGTGGCTCGGGCTGGTCGTGGCTGTGGTGGATCGCAGGCCCTTCGTCAGCCCAGCCCAGCCCGGACATCCCGACCGGGTAGAGCCGGTCCCCAAAGCCCTTGGGCTGATGCTGTCAGACAAATTCGAATGCGTCTCAGTAAGGGCCGAAGGCCCCATCCCGCGCTCGAGCGGCCCGTCGGTCATCTGGGCATGGGACCGCCCCGTTGACGGGTCATCCAGTCCCGCACCTCTTTCGGCGACGCCTTGCCGCCACGCGGGCCGTGGCAGGTGACCGAGCGCGAGGCAGCGCCAACGGCGAAGTCGAGTGCCTCGTCAAAGCCGTCGCCGCGGCCAAGCCCCCAGGTCAGGGACGCGCCGAGCGTGTCGCCCGCGCCCGTCACATCGGCAACAGCCACCTGATAGCCCGGAACCCGAACCAAACGGTCGCCGTCCAGCGCCTCTGCGCCGTCTTCGGATGTGGTCCTGACCACGCGGGCGATTCGGTTCTGCTGCATCCAGTCTGCGACCCGCGCGATCTCGTCATGGTCGAAGGTCGCGCGAAACCCGATGCGGTTGAAGAGGACGACGTCGGCGCCCCGCAGATAAGGCAGGTCCGCCTCGGTCGCGCCACCGACGTCCAGATCGAAGATTACCCGCCGCCCATGCGAGCGCAGGTCGGCAAGAAGGGCGGCCTGCGCCAGCACTCCCGCCGAGGTCCGGGCATGAAGCCGTCTTGCCCGATAAAGCGTGGTGTATAGGAAGCCCGGCGACCGAAGTGCTGCCAGAGCGTCAGCCGGTAGCCACATCGGTTGCTGGCCCATCTCTACGGTCAGGACGACATGTTCGCCCCGGACGAGAAAGATCAGGTTGCGCGATTCCGGAATATCCGGATCGCGCAGCATGTGACGGGTCGAGACGCCGTTCGCATTCAGGTCGGCGACAAGGCGATCCGACAGGGGGCTCTTGCTGAGGAGAGAGATGAATTCGGTTGCGCCGCCAAGGCCTGCATGGACCACCGCCGCATTCGCGATCGAGCCGCCGCATTCCGCAGGCAGTTCTTTCACGAACCCTTTTTCGGCTGGCCCCAGCCAGTGGTCGGCGCTGTAATATTCGTCAAGGGCGACATCGCCGATGAAGAAGGCGGTCATGCCCGCACCTCGACCGGCCCGCCTTCGATGTCGATCCAGGGGTCCGCTCCAAGCCCGCAGATTGCCATCCAGTAATAGGGTGTCGGGCCGGTCAGACCACGGCAGGCATCATGCCAGACCCCACGGTTCATGACTGCAACCTGACCCGGCCGGATGACGAAGGCTTCTACCGTGCCCGCAAGCGGGGCGGGGGCGTCTCCGCCCGGTGCCACGGCAAGGACGATGGCCGCACCGGCACAGAAAAGCGCTTCTTGCGTCAGTGGATGGCGTTCCATCTGTCGCGCGGACCAGGGCGCCGTCGGGCCCTGCGTCATGCCCAGATGCCCGTGCCCGTCGATCAACGGGCTGAGGGTGAAGCCATCGCTCCACCCGTCACCCGACATGCGTCGGACCCCGGCGTCCCCAGCGTCAGACAGGTCGAAGACGCGGCCAAAGGCAGCGAAGGTGTCCGCAGTAAGAGGGCGCGCCTGGACAAATCGGCTCATGCCGCCCTCGCCCGGGCGTTCCGGACCGCTGCCATGAAGCGCGCGACATAGGCGGGCTCGAGCCGCCCCTTGTCGCTGTGGCCTTCCTTCAGCCAGCTACCGACGATGGCGCCGTCGGCGACGGCAAGCTGGTCGGCGGCATTCGCCTCGGTCATCCCCGCCCCCACGAACAGGGGAACGGACCCGCCTGTCGCCGCGCGGAACCGCCGGATCTTCGCAAGATCGGTTTCCTGCCCGGTCGCATCCGATGTCACGACAAGGGCGTCGCACCGCGCGGCCCCGAGGCGGAGATCCTCGGCCTCGGACCGGCCCGAGCGGACCGGCTGATATTTGAACCGCACCCCGCCAAGCAGCGGCGCCGGAACGCTGGCGCGTTCGAGCGCGAGGTTGGCCGCAAAGGCGGCATCCTCGTCCACTGGCAGATGGCCGCAGACCGAGTCGATCTGAATGAAGGCCACTGGGTAGCGGCGCGCCAGCTGAAAGGCGCGGTCATTGTCGCGCAGGACGTTGATCCCGATGCGTGCCGGAAGATCCAGGCCGACCAGCCGTTCCAGCGCGCGTTCGACATCGTCGCTGTCGCCGAAATAGTTCTCGACGACCAGACCGTCACAGCCTTCGCCCGCCATGACCTTCGCCTCTTCGACCGCACGCGCAAGCCGGTCGGCCGGGTCTTCGCCGCCAAGATGCAACATCCCCAGGATCGGTTTCACCGTGGGGAACACGGCCTTCAACGTCATCATCCTCGTCTCCTGTTCCGCCTATGCGGCCGGTTCGGCAGTGCCGTGGCCCCAGCGGGTTGAGAATTTCATTTCCACCTTGGGAGAATAGACGATCGACGTCCGTTCGACCCGGTTGCCGCCGGGGTCCAGAACGTCCCCCGTGGCGCAGAGATAGCCGGACGGGTCGGATGTCTGTCCGAACACCTCGCGAAGCTGATCGGTCGGCGGAACCACAGTCAGCAGAAGTTCCGAGCGTGCTGGATGGCGGCCATATTTGCTGCGCAGCACGGCATAAAGCGACTGCGCCGCGAAGTCGTAACCTTCGATGCCGGGGTACTGGTCGAGCGGCAGCCACGAGGTATCGAGGTTCAGCCACTCGACGGCCCCGAGCCCGCCAAGGCCCCGCGCCCGGACAAGAATGAGCACACCGTCCTCGATCCGGTGTTCGATGACCTTTGTGACCGGCCGCTGGCCGCTGGCCCGTGCCAGGTCGGTGAAGCTGCCGAAGTTCCAGACGGAGTGGCTGACCGGACGATGCGAGACCATCGTCCCCTTGCCGCGTTCCTGACGGACCAGCCCTTCGCGCACCAGAAGCGCCATTGCGTTGCGCACGGTTGTCCGGGCGACGGAGAACCTGTCGCGCAACTCGTTCTCGGACGGGATGATCTCGCCCTCGCCCCAGGCGCCCGTGAGGATGGCGTTGCGCAACGACCGGTAAAGCTGACGGTAAAGCTGTTCGCCCGAATAGGGATCGAG
>Ga0209571_1001194_pt1 | contig 13993 bp, 11 predicted proteins | sample EBPBio102011_DNA_FD_185866 | JGI IMG/M metagenome (GOLD analysis project Ga0209571, IMG submission 185866) | Wastewater treatment Type I Accumulibacter community from EBPR Bioreactor in Madison, WI, USA - Reactor 1_1/10/2011_ DNA (SPAdes)... | ecosystem: Engineered > Bioreactor > EBPR >...
TGCAGCTTCTCGTCGATCTTCTTTGACAGGCGAGATCGTAGGTCCGACAACTCCTTGGCGACATCCATGCGACCGAAGTCCGCAGGGATGACAGCGGCGAGCTGCAGTCGGTCGGCTTTGGTGACCAGATCACTGACAACCGATGGCTCAATTCTCATTCGGTTCCCCTTCCCCAAGAGGATGATGGGTGGCGCTGTTCGGCAGATACTAGTGCACGTTCGTCTGCCTCGCGAGTTCCATTCGGTAGTAGCCTTGAGGCGGACATGACCGCTTTAGCCAGGTCTTGGACGCGCGATTCACAGTTAACCCGTGGCTCCTACCGCTAGGTTCAGAGCGTATGCATGAACCGCGGCGGTCCTCCCTTTAGACACGTACTGCTCGGCGGTATCGCCTCCCAGCTCGATCAATGGAGCATGACGAAACCAGGTGATGGCGCGCTCGATGTCCAAGTCACTGCACTCGAGAAGTGCGGCTATCACGCTAGCGGCGCTGTGCATGTAGTCCTGCAATAGCTCCGACTCCGGAACATGCGAGATGGCTTCTGGCGAGACGTGTGCCAGATCAGCCAGCGTCTTCAAGTCAATGCGGAACTGTTCGGCGAACAGCCTCGGGGAAATGGTTCCGTTTTCACATAGTTCCGGTAGAAAGCTACTTGATGGCTTCTGTTGAGCGAATGTCATGACCTGTGTGCCCTTGATGGAACTATCCGGTGCTGCTGCTCGAACTGCAGGAGTGTTTGATATGTCCGGCCGTAAGGCCGTTCGGTTGTCGAGCCATTGAATGGCTGCCAGCTCTTGAACTTATGGGCCTTCGGGCCAGCTAAGCCTCGTGGAATGTCTCAGCGGTTCGAAGTCCCAGCCACTCCGTTCTGGAAGTGCTTGTTCCGGTGAGGCCAACTGAATGCTGAGAACAGAGTCGCGAATGGACTCCGCCAGCCAAGCGACGTCTTCCACAGTGGGGAAATGTCTCGCGATTGTTGCGGCCTTTCGCCTGACAGGCGTGGGAAGTGCTTCGTCGCGCGCAATATCGACAAGGAAGCTACGTGCCCACAACAGTGCTCGGGTCCTTTCATCTGGCATGGTCATGAGATGGCCTCAAAATAGCTGGGTTATAGGATGGCTGCAGCGGATATCAGGTGGTGAGATCGCAACTGCACCCGTATCAGGCGGAACGATGGTGTCAGGTAGACCCGGAAGCTCGACGGCGCCGGAAGGCGTCCAGGGAAACCAAGTTGCTGGTGCCGCCAGTCTCTTGTCCGTCCAATCGTCCCCAGTAGGCATCGAGCCAGCTCATGTCAGCGAGATGATTGACATGCTCCAGGGTGGACAATGCCAGCGGGCTGAGGGAGAGGCGGTACTCGTGCTCCATCAGTTCCCTCAGCACGTCCGCATCCTCCGGGTACCCCTGGGCAAGATGCGACATGGATCCATCGATCTGCCGAAGCAGGTGCAAGGCATGTTCGCCATCTGACCACTGCTCCCGTGGCCAAGCCTGTCCTGCGTTTCGGAGCAGGGCGAACGTCATGCCCACCGCGCGCTGAAAAGACGACAGTCCAACTCCCCACTGCACCAGTTCGGCATTCGTGATGGCCTTCTGCGCCAGGGAGCAGGCCTTGCCGTCGACCTCGATGGTCGCGTTCCAGTAGTTGTAGAACAGCGGCCGCAGGGCGAAGACGTCCTGGAGCAGTTGCTGCATTCCCGGGTGGCGGATCTGATCCACCAACGCGCGAAAGCGAGCGACCAGTTTCGCTGTGCCTGTGACCTCGGGGATGAGGTCGATGACCTGCAGGGCCGGCTGCCACTGGATGCGGTCAATGACCGAGGTCAGTCCCACGGGATAGCCAAGGGGGTGGATGCTCACGGTGGCAGTCAGTACGGAGTCCGTGTTGGCTGCATCGAAGTGATGCCAGGTCCACGCGGCGAGCTCGCCGTCCGGATGGAGCACGCGTACCGACTGCAGGCCATCGCCACTGATCAGCCCGGGTTCGAGAACGGCATCGAAGGTGACAGGCTGGGTGATGAGGGGATGCTTGTTCATGGGTCTTCCTTGGATGAGTTGCTGTGGAGTGGTTTTTGAGACACAGGAGGGCTCGGCTCGTCGCGAGTGCGTCAAGCGGGGCCTGTTCGGCGGTTGGGGGGGCAGCTTGGCGGAGCCGCTACTGCTGCTGAAGTTGAGCGACCAAGGCTTCGAGCTGTTTGCGTGTCAGCACAGCCAAAGGAGTGCTCGTGCCCTGCGGGGCATCCTTCGTTCGGGGAGTGCTACTGGTCGGCATGGAGGAGGCGGTGACCAGCCCCGTGAAGGCCTTGCCGTCGTTGCGGGTCAGGTTGGGCACGTAGCGCGAGTAGACCCGGAACAACATTTCCGTATTGGCATGGCCCAAGGTCCGGGCCACCCACTCCGGATTCTCGCCCGAGACCAGCATTAGCGTGGCTGCCGTATGGCGGGTCTGATAGGGCCTGCGGGGTGCCAAGCCCAGATGGCGGAGTAGGGGATGCCAGACCCGATTGGTGAAGTTGACCAAGTTGATCGGATCACCGTTGCGCTGTGCAAAGACCCAGCGGCAATCCTCAGAAACCAGTTTCCGCTGTTCAAGCAGGGCCGTGCGCACCAAGGGAACCATGGGGATATCCCTCATCGAGCCATCGGTCTTGGTGTTCTCCAACTTCCCTTTGACGATCGACTGGCGGACCAGGATCAGATCCTGCTCAAAGTCGATGTGCTTCCACTCCAGCGCATTGATCTCGCCTGTCCGCAACCCCGTGAAGAAGCGGGTCGCCAGGTACGGATGCCAGTCTGTGCGAACGGTGCCGAGCGCACGGTGGACCTCATCCAGCGAAAGCGGCTGGATGTCGAGCTTGGGCAGGCGCAGCGGCTTGATGTTCCGGAACGGGGTGAGGAACTCATAGCGCTCGGAAGCCTCGGCCATCAACATGCGCAAGGGCGTCATGATGTGATTGATCCTCGAGGGAGACAGGGCGCCGCCGCCTTTGCCGGTTTGCTTGCCCAGTTCGGCTCGGAAGGCCAGCAGATCCGCTCGGGTGATTTCGGCCAACGACTTCTCACCCAGCTTGGGAAGAATGTGTTGCTGCAGGGTCCCTTGCACGGTGTCGGCATGAGTCTGGCGCCAGCGGGGCAGGTTCTCTTGGTACCAAGTCCCGGCGAACTGCCCCAGTGTCGGCGTAGCAGGGCCCGTATCCTGCAAGGCATGGCCACTTGCCGCCACGACCGTCGGAGCGGCCTCCATGTCGCCGTCGAACTGGGCGGCGCGAGGACTGTCAGGGAAGAACGCGCGATAACTGAACGTTCCTTTGGCCATCTCGCGCTTGATTCGATTGGCTAGAGTCTCCAAGGTCCGCCGGTTGGGAGCAGTGTCCTTCAAGGCCGTCTGCTCTTTGCATCGTTTGCCGCGGAACGAAAAGTCTAGGTAGAGGCAGTTGGTCTCGGGGCGCGCGCGAACCTTAGCCATGCGCCACGCCGCCGTTGGCCATCGGAATCAGCGGGACATGCGCCGAGGAGGCGGTGTGGATGTCGCGCTCAATAGCCTCCCAGAGGAAAAGCAGCTTCCGTCCACCGAACGGACGGATGTAATGGATTCCCTCCAGCAGGACGCTGTCTTTGAGGCGGTTCCTGATGGTCCGGACGTCGTAGTGGATGCGCTCGGACAACTGCTCGGTCGTCAGATAAGTCTTGCTCAATGCGAAGCTCCTTGTGAAATAATACATGCGAAAGCACAGAAAAATGTGCATTCGTGTTTATTTGTATCACAAGATTTGCGCTTGTCAAATTTTTTGTGCGAAATACATGAAAATCGAGCAAACAGGCTTCTATTAATGCTCCGCTACAAGCTCAAAGAATTGACCGCCGAGAAGGAGTTCCGCGAGCGGCGGAGGGTCACCGTCCAGGAGATTGCCGAAGCCACGGGGATCACCCGCAATACGCTTTCCAAGATGCTCAACCAGCACGGCGCCAGTGTTCGATCAGAAAACCTCGACCGCTTATGCGCCTTCTTCGATTGTCGGATCGAAGATCTGGTTGAGTTCATCCCCGAAAACGCAGAAGTGAAACCGTAAGTCATATGCCCATCAAGAAATCCGACCTTTACTCCTCCCTCTGGAAAAGCTGCGATGAACTGCGCGGCGGCATGGAGCCGTCCGAGTACAAGGACTACGTGCTCTTCATGCTGTTCATCAAGTACGTCAGCGACAAGTACGCCGGCGACGAGGATGCGCCGCTGGTGATTCCGGCGGGTGCCAGCTTCGAGGACATGAAGGCGCTGAAGGGCAAGCCAGACATCGGCGACCGCATCAACACCCAGGTCATCCAGCCGTTGATCGAGGCCAACAGCAGCAGCCTCTCGCACAGTGATTTCCCGGATTTCAACGACCCCAAGAAGCTAGGCGAGGGCAAGGAGCGCCAGGACAAGCTGACCCATCTGGTTGCGATCTTCGAAGATCCGGCGCTGGACTTCTCCGACAACCGTGCCGAGCACGATGACATCCTGGGCGATGCCTACGAATACCTGATGCGTCACTTCGCCCAGGACTCGGGCAAGAGCAAGGGCCAGTTCTACACCCCGGCGGAAGTCAGTCGTACCATCGCGCAGCTGATCGGCATCGGCCCACACAACACCAACCGCCAGACCACCGCCTACGATCCGACCTGCGGCTCCGGCTCGCTGCTGCTGAAGGTCGCGGCCGAAGCGGTCAACAAGATCACCCTGTACGGGCAGGAGATCTCGGCCACCACCGCCGGTCTGGCCCGCATGAACATGATCCTGCACGACTTCCCGGATGCCTCGGTGCAGTCGGGCAACACGCTGGCGGACCCGAAGTACAAGGACGGCGAACAACTCAAGACCTTCGATTATGTCGTGGCCAATCCGCCGTTCTCGGACAAGGCCTGGAGTTCCGGCCTTACCCCGAGTGCCGATCCCTTCCAGCGTTTTGCCTGGGGCGTGCCGCCGGCCAAGCAGGGCGACTATGCCTACCTGCTGCATATCATCCGCAGCCTCAAGGCCAGCGGCAAGGGCGCCTGCATCCTGCCGCACGGCGTGCTGTTCCGCGGCAATGCCGAGGCCGCCATTCGCAAGCAATTGGTGGACAGCGGCTACCTGGTGGGCATCGTCGGCCTGCCGGCCAACCTGTTCTATGGCACCGGCATCCCGGCCTGCATCCTGGTGATCGACAAGGACAACGCCAGTGCTCGGCGCGGCATCTTCATGATCGATGCCAGCAAGGGCTTCCTGAAGGATGGCAACAAGAACCGCCTGCGCGAACAGGACATCCACCGCATCGTCGACACCTTCCGGAAGGCGCAGGACGTACCCGGCTACGCGCGCATGGTCGGTTTCGATGAAATCCGCAGCGCCAGGAACGACTACAACCTCAATCTGCCGCGCTACATAGACAGCAGCGAAGCTGAGGACCTTCAGGACATCGAAGGCCATCTGCTTGGCGGCATTCCGCAGCGCGACATTGATGCGCTGCACGCATACTGGGCCCACATGCCCGCACTGCGCGAGGCCTTGTTTGAAAACGCCGGCCGCCCAGGCTATCTGCAACTGACGTTGCAGATAGCGGAAGTGAAGCCGGCCATCCTTGCTCATGCGCAGTTCCAGGCGTTCCAAGCCACCGCGGCGGAGCTTTACGCCCGCTGGGCGCAGGCGATCCGTCCGCAACTGACCTGCTTCGGCCAGGGTGGCCAGCCCAAGGTGTTCATCCACGACGTGTCCGAAAGTCTCCTGGCCGCCTATGCCAAGGCGCCGCTGCTGGATGCCTATGCCGTCTACCAGCATCTGATGGACTACTGGGCGCAGAGCATGCAGGACGATGCCTACCTGCTGGCCGCGGAGGGCTGGAAGGCGCAGCCCACCCGCATCGTGGAGACCAACAAGAAGGGTGTGCGCAAGGACAAGGGCTGGACCTGCGATCTGGTGCCCAAGGCGCTGATCGTGGCGCGCTATTTCAAAGCCGAGCAGCAGGCGCTGGACGCCGCGCGCACCGCGCTGGAAGCGGCCAGCAGCGCGCTGGAAGCCCTGGAGGAAGAGCACGGCGGCGAAGAAGGGTTCTTCGCCAGCCTGGACAAGCTCAATGCCGCCGAGGTGAGGCGGCGTATCAAGGAGATCGGCAAAGCGAAGGACGACGCCGAGGAACTGGCCGCGCTCAGGCAGTGGTTGGAACTGTCCGAGCAGGAGGCCGAGCTGAAGAAGCAGCTCAAGGCGCTGGATGCCGCGCTCGATGCCAAGGCCCTCACCAAGTACCCGCAGTTGTCGGTGCCGGAGATCCAGGCGCTGGTGGTGGACGATAAGTGGCTGACTGCGTTGAATGCCGCCGTGCAGGGTGAGGTGGAGCGTGTATCGCACGCGCTGACGCGGCGGGTGAAGGAGTTGGCTGAGCGCTATGACACGCCGCTGCCGCAGCTGGCTGCGAATGTCACGGAGTTGGAAACCAAGGTGGCCGGGCATCTGGCGAAGATGGGGTTTGCGTGGAACTGAAGGTGGGGTACAAGAAGACCGAAGTTGGCGTGATACCTGAAGATTGGGAGGTCCGTGAGGTAGCCGAGTTTTCGAAGATCGTCACTGGGCCATTTGGCACCCTCTTGAAGGCCAGTGAATACAGCCAAGGCGACGGTGTGCCGCAGATCTCAGTTGGCGAAATTGGCGATGGATGCTTCCGTGTGAACGAACACACGTCGCGAATTCCTCCGCACGTTGTGAAACGATTACCGCAGTATCTGCTTCGTGCCGGGGATATCGTCTTTGGTCGAAAAGGTGCTGTTGACCGTTCTGCAATGGTGACGGAATCCGAGGCTGGCTGGTTTCTGGGCTCCGACGGAATAAATGTGCGTCCAGCGCAGGGTCATTCCCCCTATTTGGCAGCACAGTTCAGTAGCAAACCCGTCAAGACGTGGCTTCTCAATAATGCGATCGGCACCACCATGCCATCGTTGAATCAAAGTGTGCTGGGACGAATCCGTGTTCCTTTCGCGCCTCAGGCCGAACAGTCCGCCATCGCCACGGCCCTAAGCGACGTAGATGCACTGCTGGCCGCGCAGGACACACTGATCGCCAAGAAGCGCGCTATCAAACAGGGCGCGATGCAGGAGCTGCTTACCGGTAAGCGCCGCCTGCCGGGGTTTGGTGGGGAGTTGGAGGTGAAGAGGTTGGGGGAACTTGCGCACATTCGCAATCAGAAAGTTTCAACGAGCCAAGTGGATCCAGAAACGCTCTGCGTCGAGCTGGAGAATGTCGGTCAAGGGTCCGGTCGCCTGGACTCGCGTTCAAATGCCGGAAGTGCAATCTCGACGAAATACACCTTTCAAGTCGGCGACGTGCTCTTTGGCCGGCTTCGCTCCTATCTCCGCAAGTATTGGATTGCAACAGAGTCAGGGCTTTGCACCACGGAAATCTGGCCGCTGGCAACCGATGAGCGTCTGGTTCCTAGCTACTTGTTCGCTCTCGTGCAAACTGATTCCTTTATTGATGCTGCAAGCGTTGCATTTGGCACGCATATGCCTCGTGCCGATTGGGACGTGATTCGAAACTTCGAGATTTCATTGCCCAGCACCGAGGAGCAGATCGCGATTTCAAAGGTGATGGACGATATGGACGCTGAAGTTTTTGCTATGGAAGCCGCCCGCGAGAAGATCGCAGAACTTAAGCAAGGCATGATGCAGGCACTGCTGACCGGCCGGATCCGACTGGTCTGAACCAAGGACGACAAGGGGAGTTTGCCAGATGAAGATTTCAACCATTCTCGATCACATCGACAGCGGCCACATGGCCTTGCCGGAATTCCAGCGCGGCTATGTCTGGAACGGTGATCAGGTCCGTGGGCTGTTCGATTCCATGTACAAGCGCCACCCGGTGGGTGGGCTGCTGGTGTGGGCCACGGAATCCATGGGCGCCACGCATCGTGGCGATGGCGTGCTGGCGCCCGGCATTGTCAAGTTGCTGCTCGATGGCCAGCAGCGTATGACTTCGCTGTATGGCGTGATACGCGGAAAGCCGCCGAGGTTCTTCGATGGCAAGGCCAAGGCCTTCACCGGCTTGCGATTCAACCTGGAAACCGAGACCTTCGAGTTCTACCAGCCCGCCAAGATGAAGGACAACCCATTGTGGGTGGATGTGTCCGATCTGATGAAGGGAGGCACCCATGGCATGGGCGCCTGGGTGGCCAAACTGTCCACGCCGGAACTGACGCCCAAGCTGGGCGACTACGTGGCTCGCCTGAGCCGCGTACTCGGCATTGCTGACATAGACCTGCACATCGAGGAAGTCACCGGCGCCGACAAGTCGCTGGACGTGGTGGTGGATATCTTCAATCGCGTCAACAGCGGCGGCACCAAGCTGTCCAAGGGCGACCTGGCGCTGGCCAAGATCTGCGCCGACTGGCCGACCGGCCGCGACGAGATGAAGAAGAAGCTCAAGGAGTGGCACGACCACGGCTACGACTTCAGCCTGGACTGGTTGCTGCGCTCAGTGAATACCGTACTGACCGGGGAAGCCAAGTTCCTGCATCTCCACGAGCAGGGTCCGGTGGAGATACAGGACGCGCTCAAGCGCGCCTGCAAGCAGATCGATGTCGGCCTGAACATGGTGGCCGACCGGCTGGGGCTGGACCACGACCGCGTGCTCTTCTCCCGCGGCGGCTTTCCGGTCATGGCCCGCTATCTGGATCAGCGCCAGCAGAGAAAGCTGGGGCCGCCCAACGAGAGGGATCGCGACAAGCTGTTGTTCTGGTATTTCCAGTCCGGCATGTGGGGGCGATTCTCGGGTTCGGTCGAATCTTTTATCGATCAGGATCTGGCTGTGATCGAGGACGGTGACCTGGATCGCCTGTTGGAGCAGCTACGCCTATGGCACGGCGGCTTGCGTGTGGAACCCGCGCACTTCACCGGCTGGAGCCTGGGTGCGCGTTTCTACCCGGTTCTGTACATGCTGACCCGAGTGGGTGAAGCGCGCGACTGGGGTACGGGTATCGGGCTCAAAGCCAACATGCACGGCAAGATGAGCAGGTTGGAGGTTCACCATATTTTCCCCAAGGCACAGTTGTACAAACGCGACTTCAGGAAGTCGGAAGTGAACGCGCTCGCCAACTATTGCTTCCTGACCAAGGACACCAATCTCGATATCCTCGACACGCTGCCGGAGATCTATTTTCCCAGAATTGAAGAGGCGCACCCGGGAGCCTTGGCTTCTCAGTGGATTCCGATGGATCCTGAGTTGTGGAAGATCAAGAACTATCGCGAGTTCATGGAAGCCCGCAAAGTTCTGCTGGCTGCAGAGCTCAACAAGCGACTGGAAGATTTGCTTCACGGCGATACGAAGTGGCTGTCCGGCGCGGCTGCCCCCATAGTCGGCAGCGTTGCCGGGAGCGGCGTGGAAAGCGAGGCGGAGGAAGCCGAACTGGAGGCGCTCAACGCATGGGTAGTGGAGCAGGGACTGCCCCGTGGCACTATCGATTATGATTATGCGGACCCTGCGACCGGCGATCAGATCGCGGTGTTCGACCTGGCTTGGCCATCTGGGCTACAGGAAGAGCTGAGCCAGCCGGTCGTGGTTCTGCTTAACGAGGAGGCGGCTGTGATCACGCTCGCCAGCCAGGCCGGATATCGGTGTTTCACCGACTCGGCATCGTTCCGCAAGTACGTGCAAGCCGAGGTCTTGTCGGAGACAGTCGATGCCTGACCGCCCCCGTGCCGAGCGCGCCACCCAGAATCGCGTCGTCAAGCTGTTCGCGGACAAGTCGTACGCAGACTGCCTGGGTTACGGCCACCTCGGCGACTGGAGCAAACGGGAAGGCAATCGCAACATCGAGCCCGAATACCTTTCGGCCAATCTCAAACGGCGCGGCTATGCCGAGGCGCAGATTTCAGCGGCATTGCGGCAGTTGCAGGCCGCCGCCGAGATCAGCGGCAATACCCTCTACGATGCCAACCTCAAGACGTATGGGTTGCTGCGATATGGCGCCGACGTGCAGACGTCGCTTGGCGAGCCGGTTCGTAAGGTGCACTTCATCGAATGGGACCCGGCGAAAGCTCATTTGAATGATTTCGCGTTGGCTGAGGAAGTTACCCTGCGTGGCGGTTACGAGCGCCGACCGGACATTGTGCTGTACCTCAATGGCATCGCCATCGCGGTCATCGAGCTCAAGCGGAGCAGCAAGGACAAGTCGGAAGGCATCCGCCAGCTGATCAGCAACCAGGAAAAACAGTTCAACGAAAGCTTCTTCAGCACCGTGCAGCTGACGCTGGCTGGCAATGATGCCCAGGGCGTTTTTTACGGGACTGTGGGAAGCCCGGAAGAGTTCTATGTGCAGTGGAAGGACGAGGCCGGCCTGGCGGGCGGTAACGCTGGCGCGCTGCTTGACCGGCCGCTCGCCCAGCTGTTCGACAAGAAGCAGTTGCTGGACTTCCTCTATCACTTCGTGATCTTCGACGGCGGCATCAAGAAGGTTCCGCGGCAGCACCAGCATGCCGGCATCAAGGCTGCCCAAGTACGCACACGCAAGCGCGAGGGTGGCGTCATCTGGCACACCCAAGGCAGCGGCAAGAGCATCCTGATGGTGCTGCTGGCCAAGTGGCTGCTGGAGGAAGACCCCGATGCCCGCATCCTGGTCATCACGGATCGCGATGAGCTCGACGAACAGATCACCAAGGTGCTGAGGAACGCCGGGCTGGATTCCGCCCGCGTCAGCTCCCGCGCCGACTTGGTGGACAAGCTGGGCGCGACCACCCCGCGTCTGCTGTGTGCGCTCATCCACAAGTTTGATACCACCGACCTCACCGGGGTGCCGCCGCCTACGCATGGTCGCTTCTACGTATTCGTGGACGAAGCCCACCGTACCCAGGGCGGCGACATGAACAAGCAGATGAAGCGTTGGCTGGGCGATGCCATCTTCATCGGATTTACCGGCACGCCACTGCTGCGCAAGGACAGGCAGACCACGCATGACGTGTTCGGCTCCTACATCCACACCTACAAGTTTCCGCAGGCGGTGGCCGACAAGGTGGTGCTGGATCTGAAGTACGAGGCGCGGGAAGTGCCGCAGCAGCTGGGCAGTCGAGAGAGGATCGAAGCCTATTTCGCGGAGAAGACCAAGCGCCTGAACAACTTCCAGAGGGCGGCATTGCGCAGGCGGTGGGCCACGATGGAGGAGTTACTCAGCTCCAAGGAGCGCAAGGATCGCATCATCAACAGCATCCTGGAGGATTTCGATACGCGTCGCCGACTGAATGATGGCCGCGGCACCGCGATCCTGGTGGCCGACGAGATCTACGATGCCTGCCATTACTTCCGGCTGTTTCAGAACACCGATTTCGGCAAGCACGTCGGTATCATCACGTCGTTCGAGCCGGACAAGAGTCAGTATTCCAAGGAGCCGGCAGGCAGCGATTACCGCTACAAGTACGATACGTACCGTAGCTGGGTGCTCAAGGACTTCGACAGTACCGAAAAGTACGAAGCCGAAATGAAGCGTCGCTTCAAGGATGAGCCGGCCAACTGCAAATTGCTGATCGTGGTCAGCAAACTGTTGACCGGGTTCGATGCGCCCAGCTGCACCTACATCTACCTTGACCGCAACCTGCGCGATCACGACCTCTTCCAGGCAATCTGCCGGACCAACCGCATTGATGGCGACGACAAGGACTACGGCTACATCGTCGACTTCAAGGAACTGTTCGGCAAGGTACAGGAGGCCATCTCGGTCTACAGCTCCGACCAATTGGTGGTGGATGCCAAGGACGGTCAGGATGGCAACGTCACCCTGAAGGACTGGATCGCCGAAGGTGCCAGAAAACTGGAAGAGAGCCGCGAAGCACTATTGCACCTGTGCGAGCCGGTGCTGGCTCCCCGCGATCTGGAGCAGTTCATCGCCTACTTCTGCGGCGAGGCCCAGGATGCCGATGCGCTGGAGCAGACTGAGCCGCTGCGCATCTCTTTCTACAAACTGGTGACGGCTTTCGTCCGTACGTGGGCTGATATCGGTAGCGAGCTGACGAGCGCGGGCTACGACGAACCCACGATCAACCGCCTCGAGAAGGAGGTTGCCTTCTATGCCGAGATGCGCGCCGCCATCAAGAACCATTCTGGCGAGGAGTTCGACATCAAGCCCTTTGAGGGCGACATGCGAGATCTCCTGAATCGTTATGTTCGGGCCGACGACGCCCGTGAACTGGGGGATATGGGTGACTTGTCGCTAGTCGATCTGATCGTCAAGACAGGCATCCATGACGCCATTGCCCAGAAGCTAAATGCCAAGGGCACAAGCAGCAAGGCCGTGGCAGAAGGCATCATCAATAATGTTCGTAAGGCCATTATCCAGGAACGCTTGACCGACCCACGATTCTTCACGGAGATGTCCAGCCTGTTGGATGAGCTGATCAAGCAGTCGCGCGCCGATTCGAAAAGCTACGAGGAGTTCCTGAAGCAGGCGGAGCAACTTGCCAAGAAGCTGGCAGCACATGCGTCTGGCGGTGAGCAGGCTCCGGAGGCCTTGAATGGTAGGCGAGAGGCGATGGTGATCTATCGTAACTTGCCGGATATCTTGGCCAAGCCTGTCGATGCTACCCACGTAAAGCAACCCCCGGGCTGGTATGCCAGCGAGCTGATCAGCAAAGCTGTGCAGATTGACGATGCCATGCGCATGAGTGTGCCCGCAGACTGGAAGGGCAACGAGATCAAGGAGCGCGCGGTTCGGAGAGCCTTGCTTGCGCTGGTAGATGGCGATCGTGATGTGATGTTGAAACTGTTTGATCTGATCAAGAACCAGCCAGGCTACGGCTAATGAGTACCTTAAGGTTGGGTGATATCGAAATCGTGGTGACACGAAAGGACGTCAAGCACGTCCATCTTTCGGTGCATCCGCCGGAAGGGCGGGTCACGTTGGTCGCACCGGCGCGATCCCACCTGGAGGTGCTGCGGGCTTATGCCGTTACCCGGCTCTCCTGGATCCGCAAACAACAGGCGATGTTCCATGCGCAGGCCCGCGAGACGGCGCGACGCTACGTCACTCGGGAGAGCCACTATCTGTGGGGGCATCGCCACCTGCTCGACGTTCAGTACGTGGATGCCAAGCCAGCCGTTCGCCAAGACCACAGGCGCATCTCGCTGATGGTGCGGCCAGGTAGCGATGAAGCGAAGCGGGCGGAGGTGATGCACGAGTGGCACAAGACCCAACTCCATCTGGTACTGCCTGATCTCATCCGCACCTGGGAGCCTCGGCTAAGTGTGAGGGTGCGCGCTTACTATCTGCAGCGGATGAAGACTCGCTGGGGCAGCTGCAATCATGCTCGCGGACATATCCGTTTGAACACTGAACTCGTCAAGAAGCCTAGGCACTTGTTGGAGTACGTATTGGTGCACGAGATGGCGCACATGATTGCACCGAGGCACGACGAACACTTCATCGTACTGCTGGATGAGCACCTGCCGACATGGCGCGAGGCGCGATCCGAGCTCAACAGGCTCCCCTTGGCCGAGATCTGATGAGAGGCATGGAATGCCCTCTCATGATCCCGATCGCCGCTGAGAGACATGGCCGTGTGATAGCCGGAGGCTTGTACTCATCGCGTCGATGAGCCCCGTCGGGAGGTGTCCCAATGGCGTCCCAGATTTGTCACAGGGGGATTGGCGCGCCTGGAGGGATTCGAACCCCCGACCAATGGCTTCGGAAGCCACTACTCTATCCGGCTGAGCTACAGGCGCGTTTTTAAAGGACATTTTGCTTCGGGCCAGCCACTTTTGAGTAATGGCCCGGTGACACTGCGGTTCCCGATTTTGGCCTATGAGCAGCGGCTTCGGAAGCCACTACTCTATCCGGCTGAGCTACAGGCGCACGGGACCGGCATTCTAGCCGCAAAGCGGGGGATTGGCCCACTCCGGTGCAAGCGATGCGGAAAATCCGGTCCGGGCGGCGTGCCTGTTACCCTTTCGCGCATGGGATACGAGCGTTTCGAAACCGAAGCCATGCCGCGCTGGCGCGAGCGGCTG
>Ga0209571_1001213_pt1 | contig 13761 bp, 12 predicted proteins | sample EBPBio102011_DNA_FD_185866 | JGI IMG/M metagenome (GOLD analysis project Ga0209571, IMG submission 185866) | Wastewater treatment Type I Accumulibacter community from EBPR Bioreactor in Madison, WI, USA - Reactor 1_1/10/2011_ DNA (SPAdes)... | ecosystem: Engineered > Bioreactor > EBPR >...
GGACCGACCCCTCCGGCGTGTTGCGGTCCCATTCCGCGATCTGCGGCGGGGCAAAGCCGATCACCCCGATCCGCAGCAGATGGGCGTGGCCGTCATCGTCGATGATCTGGCGGCGCAGGATGGCGAAGGGCGGCACCAGGGTTTCGTCACGCGACGGGCTACGTCCAAGCCGGGTGGCGACATTGGCCGAGACAACCGGGAAGCGCGCGTCGGCAAGCACTTCGGACAGGAAGCGCAGCCCGTAGTCGAATTCGTGGTTCCCCAGCGTCGCCGCATCGTAGCCGAGCGTATTGAAGGCGGTCATCACCGGATGCGCCCGGCGCCGGCGCGCGGTGGCGGCGTAATCGGCCAGCGGGTTGCCTTGCAGGAAATCGCCATTGTCGAACAGCAGGCAATTGCGCGCCTCGCCCCGGGCCTCGGCAATTTGCAGGGCAATTGCGCCCAGCCCCAGATTGGTATTCGGTCGGTCGGCGCAATAGTCGTAGGGCATCAGGCTGGCATGCAGGTCGCTGGTGGCGATCAGCCGCAGCGAGGCGCGGGGCCGACGGGCGGTCGCGGGCAGCGTCATCTCGGGTGAAGTCGTTGTGGACTCTGCTTCGGAATCCTTCCGGGTCAGCGACTTGGCAACCGATGCGACGGGAATCTGATACATCGAACTTCCAGTGACTTGCCCGAATCCTGGGCGGCTCGAACCACAAGCCGTTGCTGCACACTTTTTACGCGAGTTGTTTATCGTGTGGGTTGTGTCAATGTTGTGGCGAATTGGCGTTATTCGCGCGGAGCCGAGAAATTGCCGCAGGTTGGCAATTGAATTCATGCGCAAAGCGGCAGAGTCTCGGAAACACAGGGACAATCATTCGAAAGCCGGACCGGGATGCAGATTGCAGAAACAGTTACCTTCGGAGGATCGGCGCTGGATCGGCGGGCCTTTCTGCGGCGCGATGCCGCGGGCCTGGCCGCGGCGCTGGCCTCGGGCACGGTCCTGCCGCTGTGGCGGGGCAAGCCGCTGATGGACGGCGACCATCCGGTCTGGGTGCCGGCGGGCCATCCGGTCCTGGCGCTGGCGAACGAGCCGGTCTTCCTTGGCATCGACGATGGCGTCGCGCGCTTTGCCGCCGACCTGTCGGACTGGTCGCCCGAAGCGGGCGCCGAGGGCATCGAGGCGGGGTTCTTCGACGCTTCGGTGCAGCAGCATCCGGCAGTGACAGAGGGCGGGTTCACCGAACTGCGCGGGGTGATGACCCTTCTGACCCCGCGCGAGGCAGAACTGGTCGCCACCGCCAAGGCGCTTCTGCAATGGCACCGCAGCCACGGCTTCTGTTCCACCTGCGGCGCGAAATCCGAGATCGCGCAAGGCGGCTGGCAACGAAACTGCCCGGCCTGCGGCGCGCAGCATTTCCCACGCACCGATCCGGTGGTCATCATGCTGGTGACACACGGCAATTCGGTGCTGCTCGGCCGCAGCCCCGGCTGGCCCGAGGGGATGTTCTCGCTGCTGGCGGGCTTCGTCGAGCCCGGCGAGACGATCGAGGCCGCCGTGCGCCGCGAGGTGCAGGAGGAAACCGGCGTGACCTGCGGCGCGGTCTCCTACCTTGCCAGCCAGCCCTGGCCCTTCCCGGCCTCGCTGATGATCGGCGCGCGAACCGAGGCGACCGCCACCGCCATCACGCTGGACCCGCAGGAGCTGGAACAGGCGCTGTGGCTGAGCCGGGAAGAACTGGTCACCGTCTTCGCCGGCCGGCACCCGGTGATCCGGCCCAGCCGGAATGGGGCGATTGCACATTTCATTCTGCGCGCCTGGCTTGCGGATCGGCTTGATTGACCCGATCTTCCTGCTATCCGGGTATCCCGAAGTGCAATCCGTGGGGCAGCGATGAAGCTGACGGCGAAGACCGATCTTGAAGTACCAGCCGCCGCCGTCTTTGCCGCGCTGACCGACACCCCGACCTGGGAGCGCGAGGCGATCCGCAACGGGGTCGAGGTGGAACGTCCGCCCGGAACGCCGGACAGCGGCGTCGGGGCCGAATGGCGCATCCGCGGCCATTTCCGCGGCAAGGCGCGCAAGGTGACGGTCCGCATCGCCGAGATGACGCCGGACCAGCGCCTGGCGATGGGGGTGGACAGCCCCTCGATCGACGGGACGGTCCAGATCGAGGTCATGGTCCTGTCGCCCCGCCGCAGCAGGCTGCGCGCGGATCTGGAGATCAAGCCGAAGACGCTGGCGGCGCGGCTGTTCGTGAACACCATGCGGCTGGCCAAGGGCCGGGTGCAGGCGCGGTTCGAGAAGGGGCTGACCCAGCTTGGCGCCCGGATCAAGGACCGCAACGACCGTCAGGCCTGAGCCGGGCCGCGCTCGCGGTCGGCGGGGTAGACGCCAAGGATGCGCACTTGCGTGGTGAAGTAGCTCAATTCCTCCAGCGCCAGCGCGACATTGGCGTCGTCGGGGTGGCCCTCGATATCGGCGTAGAATTCTGTCGCGGTGAAGGTGCCGCCGACCATGTAGCTTTCCAGCTTGGTCATGTTGATGCCGTTGGTCGCGAACCCCCCCAGCGCCTTGTACAGCGCCGCCGGGATGTTGCGGACGCGGAAGGTGAAGGTGGTGATCATCTTGCCCGCACCGCGACGGGAATGGTCGGGCTCGCGCGCCATCACCAGGAAGCGCGTGGTGTTGTTGGCCTGGTCCTCGATATGGCGGGCCAGCACCTCCAGCCCGTAGATTCCTGCCGCCAGCTCGCTGGCCAGAGCGGCCTTCGCCTTGTCCCCGGCCTCGGCCACCTCGCGCGCCGCGCGGGCGTTGTCGCTGCTGACCTTGCCCGCGATCCCGTGCTTCTTCAGGAACAGCGCGCATTGCGGCAGGATCACCACATGGCCGTGAGCCTCGCGCACGTCCTCGACCCGCGCGCCCTTCACGCCCAGAAGGTTCACATGCACCCGGACGAAGGCCTCGTCGACGATATGCAGCCCCGCGCGCGGCAGCAGCGAATGCACGTCTGCCACCCGGCCATAGGTGGAGTTTTCCACCGCCAGCATGCCCAGATCGGCCTCGCCGCGCGCGACGCGATCGACGACTTCCTCGAATGTGGTGCTGGGGATCACCTCGAAATCCGGGCGTGACTGCTGGCAGGCCTGGTGCGAATAGGCCCCGAGTTCCCCCTGAAAAGCGATGCGTCCCGCCATTCCGCCCGTCTCCCGTGTCGAAAACCTGCCTCAAGGGCGTTTCGCCGCGCGTCTACACCTTGAAACCTGACGGTGGAAGCGGATAGATACCGCGCGACACGAGACCCCAGATAGGTGAACCATGTTCGACACGATGACGATGACCAAGACGGTGGGCGCGGTCTGCGGTTCGCTGCTGGTGCTGATGCTGGTGGGCTGGGCCGGGAACTCGCTTTACACGGTGGGTGGCGGCGAACATGGCGAACATGCAGAGGGCGAGCTGAAGCAGGCCTACACCATCGACACCGGCGATGCGGCTGCCCCGGCCGAAGGCGGCGGCGAGACGGTCGATGTCGCGGCCCTGCTGGCGGCGGGCGATGCTGCGGCCGGTGAGGCGGTCTTCAAGAAATGCGGGTCCTGCCACAAGCTGGACGGGTCGAACGGCGTCGGCCCGCACCTGAACGGTGTCGTCGGCCGCAACCATGCTGCGGTCGAAGGTTTCGCCTATTCCGACGCTATGGCCGCCAAGTCGGGCGAGGCCTGGACGCCGGAAGCGATCTTCGCCTTCCTGGAGAACCCCAAGCAGGCGATCCCCGGCACCAAGATGGCCTTCGCCGGCCTGCCGAAACCGGAGGACCGCGCGAACGTGGTCGCCTTCCTCGCCTCGAAGCCCTGACCCGGGCCGCATGGCGCGACGGCAAAGCCGCCCCTTCCCGGGCGGCTTTTTCATGTTCACGCAAAAGCGCGCCGCAATCGCGGCTTGTTGGCTCGACAATGGCTGGAATAGCATGAATGCTCAAAATCGTGACCTGAGGGGGAGGCTGGCGGATGCGGACAGGGAAGCGGGTGGCGGCAAGGGTTGATGCGGCGCGGGTGAAATCCGGCCCCGTCTTTGCAACCGGCGCCTTGATCCTGGGCCTGGCCGCGCTGGCCCTGCCCGCCCGGGCAGAGGCCGTGATCAAGTCCTATGGCATCTCGACCTTCGGCGACCTCGCGCTTCCGGCCGATTTCGCGCATCTGCCCTATGTGAACCCCGATGCCCCCAAGGGCGGCGAGATCAGCGAATGGTCGCCCGGCAGCTTCGACAGCTTCAACCCCTACGCCATTGCGGGCAATGCCGCCGCCCTGTCCTCGATCTTCTACGAATCCATCCTGGCGGGCACGCTGGACGATGTCAGCGCGGCTTACTGCCTGTTGTGCGAGACGATGGAATATCCGCCGGACCGATCCTGGGTGATCTTCAATCTGCGCAAGGATGTGAAATTCTCGGACGGCAGCCCCTTCACCGCCGATGACGTGCTGTTCAGCTACGAGCTGTTCCGCGACAAGGGCATTCCCGAATTCCGCAGCGTGGCGAACGGCAAGTACCAGTCCGTCGAGGTGCTGGCCCCCTATCGCATCAAGTTCACCTTCACTCCCGGCACCTCGTTCCGCGACATGCCCGCCCAGGCCGGCAGCTCGCCGATCTTCTCGCGCAAGGATTACGAAGAGAACAAGCGCGACCTTGAGAAATCCAGCCTGCAGCCCTTCCTCGGCACCGGGGCCTATGTGCTGGACAGCTTCAAGCCCGGCCAGCAGGTGATCTACAAGCGGAACCCGGACTATTGGGGCGAGAAGCACCCGCTGAACGTGGGGCAGAACAATTTCGACCGCATCCGCATCGAATATTTCGGCGACGACAACGCCGCGATGGAGGCGTTCAAGGCGGGCGTCTACACCTTCCGCACCGAAGGCGATTCCAAGCGCTGGGCCACGAACTACGATTTCCCGGCGATCAAGGCGGGGGACATCGTGAAAGAGGTCATCCCCTCGGGCGACATCGCGGGCGGGCAGTCGATCATCTTCAACCTGCGCCGCGCGCAGTTCCAGGATCCCAGGGTGCGCGAGGCGCTGGGGCTGGTCTTCAACTTTGAATGGTCGAACAAGGCGCTGTTCTACGGGCTTCTCTCCCGGATCAACTCGATCTGGGAAAACTCGGACATGGCAGCGACGGGTGTGCCGACGCCGGAGGAAGCGGCGATCCTGAAGCCCTTGGTCGATGAGGGCCTGCTTCCGGCCAGCATCCTGACCGACGAGGTGCCGATGGGTTCGGTTTCTTCCGACGCCAACAACCTCGACCGCAAGAACCTGCGCAAGGCCTCGGCGCTTCTGGACGAGGCCGGGTGGACGGTCGGCGACGACGGCGTCCGCCGCAACGCCAAGGGCGAGAAGCTGCGGATGGAGATGGTCCATGTCCGCACCGACCTTTTGCCGGTGATGAATGCCTATGTGGAAAACCTGCGCGCGCTGGGGGTCGATGCCAGCTTCGACATCATCGACGACCCGCAGTTGCAGCAACGCGCCAGCCCGCCGGTCTTCGACTTCGACGCGCTGCCGACGACCGTGGTCAATGGCGGGCCTGAACCGGGCGGTGTGCTGAAACAGGCCTGGGCTTCGGTCGCCAAGGACAATTCCAGCCGCAACCGCATGGGCTATGCCAACCCGGCGGTGGACAAGCTTTTGGACATGGTCGAGGCGGCGAAAAGCCGTGAGGAGTTGACGACGGTGATCAAGGCGCTGGACCGGGTGCTGCGGTCAGAATTCGTGATCGTCCCGCGCTACTACAAGAAGGACAATTGGGTCGCCTACTACAACATGTATGAACACCCGGCGAACCTGCCCCCCTATGGGCTGGGCGAATTGTCGATCTGGTGGTACAACGCCGAAAAAGCCGACGCGCTGAAGGCCAAGGGCGCGTTGAAGTAACCAGAAACGGGCAGGAACCTTGGGCGCCTATATCCTTCGCCGCTTGCTGTTGGTGATCCCGACGCTGTTCGGCGTGATGATCATCAACTTCGCTCTGACCCAGTTCGTCCCCGGCGGGCCGATCGACCAGATCAAGGCCCGGTTCGAGGGCGAGGGCGATTCGATCCAGAACCTCTCGGGCACCGAGGGCGCCGGGGTTCAGGACAAGGATTCCGGCTATGTCGGCGCGCGCGGCCTGCCGCCGGAATTCCTTGCCAAGCTTGAGGTCCAGTTCGGCTTCTCCCGCGTGGTCTGCGACGAAGGCTTCACCGGCGAACCCAACCTGAAGGCCCCGGAATGCCACAAGGAGGCGATCCCGGCGGTGGAACGCTTCCTGATCATGATGGGCAAGTATCTGACGCTGGACTTCGGCGAGAGCTACTTCCGCTCGATCTCGGTCATCGACCTGGTGCTGGAGAAGATGCCCGTCTCGATCACCCTCGGCCTGTGGTCGACACTGATTGCCTATCTGGTCTCGATCCCCCTGGGCATCCGCAAGGCGGTGCGCGACGGGTCGCATTTCGACACCTGGACCAGCGGAATCATCATCGCGGCCTATGCCATTCCCGGCTTCCTGTTCGCCATCATGCTGATGGTCGTCTTCGCGGGCGGATCCTATTACCAGTGGTTCCCCCTGCGCGGGCTGACCAGCGACAACTGGTCCCAGCTTTCGGCCTGGGGCAAGATCACCGACTATCTCTGGCACATCACCCTGCCGGTGACGGCGCAGCTGATCTCGTCCTTCGCGGTGCTGACGCTGCTGACCAAGAACAGCTTCCTTGAAGAGATCAAGAAGCAGTATGTCATGACCGCCCGCGCCAAGGGGCTGTCGGAAGGCCGCGTGCTTTACGGACACGTCTTCCGCAACGCCATGCTGATCGTCATCGCGGGCTTTCCGGGCCTGTTCCTGTCGGTGTTCTTTGGCTCCAGCCTGTTGATCGAGGTGATCTTCTCGCTGGACGGGTTGGGCCAGCTCGGCTTCCGTTCGGCGGTAGAGCGGGACTATCCGGTGATCTTCGGCACGCTCTTCGCCTTCGGGCTGATCGGGCTGGTGGTCGGCATCCTGTCCGACCTGATGTATGTCTTCGTCGATCCGCGGATCGACTTCGAAAGGCGCGCGTGATGGCGCTTTCGGCTCTCAACCAGCGGCGCTGGCGCAACTTCAAGGCCAATCGCCGCGCCTTCTGGTCGCTGTGGATCCTGCTGGTCCTGTATGGGCTGTCGCTGTTCGCCGAGCTGATCGCGAACGACCGCCCGGTGCTGGTGCAATACGACGGCGGCTACTACATGCCGGTCTTCAAGTTCTACCCCGAAACGGCCTTCGGCGGCGACCTCAGGACCGAGGCCGACTACACCACGCCCGAGGTGAAATGCCTGATCGTCGCGGCCGGGTCACAGGACTGCTGGGACGACCCCGACGGCATCCGCGCCGAGGTGGAGCAAAAGGGCACCGCCGCCGGGCAGCCGGTAAGCAAGGGCTGGATGCTGTGGCCGCCGATCCCCTACCGCTACAACACCATCGTCGATACCGGCGGCGTCGCCCCCGGGCCGCCGTCCAAGCAGAACTGGCTTGGAACCGACGACACCTCGCGCGATGTGCTGGCCCGGGTGATCTACGGCTTCCGACTCTCTGTCACCTTCGCGCTGATCGTCACCGTCCTGACCTCGATCATCGGCATAGCCGCCGGGGCGGTGCAGGGCTATTTCGGCGGGCTGACCGACCTTCTGTTCCAGCGCTTCATCGAGCTTTGGTCCTCGGTTCCCACGCTGTATGTCATCATCATCCTGACCGCCGTCTGGGCGAAAAGCTTCTGGTTGCTGGTGGCCTTGCTTGTCGCCTTCGGCTGGACCGGCCTTGTCGGTGTCGTCCGCGCCGAGTTCCTTCGCGCCCGCAACTTTGAATATGTCCGCGCCGCCAAGGCGTTGGGGGTCCCCGACTGGCAGATCATGTTCCGCCACGTCCTGCCGAATGCGATGGTCGCGACGCTGACGCTCCTCCCCTTCGCCGTCACCGGGGTGATCGGCACCCTCGCCTCGCTGGATTACCTCGGCTTCGGCCTGCCCGCCGACCTGCCCTCGCTTGGCCAGCTTACCCGGCAGGCGCAGCAGAACCTGCAGGCGCCACACCTGGCCTTCGTCGCCTTCTTCACCTTCGCGATCATGCTGTCGCTGCTGGTCTTCATCTTCGAGGGCGTCCGCGATGCCTTCGACCCAAGGAAAACCTTCCGATGAGCGTGCTGGAGGTCAGGGACCTGTCCGTCACCTTCCGCCAGGACGGCCGGGTCATCCCCGCGGTGAGGGATGTCAGCTTCGCCGTCGACAAGGGCGAGACCGTCGCGCTGGTCGGCGAAAGCGGCTCGGGCAAGTCGGTCACGGCGCTGTCCACCGTCGGCCTCCTCTCCGACAACGCGCAGGTGTCGGGTTCGATCACCTATCGCGGCTCGCAGATGGTAGGGGCGTCGGAGCGCGACCTGCGCAAGGTCCGCGGCAACGACATCAGCTTCATCTTCCAGGAGCCGATGACCAGCCTGAACCCGCTGCACACCATCGAAAAGCAGATGGCCGAAAGCCTGGCGCTGCATCAGGGGCTGACCGGCGACAAGGCCCGCGCAAGGATCATCGAACTTCTCGGCAAGGTCGGCATCCGCGACGCCGAAAGCCGTCTTGGCGCCTATCCGCACCAGCTGTCGGGCGGGCAGCGCCAGCGGGTGATGATCGCGATGGCGCTGGCCAACGGGCCGGAGCTTCTGGTGGCCGACGAGCCCACCACCGCGCTGGATGTGACGATCCAGGCCCAGATTCTCGACCTTCTCGCCGATCTCAAGCGCGCCGAGGGGTTGAGCCTTCTGTTCATCACCCACGACCTCGGCATCGTCCGCCGCATCGCCGACCGCGTCTGCGTCATGCAGGGCGGCGAGATCGTCGAACAGGGGCCGACGACCGAGATCTTCGCCGATCCGCAGCACCCGTATACTCGCAAGCTCCTCGCCGCCGAACAGAAGGGCGGCCCGCCCCCGGTCCCCCAGGGCGCGACCGAGGTTGTCCGCACCGAGAACCTGCGCGTTTGGTTCCCGATCCAGAAAGGGTTCCTACGCAAGACCGTCGGCCATGTGAAGGCGGTCAACGACGCCACCCTGTCCGTCTGCGCCGGGGAAACCCTGGGCATCGTCGGCGAAAGCGGCTCGGGCAAGACCACGCTGGCGCTGGCCATCCTGCGGCTGATCGGGTCGACCGGCAAGGTCGCCTTCCTCGGCGAGGATCTGCGCGACCGCAGCCGGTCGGCCCTGCGCGGCCTTCGGCGCGAGATGCAGGTGGTGTTCCAGGACCCCTACGGCAGCCTTTCTCCCCGCATGACGGTAGAGGAGATCATCGCCGAAGGCCTTGGTGTCCACGGCGTCGATCCCGGCCAGAACCGGACCGACATGGTCGCGGGCATCATGCGCGAGGTCGGCCTCGACCCCGCCACCATGCAGCGCTATCCGCACGAATTTTCCGGCGGCCAGCGCCAGCGCATCGCCATCGCCCGCGCGATGATCCTGCGGCCCAAGCTGGTGGTCCTGGACGAACCGACCTCTGCTCTCGACATGACCGTGCAGGTCCAGATCGCCGACCTGCTGCGTGAGTTGCAGCGGAAATGGGGACTGGCCTTCATCTTCATCAGCCACGACCTGCGGGTGATCCGCGCCATGTCGCACAAGGTCATGGTGATGCAGGCAGGCGATGTCGTCGAATCCGGCGATTGCGAGGCCGTGTTTACCAACCCGCAATCCCCCTATACCAAAGCTCTGATGGCCGCCGCCTTCGGAGCCTGACGCTTGAAGCTTCTCTTCGTCCACCAGAACTTTCCCGGCCAGTTCCTGCACCTCGCGCCCGAGATGCAGCGCCGCGGTCATGACGTGCGGGCGCTTACCTCGGCCGCAAACAAGACCCGTTCCGACGTGCCGCTTCTGCACTACGCCCACACCGCACCCGAGGTCGACGCCAAGGCCACCCGCCTTGGCCGCAACTTCACCACGATGAGCGACCGGGGCGTCAGTGTCGCCCGCTTCTGCCAGCGCCTGCGGGCCGAGGGCTATGTGCCCGACGTGATCTACGGGCATTCCGGCTGGGGCGAGACGCTGTTCCTGAAAGAGGTCTGGCCCGAAGCAAGGCTTCTGGTCTTCGCCGAATTCTACTACCGGGGCCGCGGCGCAGATACCGGCTTCGACCCGGAGTACCAGGTCGCAGGCTTCGACCAGGTGATGATTTCCCAGGCCCGCGCCGCCTATATGGCGCAGGCGCTGGCCCATGCCGACCGGGGGGTCAGCCCGACCGAATGGCAGGCCAGCACCCATCCGCCGCTCTTGCGCCAGCATCTGGAGGTGATCTTCGACGGGGTCGATTGCGACCGGCTGGCCCCGAACCCCGCAGCCACCTTCACCCTGCCCGACGGCCGCATCCTGAAACGGGGCGATGAGGTGCTGACCTTCGTCAACCGCAACCTCGAACCCTATCGCGGCTACCATATCTTCCTGCGCGCCCTGCCCGCCGTGCTGAAGGCGCGGCCCGGGGCGCGCGTCGTCATCGTCGGGGGCGACGAGGTCAGCTATGGCGCCGCGCCAAAGAACGCCAAGGGCTGGAAAGAGATCTTCCTGAACGAGGTGCGCGACCGGATCGACCTGTCCCGCGTCCATTTCGTGGGCAAGCTGCCCTATGCCGATTTCACCCGCCTCATGCAGATCAGCCGCGTCCATGCCTATCTGACCTATCCCTTCGTCCTGTCCTGGTCGATGGTCGAGGCGATGGCAGCGGGCGCGCTGGTCGTGGGCAGCCGCGTCGCCCCGGTGGAAGAGGTGATCCGCCATGGCGAGAACGGGCTTCTGGTCGATTTCTTCGACATTCCCGCCTGGTCCGACACGCTGATCGCCGCGCTTGCCGACCCGGCCTGCTTCGCCCCCCTGCGCGCCGCCGCCCGCCAGAGCATCATCGACCGCTACGATCTGCACGGCGTCTGCCTGCCGCGTCTGGTCGCGCTGGTCGAAGGGCTCGGGCCTGCCGGCGGGTCTTGCTAGGTCCCTTCCGCAAAGTTATTGCAATCGCGATGGTTGCCGGGCAAGTTTGTGTCATGCGCTGGATGCATGCCTGCCAATATGTCGCAAAATTATCATGATGCGTCGTTTTTGGCTGAGAAATAGGTAGATCTGATCATGCTGGTGCCGATTCAGCATGTTAGGGCGCAGGGTCATGTTCCGCTTCTATCAACACCACTTCGAATGGCGCGGCAGGGCGCTCATGGCGGCCAGCTACGACGTCCTGAGCGAATTCTACGCCTATCCGCTGCAGGTCGATCTGGGCGGCACCCCCCTGACCATCACGGATCGCAGCGCGATGTTCGTGCATCTGCACCGCCACCGAACCGCGCTCGAGGCCGCCGGAATCAAGGCGCTGGTGCCGCGTGTGGTGGCGATGGACCTGCCCGGCGCGGGCTCGCGGGTCTGGGTCCGCTGGCGGCAGGATATGGGCGGCAGCTTTGGGCCGAACTGGTCGGACGCCGTCTATCACATGCGGGTCGAGGACAACCGCGCCCTGATCACCCGCATCGCCTTCACCCGCCTGATGCTGCCCGAATTCGGCCGCGCCGCCACCCATCGCCGCCTTGTCCGCAGCGGCGCCGAAAACGCCTAGCGACAGGCCTCGGCGCTACATCAGCGGGCGCCGCTCCTCCTTGGCCTCCTCGATCATCGCCACCGCCTGCAACTGGGCCGGGTCCATCACCTCCAGCACGCCGCGCGCCCAATTGGCGATCTTGCGCTGGCGCAGTTCGGCCAGGGTCTTGTTGGTATGGACCAGCGACAGGCCCAGGGCATCGGCCAGATCCTGCTGGCGAAAGGGCAGGGGCACCGTATCCTTGGTGCCCAGCTTCACCGCCCGCAGCCGTTTGAACAGCCGGAACAGCGCCCAGGCCACCCGCTGCAATCCGTCGCGCTGGCCCAGCGTGGCGACCGTCTCGCCCAGGAAATGTTCCTCGACGGCAGAAATCCAGGTCAGGTCAAAGGCCCGCGAGGGGTGGTTGCGGAAGACCGACCAGATCTCCTCGCGCTTGAAGACGCAAAGGACCATATCGGTCGAGGCCTCGACCGAATGGCGCATCGCACCGATCACCCCCGCCTGCAAGCCCAGGAAATCGCCCGGCATGGCAAAGTTGATCACCTGCCGGCTGCCGTCTTCCAATGTCTTGTAACGTGTCGCCATGCCGCGCAGCACGGTGAAAAGCTGCGGGCTTTTCGATCCTTCGATCAGGATCGTCGTGCCGCGATCGACCACCAGCTCGCCGCTCTTGAACTTCAGCATGAAGTCCAGCTCCTGCGGATCGAAGGGCAGGAACAGCTCCATCCCCCGCAGCGGGCAGTCATCGCATTTTGTAACTGTCATTTCCGTCCCGCCCCGCAATGTCCGGTTGCTATGTCACAGTTAAATGCGCGAGGCGGCGAAAGGTTGCATAGCGGGGGCAGCGTTAACGGAGGCGACCATGCTGCGCGCGACGGATTGCCTTGTTGTGGCCCGCGACCCCTATCTTTCGGCCGATCTTGCCGTGTCGCTCGAGGACTTGTTCAAGGGCATCCGCGTCGTCGTCACGGCCAGCGTCGACGAGGCACAGCAGATGGTGCCCAGCCTGCCGCGCATCGGCCTTGCCGTGCTGGACGCCGCATTGGACTGCGCCGAACGCGCCGCGCTTGCCGCCGAGCTTTCGGCACAGGGTGCCATGATCGCCGTGGTCGGCAGCCTGCAACCCGCCAAGTGCGGCGAGGTCGAGGACGGCATCCGCCGTTTCTTCTTCAATGACGAGCTGCTGGCCTGGCTGGCCACGCTGGTGCAGCCGCCGCAAGGCTAGGACAAAGCGGCGATCCGGCGTCAGGCCCGCAAGGGCGGTGGACCTTGGCGCGGTCAGGGCCTAGTCTGACCCCCTGTCATATCCGCCCGAGTCAAAGCCGAAAGCCCGCCGCATCCATGAGCGAGACCTCCGAGAAATCCTATCAGGTGCTGGCGCGGAAATACCGCCCGCAGACCTTCGCCGACCTGATCGGTCAGGACGCCATGGTCCGCACCCTGAAGAACGCCTTCGCCTCTGACCGCATCGCCCATGCTTTCGTGATGACCGGGGTGCGCGGAGTGGGCAAGACCACCACGGCGCGCATCGTCGCCAAGGGGCTGAACTGCGTCGGCCCCGATGGCAAAGGCGGCCCCACGACCGAACCCTGTCTGGTCTGCGAACCCTGCCGCGCCATCGCCGAAGGCCGCCATGTCGATGTGATCGAGATGGACGCCGCCTCGAATACCGGCGTCGATGACATCCGCCAGACCATCATCGGCTCGGTCCATTACGCGCCCGCCTCAGCCCGCTACAAGGTCTTCATCGTCGACGAAGTCCATATGCTGTCGACCAGTGCCTTCAACGCGCTTCTGAAGACGCTCGAGGAACCGCCCGCCCATGTGAAGTTCATCTTCGCCACCACCGAAATCCGCAAGGTTCCGGTGACGATCCTGTCGCGCTGCCAGCGCTTCGACCTCAAGCGCATCGAACCCGAAGTGATGCTGGCCCATCTTGCCAAGGTGGCGAAAGCCGAAGGGGCGACCCTGGCCGAAGATGCCCTTGCTCTCATCACCCGCGCCGCCGAAGGCTCGGTCCGCGACGCGATGAGCCTGATGGATCAGGCCATCGCCATGGGCGGGGGGGAAACCTCCGGTCCGCAGGTCCGCGCCATGCTGGGCCTGGCCGACCGGGGCCGCGTGCTTGACCTGTTCGACCTGATCATGAAGGGCGAGGCGGCGGCCGCCCTGTCG
>Ga0209571_1001217_pt1 | contig 13740 bp, 15 predicted proteins | sample EBPBio102011_DNA_FD_185866 | JGI IMG/M metagenome (GOLD analysis project Ga0209571, IMG submission 185866) | Wastewater treatment Type I Accumulibacter community from EBPR Bioreactor in Madison, WI, USA - Reactor 1_1/10/2011_ DNA (SPAdes)... | ecosystem: Engineered > Bioreactor > EBPR >...
GCCATTGGCCGAGATCAGCACCCGCTCCACCTGCGGCTCCAGCCGGTCCAGCACATGCGCGATCAGCGGGCGCCCGGCGAGGGGGACGAAGGCCTTGTCCAGCCGGCCCATCCGCCGACCCTCCCCTCCGGCAAGGATCACTCCGAAAATGCGCAAATCTCGTGCCTCCACCGCGGGCGAAAGCCTACCGCATCGCGTGGCCGGTTCAAGGCAAGCTCACTCCAGCGGCGTGCCGTCGTGCTGCACCAGAAGGACGCCGTGATTGTTGTCGTCGTCATCGTCGGTGATCACCCGCGTCGTCACGCCTGGCAGCTTGCCGAATTCCTTCGACAGCTTCTTCGGCGAGAAGGTGTGCCGCAGCGATTCAAAACCGGGAAGCCCGACCAGGATCGACGAGGTCGCATTGGTGCACATCGCCTTGCCCACGGCGCCGTTGTTCAAGACCCGTTGCAGGACCATCTCGGCCACCTGGGGCGAGACGTAGATCTTCTGCTCGATCGTGTCATAGGTCTTGCGGGTGTGATAGTCGATGTAGAAGGCCAGGGCCTTGTCGTTCATGCCGAAATGCACGTCGTTCCGTTCCGGCAGCTTCGGGTGATACCAGGTGCCTGCCGGGTCGAAGATCACCCGCTCGGACGCGTTGACCAGGATGGCCGAATGCGCGCCGGACCCGGTGGACTTGTTCACCACGGTGTAGAGCGTGATGTAGGTCGGCGGCCCCTCGACATAGCGGGCGGCGTCCACCGCCTCTTGCGAGGCCCATTTCGGCTCGGCGCAGGCCGTCAGGCCCAGGACGGCCAGCAGGCAGAGAAACAGGTGCAGCCGGGCGATCATGGGCGGCGGACGATCAGGAGTTCGCCAGCGCCATGAAGATCAGTATGCCGATGGTGATGCAGGTCACCCAGATCGACAGGCGGATGAAACCCGCGAAGGTCTTTTCCTGGGCGCGGATGTCCATCGTGCCCTGGACATGTTCGGCGGGGTGGTGATCGGCCATGATACGGTTCCCTGAAGTTTCGGTCGTTTCCAGCCCCATAGCCTATTCGCCGGGGCCTGTCACGGGGTCGCGGCCTAGCCGACCGAGGCGTCGCCGGAATCGCCGCCGAGCCAGCCCGAGTTCAGCTGGAACCCGATCCGGCGCGGCGCTTCGGCCCTTGCCTCCTTCGGCACCGCGCGCAGCGTGACGGACAGCTGGGTGACATGCTGGATCAACTGGGTCTTCGCCCCGTCGTCGTCGCGGCCGTAGAATGTGATGATGTCAGGTTCGAAATAGCCCAGGCCTTCGATCCGCAACACGCCGGATTCGTCCGAGGCGAAGCCCATCGCGATCTCCTGCTGCCCGTCGAGCTGGCTTTCGAAATTGCGGATATACATGACCAGCCGGTCATGCGCCCATTCGGCGGGGCTTTTCGGGCGGTCCGCCGCAGGCTTCGCCGCCGCCTTCCTGGCGACGGGCTTTTTCGGTGCAGGTGTCTTCGCTGCGGGTTTCGCCATCGGTCTGTCCTTCATTCCTCTCCTGCCAGAGAAGCCAAAACCGCCTTTGGCCGCAAGGGGGTCAGGCCAGCCCGGCCTCGGCCTCGATCCTGGCCTTCGACTTCCGCTCGCGCTCGGTGGCGGATTTCAACTGCCCGCAGGCGGCCATGATGTCCTCGCCGCGCGGCGTACGGATGGGCGAGGCATAGCCGGCGTGGTAGATGATATCGGCGAAGGCGTGGATCCGGTTCCCCGACGACCGCTTGTAGGGCGCGCCGGGCCATTCGTTGAAGGGGATCAGGTTCACCTTGGCCGGGATACCCTCCAGCAGTTTCACCAGCCGGTGCGCGTCTTCCTTGCTGTCGTTCACCCCGTCGAGCATGACATATTCGAAGGTGATCCGTTCGGAGTTCGAGAGGTTCGGATAGGCCTTCAGCGCCTCCAGCAGCGTGGCGATGTTCCAGCGCTTGTTGATCGGCACCAGCACGTCGCGCACCGCGTCGGTGGTGGCGTGGAAGCTGACCGCAAGCTGGCAGCCGATTTCCGTGGCGGTGCGGGCGATCTCGGGTACGACGCCGCTGGTCGACAGGGTGATCCGGCGGCGGCCAAGCGCGATGCCCTCGCCGTCCATCACGATCTGCATGGCGTCGCGGACATTCTCGAAATTGTACAGCGGCTCGCCCATCCCCATCAGCACGATGTTCGAGATCAGGCGCACCTCTTCCTTCGGCGCGCCCGGAACGGGCCATTCGTCCAGATCGTCGCGCGCCATCATCACCTGGCCGACGATTTCCGCTGCCGTCAGGTTGCGCACCAGCTTTTGCGTGCCGGTGTGGCAGAAGGAGCAGGTCAGGGTGCAGCCGACCTGCGAGGAGATGCACAAGGTCCCCCGGTCGGTTTCGGGGATATAGACGACCTCGACCTCATGCCCCCCCGCGATGCGGACCAGATATTTGCGGGTGCCGTCTTCGGAAATCTGCCGGGTGACGACCTCGGGGATCTCGATGGTGAAATGGTCAGCCAGAAGCGCGCGGTAGTCCTTCGCCAGATTGGTCATCAGCGCGAAATCGCGGACGCCCCAGTGATAGACCCATTGCCAAAGCTGGCCCAGCCGCATCTTGGCCTGTTTTTCCGGCGTCCCGGCCGCGATCAGCGCCTCGCGCAGGGCGGTGCGCGTCAGGCCGACGATATTGGTCTTGCCGCCTTCCGGCAGCTTGCGCGGGATCGTCAGCACGTCTTGCGTGATGGGGGCGGTCATGGGCAGATCCTTTCACGGGGCCTTGTCACAGGCGATCTGGTATCGGGCGGATATAGGCGAGGTCCGCCCAAAAGAAAAGCGCCCCGCCAAGGGGCGCCCTGTGTCCGGTTGCGCAGGCTTACTGGCAGCGCTTCCCGGCGTCTTCCATCGCGGCGGTGAAGCCGCGCAGCGAGAAGGTGTCCTTCGTCTGGGTGCCCCTGGCCGACCGTGCGGTCAGCGTGGCGTTCGTCCCCGCCTTCAGCGCCGCCAGCAGCTTGGCATCATCCTCGGTGCTGCCGGGCCAGGCCCATTCGCCATCGGTGAACAGCTGGAAAGCGGTCCCGTCGATCGCCACCTCAACAGTGGATCCGGGTGCGAACGGGTAGCCGCCAGTGAAGGAAATCTCGCCGGGTTTCCCGGGGCGAAACGTCACGAACAGAAGAATGTCGCTTCGCGTAACGGCGGCAGGCTTGCCATCCTTGGTGTTCACCGTTTCCTTCGGCTTCGAGACGCCCCAGCATTCCTTGGGGCTTTCCTCGGTGAAGACGTTCCAGTCGGTCATCGTGGCGACGCGATTGGTCGATTCCTGAGCCGAAACGGGGGCCTGGGCCGCGGCCCCGGCAAGCGTGATCGCGGCAAGCGCAAGCGTGCGACCGAAAAGGAATGTCATGTCTGACGCAGCCTCCAAGCTGTCTTCGTGCCTCGCCGTGCCCTGCCTTCGCGGCCCTTTTGACTGGCGCGGCGTCGTTCTACCCGATATTCCAGCCATAATCAAAAGGGCCATGCCGCGAAAGCCCGCTGGGCGAGAATTCGCGCATATGTGAGGGGGGATCAATGGCAAAGGTCAGCGAAGGCGCGGTTCCGGTCATGGAAGTCTGGCGCGGCGGCCTGCTGGAATGCGTCCATCAGGCCCATGCGGTGATCTGCGATGCGAAGGGTGTGGTCGCGGCCTGGGGCAATCCGCAGGCGGTGATCTTCCCGCGCTCCTCGGCCAAGATGATGCAGGCCCTGCCGTTGATCGAGACAGGGGCGGCCGATGCCAGCGGCCTCAGCCAGGCCCATCTGGCCCTTGCCTGCGCCAGCCATCGCGGCGGGCATGTCCATGTCGACCTTGCCGGCCGCTGGCTGGCCGACCTGGGCCTTGCCGAATCCGACCTGCGCTGCGGCGCGCATGAACCGGGCGACCTGACCGAACGCAACCGGCTCATCCGCTCAGGCGAAACGCCCTGCCAGCTGCACAACAACTGCTCGGGCAAGCATTCCGGCTTCCTGACCGTCACGCGCCACCTGAAGGCCGGGCCGGAATATGTGGAAATCGACCACCCCCTGCAAAAGGCCGTCCGCGCCGCGACCGAGGAGGTGACGGGCGAGACGGTCGCGGGCTGGGGCGTCGACGGCTGCTCGGCCCCGAACTTCGCGATGACGGTGGAGGGCCTGGCCCGTGCGATGGCGAAATATGCCACCGCCCGCGAAGGCCACGGCGCGCGCGAGGATGCGATGCATCGCCTGACCCGCGCGATGGCGGCGCATCCGCATCTGGTCTCGGGCGAGGGCGAGACCTGCACCGAACTCATGCGCGCGATGGGGGGCCGCGTCGCGATCAAGGGCGGGGCCGAGGCGGTCTATGTCGCCATCGTTCCGGAAAAGGGCCTTGGCATCGCACTCAAGGTGGTCGACGGCGGCTACCGCGCCGCCGAGGCCTCGATCACGGCGCTGCTGGCCAAGGTCGGCGCGCTGGATCCGGCGCATCCGGCTGCGGTGAAGCGCATGGCAGGCGTCCAGCGCAACTGGCGCGGCCTTGAAACCGGCTTCTACCGCATGGCCGAGGGCTTTCCGGGTTGATTTGGGGGGGGAAGCGGGTAAGCTTTCCCGATGAACGCCGAAGCGCCGATCCCGTTTCCGCAGTCCCGCCGCATTGCCGAGGAGGTCTGCTTTGACCGCAGGGAACTTGGCCTGATCCTGCGGGTCTATGGCCGGATGGTCGCTGCCGGGGAATGGCGCGACTATGCCATCGCGGCGATGCGCGACCTTGCGGTCTTCGCGATCTTCCGGCGCACCGCCGAAACCCCGCTTTACCGGATCGAGAAGCGCCCGAAACTGCGGGCGCGGCAAGGGCTTTACGCCGTGGTCGGCATGGACGGACGGGTGCTGCGCCGGGGCCAGAACCTCGATCAGGTGCTCAAGGTGCTGGAAAAGCGGCTGATCGGTCCGGTCTGAACCTCAGTTCCTCGTTCGACTTCGCCTTCACATCGCAGGATGAGACCCGCGAGCAGCAGAGCAGCAACGAAGCCCCCGACGAACCGGCCCTGTCACACCCGCTGCCGTGTCAGCACCAGCCCGCCGCCGCCCGCCGAGATTCGCGCGACGGCGTCCTTGATCCCCTCATAGGCCACCGACATCGTGTGCCCGTTGGCATGGATGATTCGCTCGCGGTCGACGACCTGCGCGACATGGCCCTTCCAGAAGATCAGGTCGCCGCGTTTCATCGGCTCGGTCGCCGGCAGCTGCCGCCCCAGCGCCATCTGCATGTCGCTGTCGCCGGGGCAGGGCTTGCCGCAGCAGTGCATCGACATCTGCGTCAGGCCAGAGCAATCCAGCCCGAAGCGCGAATTGCCGCCCCAGAGATAGGGCGTGCCCAGCAGGCTTTCGGCCACCGCCACCGGATCCTCGGCCCAGTCGCCCAGGGCGCGCAGGTGGCGCAGCGGAACGTAGCCGTGGGGCGTGTTGGCCCAGGCGCCCCAGGAGCCGACCACCGTCAGCCGTGACCCCAGGCTCAGCGCCATCTTCTCGGGCGCCTGCACCTGCGGTTCGCTGTAGAGATGTGTGCCCGGTGCCGCGACCCAATGCGTCGGCGCCGGGCCCTGGCCCAGGTCGCTCTCTGCCATCCAGCCGCAATAGCCGTCCTTCGCCGACATCACGAAGACATGGCCCTGGTCGCGGTCGATCACCGTGACCGCATCGCCCATCAGCAACTGGCGGTCGCGCGGGCCTGCCGGGCTGCGGCACAGGTTCGCCATCGGCACGAGGACCTGGGCCTGCAACCCCTCGGTCAGGGGCGCGTTGACCACGCCGGAAAGCGAGACATGCGCCACCCGGCCGGAATAGGGCGTCAGCCGTCTGTCCATCGCCTGCTCCTCAACTCGTTCCTCCTACCGCCGCCCCGGCCCGGGGCAGCCACTCACAGTTTCAGGATCGCGGGCAACCCCTCCAGAAGCGCCCGTGCGCCCTGGCCCACCCCACCCTTCGGCCGTGCGGGCTGCTCGTTCGGGGTGTGGCCGTAGATATCGAAATGCATGTAGCGCGGCCCCTCGACGAAACGCCGCAGGAACAGCGCCGCCGTGATCGACCCGGCGAAGCCATAGCCCGGCGCGTTGTCGAGATCGGCGATCCCCGGCTCGATCACGCTTTCATAGGCGTCGTGGAACGGCAGCCGCCAGACCGGATCGAACCCCGCCTTCGCTCCCGCCTCCAGCGCCTGCGCCATCGCCGCGTCGTCGGTGTAATAGGGCGCAAGGTCCGGTCCCACCGCCACCCGCGCCGCGCCAGTCAGCGTCGCCATGCTGATCAGCACATCCGGCTTCCCCTCGCAGGCATAGGCCAGCGCATCGGCCAGGATCAGCCGCCCCTCGGCATCGGTGTCGTTCACCTCGACCGTCAGGCCCTTGCGGCTGGTCAGGATGTCCTTGGGCTTGATCGAGGCGCCCGAGACAAGATTTTCCACCGCCGGGACCAGCACCCGCAGCTGCACCGGCAGGCCCAGGCCCATGATCATCCGCGCCAGACCCATCACGGTCGCCGCACCGCCCATGTCCTTCTTCATCAGGCTCATGCCGGTCGAGGGCTTCAGGTTCAGCCCGCCCGTGTCGAAGCAGACCCCCTTGCCGACCAGCGTCAGCTTCGGCCCCTTGGTCCCCCAGCGCAGATCCAGCAGCCGGGGCGCGCGCGGGCTTGCCCGGCCGACGGCATGGATCATCGGGAAATTCCTGGTCTTGAGGTCCTCGCCCCGGATCACCTCTGTCTCGGCACCGAACGCATCCCCCAGCGCCAGGAAGGCGGCCTCCAGCTCGTCCGGCCCCATATCCTCGGCGGGGGTGTTGATCAGGTCGCGGGTCAGCGCCTCGGCCTCGGCCATCGCGATCAGGCGGGTGGCGTCCAGCCCCTCCGGGCAGATCAGCCGGGGCAGGGCGGCGGTCTTGCGCCCCGGGCGATAGCGGTCGAAGCGATAGCCTGACAGCAGCCAGGCCAGCGCCGCCTCGGCCCGTTCGGAGGGGTCGAGCGCACCCTCCAGCCGCCAGTCGCCCGCGGGCAGGCCCGCCACCGCCTTGGCCAGACCAAAGCGCTGCCGCCGCCGCGCCTGGGCCGAGCCATAGCCCGCCACCGCCCCGGCAAGGCCGCCCTCCGCGCCCGGCAGCAGCCGAAGCTCGCCCAGCCCAGCCTCGAACCCGGTTGCGGTCAGCCACCCGGCCCAGGGCGCGCCTGCCGCGGCAAGGAAACCGGCCATGTCCTCGGGCCGCAGGACATGCAGCGGCCGGGCATCGGACGAGGGGGCGGCGAAGGTGAAGTCTTGGGCGCTTGGCATCGGTGATCAGCTGTTGTTTCCTGCCTTCAATTGCCGGAGATTCCGCTCGGTTAGCAAGGCTTTCCAGAGGATTGCGGCGATTTGCCGAAAATTCCCCGCCAATTCCCCGGAGCGGCGCCCACTGTCGCAGGCGGGAAAATCCGGCTCTCTCCATCTGATTGCGGGATGACCGTGCCTTGCAACCCCGCGCTGTGTGATTCCGGCCCCGCAGCCCCAGCTCTTCACACCGAGCGGTCGGCGAATCCCACATCAACCGCCAGCGACCGTTCGGCGACCCGCAGAAGCCGCGCCCAGACCGCTGAGAAGGCGGTGCTTTCCGCGCGCTCCAGGCAGGTCCTGGCATCCCCCGCCACCGTGGCCAGGGTAAGAAGCCCAAGGTCCGCTGCCAGCCGCCCCAGCCGTCCCAGCTGCCGCGCCAGATCGCGCAATTCCTGCGCGCGGACTTTCTCGGCGATCCCCGCCATCGTCAGCGCCAGTTCCCCCAGCGCCCGCGTCACCATCTGCTCGGCGACCGGCGCGCCCAGATTGCGGTAGATCACCGCAATCGCCTCGACATCCTGGCGCACGACCTCTCGTGGCCCGTGAGGGACAATCTCTCCCATCATTCACACCCAAGTTACATCACACCCGCTGCCAGCCTGGGCCCTCTAGCTGAACAATTGGTTGCCCCCGACCGGCTCGACCCGGATTTTGCCCCTCGAATTTTCCGCAAATGCCGCATAGGGAAGAGGCGACAACAGAGGACGATGCCCATGACCTCCATCCGCCCCCTGCCTGCCTATCTGGTCCAGCGCTTTCATGGCTGGCGCGCGACCACCTATCAGGACAACCGTGCCTGGTATCGCCGCCTGGCCGAAAGCGGCCAGCATCCGCGCGCGATGGTGATCTCCTGCTGCGACAGTCGGGTGCATGTCACCTCGATCTTCGGCGCCGACGAGGGCGAGTTCTTCATCCACCGCAACATCGCCAACCTTGTGCCGCCCTACACCCCCGACGGCGAACGCCACGGGACCTCGGCGGCGGTGGAATATGCCGTCACCTCGCTGGGGGTCGCGCATATCGTGGTGCTGGGCCATTCCAACTGCGGCGGGGTCAAGGGCTGCCGCGACATGTGCACCGGCCATGCCCCCGCGCTTGAGGAGAAGACCAGCTTCGTCGGCCGCTGGATGGATATCCTGCGCCCCGGCTTCGAGAAGGTCGCCCACCTGCCCGAGGGCGAGATCCTGCAGGCGCTGGAGAAAGAGGCGGTGCTCACCAGCCTTGAAAACCTGCTGACCTTCCCCTTTGTGAAGCAGGCCGCCGACAACGACCTTCTCACCCTGCACGGGCTGTGGAACAACACCGGCGAGGGGCTGCTGGAACACTACGATCCCGCGCGCGGCGGCTTCTTCCCGGTCTAGGGCGACAGGGCCCGGCGGATCGCCCCCCGGGCCTTTCGCTTCCGTTCAGCCCGCCGCCGTCACCGCGCGCCCGGTCAGCACCTTGACCAGGTTTGCCCGGTAGGCCGCCGACCCATGCAGGTCCGCGATCATCCCTGACGGGTCGACCTGCAACCCCGACAGCGCCGAGGCCGAGAAGTCCGCCGACAGCGCGCGTTCCGCCTCGTCCCAGCGGAAGACCCCGTCATTCCCCGCGCCGGTCACGGCAACCCTGACCCCGCTTGCGAATTTCGCCACGAAGACCCCGGTCAGGGCAAAGCGGCTGGCGGGCTGGTTGAATTTCACATAGGCCGCCTTTTGCGGGATCGGGAAGATGACAGAGGTCACGATCTCCCCGTCTTCCAGCGCCGTGGTGAAGAGGCCCTGGAAATAGTCGTCCGCCGCGATGCTGCGCCGGTTCGTCACCACCGTCGCGCCGCTCGCCAGCACCGCCGAGGGATAGCAGGCCGCAGGATCGTTGTTGGCGATACTGCCGCCGATGGTGCCCCGCGACCGGACCGAAGGGTCGCCGATCCCCCCCGCCAGATCGGCCAGCGCCGGGTAATGCGCGCGGGCCTCCTTCGCCACGACCGCATGGGGCGTTGCCGCGCCCACATGCAGCCCGCCGTCGCCCGTGCCGACCCCCTGCATCTCGGAGATGCCGGTGAGGCTGACCAGAACCCCCGGCGCCGCCAGCCGCTGCTTCATCGTCGGGATCAGCGTCTGCCCGCCCGACAGGGCCTGCGCCCCGTCCGCCGCCAGGGCCTTGGCCGCATCGGCAATCGTCGAGGGTTTCGCGAACTCGAAGTTGTGCATGATGCTCTCCCCTCAGCCGTTCACGGCCTGCCAGACCCGCGAGGGCGAGACCGGCATGTCGATATGCGTCACATGCGTATGACCCCCGCGATGCAGCGCGTCGATCACTGCGTTGACCACTGCCGGCGGAGACCCAATGGCCCCCGCCTCGCCGCAGCCCTTCACCCCCAGCGGGTTGTGCGTGCAGGGCGTCTGGCAGGAATAGTCCACGTTGTAGAACGGCACGTCCCCGGCCCGCGGCATCGGGTAATCCATGTAGGACCCGGTCAGCAGCTGGCCATTCTCGTCATAGGTGGTGAACTCGCACAAAGCCTGGCCGATCCCCTGGCCCACGCCGCCATGCACCTGGCCCTCGACGACCAGCGGGTTCATCACATTGCCGAAGTCGTCGGCGCAATGGAAGGCCACCACGTCGACCTTGCCGGTGCCCTCGTCCACCTCGACCTCGCAGATATAGGCGCCTGCGGGATAGGTGAAATTGGCCGGGTCATAGAAGGCGGTTTCCTCCAGCCCCGGTTCCAGCGTCTCCAGCGGATAGTTGTGCGGGACATAGGCCGAGAAGGCGATCTCGCCGAAGGTCTTGGCCTTGTCGGTCCCCGCCACGCTGAACTTGCCGTCCTCGAAGGTGATGTCGCCCTCCGAAGCCTCCAGCATATGCGCGGCGATCTTCTTGCCCTTGGCGATGATCTTGTCCACCGCCTTGGCCATCGCCGTGCCGCAGACCGCCAGCGACCGCGACCCATAGGACCCCATCCCGAACGGGATCTTCGAGGTGTCGCCATGCACGATCTCGACGCTGCTTTCGGGGATGCCCAGCTTGTCGGCCACGATCTGGGCAAAGACCGTCTCGTGCCCCTGCCCGTGGCTGTGGGCGCCCACCATGACGCTAAGGTTGCCGGTCGCGTTCACCCGCACCGTCGCCGCGTCGTAAAGCCCGACGCGCGACCCCAGGATGCCCACCAGATGCGAAGGTGCGATGCCGCAGGCCTCGATCCAGGTCGACAGCCCCATGCCCCGCAACTTGCCGCGTGCCTTTGACTCGGCCGCCCGCTTGTCGAAGCCGGCCACGTCGGCCATCGCCATCGCGCGGTCCAGCGTCGCCTGATAATTGCCCGTGTCATACACAAGGCCCACCGGCGTGGTGTAGGGGAACTGGTCCGGCGTCAGCAGGTTCTTCCGCCGCACCTCGAACGGGTCGAGGTTCAGCTCGCGGCACATCTTGTCGATCACCCGTTCCAGACTGAAGGTCGCCTCGGGCCGCCCCGCGCCGCGATAGGCATCGACCGGCGCCGTGTTGGTGAAGACAGTTTTCACGTTCACATAGACATGCGGCACCTTGTAGGGTCCCGCCATCAGCGTGCCGTGCAGGAAGGTGGGCGTCGCGGTCGAGAAGTTCGACAGATAGGCACCCACATTGGCCAGCGTCTCGGTCCTGATCGCCAGGATCTGCCCGTCCTTGGTGCAGCCCAGCTCGATCTTCGTCACATGGTCGCGGCCATGCGCGTCGGTCAGGAAGCTTTCCGACCGCTCTGCCGTCCAGCGCACCGGGCGGCCCAGCTTCTTCGCCGCCGCCAGAACCAGCGCTTCCTCGCCATAGTGATAGATCTTCGACCCGAAGCCGCCGCCCACATCCGGCGCGACAACGGTCAGCTTGTTCTCCGGGATGCCCAGCACGAAGGCCGCCACCAGCAGCCGCGTCAGGTGCGGGTTCTGGCTGGTCGTCGTCAGCTTGTAGTCGCCCGTGCCCGGGAAATATTCGCCGATCGACGCCCGCGGCTCCATCGCGTTCGGCACCAGCCTGTTGTTCACCAGGTTCAGCGTCACCACATGCGGCGCGGCCTTCATCGCCGCATCCACCGCAGCGCGGTTGTCCTCGATCCAGCCCCAGTCAAAGCACAGGTTGTCCGGGATCTCGTCATGCACGCGGTTCGACGGATCGGCGACAGCCGCCTTCATGTCGACGATGGCCGGCAGTTCCTCGATCGCCGAATCCTCGGCCAGCTGCTCTGCCGCGTCCTTGGCCTGCGACAGCGTCTCGGCAATCACCGCCGCATAGGCGTCGCCGACATGGCGCACCTTGCCATGCGCCAGCACCGGACGCTTCGGCTCGCGCATCGGGGTGCCGTCGCGGCTGTTGATCAGCCAGCCCGCCGGATTGCCGCCGACATCCTTGAAATCCTCGCCGGTGAAGATGGCCAGCACGCCCGGCATCGCCGCCGCCTTCGCCGTGTTGATCGACTTGATCCGCCCATGCGCGACGGTCGAGCGGACGAAGACCGCCGCCGCCTGCCCGTGCAGGGCAAGGTCATCGGTATAGACCCCGCGCCCGGTCAGGAAGCGGATGTCCTCGCGGCGCTTCTGGGGCGCGCCGATCCCATAGTCCTTCGGCATCTCTCTCCCCCTATTCCGCTGCCAGTGCGCTGACGTCCTGCCCCGAGGCAGCCATCACGGCCTTGACGATGTTGTGGTAGCCCGTGCAGCGGCAGATGTTGCCGTCCAGATAGTGCCGCACCTCGGCCTCGGTCGGCCGCGGGTTCTCTGCCAGCAGCGCCGCAGAGGACATCACCATTCCCGGGGTGCAGAATCCGCATTGCAGCCCGTGATGATCTTGGAACGCCTGCTGGATCACGCCCAGCGAGCCGTCCGGGTTCGCCATCCCCTCGATGGTCCTGACGCTGGCCCCCGCCACGTCCTGCGCAAAGACGGTGCAGCTTTTCACCGGGTTGCCGTCGACATGCACCACGCAGGCGCCGCACTGGCTGGTGTCGCAGCCGACATGGGTGCCGGTCAGCCCCAGCCCCTCGCGCAGGAATGAGGACAGAAGCGTCCGCCCCTCCACCTCACCGGAAACGGCCTTGCCGTTCACCGTCATCGAGACCTTCGTCATGCTTCTCCTCCCTGGGTATTTCCTGGGTATGGGTGGCCGCTTCAGCCCAGCAGGCGTCTGAACCAACCCTTCGTCTTTTCCCCCGAATCGGCAACAGCTTCTTCGGGCGCCTCCTCTGCCTCCGGCTCCTCCACCGCCGCCTGGAAGCGGGTGAAGAATTCGTCCGCCAGCTTCTTGGCGAAGCTGTCGATGATCCGGCTGCCCAGCTGCGCGATCTTGCCGCCGACATTGGCCTCGGCCGCATATGTCAGCCGGGTCCTGCCCTCCATCGGCTCGAAAGAGACATCGGCGCCGCCCTTGGCGAAGCCCGCGACGCCGCCCTTGCCCTCGCCGCTGATCTTCAGCGACTTGCCCGGCACGATGTCCGAAAGCTGCACCAGGCCGGTGAAGGTGGCGCTGACCGGCCCGACCTTCTGCTTGACCACCGCCTCATAGCCCTCGGCGACCGACCCGGTCAGGCTTTCGCAGCCGGGAATGCATTCCTTCAGCACCTCGGGGTTCAGGATCGCATCCCAGACCACTTGCGGATCGGCCTTGATGTCGCGGCTGTCGGTCAGCTTCATGGTTCCTCCCCCTCTGGGCGCACAGCCTAAGGGGCGATCCCGGCCCCGCGCTATGCTGCCTAAGTCGTAGGGTCAGGCCCCTGTCGGCCAAAGCCCGGCCACCACGGCCTGAAGCGCCTGCGGCTCGACGGGCTTGTACAGGATCTCGATCCCCGCGCCGGTCGCCGCCGCCCGCAGGTCCCAGCCCCGGTTGCCGGTGATCAGCCGGGCCGGGACCGGCCCATGCCGGGCGCGCAGGCGGGTGACGCACTCGATCCCGCTGATCCCCGCACCAAGCTGCTGGTCCACCAGGAAGATGTCCGGCAGGATGCCGATCTCCTCGATCAGCGCCAGCGCCTCCTCGCCCGAGCCGGCTTCCAGCACCGTCATCCCCCATTTCTCCAGCACCAGCCCCAGCGCCCGCCGCAGCTCGGCGTCGGTCTCGACCAGGAACGCGATCCGGTCGGCGGCGCGCGGCTCTCCCTCCTGCCGCGCGGGCGCATCGGTCCTGCCCGGCGCGGTCGCGCTTTTCGGAACCTGCACCAGGAAACAGGTGCCCCGCCCCACCACCGACCGCAGCTCCAGCGGATGGCCCAGCAGCGCGCAGGCACGTTCCACGATGGCCAGCCCCAGCCCCATCCCCTCGCTGGCCGAGGCGCGGGCGTTCAGGCGGTGGAACTCCTTGAAGATGTCGTCCTGTGATTCTTCCGGGATGCCCGGCCCGGTGTCCCAGACTTCCAGCCGCACCCCGGTCCCGCGCCGCCGCGCGCCGACCAGCACCCGGCCCT
>Ga0209571_1001234_pt1 | contig 13603 bp, 9 predicted proteins | sample EBPBio102011_DNA_FD_185866 | JGI IMG/M metagenome (GOLD analysis project Ga0209571, IMG submission 185866) | Wastewater treatment Type I Accumulibacter community from EBPR Bioreactor in Madison, WI, USA - Reactor 1_1/10/2011_ DNA (SPAdes)... | ecosystem: Engineered > Bioreactor > EBPR >...
GCTGGAAACCTGGCGGCGCGACTACAACGAAAGCCGACACCACTCGAAGCTCGGATGGCTGACGCCGCGGGCCTACGCCGACGCGCTCACCGGACAGATCGGCCAGCCTGCTGCGCTGGGCGATGGCTGCGCAGGCCGGCCTCTTGCCAACCCCATCAACCCCAGCTCAGATCAACCAAGGACTCTCGTTATGGCTGGATGAGAAACGGGGGTCACGTCAGCTCTGGGTCCAACAGCGGACCGGTCAAGACATCGGCAAGGCAATCGCCGATCAACTTCTCCAGCATGCCGAAGCTAGGTAGCAGTCCACCTCGCCATCTCAGCCCTCGTCTTGGAGACAGGGAACATCCCGCTTCCAATGCGCTGATCCTTGGTCCAGCCGATGGCCTAACGCCATCAACCCATGAAGGGTCCGCTACGCGAGCGTGCGGCCTTGAGGCTTCGCCTCTGCGGTGATTGCGGCCATCGGCCGGACACATCGGGCGCCTGTCGCGCGGGGGATGGTCCCCCGCCTCCACAACAGGAGCCGGATCGATGTCCCTCAACGATGCTCACGCCTTCGCCTTCAGCCTCGCCACCACGCTCATGGTCGCGATCGTGATCTTCAAAGCCGGCGACGGCACGACGAGTGTCATGCCTGCCTCCTGACCATCCGCGATTCCGGAAAGTTAACGATTTCCTGCTATCCTGTACTTATTCGGGAGTCTGCAAGCCATGCGCGGTAACACCGCGCGCCGCCAAAACCTTAACGGTTTGGCTGGCTTGGCAAGGGGCCGCTGCGCGCCCCGTTGCATCCCCAGCGCAGGGGTTTCACCCCATGCACCCGACCAAAGAGCCGTTCGAGCCCTTTGGAAACCTGAGCGGGGTTTCGTCCCCGCCGACGACCAGGGCCTTCGTGCCTTTGGAACCTGACCAGGGATGCTGCTCGCCCTTGGAGCCAGGAGTCAGCAGCCTGCTGAACCCGCCAAGGGTGCGCCCCTTGGAACCACGTGCATACAGCCGCATGATGATCGGGGGTGAGGCAGCATGGCGAGTGGCACCGAAAAGCGACGGCGTGGCGACACCATCACGGTGCGCGTGACCCCCGATGAGCGGGCGGTCATCGACGATCTCTCCATGCAAAAAGGCCTCAGCGTCGGCGCGTTCATGCGGGCCGCTGCCCTGGGCGATCCGGGTGTTCGTGCCCGCCGCCGCATCCCGGTCGATGCCAAGCTGCTGCGCCGCCTTCTGGGCGAAGTCGGGCGGGCCGGGAACAACCTCAATCAGATCGCCCGGCGGCTGAATGCGGGCGGGGAGGCCGATGCGGCTGAGCTGCAAGCGGCGCTCGCGGCGCACGAGGACGTGCGCCAGGCCATCCTGAAGGCGCTGGAGGGTCCGGACCATTGATTATCAAGGGCAAGAGCCGGGGCGGTCCGAAACAGCTTGCGACCCATTTGCTCCGCGCGGATACGAATGAACGGGTCGAGGTGCTGGAACTGCAATCCTCCGCCTCAACCCTCGCCGACGCCTTCAGGGAATGGCAGCTTATCGCCGAAGGCACCAAGGGCACGCGCGGTCTCTATCACGCCAACATTGACCCAGACGCCCGCTACACCATGACCGCCGAGCAGTGGCGTCGGGCGGTTGATGTCCTGGAGCGCGAGCTGGGGCTGGACGGCCAGCCCCGCGCCGTCGTCCTGCATGAGAAGCAGGGCCGCCAGCACATCCATGTCGTCTGGCAGCGCACCGACATCGACACCATGACCCTCGTGTCTGACAGCCGCAATTACCACGCCCATGAGCGCGCCAGTCTCGCGCTCGAAAATGAATTCGGCCACGAAATTGTGCCCGGCAAGCACGCCAAGCGTGACGATAGCCAACCCGCGCCGCAATCCGAGATCAATCATGCCGAATGGCAGCAGGCGGAACGTACCGGCATCGACCCCCGAGAGCTGAAGGATCAGGTGACCGCGCTCTACAACGCTAGCGCCTCCGGGTCGTTGTTTCAGCAGACGCTGGACGAGGCGGGTCTGATCATCGCCAAAGGCGACCGGCGTGATTTCGTAATCGTTGATGAGGCGGGGGAGGTGCACAGCTTGGCCCGGCAGATCAGGGGCGTGACCGCCAAGGATCTGCGGGCCTTTATGGCCGACCTCGATCGTGAGGCTCTGCCGACTGTCGATGAGGCCAAGGCCATCCAGAAGGACCGACCTGCGCCAGAACCGCCGCCGCTCGCCGACGCGCCGGAAACCGCCCGTCCCGCTGATGGCGGCAGCGAAGGCGTTCCGCTGGATGAGGCGCTGCGCGCCTGGCACGCCACGGATATGCGACGGCTAGCCGAATTCCATGCGACGGAATTGGACCGGCGTGCGGCTATGCTGGACGAAAAGATCGCCGCCCGGCTTGAGAAGTCTGACGCCCGCCGGAAAGAAGCGCTGGCGCACTATGACGCCCAGGCCGAACGGCGGGGATTGGCCCGTGTCGTCGATCAGGTGATTGGTCTGGTCGCGCCCGTTTGGGCTGAACGCAGACAGGCGGCGAGGGATGAGGCCCGCGATACTGCCATCAAGGCGCTCGACCGCGAACGCGCGCAGGAAGAGGCCCGCCTCGAATCCGCGAAACGGGCGGAGCTGGCCGATCTTGCCGAACGGCAGGCGGGTCAGGCGCGGGAGCGCGAGACCCAATTCACCGAGGAACTGGCCCGCCGCGTCCGCGACTATGAGGAAGCCCAGCGGTTCGCGGCGCAACTGGCCGAGCAGGAGCGCCAGCGTCAGGAAGCTATACAGCAGAGTCATTTGGCCGGGCCGGAGCCCCCAATCCGCGCACGCTGACCGGCTCGCGCTTTCTGCAACCAAAGCCGGGCCGAAGCTTCAACCAGGTTGCGGTGAGGGTGGCCCGTCATGTCCAACGGGTCGTGTTGCAGACCATCTTTCGGCTAGTTTCAGGGCGGATCAAGCGTGGCCCCCAGCGACCCCCAATCCCACGAGGCCCTCGCAGGTAGCCTCTCTCTATGATTGAAAGAAAATTACCTCTCGGTTCTGGCATAGTCGGCCATTCGAGATTCCTTAATTTCTGACGTCAGCGGCGCATGGACGGATGGCATTGCCATAATTTCAGTTGCGAAGATGCGGGCGGCGGGTAGCCAAAACTGAATTATGATCACCGACTATCAGTCAAAATACATTGCCTATGACCTGACGCGGCGTCGGCCGTCCGACAGCGCGGACCGCCTGGCGGTCGCCGTCGCGGGTGCTCAGGTCGACATGAACCCGCACCAAGTGGATGCGGCGCTATTTGCTTTTTCCTCGCCGCTCTCGAAGGGGGCACTGCTTGCCGACGAGGTAGGGCTCGGAAAAACCATCGAGGCTGGACTGGTCATCTCTCAGCGATGGGCGGAGAACAAGCGTCGAATCCTCATCATTGCCCCCGCGAACCTCCGCAAGCAGTGGCATCAGGAGATGCAAGAAAAGTTCTTCATCCCCGGCACGATCTTGGAGGCGAAATCCTATAACGCTGAAATCAAGGCAGGAAATTTTAGGCCGTTTCAGCCCACCGACAGTGTTGTGATATGTTCCTACCAGTTTGCGCGCAGCAAGGCCTCCGATGTCGCCACCACGCCTTGGGACTTGGTTGTCGTGGACGAAGCGCACCGGCTTCGTAATGTCTATAAGCCGTCGAACATCATTGCGAATACGCTGAAGTCGGCCCTGTCTGAGCGCCACAAGCTGTTGCTCACGGCGACACCGCTCCAGAACTCGTTGCTGGAGCTTTTTGGGCTTGTGAGCTTCATCGACGAACACTCTTTCGGTGATCTCAAAAGCTTCCGCGAACAGTTCGCTGGAGTGGCGCAAGAGCGCGCTTTCGAGCTTCTACGCGACCGGCTTAGGCCCATCTGTCACCGAACACTTCGTCGCCAGGTGACAGCGTACGTTCCATACACCAAGCGCCATGCGATCTTGCAGGAGTTCAGTCCCGACGAGGCTGAAGATCGCCTCTACAACCTTGTGACGGCCTATCTTCAGCGTGAGAACCTTCAAGCCCTGCCATCTGGCCAGCGCGCCCTGATGACATTGGTGCTGCGTAAGCTGCTCGCGTCATCCTCCTTCGCCATCGCCGGTGCGCTTGCATCCATTTCCGACCGACTACAAGCGCGCTTGGATCAGGGGAGGCCGCCTGCCGCCCTGACTGAGACAGTCGAGGACGATTATGAAGCACTCGACGAGACGCAGGACGAGTGGAGCGATGACGAGGAGTCTCAGCCGCTAAGCGAAGCCGACCAACGCGCTTTGGAGGCTGAGATCGCCGAACTGCGAGAGTTCGCCAAGCTGGCGACGTCCATCGAGCAGAACGCCAAAGGCCGCGCCTTGTTGACGGCGCTTGAGGTGGGATTTGCGAAGGCCCGTGAAGGCGGTGCGGCTGAGAAAGCCATCATCTTCACGGAGTCCAAGCGCACCCAATCCTACTTGTTGCGAGTCCTAGCCGACAGCCCGTTCGCGGATTCCATCGTGCTCTTCAACGGTAGCAATACCGATGAACAGTCGCGCGCCATTTATAAGGATTGGCTAGCCCGCCACGAGGGATCAGATCGCGTCACGGGCTCGCGGACGGCGGATATGCGCTCCGCGCTTGTCGACTATTTCCGGGACACCGGGAAGATCATGATCGCCACCGAGGCGGGGGCTGAGGGCATCAACCTTCAGTTCTGCTCTATGGTCGTGAACTATGACCTGCCCTGGAATCCGCAGCGGATCGAACAAAGGATCGGCAGGTGCCACCGCTACGGCCAGAAGCACGATGTAGTAGTGGTGAACTTCCTCAACAAAAAGAACGAGGCCGATCAGCGCGTTTACAAGCTGTTGTCTGAAAAATTTCAGCTATTCGAGGGTGTGTTCGGGGCCAGCGACGAGGTGCTCGGCGCAATCGAGTCTGGCGTGGATTTCGAGAAACGCATCGCTGAAATCTACAATGAATGTCGCCAACCGGAGGACATCAAACAGGCGTTCGACGACCTCCAGCGTGAACTCGGCTCGGAAATCAGTGAGGCGATGAAGCTTGCGCGTCGGAAGCTCCTAGAGAATTTCGATGACGAGGTCCGGGAAAAGCTGAAGCTGCGGGACGAGGACGCAAAAGTGCTGCTGAACCACTTTGAGCGGCAGCTCATGCGCCTCGCCAAGCACGAACTGGATGGCGCGGCGACGTTCATCAATGACTCGTCCTTCCGGTTGGATACCTTGCCGGAGTGGACCGAAGGCAGACCTATCGCGACCGGCTTGTACGAGCTTCCCCGTCGCTCAGGAGAAGCGCACCTTTTCCGACTTAATCATGCGTTGGGCGACGCGATTGTTGAGCGCGCCAAAGAACGCGAGCTGGCTGCTTCTGAAATCGTATTCGATCTGGGTAGCCATGAGGGACAGATCAGTGCCCTGAAGCCCTATGTCGGTCATGCAGGATGGATGTCGGTTCAGCTTCTCTCGGTTGATGCTCTCGGCCAAGGTGAAGATCACCTCCTAATCGCCGCTCAGACGGATAGCGGTGAGAATCTGGGTGCGGAAGCGGCGAGCCGTCTCTTGACGGTGGGGGCGGCGGTGGCCGGTGAAGCGCATCTGCCGTCGAATGTTGAGGCCGCGCTGGCCCAATCACTCGCACAGCAGCAAAGCGCCATACGCAAGGGAATATCAGAGAGGAACGCCCGCTTCTTCGAGGCGGAGGCCAATAAGTTGGATGGCTGGGCCGATGATTTGAAGGTTGGCCTTGAGCGCGAGCTGAAGGAGCTGGACAGGCAAATCAAGGAAGCGCGCCGTGCCGCCACCATTGCTCTGACGCTTGAAGAAAAGCTGGCGGGTCAGAAGGCAGTTAAGACCCTGGAGGCGGATAGGACCACCAAGAGGCGCAGCCTCTTTGATGCTCAGGACAAGATTGACGAACAGCGCAGCGAATTGATCGCCCAGATCGAAGGGCGGTTAGAGCAGGACGTGGCATCAAAAAGCGTATTCTCGATCCGTTGGAGGCTGCGCTGATGCCGGATCGTCCGATTGAAATTCTGGCTCTGCCTCCGAAACTACATCAGCTGTTCGACGGCCTGCTCCCGCTGAAAACAAACGGCGACGCTGAGCAGAATGAGCGGGACTTTCTAAGCCGCGCTCTTGCCGCCTATGCCTTGCACAAACTGGGTGGAGCCACTCTTCAAGAAGCCGCAGATAGCGTCGTCGATGGAGGGGGTGATGGCGGGATCGACGGCATCTATTTCTCGCCAGTCACTAATACGCTTTGGCTGACGCAATCCAAATACGTCCACTCCGGCATGAACGAGCCGGAATTGGGCGATGTCACGAAGTTTAAAACCGGCGTGGAAAACCTGCTTGAGGGCAAGTTCGAGGCCTTTGCGGCCAACCCGCTCATCACCGCTAGGCGCGCGCAGCTTGAGGGTATTCTAGCCGATGCCGCCACCCAGGTGCGCGCGGCCCTCTGCTACTCGGCGCTCCCACTCATCTCCGATGACCGCAAGCACCTTTTCGAGCGGCTGAAAGCGAAGGTCAGTAAGGACCAGGAGGATGATTTCTTTCGGTTCCAGTCAGTCAATCTCACGACCCTCAACGATTGGGTCACGGGGGCGGACGAGGGGCCGGGCATCGAGGCCATTGAATTGGAGATTGTCCGGCCGGGCCTGATGACCACGCCGTTTGAGACAATCTATGGGCTCATTTCCCTGGAGCGGTTGAAAACGCTTCATGAAGAGCATGGCGCAAGGCTTATCCGCGCCAATATCCGAGGCTTCAAGGGCAGCACGGACGTCAACGACGACATCCAGAAGACCCTGACGGAAGAGGCGGGCCTATTCCACTATCTCAACAATGGCCTGACTGCTTATTGCGACCGTCTGGAACTCAACAATCTTGACCGCACGAACCCCGAGCGAAAACGGGTCACGGCAAGGGGCTTTGCCATCATCAACGGCGCCCAAACGCTGGGATCCATCGGCAAATGTGTCGCCATACCCGAGGGCGATGCCGCGCCCACCGGCTATGCCTTCATCAAGATCGTTTCCCTCGAAAAGTGCGAGGACGAGGCATCGTTCGCCGAACGCATTTCGCGGGCCGCGAACTTCCAGAACCACGTCAGCCTTAAAGACTTTGCCGCCGCCTATCCGTTGCATGAACAGATCAGTTTGACGCTGAGCCCTCACGGCATCGGTTATCACTACCGGCTGGATGAGGACACGCCCGCTCCGGACGATCAGAATTTCACGATCGATGAGGCGCTGACGGCCTGCGCCTGTCTACACAATGCACAGGACTGCGATCTGCTTTATCGGGTCGCGACGAACCGGGATTCTTTGCGCTCCCTGGAGATGGTGTTCCCAGCAGATCAGGCTGTGCGAACACGCCACGAGAGAGTCTTCCCGATATCCCTTTCGGCACGGACGGCCTGGCGCGCCGTGCAGGTGCAGCGCATTGTCCTTCAAATCATGGCCGATGCGGCACGCGCGAGCACAGGTGCCGCGAAGTCCTTCTATACGAACGCGCGCTGGGTAGTGCTTGCGGCGATCTTCAAGCGGCTGGAGCCGGAAACCGGGGAGGCGATAACCCTCTCTGACGATGAACGCGCGGCGATATCGGCGGCTGTTTCCGACTATGCCGAAAAGCTGCTGGCACAGGCTGTATCAAAGGGATTCGCGAGCTACGATACGGTCGCAGGCGGTGCGAACATGCTTCGTTCGACCCGAGACTTTCAATCTGTTTTCAAGACCCAGGGCGACTGCCAGACCCTTTTCGGGGCGCTGAAGGCGCAGCTATGGACCACACAAAACGCGCCCGCCTAGAGGCGTGAAAAAGGAAGCCTATGACGAGTAAGAAGACAAAGCTGGAATTAACCTGGGTAGGGAAGGAGAACCGTCCCCGCCTGGAGCCTCGCATTCTCATCGAGGACGCGGAGAAGAGCTATCACGCGGCGAGGCGCGTGAGCGATGCGGACATCTTCGACAATATGCTTATCCACGGCGACAACCTGCTCGCGCTGAAGGCGCTTGAAGCGGACTACGCCGGTAAGGTGAAGTGTGTCTTCATCGATCCGCCCTACAATACGGGTAGCGCTTTTGCCCAGTACGACGATGGACTCGAGCATAGTATCTGGCTGGGCCTTATGCGGGACCGCCTCGAAATAATCAGGCGTCTGCTTTCCGAAGACGGATCGCTTTGGATTACGGTTGATGATAACGAAGCGCACTATCTAAAGGTGATGTGCGACGAGCTATTCGGCCGATCCAATTTTATGGCGAACATAGTCTGGGAAAAAGCGGACAGTCCGCGAATGGATGCTCGTTTTTTTTCGACCAGGCATGACCATTTATTGGTTTTCGCAAAAAATGCCGAATCCCTTATTATAAACCATGTGATCTCGGAAGAAGAAGCAGCCCCCTCCCATTACAATAAAACGGACGAGAAAGGTCGTCGATATTATCTAAAGCCGCTGCGAGCGATGGGGGTTGATGGAACGCGAGAAGCTCGACCTTCTATGTATTTTCCTCTGATCGCCCCCGATGGAGCTGAGGTTTATCCAAAAAATCCAGATGGTTCTGACAGCCGATGGAGGTGGAGCCCTGATCGAGTGGAGAAGGAGCTTTGGCGGATTGAATGGGTGAGAGGCAGAAACGGTTGGAGTGCTAACTTCCGGATTTATGCTGAGGACAATGATACTCGGCCCCCAGAGACGATTTGGACGCATACCTTCGCCGGGAGCAACCGGCATGCCAAGGCTGAAGCGAAGACATACGTCGATGGTGTGCGGCCGTTTGATACACCTAAGCCGGAAAAGTTGCTTAGCCGTGTGATACAGATCGCCACGAAACCGGGCGACATAGTACTCGATTCATTTGCAGGTTCAGGAACTACAGGCGCGGCCGCCCACAAAATGGGCCGTCGCTGGATCATGGTCGAGCTCGGCGATCACTGCACCACACACATCGTCCCTCGTCTGCAGAAGATCGTAGACGGTGCCGATCAGGGCGGAATTACCAAAGCTGTCGATTGGAAGGGCGGAGGTGGCTTCCGCTACTACGAACTCGCGCCGTCTCTCTTGCATAAGGACAAGTGGGGCCGCGAGGTTATCTCTAGGGATTACAATGCCGAAATGCTGACGCAGGCGTTGTGCAAACTGGAAGGCTTCGCCTATGCGCCAAGCCCCGATGTCTATTGGCAGCAAGGCCAGTCGTCGGAAGCCGATTTCCTTTATGTCACGACACAAACCTTGGGCCCGGACGAGTTGGCCGCCCTCAGCGAGGATGTCGGTGAAGGGCGGTCGCTGCTGATCCTCTGCGCCGCGTTCCGAGGAAACCCAGACAACTGGCCCAACCTGACGGTCCGGAAGATTCCCAACCACATTCGCACGCGATGCGAATGGGGGCATGACGACTACAGCCTCAACGTCGCCAATCTGCCGCAGACAGACACATCGGCGGAGAAGGCCTCGCCCCAGCCGGGCCTGTTTGATGAAGGAGATGCCGAATGAGCAATCTCCGCCATGTGAATGCAATCGCCGGGCGTCTGAGCCTGCGTCAGCCTCAGCGCGCCAGTTTGGAAATCCTGGACCGTGTGACCGAGATCGCGCCGCCTTCCAAGCGTGCGGATCTCGCCGCAGCCCTCGATGTGATCCGCAGCGAATACCCAGGCGTAACGGACTTCGAGCGCGACTTCGTTTCGCTCTGCTTCGCGCTGGCGACAGGTGTGGGCAAAACCCGCCTAATGGGGGCCTTCATCGCCTATCTGAAGATCGCCCACGGCATCAATAATTTCTTCGTCCTGGCCCCCAACCTGACGATCTACAACAAGTTGATCGCGGACTTCACCCCGAACACGCCGAAGTACGTCTTCAAAGGCCTGTCGGAATTCGCCATCGCACCTCCGGTGCTGACGACCGGGGAGAACTTCGAGCGTCAGATCGCGTCGGGTGGTCAGCTCTTCCCGACGACCATCAACATTTTCAACATTGCCAAGATTTCGTCCGAGGTGCGTGGCGGACGTTCGCCCCGCATCCGTTCGTTCCGCGAAGAGATTGGCGAGAGCTACTTCGACTATTTGGCCAATCTGCCTGACCTCGTTCTGCTGATGGACGAGTCGCATCGCTACCGGGCCACGGCGGGTATGCGGGCTATTAACGAGCTGAAGCCGATCCTCGGTCTGGAATTGACCGCGACGCCCTTTGTCGAGAGCCCGCGCGGGCCTGTGCCGTTCCGTAATGTCGTTTTCGACTATCCGCTCGCGCGCGCGATGGAGGACAGCTTCGTCAAGGAGCCCGCTGTCGTCACGCGCAAGGACTTTAATCCAGCAGGCAAGTCACCGGACGCGATCCAAACCCTGAAGCTGGAGGATGGCATTCGCTTGCACGAAAGCGTCAAGGTCGATCTTGAGACCTACGCCCGCGAGAATGGCGAGCGGATCGTCAAGCCGTTCGTCCTGGTTATCGCGCGCGACACGACCCACGCGGCCGAACTGATGTCGTTGATCCAGTCGGATGCCTTCTTCCAAGGACGTTATGCTGACAAGGTGATCCAGGTCGATTCCAGCGTGAAGGAAGAGGAGACCGTCGAGAAGCTGTTGACGGTCGAGCAGAACCACAACCCGGTCGAGATCGTCATCCACGTCAATATGTTGAAGGAAGGGTGGGACGTTACAAACCTCTACACCATTGTCCCCCTCCGCGCGGCGAACGCCCGGACGCTGATCGAGCAGAGCATCGGTCGCGGCTTGCGCCTTCCCTACGGCAAGCGCACCGGCGTCACTGCCGTTGATCGCCTGAACATCGTCGCGCATGACCGCTTTCAGGAGATCGTGGACGAGGCGAACAACCCCAATTCGCCGATCAGGCTGAAACAGCTGATCCTCGACGAAGCCGACCTGACCCGGAAAACGGTGACGGTCGTGGCGACGCCGACTCTGTTGTCGAGCCTCGGCTTCCAGTCGGCACCGGCTTCTGAAGGACCGGCAGCACCGCCGCCAGTCGCCCCGGCCTTTGTCGATCCGCAGGAGCTGAAGGTCGCGCGATTGGCTTACGACGCCTTTCGCAAGCTGGCGCGCGACCCCGACAAGGTTCCGAGCGCCACTTACCTGAGCCGTCCTGAAGTCCAGGCTCAGGTCGTTCGTGAGGTCGCCAGCCAGTTTCAAACCGCGCAAATGGAGCTGGAGGGTATCGAAGCTCCGGCTCCCGACATGGCCGCCGTCGTCGCGGCGACCGCCAAGCTTATGGCTGAAGGCACGATCGACATTCCTCGCATCATCGTGATGCCGAAGGGGGAGGTGAAGGCGGGCTTCAAGCCCTTCAAGCTCGACCTTTCTGGGATGCGCTATCCTGCGCCGAGTGAAGAGCTTTGGGCCAAGCACCTTCGTACCGATCAGGTGGATGTCATCGGCCTTAGCCAAGGGAATCTCTCCGAAGAGCGGCTGGAGGACTATGTTGTTAGCGGTCTGATCGACTTCCCCGATATCGCCTACGATGAGCACGCTGATCTGCTCTACGACTTGGCCGGACAGGTCGCCGCGCATCTGCAAACCTATTTGTCGGAAGACGACACCAGGCGGGTGCTGGCGCTCCACCAAAGGGAGATCGCCCGCGCCGTTCACGCGCAGATGCAGGACCATTTCTGGCTGGATGATACGGTCGAGTATCACCACGAGGTCCGTCAAGGCTGGACTGATCTGAAGGAAAGCGCGTTCACCACGCTCAACGAAACGCCGCTCGATTTCCGGCAATCACCGCCGGACAAGAGCAACATGGCCCGCTACCTGTTTGGCGGATTCTCCAAATGCCTATCGACCGTCACCAAGTTCCATTCGGACACGGAGCGTAAGCTGGCCGTCATTCTGGAGCGTGAAGCTCTGAAATGGCTACGCCCGGCCAAGGGGCAGTTTCAAATGTTCTATCGGAGTGGAAACGACCATCTTGAATACCAGCCTGACTTTGTCGCCGAGATGGACGATTGCATTGTCATGCTGGAGCCAAAGATGGCGACGCAGATGACTGACAAGGATGTCTTGGCAAAGCGCGACGTGGCCGTGCAATGGTGTGGGTGGGCGACTGAACACGCCCATACCTATGGCGGTAAGCCCTGGCGATATGCGCTGATCCCGCACGACGCGATTGCCGAGAACATCACTGTTGAATTCTTGTTGAAGCAATACGGTCAGGTTTGATCTCGGGCTGTGATGAGGACGCTCCGCCGGGCTTCCTCATCGCCCCACAGCAGCCGCTCTGGCTTGCCTCGCTCAACGGTCTTCCGCGCCCGCTTCACGGTTTCGCCTATGCCGAGGGTCTGGAGGGTGCTTCCGGCATAATCGTCCTTGGTGATCACGCAGGCGCGGACTGACGTGACCCCCGTTTCTCATCCAGCCATAACGAGAGTCCTTGGTTGATCTGAGCTGGGGTTGATGGGGTTGGCAAGAGGCCGGCCTGCGCAGCCATCGCCCAGCGCAGCGGACCGGCCGATCTGTCCGGTGAGCGCGTCGGCGTAGGCCCGCGGCGTCAGCCATCCGAGCTTCGAGTGGGGTCGGCTTTCGTTGTAGTCGCGCCGCCAGGTTTCCAGCACGAGCCGGGCATGCGGGAGGGACCGGAACAGGGTCTCGTTCAGCAGTTCGTCACGCAGGCGGCCGTTGAAGCTCTCGTTGAAGCCGTTCTGCTGCAGCTTGCCTGGCGCGATGTAGTGCCAGCCCACCCCCGTCTCGTCGGCCCAGGTCAGGATGGCGGTCGAGGTCAGCTCCGTGCCGTTGTCGCTGACGATGGTCTGCGGACGCCCGCGCTGCTGGATGATGGCGTCCAGCTCACGCGCCACCCGTGCCCCTGACAGTGAGGTATCCGCCGCCAGCGCCAGGCATTCGCGCGTGCAGTTGTCGATCACCGTCAGGATGCGGAAGCGCCGGCCGTCGGTCAGTTGGTCGGACACGAAGTCCAGCGACCAGCGCTGGTTGGCGACGAGCGGCGTCTCCAGCGGACGTCGCGTGCCCATGGCCCGCTTGCGACCGCCGCGACGGCGCACCGTCAGCCTCTCCTCCCGATAGAGCCTCTGCACCCGCTTGTGGTTCACCGCGTGGCCCTCACGTCTGAGCAGGACGTGCAGGCGTCGGTAGCCGAAGCGACGGCGCTCCTGGGCCAAGGCTTTCAGGCGGTCCCGCAGGGCGCCATCGTCCGGCCGCGTGGCCTGGTAGCGCACGCTCGCACGATCGACGCCCAGCACCCGGCACGCCCGCCGCTCGCTCATCTCGTGGACCGACCGCAGGTGCGCCACAGCCTCTCGATGCGCGGCGGGCGTCACCACTTTTTTCCCAGCAAATCCTTCAGCGCGACGTTGTCCAGCATCGCATCCGCCAGCATCCGCTTCAGCTTGGCGTTCTCGTCCTCCAGCGCCTTCAGCCGCCGGGCCTCCGACACGTCCATGCCGCCAAACTTGGCCTTCCACTTGTAGAAGGTCGCCGTGCTGACGCCGTGACGCCGGCAAACCTCCGCTGTCGCCACGCCCGCCTCCTGCTCACGCAGGATCCCGATAATCTGCTCTTCCGTGAACCGTGATCGCTTCATTCTGTCCGTCCTCTTAAGGGGCGGACTCTAGCTATTCCTGGAGGAGTTTCAGGGGGTCACGTCA
>Ga0209571_1001238_pt1 | contig 13550 bp, 15 predicted proteins | sample EBPBio102011_DNA_FD_185866 | JGI IMG/M metagenome (GOLD analysis project Ga0209571, IMG submission 185866) | Wastewater treatment Type I Accumulibacter community from EBPR Bioreactor in Madison, WI, USA - Reactor 1_1/10/2011_ DNA (SPAdes)... | ecosystem: Engineered > Bioreactor > EBPR >...
TCCGTGCCTCGGCCAGAAGATCGGGAAAGCGGGTGATCCCCGTGCGTTCGCGGATGATGTCGAGGAGATCGCCGAATTCCGACGTGGCTGAATCGGTCCATTTGCCCCGAGCTCCCGGCCCCGAGGTGGGACCGGTCAGCCTGACGAACAGCGATCTCCCTGGATTGTTCTGCAGATCACCGACCATCCAGTAGGAGCCTTCCCGCCTGCCGGCGGGAAGATAATGGCGGCAAACGCTCTCGGCATTTTGCGAGAGATCCCGCAGCAGATCTTCTGTTTCCAATGACATGGCACACACGATTAACAACCTTTGCGTGCATGTAGACCCTGGATGGGGAAGCGTGCAAGCAGCTGATCGAGCACTTTCACACCGCCGGAATCGGTCGGACAGAAGAGGCGCAGCTTCCAGGCAATGATTTCCGAGAAAAAGCCATCGGCCTTGAGCCGGTCCTTCTGCGCTTCCGTGAAACCGGAGAGCTCGATCCGGTTCACCCCCATGACGCGGGACCGGTGCAACTCCATTCCTTCTGCCAGCCGCACCACGGTCTTGCCGTCCAGAACGAGGGCATGGACCTGCGCCGCCGTGAGCTTCGGCGCGTCCTCTGCCAGCGTGGTCGCGACCCAAGCGGGCGAGACACGGCGGCCGATGATGCGCTGGCCGTCATCGGTTTGGAGCCGGTAGACGCGGGTTTCGTCCTGCGGCAGTTGCTTCCAGATCGGCAGCAGCAGGCCCGCCACGATGTGCAGCGTGGTTTCCGTGAACTCCGGCACCTCGGCCAGTTCCGTGGTCCAGGCTGCGGTGAAGGCCGCCCGTTCTGCCTCAAGCCAATGGGTGTCTTCCATGATCTTGGCAGGCACAGTGCTGGCCTCGGTCGGGCGGATCAGCCGCAGGCGGGGCTCGATCGTACCATCGTCCAGCATCAGGCTGGTGGCGGGCACCTGCACCGCCGCGCGGTTTGAGCGGCTGTTGATCAGCAGGCGCGCCTTGGGGTCCTCGAGCCAGTCGAGTGCATCCGCCAGTGACAGCGGCATGTTGCGCTGCTTTTGCGCGATGCTCAGCAGTTGCGTTTCCGCGCCAGAGCCGGGGTGCGTATAGATCACCCGTGCGTCCGTCACCTGAAAGCTCTCGGCGCGCAGGGTCTCGAGCCCGAGGTCGTAGACCCCGGCTGCGATGGCGCCCTCGATGCGCTGCGCCAGAAGCTCCTCGAAAGCGGTGAACAGAATGCCCTGCATATGTATCGTCAGCGCCAGCAGGCGATTGAGGAAGGTCGTGATCGGGGGCAGGTCGTCTTTCAGCCCATTGTCATCGGTCAGGCTGAGGCCCGTCGCGTCCTCAAACGCCATCAGCGAGCAGCCCGCCACATCGCCGCGATAGAGGCGGCGGTATAGCTGGCGCAAGGCATCGCGCGCAAAGGGCGACTCGAGATTGTCCTCGGGTCGGAACAACCCCTGCCCGCCGGTCTGCCGCTGACCCCGCGTGATGGCCCCCAGTGTGTCGAGGCGGCGCGCGATGGTCGAGAGGAACCGCTTTTCCGCCTTTACATCGGTCGCCACCGGCCGGAACAGCGGCGGCTGCGCCTGATTGGTGCGGTTGGTGCGCCCGAGACCCTGGATGGCCGCATCGGCTTTCCAACCGGGTTCCAGCAGGTAGTGGACCCGCAGGCGCTGGTTCCTGGCGCCGAGGTCGGCGTGATAACTGCGCCCCGTGCCACCGGCATCAGAGAAGATCAGGATGCGCTTCTGGTCGTCCATGAAGGCGGCGGTTTCCGCAAGGTTGGCAGACCCTGCCCGACTTTCCACAACGAGGCGCGCCGCAGGACCCTCGCCCTTGCGCACAATGCGGCGCGACCGGCCCGTGACCTCGGCGACGAGGTCGGTGCCGAAGCGCTGGACGATTTGGTCCAGCGCGCCGGGCACTGGCGGAAGCGAAGCCAGATGCTCGATCAGCGCATCGCGGCGGCGCGCGGCCTCGCGACATTCCACTAGCTGGCCATCGCGCGTGACAGGCCGCGAGGAGAGGTTGCCTTCGCTATCGGTGAAGGGCTCGTAGAGTTGCACCGGGAAGGAGTGCTGCAAATAATCCAGGCAGCTCTCTCTTGGCGTGATGTCCACCCGCACATCGTTCCATTCATCCGTAGGGATGTCCGACAGGCGGCGTTCCATCAGCGCCTCGCCGGTCGAGACGATCTGGATGACGGCAGAATGCCCTGCAACCAGATCGGCGTCGATCGAGGCGATCAGGGTGGGGGTTTTCATCGAGGTCAGAAGGTGACCGAAGAAGCGCTGCTTGGCGGACTCGAAGGCCGAACGCGCGGCGGACTTGGCCTGCCGGTTGAGGGTGCCGCCGCTGTCGCCTGTGATATTGGCAGCCTCCATCGCTGCCGCGAGGTTGTTGTGGATGATGGCAAAAGCCCCAGCATAGGCATCATAGATGGCACGCTGCTCCGGAGTGAGGGGATGTTCGACCAGTTCATATTCGACGCCGTCGTAGGACAGCGACCGCGCGGTGTAGAGGCCGAGGGCCCGCAGATCTCGGGCCAGCACTTCCATGGCCGCGACTCCGCCCGCCTCGATGGCCTCGACGAACTCGGCGCGGGTCGCGAATGGGAAATCCTCCCCACCCCAGAGGCCGAGCCGCTGCGCATAGGCGAGGTTGTGAACTGAGGTCGCCCCGGTGGCCGAGACATAGACCACGCGGGCATTGGGCAGCTTGTGCTGCAGGCGCAGGCCTGCCCTGCCCTGCTGCGAGGCCTCAGCGTCGCCACGCTCGCCTTTCGAGCCGGCGGCATTGGCCATCGCGTGGCTTTCGTCAAAGAGGATCACCCCGTCGAAATCCGCCCCGAGCCAATCGACGATCTGGTCGACGCGGGATTTCTTGGCCCCGCGTTCTTCCGAGCGAAGTGTGGCGTAAGTGGTGAAGAGGATGCCTTCGGCGAGCGGGATGTCGCGGCCTTGCGCAAAGCGTGAAAGCGGCGTGACGAGCAAACGCTCCTGGCCAAGGGCCGACCAGTCGCGCTGCGCATCCTCCAGCAGCTTGTCGCTCTTCGAAATCCAGAGCGCCTTGCGGCGGCCTTGGCACCAGTTGTCGAGCACGATCCCGGCCGACTGGCGGCCCTTGCCAGCACCTGTGCCATCGCCGAGGAAAAAGCCGCGCCGGAAGCGGACGGCGTCCGCGGCATCGTCGGGCGCGGCAGAAACCATGTCACCGGTCTCATCGATGCACCAAGATCCGGCGAGATAGGCGCCATGTGCCTCGCCAGCGTAGATCACGGTCTCGAGCTGCGCGTCGGAGAGCAGGCCGTTGCGCAGGACGGCAGCAGGGAGTTTCGGACGGTAGGACGGTTTTGGGGGCATGACCGAGGCCATCGCCGCCGATTGCACGAGCTTGGTCGGGTGTGGGACCGCGTCGGGGATATCGATCGCCTGCAGGCGGAAGGTCTCGTAGATCGCATCCGAGAGGCGCGCGGTATCATCGTTCTCGCGCACCTCGCGCAGGGTGTAGGCAAGGTCTTCGGCTTGGTAAGTAGGCTGAAACCTGGACAGCGAAGCTGCAACGGGCGCACGCGATTTTCTGGCGGTAGCCCCCACAGTTCGTGCAGGATCTCCCGGAAAGAGAGAATGAGCGCCATGCCCTGCGGGTGCGTCCGGTTCCAATGCGAGGCGCGGCGGCACCTCGGTGGTGATCCGCGTCATCAGGCTGGCGACATCAGGCGATATTGGGCGCGCCAGATCGACAGTGATGCCGCCCCGCTCGCCACCGCGGCACTTGTCGAAGACAGAAATTCGGGTCTCAAAGCTAGTGCCGTGCTTGGCGAAGGCTGCACCCGACAGCGCACCGGTGAAGACCAGATGCGCGGACTCGGTCAGGCGACTAAAGGTATCGGCCCATGCCGGCGCGTCAGGCGCGAAACTCGCACCCGTGATGGCCACGAGCCGTCCGCCAGGGGCCAGCCGGGTCAGCGCCGAGCGGATGTGCCGGGCCGTCGCTTCAGTCGTCCGGCCCTCGACATTGGCCACCGCCGAGAATGGCGGGTTCATCAGGATGACACTTGGGCAGACGCCCGCGTCGAGATGATCGTCGATCTGCGCCGCGTCAAAGCCCGTGACCGGTCGGCCCGGAAACAGGCGGCGCAGAAGATCGGCGCGGGTGTCGGCAAGCTCGTTCAGCGCGACATTGCCGCCCGCGATTTCGGCGAGAATCGCCAGCAGCCCGGTCCCGGCCGACGGCTCGAGGACCAGGTCACGGGGCGTGATCTGCGCAGCCGCGAGGACCACAAGCCCCATGGGCAGTGGGGTCGAGAATTGCTGGAAGCGCTCCATCTCCTCCGAGCGGCGTGTATGCGTGGGCAAGAGGCCGGCCACCTTGACGAGGATGGGCAGCAGCGCTGCAGGCGAGCCAGCCCGGGCCAGCAGCGCGCGGCCGAATTTCCGCAGGAAGAGGACAAGTGCGGCCTCGCCCGCCTCATAAGCCAGTTTCCAATCCCAAGCGCCCATCGCATCGGAGCCGCCGAAGGCACGCTCCATCTCGAGGCGCAGGCGCAGGGCGTCGATCTGGAAGCCCTGCGCCAGATCGGGCTGCAGGGATTGCGCCACGATCAAAATAGCGGCGGCAGTGTCGGTGCATTGCAGTGGTGCAACCAGCGGCTGCGCGGTTGCAAGAGAAGTCTGAAACGTCATCGAGGATCTCCGGATTGGGACAAGTACAAACCGGCGGGGCACTCTCTCTTTCCCCCTTCGGCTTAACCTTTTCCCGCTCCCCTCTGCCTCTCAAACCCCGGAACTGCGGATGCGCGACTTGATTTTGTTCCCGTAATGTTCTATATATAAACTCAACGCCACAAGGGAGATATCCCATGGAAGCCACGACCTTTGCCCTGCCGGCCACCCCGCGTCAGATCGCCTATGCGCGGTCATTGGCCCTGCGAAACCAGACCCTGCTGCCGTGGGAGATCCAGCAGGATCGGCGCTCCTTAAGCGCCTGGATCGGCGCGCAGGCGCAGATGAAACCCCTCTCCGCACTCGACAGCCTGCCGTCATCCAAGCAGGTCGCCTTTGCCGAGCGTCTCGCTCGCATAAAGCGCCGTGCTGTCCTGGACGAATGCTTTCGCGATAAGGGCCTGATGTCGAAGTGGATCGACGGGAATAGGTGACTGTGTGCGGTCATCGAACCCTCGCACTTTGGCGAGTTTCCGATAGTCTGGCCCCATAAACGCGGACCGGAACATCGCCATGTCATCGACAACCTCAAAAGTGCTGGCAAAGGTCAACGCCTCCTACGCGACTTGGGTCACAGCTTCCGAGCTTGCCAGTAAGATTGCCCGCGAAGACAGCGTCAGCCGTTGCGACAGCCACGTCTTCACCTTTTTGTCCGAAGTGCCCGCGAACCTGCAGCAAGTATTCATCGAAGAGATGGGGGTCAGCAAGGATGCCGTCTTAAGCGTGGCTGAGGGATTTTCTGAACTCGCTGGCTTCAACATGGCGCTCCTTGGCTAACATAACCTTGGGCCGCACTTCGGCGCTCCAAAGGTTGACCGCTGAAAAAGATTGATTTCCGGTATGAAATACAGTACTTGATTTGGCATCAAACAGCACATCCAAGTTGCTGTCGCAGGAGAACATGAAATGCAGCGTGTGGAAGCACAAATCGCGGTCAGTGTCTCTGACCTGAAAAAAAGTCCGACCGCCATCATGGCAAAAGCAGATGGCGAAGCCGTGGCTGTGCTCAACCACAACCGGGTTATGGCCTATATGGTGCCGGCAGATGCCTATGAGGCGATGGTCGAGCAGCTTGATGATCTTGCGCTGGCAAAAATCGCCCGGGCGCGCGCCGACGAAGTTCCGGTGCGTGTAAGCCTTGATGACCTATGATCTTCAGTTTCTGCCCTCTGCACTGAAGGAATGGCAGAAACTTGGCAGCACCGTTCGAGAGCAGTTCAAGAAGAAGCTCGTTGAGCGACTTGAGACGCCGCGCGTTTCCGGAGATGCGCTGCACGGGCTTGAGCATCACTATAAGATCAAACTGCGGTCTTCTGGTTACCGTCTGGTCTATCGCGTGGAAGATCAGTCCGTCACGGTCACCGTCGTAGCTGTCGGTAAGCGCGAACGCAGTGCGGTCTACAAAACTGCAGCGGCGCGGACAGGCAAGCAATAGATCAATGTTCATGTTCTGAACAGCTGTTCCCGCTTATTGGTCGGTGCCATTTGATGCAGGACCCTTGGGTTTCTTGCAATGGAACGACCGAAGAACTGCTGATGCAAGCCAAGTAGGGTACTGCCGAGCTGCGTCGACCAGTTCCACAAAGACTGGAGCTGGAAGGCTGTGTTTCAGCGTTTGCAACGCGCGCTCTGCCTGCTCTGGCCCGAGCCATGCCAAGGCCCTGACGGCCTGCCCCGCAGTTTTGCCGGCAAGCGAGAGCTGCCACTTCGGCGCATGGCGCAGCTCGACGGATTGCTTGCCCATCGTCAGGGTTCGGCTGCGCCCGGAGGTCAGGTAAACAGACCGGACAGGTACTTGTGTCGTTAGGCCAAGCGCATTCGCAGCGGCCGCACCGTTAGGCACAATGACCTCTCCACGTTGCTGAGCCAAAGCTTCAACCGCTTGCTCAATCGAAGGGCTTCTCGGCCCAAACCGCGTTTGGACAGGACGCAGATAGATGCCACGCCCGGCCCGGATGAGTTGGCCGCGTTCGGTCAGGCGCGAGAGGGCCTGATCCACTGCAGCCCGCGATCCGAGGTGCAATAAGCCCTTCGCCGCAAGCGGCGTTCCTTCTGGCAAGGCGGCAGCCTGCTGGATGATCTGTTTTGAAAGTCGTTCCATGATCTTTCTCCTGTCAGAAATATACGCAGCTTTCTGACAGTTTGCAATGCGGGCTACTTCAACTTCACCCAAACCGCCGCCCTCCTTCGGTGAAGGTGTACTCGTTGACGATGATCCCCTCCTCGATTGCTTCGTCCGAGGTGAGGTGGTCGTATTCGGCCTGAAGCTGTCGATAGAGCCAACGGGCGAAATCACGCAGGGCTTCGGTCACGGCCTCTTCGGCATCTTCGCTGGGCGACTGCCAGGTTGAACTATCGCGCGTGACATCCACCGACATGGTGTATTCGTGATAGTATCGGCCACGGTGACTGACCTCGGCGGCGAGCTGGTAGAAGTTTCGCCGCTGGATAGCTTGCAGCCGGTCGGCGATGCCATGCAGCGCCGCGTCCGTCGGGGCAAAGTCCCGGATGCTGGCGGCGGCACCTTTGCTGTGAGACCAATAGCACTCGTACGCCGCCCCGTCACCCTGGCTCCAGAACCCGGAAAACCAGATGCAGGGTTTCTGTCTTGTCCCACCGCCCATCAGGCGAACGGGGGTGGTCTTTAAACGTATGCCGAGAATTTCACAAACCCGCTCGAAATCCTCGTAGACCGCGTCCCACCAATCGTCGTGGGGCCCGAGTTCGCGATACCAGCTGCGTGCCTTCTCCTTGGCCGCCTCCGAGAGTTCGGGGAACTGGAAGACGGTGGTGCAGATGATTTCAGGCATCGACGTCCTCCCCATTCAGCGCGGAGGCCAGCCATTCTTGCGTGCTGGTCCAACCGATGGATTTGCGAGCACCGAGATCGATGACATGCGCGCCGCCACCGAAAGCATCGAGACGAGGACGCGAACAGGTCAGAGCATAGGTGAAACCCCAAAGGCCCTTGAGGTCGAACGCTTCAGCCAGGCGCAGCACGAAGCCGATCACCTGTTCGACGTCGCCAGATTCATCGTCGTGGATCCAGAGGACATGCGCAGCGTCGTCCTCCTGAAGCGAAAATTCAAAGCCGCTGCAAAGCGGTTCATCGCGGTCAAGGTCTTCAAGCCGCGCCTGGATGAACATGCGATGCGCGGCAAGCGCGTTTTCCGCAGCGCCAACATCGAGCAGGCACGAGAAATGCGTGAAGTAATCAGCCATATGTGACTCCTGAATAAGAACCGCCCGACCGAAGGGCCGGGGCGGTGTGATTGAAGGGGGGTAAGTCTTTGGGGTCGGTGTCTGCCGGTCAGGGAGAAGCTGACCTTGCCCTGTCCTGTGCGGTCTCATGCGCATTCAGCATGTCGCGGTAGAACCGCCGCCGCGACAGCCGCAGACCGGGCTGGCGGCGAATCCACGGATGCAGCGCTTTTCCCGCCGCCTTGATGACATCACGCGGTTTTGCCGTGAGGGGAAGATTCAGATGGGGATAGAACGGGTCCACGTCACTTGACCTCCACCACGGGCGAGATCAGGTGTACATCGACCAAAGGCTCAAGCTTCTCCGTTCGCCCCATCCAAGGTTCAGGGCGGATCGCCTTCGCCCAATCCGAAAAGCTGGGGATGAAGCCCAAATCTTCGCGGACGTGCTGCTCGCCGACCCATCGGGTTGGGATGATCCGGCCCGTCGACAGCGTGATCGTCGGCCCGAAGACCGTCTCAGCCATTATATAGACAGAGTCGGTCAAAAACGACTTCGGGCGTATCGTGGCAGGCGATTTAGACTCAGTCGGAGATGCGCCATGGTGGATGCAAAGCTTGAAGGCGCCGGCCCTGATCCATCTTCGTTCGCCGCAACCATCGCCGCGTTCGTGACGTACCTGAATGGGTCGGGATGTTCTCCCAACACCGCGCGCGCTTATCAGCACGATCTTTCGCATCTTCTTTCCTTTCTTGATGAACAGGGGTGGGATTGGCGTGCGCTGACACCGGCGCGCGCGGTTGACTTGCTGATCCATCTGCGCAGCAAGCCGAGCCGTCGCCGCGGCACCGGGCCGTACCCGTCGTTGGCCGCGACCGATGGAGAACGATCTGCTCGGCTCAGCACGGCGACGATCAACCGGGTGCTTGCAGCGGTTTCTTCATTCTTCGAATGGGCGCGGTTCACTGATCGTTTTGCTGGCCCAAACCCGATCACCCGAATTCATGATCGCGCTGCCGCACATGTCGCTGAACGCCATCGACCGTTCCTGACTGGCGTCACCTCGCAGTCGGCCTTATGGAGCCCGGTGCGGTTGCGGCAGATCCATCGTTTGCCCCGCCCGATGGCGGATGAGCAGGTCGACGCGCTGATCGCGCAGCTGCGAACGCGCCGCGATCTGGCAATCATTCGCTTGATGCTCGACGGCGGTCTGCGACCAGGTGAGGTGCTTGGCTTGCACCTCGCCGACATCGCATATGGCAGGCGACGGGTGACCGTCAGGGTGCGTTTCGATCACCCGCGCGGCGTTCGGAGCAAGTCACGATCTGAGCGCGTCGTCGATTTGCATGAAACTGCAACGCTGCAGTCAGTCAGCGGATATGTCATGACCGAACGACCACAGGACACAGACAGTCCCTTCCTGTTTCTGGTCGGTGGCAGTGGCCCACGCAGGCATGAGCCACTTTCCTACGCCGCGCTGGCCAAGCTTTTTGCGAGGGCGTGCGATCGTGCGAACATACGTAAACCATGGGTGACCCCACATGCCCTGCGCCATACACATGCAACAAAGATGTGGGAGGCCGGGATGCGCGAGCTGACGCTTCAGCGAAGGCTTGGTCATGCATCGCCAGAAGCAACCCGCGTTTACACCCGGGTTTCCGATCCGATTGTTGTCGCCGAATATCGCCGTGCCCTCGGCCTTCCAGACGAGAAGGTGCAGGACCCTGCGGAAGGCGCAAAGTGATGCGGGGCCCAGTCTCCGCGGCAGCGATGCAGGCACGTTCGATCGATGCCCCATCTCTCTTTCGCAGCAGCCACTGTTCGGCCGATGAATACGACGCTTTTCTACAACGCTGCTATCCGACGAAGCAGTTCGTCCAACAACGCCGAAGTCAGCGCAAGCAATTCGTCGAGGCCTGGCCAGACATTGAAGAATGGCTGGCCGCGCCGCTCGCAGTCCGTGTCGGTCGGATCAACGGGCAAACCAGAGCTACCCTTCAGGATCGACCCTCCTATTTCGCGCGCGCCTATCTCTACTATCTGGCGCTGAAAGGGCATCTCCGATTGGATTATCCGTGGCTGCTCGCCGTCGGCGACCTTTGCGTTCACGACGTGGCACGGCTGTTGGATATCGATCTCGGTGTCGAGAGACTTGCGCGCGAGGCGACAGACCTAGGTCTCGTCTATGCGGGTGCTGATCGAGCAATGCGGTGGACGCTCGGGCGTCTCGCCCTTCACCAGGGACCCCAACTGGTCAGCGCTTTGCGTCAGAACGACATCAATGAGCTCCTCGTCGCCGTTCGGATGTTCGGCGATAGATCAGATCTTGGTGCCTACTGGACCTCGAGCGACCGGTATCGTCTGGTCTCCAAAGCTTGGATTACGATGATCGGCCAGCTGCGCTTGGCACTCTATCACCGCGGGCAAGTCGACGACCCGCCGCGAAAGATCATGCCATCGGCGGATTTGAAGGCGGCACAGCCTGAAATGGGCGCATTGATCGATGAATGGCTTGTACGCCGTGCACCAAGCTTGCGACCGGTCACCGTGTACCACCACGCGCTTACCGCCCGCCGATTTCTGCAGCATTTGGCCAAAACGGCACCAGAAGTGCGCACATTTGGGCAGGTAAAGCATGAGCACATCGTCAGCTGGATGAACGCGATGAAGACCGAGTTGTCGCCAAAGACCGGGCGACCACTCACTGCGAATTCTCAGAGGGGACGCGTTGTCCGGCTGGCACAATTCTTCAAGGATGCCGAGGACTGGGCGTGGACTGAAGTGCCGCGATGGCCGCTCGTGGCAAAACGCGATCTGCCGCGCGTGCCCGACCGAATTCCCCGATACATCCCTCGTGCTGAGCTCGAACGGCTGATGGAGGAAATCCGGGCGCTTTCCGATCCGTTCCAGCGCGCAGCAATGCTCCTCGCTAGGTGGTCAGGTGCGCGCCGCAGCGAAATTCAGCGCCTATCTGTGGACTGCCTCGACCAATACGCCGATGGCACGGCGCGCCTCCGGCTGCCCGTCGGTAAGACCGCCCGCGAGCGCCAAATCCCACTGCATGACGAGGCCGCAGAGGCCCTTCGGGTTGTGCTGGGTCTCCGCGCTAAGGTCGCAGACCGAATGCTGCCCGACGAACGGACAGGCGATCTCGTCCGGTTCGTGTTCGTCTGGCGCGGAAAAATGATGAGCGGACGCCATCTCTTTGGTGCGCCATTGAAGCGGGTGTGTGCCGCCACGGGCTTGGTCGACGCCCGAGGCAGGCCGACCGTGACAATGCACCGATTCCGCCACACGCTCGGAACCGAACTCGCAGAGCGCGGTGCAAAGCTTCACACCATCATGAGCGTCCTCGGCCACGAAAGCCCTCAGATGACTATGGTATATGCGCGGATCAGCGACGCAGAGGTGCTGCGCGACTACCAGTCCGTTCTGGAACCAGGCGCCATGATTGCGGGTGCAGGAGCGGAAGTGATCCGATCCGGAAATCTTGGCGAAAGCGCGGTCGACTGGCTTCGCAGCAACTTCTTCAAGACTGCGCTGGAACTGGGACATTGTCTGAGGTTGCCCTCGGAAGGTCCTTGCGAATGCGACCTTTACCTGAGCTGTTCTCGCTTTGTAACGACGCCGTGCTACGCGCCGCGGCTGCGCGAACGCCGTCGATTGGAACTGTCTCTCGCCGAAGACGCGCGCGCCCGCTCTTGGTCGCGCGAAGTCGAACGTCATTGCGCCGTCGCAAGAAGAGTCGAACAACTCTTGACCGAACTCGGCGAAGAATTGGAATGAAATACGCCCCCGGACACGGAACAGGCCGACCACCGCCAGCTTTTTGGGGAGCGCGGCGGTCGGCCTGTTCCTACCCAATACCCCTGCACCTTTACACTTGCCTGTCCATGTAACGGCCATGAAGATGCCCTCGGCATGGTGGCGAAGCGCGCGATGACGAAAATCGGCCAGGATCTCCTTGCTGGCATCGAACCAGCTATGGATGGGCAAGTAATCCTCGACCGTGCCGCCCCATTTCTTCACCGACGAGAGCGCATGATGATAGGGATGTGCCATTTCCGCCCCCTCAGAACTCGTGACTGTAGAATTCGGTGGCGGTGTAGCGCTCGTTGTAGTCGAGCGTGATGGTGCGCGCCGCCACATCGAAGCTGAACTCGCCATAGGCGCCATCATTGTTCTCCCAGCCGCCATGGGTTTCCGAGAGGAAGTCATAGGCGAGCTGTTCGATGGCCGCCTCAACGCCCATTGAGGTTGCGGTCACCTTGTCGGTTCCCCATGCCACCGTGGCAATGGTGATCTCGCCCTGCGGCAGGTCCACGGTCCGGTCGTCCGATTGTGCGGTGATGTCCTCGATCTGGCCGCTGTCGCCAGAACCGTCGAAGGTGACGGTCACGAGAGTGATGCCTGCGGCGGCCAGCGCATCGAACAGCGCCGTCTTGTTGTCGGGACGGACCGCTTCAGCGCGACGGTTGCGCTCATCGCGCTCGGTGAAGAAGCGCGCGACGCTGGCGGCCATGTCGAATTCCGGCGTGGCTGGTTTGTCGGTATCGGTCAATGGATGATCCTCCAGGAGAGCGGGATGATATGGCCCGGCATCACTCTCCTCTTCTTCCGCCGGGCTCGCCCCGATCCCGGCCCAACTTTCCCTCTTCCTTGCCGAGGCAGGCCTCGGCGTCGCCGCTGGCGATGGGCAATCGGCGCAGGACTGAAGGCCCGGATGCGGAATCCGGGCCACCTGGCGGAGGCGCTTTCGCGCCTCAGCCGAAGGGATCGAGTTCGAGCTTCACCATCTCTTCGTCGCCGTCGTACTCGTCGGCGGGCATGGCGCCGTGGGTGCCGTCCCCGGCCTGGAACACGACGATCACGACCATCAGCGTGGTGGCGAGGCTGGCGGCGAAAGCGGTGGCATCTGCGTAGGACATGGGTTCCGGCTCCTGTCTTTGGAGGCGGGGGACCATCCCCCGCGCGACAGGCGCCCGAAGTGTCTGACCGGATCTGCAATCACCCTCGGGCGTTCGGATTCTTTCCGAATCCCCGAGGGCGGCACGCGCGCGTAAGCCGACCCCACCGGGGTTGAATGCAAAGAGACGGTCGGACCAAGGTTCGCGAATGGAAGCGGGGGATGGTGCTTTGCGTCGAGCAGGTGCCGGAAACCCGTCGCAGGTGCTTTGCTGCGCCAGCCTCGTTGCCGGCGGATATTCAGGTTGTGTTTCAGGCCGGGGACGGAACCCATTGCCCCGCAACACCAAGGAGCTGGCGCAATGGTGAAGCTCGAACTCGATCCATCGCTGCTTGCGCAGCGATACCTGATAGCCCCGTGTGCAAGGCGCGGCTTTCAGGGCCTCAGTCAGTCCCAGAACCCATCGGCGATTTCGCGGGCGATCATGGCGCGGGCCTTTATCATCACATCGTCGCCGGAGGTGTCGATATGACCGAAAAAGCGCGTCCGGGCGCCATGGGCCGTCCAGTCAGCATAGCGGCAATATTCGCGGGCATCGAGCCGAAAGGCGCGCATGTCCTCGGCCCAATGCGGTTTCGGTTCCACGATGACGGTGACGCCGCCGCGGGATTCCTCCCAGGGAAGCGAGCGCTCCGAGGGCGGGTTGCGGCGGTCATCAGCGAAGAT